>Ga0209810_1001587_pt1 | contig 33135 bp, 31 predicted proteins | sample Coa_R1_7_FD_187159 | JGI IMG/M metagenome (GOLD analysis project Ga0209810, IMG submission 187159) | Surface soil microbial communities from Centralia Pennsylvania, which are recovering from an underground coalmine fire - Coalmine... | ecosystem: Environmental > Terrestrial > Soil > Unclassified... | reverse complement strand
AAGCGAAACACGCAGCGCGACGACGATCCAAGTTCGCGCGATTGACGGCGATGCCGAACGCACCGCGGAACTTGCACGGATGCTTTCGGGCGAGGCGCACGACGTAGCACTTCAGCACGCGCGCACGCTTCTGGAACAGACGCAGGAGCGCCGCAGCGCCTTACCCGCGGTAAGCTGATCCTGTAGTGTAATCGTGCGTATTCCCCTCGACCGGCTCGGGGCCGTTCGATACCTCACGATGACGAGAGCGCTACGGAATCTGGTGAATCTTCAGCAGATTCGTGCCGCCCGAGCCGACGGGCATGCCGGTCGTGAAAGCAACGCAGTCGCCGTGGTCGACGAGCCCTTCGCCGAGCATTCGTTGTTCGGTGATGTGCAGCAGCACGTCGATCGACGAGTAGCGTTCGATCAAAATCGATTCCACGCCCCACAGCAATGCCAGCCGGCATGCCACGTAGGGCATCGGCGTCAGCGCGATAATGCGCGCCTTCGGGCGAAAAGCGCTGATGTGATGCGCGGCGTTTCCGGTGGTTGTGCCTGTCACGATAAAGGGCAGATTCAACTCTGTGCTGGCGCGGGTCGCCGCCTCGGCGATTGACGTCGCAATGTTGCGCGTCGCGCCTTCGAGGCGCCGCAGCTGCAGCAGTTCGTGCGGATATTGCTTTTCGACTTCGCGCGCGATTTCAGCCATCACGCGCACGGCCTCGGCGGGATATTGGCCGCGGGCCGTTTCGCCGGAGAGCATTACGGCGTCGGTACCGTCGAGAATCGCATTCGCTACGTCGGTCGTTTCCGCGCGGGTAGGGCGCGGATTGTACGTCATCGATTCAAGCATCTGCGTTGCCGTAACGACCGGTTTGCTTGCGCGGTTGCATCGCGCGATCAAATCTTTTTGGACCAGCGGCACCTGTTCGAGCGGAATTTCAATGCCCAGGTCGCCGCGCGCCACCATGATGCCGTCGGCGGCGCTGATGATGTTGTCGATGTCTTCCAGCGCTTCATGCTTTTCGATCTTCGCGAGCACGTGCGGATTTTTGCCGCGCTCTTTGATGAAAGACTTGACGCGATGAATATCTTCGGCGCTGCGCACGAACGAGACGGCGACGTAATCGACGTTATGTTCCAAACCGAACGCCAAGAATTCTAAATCGCGTTCGGACACGGCAGCGATATTCAACGTACCGTCGGGATAATTGATTCCTTGCTGCGCGCGCAGCTCGCCGCCGACCTCGACCGTCGTGCGAATTTCGCTCGGCGTTTTCTCCAAAATGCGCAGCGTGATCGCCCCGTCTTGTAAGTACAGGCGCGTTCCCACCGCGACGTCGGTCGGCAGATCGTGATATGAAACCGAGACGCGCCGTGCATCGCCCGCAACTTGTTCGTTCGTAAGGACGAACGGTTCGCCGCGCTCCAGCCGCACCGACGCGGTGCCGTTGCCGAATTTTCCCGTTCTTACTTTAGGCCCAGGCAGATCTTGTAAAACTGCGATGTGCTGATTGAGTTCGTCCGCGATCGAGCGAATGCGCTTGATGTTTTCGCCATGCTCTTGCGGCGTAGCGTGCGAGAAATTCAGGCGGAAGACGTTCGTTCCGGACAAGATCAGCGAGCGGATCATTTCGGGATCGCGCGAAGCCGGTCCGAGCGTCGCGACGATCTTCGTACGTTTGCGAAGCTTTTCCATGGGCTCCAGGCGCTTGCGCGAGAAATCCCGAAGGCTCCTGCGTTTGAAACGCGGCCTTCGACAAGCTCGGGATGACACGCGCAGGGATCGCGCGGCCGAACGCAACGTCGCCAGTTTTTTGGCCTCGTTGCTTTTTCACGCGCTTGCAGCCTATCTGCTGTTTTCGCTCGCGACGTCGTCATCGGAGCAGGCTTCGCCCGAGTCCGTCGCGGGCAGTGCGATCGTTACGTTGACGCGCGAAGCTCCGAAAAAAAGTACGCCGGTCACTGCGCCGCGCGTGGCAATTCCGATTCCCCACGCGCCGGTTGTGCCGCGTCCCCGCGCGGTCGCGCAGCCCCGCTCCGCACCGCCGCATCCGCGAGTGTTGCACGAACTGGCAAAATTCGCGCCGACGGCGCCGCCTAACCCGACTCCGGCGCCGGTCAGCTCGGCCGCACCAAATCCGGTTCCCACGCAAGCGCAGATCGCCGTCACGCCGGCGCCGATCGCCGCGGCGGTTCCGACCAGTGTCCCCGCCAACGTTGTTGCCGTTAGCGTGAAGGCTCCGCCGACGGCGGCGCCACTACCGAAGCCGAGCGCCGTTCCGACGGCCCTTCCGACGCGCCAGCCGTTACCGACCGCGCCTCCCAAGGCAGCGCCGGTTACGCCTGCGCCCGAACCGTCGGCCTTGGTCGCAACCGCTGCGCCGCTGATTGCGGCATCGACGCCGCAGCCGCTGGTCACGCCCGGCAGTCCGTCGCAAATCCGCACGCCTGTGCCTGCCGCAACGGCGGCTCATGGCACCGCGCCGACCCCCGGGCCTAAGGCGGCCGGCTCCCCGGGGCCGCGTCCCGTCGCGCCCGTGAAGGGACCCGCGGTAGCCCGGCCCGTTCAAGCGCTGCCCGCGACGCCGCGCCCCGCACCCGCTCAAGTAGCGCCTTCGAAGCGAGGTCAATCGCTGAACGAGCGATTGAAGAGTCTGATCCCGACCGCCGCACCCTCGTTTTCACCCGCGCCGCCAAAACACTACTCGTACTTAAACAATCTCAAGCCGACGCCCGAACCCGAACCGACGCCGCCGCCGCAAGTACTTGCTGCGACGAAATATTTGTACGTTGAAAACGTCGGTGCGCAGCGTTGGAAGCAATCGTACCTCGGCGTTGCACCGGAAGAGCGCTACGTCAAGATGTACGTGACGAGCGTCAAGCGCGTCGGATTTATCAACTGGTGCACGGGATGGCTGTTGCGCGCACCGGTTGCCGGAAGTCAAAAATGGACGATTGAATCCGGGGTATCGCTTATTTGCTCCGGACACCTGGAGCCGTTTACTCCACCCTCGCCCTAGCCTCCGAAGGGTTCTTGAAAGCGCGATATTTATCGTACTAGAATGAGTGTGTCTCAAGAGACATTTGAGCGTTGACAGAAGGAGGGCGGTTGGAACCGCAAGATCCACCGGGCAACATAGCCCGCACAAGTGCGCCCGAGAAGGAAGAGCGCTAGACAAGCGCTCCGCGGCAGCCGGACGTAAACCGGCATGTAGAGCGTGCTTGATTAACGAGACAAGATGAATAGAGCAAGATGAGGGGCCGCACCCACTGGGGTTGCGGCCCGTCGTCATTTTGCGGTATTCTAGGCCAAGGTTAGTCGTGTAAGCGTGGGCATGTCCCGCGCTTCGTTGTTGATCGGGGTAAACCGTGCACATGTCGTTGCCTCAGGCGTTTGAGCGTGCGATCGATGAAATCGCGCGCGACGCGCGTTTTGCCGGTGTCGAAATCGTGCATCACGCGGCTCGGCGTGGACGTCACTCCGCGGCACTCTCGGTAACGATCGATCGCGAAGGCGGCGTCGATCTCGCGACGTGCGAACGCATTGCGGGCGCGATCAACAAACAGCTCGACGGTTACGAAGAAAAATACACGCTCGAAGTTGAGTCGGCGGGCCTGAACCGGCCACTGACCAAACCGGGCGATTACGAACGTTTCGCGGGACGCGACGCCAAGATCGTCACCTCGCTGCTCGTCCAGGGCGGCAAGACGCACCGCGGCGTGCTTCGCGGCGTTCGCGGTACCAACGTTATACTGGAAACGAGTAAGGGCGAACTTCCGCTACCGCTCGCAACCATCGAACGGGCGAATCTCGAATACGACGTCCGCTCGGATCTACGACGAGACAAGAAAGAACGGAAACAGCATCATGCCTGAAGCGGCAACCGACGAAAAACTTATAGACGTCCTGCAGTTCATCTCGAAGGAACGCAACATTCCGTTCGAGATGCTGATCGAAGCGCTCGAAGCTGCGTTGCTCACCGCATACAAGCGCCACTTCGGCAGCGAAGCCAACGCGATCGTGACGGTCAATCGTCAGTCGGGCGAATATAAAGTTTTCCATCGCCGTCTCGTCGTCGACGAAGTCACCGATCCGAAGCTCGAGGTCACGCCGAAAGAAGCCGGTCCGCAGTATCAGGTCGGCGACTACTTCGATGAAGAAGTGACGCCGAAAGACTTTGGGCGGATCGCCGCACAAACTGCAAAACAAGTCATCGTGCAGCGCATCCGTGAAGCCGAGCGCGACACGGTCTACAATAAATATGCCGCCAAGCTGAACGATATCGTGAAAGGCACCGTGCAGCGCTTCGAACAGCGCAACATGTACGTGCTGCTCGACGGCAAGGACGAAGCGATGCTTCCGCTCTCGGAACAAGTGCCCCGCGAAAATTTCCGCATCAACGACTTTATTCGCGGCTACGTGCTCGACGTTCGCAAATCGCCGAAAGGCCCCAGCGTGATTCTTTCACGCGCTGCGGAAGGTTTGGTGCAGCGGCTGCTCGAGTTCGAAGTGCCGGAGATCCAAGACGGCATCGTCGAGATCATGGCCATCGCGCGCGAAGCGGGAAGCCGTACGAAAGTTGCGGTGCGCAGCAATCGCCCCGAGATCGATCCCATCGGCGCGTGCCTGGGCCCGAAATCGAGCCGCATTGCGAACGTTTCCGACGAACTGCGCGGCGAGAAGATCGACGTCATCCGGTGGGAAGCGGATCCGGTTGCGTTCATCATGAACGCGCTGCAGCCGGCCAAAGTGCTGAGCGTCGAGCTCTTCGAAGACGACGGCGTCGCGCTGGTGGTGGTGCCGGATTATCAGCTTTCACTGGCGATTGGACGCGAGGGTCAAAACGTGCGCCTTGCGGCGCGCCTGACCGGATGGCGCCTGGATATCGCCAGCGAGTCGGAAGCCGCCGAGGCGCGCGAACGCTATTTGGCCGAGCGCGCGGAGACGCAAGCCGTCGAAACGCCCGCCGCGGTCGAGGAACCGGCACTGGCAGAGGAGGCCGTTGCCGAGGAAGAGGCGGGCATGGCGCCTGCGGGTATCGACGAGGAGCTGATCCGCAAGCTTGAGGAGTTCAAGCGCGAGCGATTGGGCGGCGCTGAGTAAGCACGTCCCGGTTCGGCAATGCGCGGGGTGCCGGGAACGCAAGCCGCAGGCCGAAATGCAACGGTTTGTGCGGGCAACCCCTCGGTCGTGGCTGGCCGATGAAGCGCCGATTCGCCGGCCGGGCCGCGGTGTTTATCTCTGCTCGGCCGAGTGCGCGCATCGCGTGGAAAAAAATAAAAAGTATCCGGGGCTTGCATCTGCAGCCGCCGAATATGGGTTTAATCTAGGTTGAGCTGGCGAACGGTTTACGATTTTAAATTGATGTTGACATGATGAACCGGAACAATGCTTAAGACTTGGCGTGCAGGCCACGCTAAGCGGGGAGCGCTTTTATGAACTGAGGGCGGATGCAGGCACCCTCGGGAGGCGTAACCGTCAAAAATCCGAGTGCCTGCAACACGAAAGGCAGAATTTGGCTACCGGAAAAGTTCGGATATTTGAACTTGCTAAAGAAGTTGGGCTGACCTCCAAAGAGCTCGTTACCCTCTTCAACGAACGGCTTAGCGGCGTTTTCGAAGCGAAGAACCAGCTGAGCGTCGTTCCCGATCACATCGCAGATTTGGTCCGCAGCGTGCTTTTGAAGCCCGCCGCTTCGCCACAGCCCAAAACCGCAGAGCCAACGAAGGCTGCCTCACCAGACGGTGCGGCCGCCGCGCCGAAACCGGCCCCGCCGAAGGCGAACCCCGCTGCCGCAAAACCCTCAGCACCGCCTAAATCGGAACCGCCGGCCGAACCGATTCCCACGCTCAAGCCGGTCGCGCCGACTTCGCGCCGTCCCGCGGCTGCGAAGCCTGCGGCGCCTATCGTCAAACCTGCGGCTCCTCCAGCCGCTGCGCCGCCCGTACGCCCAGCCGCGAGCGATGGGGCTGCGGCAGCGGCAGCGCCGCCATCGGCACCCGCTCCGAAACCGCCGGTTCGCCCTGCCGCGCAGCGTCCGCCGGCGCCGGCAGGACCATCCACGCCCGTAACGCGGCTGCGTCCGGTTCCCTCAGGTCAATCATCCGTTCTGCCGCCGCGCCGTCCGGCGCCGCCGCCGACGACGAGCGCTTCCGCATCTCCGGGCCCACAGACAGGGCTGCCGGGCCGTCCCGGCGTCGCTCCCCGTCCGGGTCAGGCCGGAACGCCGCCGCAACCGGGTCAGCCGCGTACGCCGCAGCCCGGGCGTCTCATCGCGCCTGCGCCGCAGCGCCGTCCGCAAGGCAACGGGCCGTTCCGTCCGCTCACACCTCCCGGAAACCGTCCGTTCGTGGCGCGTCCCGGCGTGCCGTCGTCGGCAACCGAAGCCCCCGCACCGAGCTCCGGCGCAGGGCGTCCCGGCGACCGCACCCGGGACCGCGACGAGAAGCTGAACAAAAAAGATCGCGAGAAGGAACTGCTGCTCGAGAAAGAGCGCGCACGCAAGAAACGCGTTGAAACGGCGCCCGCTCCGGCGCCCGCGAAGCTCGAAGCGATCGAGATTCCCGATCTTTTGACGGTTCAGGAACTCGCGACGTCGATGATCGTTCCGGCGAAAGACATCATCAAAGAGCTCATCAAGATGGGCACGATGGCGACGATCAATCAGAACATCCCGAGCGACGTGGCGATTCAAGTTGCGCGCAAATTCGGGTTCAACGCCGTCGTCAAAGAAGCCGGCGAAGAAGTCACCGTCGAGCAAGAGGAAGACAAACCCGAAATGCTCACCGCGCGTCCGCCGGTCGTTACCGTGCTCGGACACGTCGATCACGGCAAGACCTCGCTGCTCGACAAGATTCGCAGCGCGAACGTCGCAGCCGGTGAAGCCGGCGGTATTACGCAGCGCATCGGTGCGTACACCGTCGAGCAAAACGACCGCAAGATCACGTTCATCGACACGCCGGGTCACGAAGCGTTTACCGCAATGCGTGCGCGCGGCGCGAAAGTCACCGACGTTGCGATTCTCGTCGTTGCGGCCGATGACGGCGTCATGCCGCAAACCAAAGAAGCCATCGCGCACGTGAAGGCTGCCGGCGTCCCGATCGTCGTTGCGCTCAACAAGATCGATAAACCTGAAGCGCAGCCCGAACGCGTGAAGCAGCAGCTTGCGGAAGAAGGTTTGCAATCGGTCGATTGGGGCGGCAGCATCGAAATGGTGCCGGTCTCCGCGAAGGCCGGAAGCGGTATCGACAAGCTTCTCGAAACCGTTTTGCTGGAAGCCGACATTCGCGATCTCAAAGCGAACAAAAACCGGCGCGCGAGCGGCGTCGTCATCGAATCCGCACTCGACCGCGGACGCGGCGCCGTGGCGACCGTGCTCATTCAAAACGGCACGCTGCGCGTCGGCGACATCGTCGTGGTCGGCGGCACGTTCGGTAAAGTGCGCGCACTCGTCGACGACAAGGGCAAACAGGTCAAGAAGGCGGGTCCATCGATTCCCGTCGAGATCATGGGCTTGCAAGACGTCCCCGCAGCAGGCGACACGCTGATGGTGGTTTCGGACGAACGCGTCGCGCGTGAAACTGCAGAGAAGCGCAAGACGCGCCGTCGCGACGTGCGCATCGCGGCCAGCGGCGGACAGCGCGTTTCGCTCGAAACGTTCATGCAGATGCCGGCCGAGGGCAAGAAGACGCTCAACATCATCGTCAAAGCCGACGGTCAGGGCTCCGTGGAAGCGCTGCGCGCGCGCATGGAACAACTCTCGACCGAAGAGGTCGACATTCGCGTGATTCACGGCGGCGTGGGGGCAATCACGCCGAACGACGTCAATCTCGCGAGCGCATCGAACGCGGTGCTTATCGGCTTCAACATTCGTCCCGACGAGACGGTCAAGCGTCTTGCGGAAAACGAAGGCGTCGATCTGCGCTTCTATCAGGTCATCTACGAAGTGGAAGACGACCTCAAGAAAGCGATGCGCGGTATGCTTGCGCCGGTGCAGCGTGAAGTCACGCTGGGCCACGCCGAGGTCCGCGAGATCTTCAAAGTCAGCAAGGTCGGTTCGATCGCCGGCTGCTACGTCAAAGACGGCAAGATCACGCGCAATGCGAAGGTTCGCGTGCTGCGCGATCAGGCAGTCATCTTCGACGGCGAACTCGAGTCGCTGCGGCGCTTCAAGGACGACGTCCGCGAAGTCGCGGAAGGCTACGAGTGCGGCATTCAGGTCGCCAAGTACCAAGACCTCAAGGTCGGCGACATCATCGAGGCGTTCGCCGTCGAGACCATCGCGGCCGAATTAGCACACGCCTAGGACCATGATCATGAAACGGCAGCGGATGCAACGCATCGATCATGAGGTGCAGCGCGTACTCGGCACGCTGATCTCGCAAGAACTCAAAGACCCGCGTCTCGGTTTTACGACGGTCACGCGGGTCGAAATCACGCAAGATCTGCGGCACGCGAAGGTCTTCGTGTCGATTATCGGCGATCGCCACGTTGCCAAGCAAACGATGGATGCGCTCAAGCACGCTTCGCGCTATCTGCGAGGCGAACTTGGGCACGAAATCAAGCTGCGTCACACGCCCGAGCTGCAGTTCGTCGAAGATCGCTCGACCGAACGCGCAATCAATTTGAGTAAGGCGCTTCGGTCGGCTGCCAGCCCCCCTGGGCCCGCCGACAGTACCAACATCCATGTTGGCTCGGAAGCGAGCGGGGGCAACGTGTGATCCAGCAAGACCGTACGATCGCGACCACCGAGCAAGTCGTCGCCGAACTGCGCAAGCGTCCCGCATTTGTCATGGTTAGTCACGTCAAGCCCGACGGCGACACGCTCGGTGCGGGTCTCGCACTCGGCTTAGCGCTGAAGAAACTCGGCAAACGCGTGCATTACTTCCAGCAAGACGCCGTGCCGCGGAATCTGCGCTTTCTCCCGGATACCGAGCACGTTTCGCGGGAAGTTCCCACGGATTTGCCGCCGGATACGCTCTGGGTCTTCGGCGACATGAGCAACACCGCCCGCGCGGGCGAGTTTCTGCCGAAGATCGATCGCGCGAACATTCTCGACATCGACCATCATCTGGGCAACGATCATTTTGGCGCGCTGAACTATGTGTTGACGCACGAATGCTCGACAGGCACATGCGTCATGCATCTGCTGCGCAGCCTCGGCGTCGAGATCGACGCCGGCATTGCGACGTGCCTGCTCACGACGATTATGACCGATACGGGCGGATTCATGCACAGCAATACGACGCCCGACGTGTTACGTGTTTCGGCCGAACTGATGGAGCTAGGCGCCAACAAAGAGCAGATCACGGAAGAGATTTTCGCGAACAAACGCCTCGCGGCAATCCAGCTGCTCGGTCGCGCTTTGAGTGAAGCCAAAATCGAACACAATGGACGCTACATCTGGTCGTATGTCGACGAAGCGATGCTCGAAGAATGCGACGCGGACGGCGAGGACACGGAAGAGATCGTCAACCACTTGCGTTCGGTCGAAGGCGTTGAGGTCGCGGCGCTGTTCAAAGCGTACGACGGCGACATTCGCGTGAGTTTGCGCAGCAGCGGTCGCGTCAACGTGCAAGCCGCCGCGGCGCGGCTTGGGGGCGGCGGGCATTTCCGGGCATCAGGCCTGACGTTTTTGGGTCCGCTTCGCGACGCGATTCCGGCGGTCGATCAGGCGCTCGTCGCAGAAGGACTCTAGGACGTGAAGATCATCGCCATCGCGGCGATCGTTCTCGGGTTAGGCGCGCTGCTGGGTACGCGGCGCGACACGCCGTTCATCCGGTGGGGCATCATCCTCACGCTTGTGGGCGTATTGCTGATGTCAGCATCGGCGTTATTTGCGGTGCGCAGCGTACTGTTCGGCATCGCGCTCGCCATCATCGGCGTGCTTGCCTATTATTACGGCCGGCTCATTAAACGCGAACAACTCTTCGTCTCAAAGAAATAGCGCCGTGATCGGATTCCTCAACGTCTTCAAGCCGGCGGGTCCCACATCGGCGCACGTCGTCGCACGGTTACGACGCATCTACGGTCTGTACTCGCGCGACCGCCATATTGCCGTCGGCCATTTGGGAACGCTCGATCCGCAGGCCGCCGGCGTGCTTCCCGTTGCGGTAGGAAAAGCCACGCGGCTCATCCCGCTGCTTGCGGATCAGCGTAAAGCGTATGTCTGCACGTTTGTTGCCGGTAAATCGACGACGACCGGCGATGCACTCGGCGAGACCCTCGAAACGGCTGAAGTTCCGCCCGAGTGGGAGCGCAGGTTGCGTGACGTTCTCCCGCAATTCATCGGCAAAGTCGAACAGGTTCCGCCGATGTACAGTGCCGTGCATCATGAAGGCAAACGGCTGTACGAATTAGCGCGCGAAGGCAAGCATATCGAACGCAGACCGCGCGCGATTACGATTTATGGCCTGACGCTGCTTGGGGTGGAGGATGGAGCCGCGCGGCTTCGCGTGGCTTGCAGCGAAGGCACGTACGTGCGTACGCTGGTAGAAGATCTCGGTAAGGCTATCGGCATTCCCGCGCACATGGGCGCGCTCGTGCGCGAAGGCTCCGGACCGTTCTTGCTGTACGAGAGCCGCACGATTGAAGAGATTTCCGATCGCGCGCGTGATGCGCTCATTCCACCTGAGCACATCATACCGTTTCCGACGATCATTCTCGATCTGCGCCACTCGGCCGATTTCCGCGCCGGCCGCGTCGTGCCGCTCCCTGCCGGTGCGCCGGCAAAGCACGTATTCGTTCGCGACGAGTCGCGCCAGCTGGTCGGCGTCGGTGAAACGCACGGTGCGCTGCTCGCGCCTCGCAAGGTATTCGTGTGAAATTACACTATGCGCTCTCGCGTGAAAGTGATAAGCCGCTCGTCCTCGCGATCGGCTTTTTCGACGGCATGCACCGGGGCCATCACGATATCGCGCGTCAGACGCTTCGATTGCGCAAACCGGGATGGCGCGCTGCGGCGCTAACGTTTTTAAATCATCCGGCATCGTTCTTACGGCCCGGAAAGGAACCCCCGCTCATATGCACGCCGGAGGAACGCATCGATCTTATCGCCGGCGCCGGCTTCGATGAATGTTTCTTCGTGCCGTTCGACGATCGCATCGCCTCGCAGTCCGCCGAGCATTTTCTCAGTCAAACGCTCATTCGCGAACTCGGTGCGCGCGGCGTTGTCGTCGGCAAGAACTTCCGGTTCGGACACAAGCGCGGAGGCGATACCGGCCTGATGGCCCGAGTATTCGGCGAAGCCGGTATTGCGTTCGTGCCTGTCGAGAATACGAATGACGAATTCGGCGATCGCATTTCGAGCACGCGGATCCGCGCGCTTATCGGTGACGGCAAATTGGCCCAAGCCGACGAGATGTTAGGGCATAGCTACGAGCTGCGCGGACGAGTCGGACTCGGCGCAGGGCGCGGTCACGATCTGGGCTTTCCCACGGCCAACATTACGCCGCCGAAGAAGCTCTTGCCGAAGGACGGCGTGTACTCGGCGACGGCCCGCTACGATGGGCGCGATTATGCGGCGCTGGTTTCAATCGGCACGAATCCCACTTTTGACGGCAAGGCGCGCACCATCGAAGCTTGGCTGCGCGATTTTAACGAAACGATTTACGGCAAGGAGCTGGCGCTGCGGGATTTGCGGTTTGTTCGCGACCAGCAGCGTTTCGCAAGCGTCGAACAGTTGATGGAGCGAATGCATGAAGATTTGGAGGCGGTTTCCTATCCCTCGTACGGTTAAATCATGAAGTACGTGACGCGGGCTCATGCCAAAGTCGATCGCATTGCTTGTCCCTGGCTCATCAAGCGGTTCGTCGATAAGGACGCGCAGTTCTTGTTCGTTGAGCCGGACAAAGTGCTCGAGACGGCCAAGCGGGAATCGGCAATACCCTTCGACGTTCCCAACGTCGCGCTCGGCCATCACGGCGAACGCTGTTCGTTCGACGCCATTGTAGCCGCACACGGCATCGACGACCCCGCGCTGCTTCGATTGGCCGAAATCGTGCGTGGCGCCGATACATCGAATCGCAATCTTACCGCCGAATCGCCCGGCCTGTACGCGATTGCGACCGGGTTTCAGGCGCTGTCGCCGTCGCAATTTAGCGACGATCATGCGTTGCTCGAGGCGGAGTTTCCGTTGTACGACGCGCTGTACGAGTTTTGCCGAATGGAAGTGGCTAAGGCCGGCGCGGTGTGAGCAGGCGTGGGCTGCACGGCAACTTTGCCGTCCTGCTCGCTGCGATTTTTCTTATCGCTTGCGCCGAAGAACTCTGGACCCGTTTTGTCCCGAATTACCTTCGCGCGCTCGGCGGTTCCGTCTTAGCGGTAGCCGCGTACGGCACGCTCAAAGACTTGCTGGACGCGGTTTATCAGTATCCCGGCGGTGCGCTGACCGCGCATCTAGGTTACAAAAAAGCGCTCGTGGCGTTCAACTTCATTGCGATCTGCGGGTACGCGTGCTTTGCTTTGGCAAACCGATGGTGGCTGCTGCTGCTCGCGTTGCCCCTCGTCATGGCTTGGCAGAGTTTCTCGCTCCCCGCGACGTTCTCACTCATCGGCGATGCATTACCGCAGGGCGAACGCAGCATGGCGTTTGCGTATCAATCGATCATACGCCGTATTCCTATCGTTCTCGCACCCGTTGCCGGGGGAGCGATCATAACGGCGTACGGCACGATACATGGCACGCGCCTTGCAATCGTCGTGGGAATAGCCATCGCGCTTGCGGCGCTTGCGCTTCAATCAATGCGTTATCGTGAAACCGCGTCTCCCGCCACGTCGTTTCGCGACATCCTTAGGGACGCCGGCCAGCTGCACCCACGACTAAAAAAGTTGCTGCTTTCCGACATCATCGTGCGATTCGGTCAAGGGACGGCCGAGATTTATGCGGTCGTGTACGTCGTTCACATATTGAGCATCAGCGCGGCATTGTTTGGAGTCCTGGTGGGAGTAGCGATGGGAACCTCACTTGCCGTCTACATTCCTGTTGCGCGGATTGCGGATCGCCGAGGGCGCGAACGTTGGGTCGCTCTGACCTATGCGTTTTTTGCTGCCTTTCCGTTGGCACTGGGAGTGTCGTCCTCATTATGGATGGCTGCTATTGCGTTCGTGCTCATGGGGCTGCGCGAGATAGGGGAGCCCCCGCGTAAAGCGATGATCGTTGACCTAGCCCGCGCCGGACGGCGCAGTGTCGACGTGGGCGCGTACTACCTTGTGCGCGGTCTAGCGGTTTTTCCCGCATCGCTGTTCGGAGGGTTTTTGTGGCGCATCACCCCTCAAGCGACGTTCTTTGGTGCGGCGGCGATCGCCGCGTGCGGACTAATCGTCTTCGAAATCACCTTAGTTAGGCAAGGTCGCGGCGCCGCTGCAACATAATGGCGGATTCAGAGTTCTTTCATGAAAAACCACGAGGATAAAATCCCGATGCGCGCGACCTTCGCCATGCTCCTGGCAGCACTGGCCTTCAGCGGCTGCTCCGTCCGTGTCGGAGGCTCCGGTGCATCCGGTGTCGCGCGCGTCGGTCACACCGCTCCGGATTGGACGCAGCCAACGTCGACGGGCTCAAAGTTGACGCTGAGTTCGCTGCGCGGTAAAGCGGTGTATTTGAACTTTTTTGCAACGTGGTGCCCGCCGTGCAACGACGAGGCGCCGGGCATCAACGCGCTGCAAAAGCAGTACGCGAGCCGCGGCCTACAGGTCGTGGGCGTCGACGAGCTCGAGAATCAAAAGAAAGCCGCAAGTTTCGTTCGTAAGTTCGGACTCGTCTACCCGGCCGTCGTCGACGACGGCACGCTGCAGTCACAATACGAAGTGAACGGCCTTCCGGTTCACGTGTTCATCGATCGCGGCGGTATCGTCAAGAAGATCGTTGTCGGGGAAATGTCCGAGAAGCAAATTGTCTCGGCGGTGCGCAGCCTGCTCTAGTCCCGGTGAGCGGCGGCGTCACCCTCCCGCGAGCTAAAACCAACTTTTTTATGACTGCCGTCGCAAAAAGGCTTGTCCTGCGACTGGCCACAGCGGCACAGATACACGACGGATGCTGATTTGATTGCGTTACCGCTGGGCCATGCGATCTCGAAATCGCCGCTGACCATGTATCCACCGTCGGGCGTGGGCACGATTTTGCACTTCTGGATCAATTGAGGACCTCCTTACCGAACACTTATCGGCAGAAGATTCCCTTGTCAGCAGGGCCGGTCGAGCCACACGCACGATTTAGAATCGCCGCGCAACCATTACGTATTCGACGTACGGTTCGGCTGACCGGTAGAGTCCGTTCGACGTAGCGGCAATTTCCATCGACGCAATACCGCCGAAACATGCTCTGGGAATCCATTTCTTCGTCGTAATCAACGCGGTGAAGGGGGAGACGGCGGGCCGGATCGGATACGCCCGCACGAGTGTAAGGCGGGCTTTGCGCAGCTGCGAGCGATAACGGTTCAGCGATAAATTCCGCGATTCCGCAACTTGCTCCAAAAGCAATACGGTTGCTGCCGGCTTGCATATGCGCGATATTTCGAGAATCGACGACGAGAACAGTTCGGCGGCGGTGACGCCAAGCACGCTCGAGCATAAGATGAAATCAAAAAAGTGCGCCGCAAAGGGCGTCGCATTTCCTGTCCAATGCACAAAGTCTTTTGCGAATTGACCTGCATACGCGCGCGCCGCAGCGAGCATCTCCGGCTCTCGATCGAGCGCGTACACTTCGGCGAAGCGTCGACCGAGCGTGCTTAAGAAGCGGCCGGTTCCGCATCCGAAATCCAACGCACGGTGCGCTGAATGTAACGTTCCAAGCTCGCGCTCGACGGCCTTTCTATGCAGAAGGTGCATATACGCATTGCGGCGGCCGTCGTCATCGGCGGCGTCCATGACGCCGCGAAGCGGGCCCATGCGCGCACGATCGACCCACGAAATTCCCCCTGCGCCGCGCCACCCGTTCCAGAGATCGTCGTTTGCTCCGTGAAGTTCAGACTTCACGAAGATAGTATTTGTTTGAACGATGAAAAATCTCTGAAACGGACAACCGAACGGATCGGTCTAGTTCGCCACGTTTACGGTAAGAATGGCGACATCGTCGCGGTGCGCATGCTCGCCGATGACGACGTCGCGGATCGTTTTCGCGGGATGCGGCGCGTCGCGAACGTCAGCGCGTCGAAGAGCCGCAAACAGCGCTTCGGTTGCGGCAGACACGTCGCGGCTCCATTCGAGCAGTCCGTCAGTGAAGAACGCGACGAAACTGAGCGGCCGCAGCGTCACGGTTTGCGCGGGGCTGCGGGCTTCACTGTTAAGGCGCAGTCCAAGCGGCGATGCACGATCGGTAAACGCATCCGAGACGTCGCCGCCCGGCGTCCAGATAAGCGGTCCCGGATGTCCCGCCGAGGCACACGAAATCGTTTGGTGTGCCGGATCGATAATAGCCACGAGCGCGGTTGCAAAATCCTCCACGGGCTCTAAACGCATGAGCCGGTCCGTGACGGTGAGCGCGCGCGTCGGATCGGGATCCGAGAATAGTGAGGCTCGCAGCGAGTGCCGTAAACGACTCATCATCACTGCCGCGCCAAGCCCGTGACCGACGACGTCGCCCACGCTGACTGCAATGCGTCCGTCCGGCAGTTCGAACGCATCGTACCAATCGCCGCCGACGAGCATTTCTTCCGTCGACGGCTCGTAAAATGCATCGAACCTAAGTTCGCCAGCGTCGGGAAGTGTGCTCGGCAACGCCGCGCGCTGAAATTGCGTCGCGATATGCAGCGTCTGCGCGTATAGCAGCGATTTCGCGATCGCGGTCCCGCATCGCCGTCCGAGATCGCAGGCGAAACGTAAGTCGTTTCGATCGTACGCCGGACCGCTGCCGATTCGGACCATCGTTAGCGCGCCCAGTATACCTTGCGTCTTCGAACGAAGCGGCACGACCATCATCGACCGGTATTTCATCTCACGCATGAAGCGTTCGTGCTCGGCGCTGGTGGAATAGTTTTTCAAAAATTCGTCGTCGACGAACGGCACGAGAATCGGATCGCCGCTCCGCATGACATGGCGTGCGACGTGCGCGTTCAGCCGCTCGCCGTTGCGCAAATGCCAGCCCGCTTCTTGCAGCGCCCTTGTCTTTTCCGTGTCGCGGTGCGCCGAAGCAGCCAAATGCAGTTGATCGAGCGGCCCGAGGTACACTTGGCAGATGTCGGCGATTCCTTGAATCGTCGCTTGGGAAACATTCTCCAAGGTCTCGTGATAGTCGAGAGATTCGCCGAGAATCTCGCCCGTCTCGACGAGCAGCTCGAGGTAGCGGTGTTCCCGCTCAAATTCTTGGGCTTGTTTCTCGAAGTCGGGCCTCATCGCGCCGATTGTACCCAGTCCGGCAGAATGGCCGCCCGGCAGGCATTAGGCGGCGCGCACGACTAGGGTGTCTCCGTCCAAGCGAACATCTGCCGAGCAACCTTTCGGAAGCTCACCACGTAAAATTGCTACGGACAACGGGGTGCTGACGTGACGAGCAACGATGCGGTGGACGTAACGGGCACCGCTGCCGGCATTCATCGACTCGCGCGCGAGAAAGGCGCGCGCCGGCTCGTCGAGCTGCAGGCGCACGTCACGTGCGCCCAAGCGGTCTGCAAGCGCATCGACATGGATGGCGACGATTTGTTCGATATCTTCGAACTGCAGATCGTTGAAATGCACCGTGTCGTCGATGCGGTTGAGAAACTCCGGACGGAACGCGATGGGAATTTCATCGTCGCTGAGGTTCGTCGTCATGATGATGAGCGCGTGCCGGAAATCGACGGTACGGCCTTTTGCATCGGTGACGCGTCCGTCATCGAGAATCTGGAGTAAGATCGCCGCTACGTCGGGGTGTGCTTTCTCGAGTTCATCGAAGAGCACGACGCAATACGGTCGCCGCCGCACGGGTTCGGTGAGTTGTCCCGCTTCTTCGTGTCCTTGATATCCAGGCGGGGCGCCAAGAAGGCGCGAGACGGTGTGTGCCTCCGTGAATTCGGAAAGATCGATTCGGACCAGCGCTTCTTCCGTGCCGAACAAGGCTTCCGCCAGCGCTTTTGCGAGTTCGGTTTTGCCGACGCCGCTCGAGCCCATGAACAAAAAACTGCCCAGCGGCTTATGCGGGTCGTGCAGGCCTGCTCGCGCGCGGCGAATTGCTTCGCTAACCGCAGAGATCGCCTGGCGCTGACCGATGACGCGGCGCGAAAGCGTTTCTTCGAGTGAAAGCAGATTGTTGGCTTGCGATTCCGACAGCGTCGTCTGCGGAATGCCCGTCCACTTAGTGACGACTGCGGCAACGTGCTCGGCGGTTACAGGGGGACTGGTTGCCGAGCCTCTGTTTGCGAGCGCAATCGCTGCTGCCGCTTCATCCATCAAATCGATCGCTTTATCCGGTAGAAAGCGATCGGCAATGTACCGCGCGGACAGTGCCGCAGATGCTCGCACCGCCTCGTCGGTGATTTCGACGTTATGGTGATCGGCGTAACGGTGGCGCAAACCTTGAAGAATCCGGACCGTTTCTTCGATTGAAGGCTCGTCGACCATCACCGGCTGGAAACGGCGTTCGAGCGCGGCATCCGACTCGATGTATTTCCGGTATTCGTCGAACGTCGTCGCGCCGACGCATTGCAGATCCCCGCGCGCGAGTTCGGGTTTGATCATCGAACTTAAGTCGAGCGAACCTTCAGCGGCCCCTGCGCCGACGAGGGTGTGCAGCTCGTCGATGAACAGAATTATGTCGCGCGCGGCTTTCCGCACTTCGTCGAGAATGCGTTTTACGCGCCCTTCGAATTCGCCGCGATATTTCGTGCCTGCGACGAGCGGACCGAGTGAAAGCGCCAATACGCGCTTATGCCGCAGTGACTGCGGCACGTTGCCGCTGACGATACGCTGTGCGAGACCCTCGACGATTGCGGTCTTTCCGACTCCCGGCTCGCCGACCAGGACGGGATTGTTCTTGCTGCGCCGTGCGAGGATCGAAACGACACGTTCCACTTCTTGCTCGCGGCCGATGACCGGATCAAGTTTGCCGCTGCGTGCAAGATCGGTGAGGTCGCGCGAGAATGCGGCGAGCGTCGGCGTTGCATTGCGCAACCGGCGCGTCCAATCTTCAATCGGGTTCGTGCCGCGCTCGCCCTCCCGATCGCCCAGTTTTTCAATCAGCAGCGCACCGCCCGCAACCAGGGCCGCCGCGGTTAATGCCGCGCCCACAAAAGGCAGCGCCGCTTTCGTTGCTTGGCGGCGAGCCGAACACACGGCGCAGTAGCGCGGCTGCCCCGTTACGGGGTCGCTAACGGTTGCGGGGCGCAAACCGCACAGTTCGCACGTGGTTGTCATGTGCTGATCCTACCCTGAAGGGGTGGGCGTGGTTTCACTGCGCTTCATAGGTGACGCTAACCGTGGCGTTCACTTCCACGCTGCTCGGCTCGATGTTCGTCGGAGGTGGAACGGGTGCGGGCCCGGCGGCGGACATCATGATGCGCGGCATGGGAGCTTCCGCGTAACCTTGCTGCATGCTCTTGACGCGTACGATGTGAAGGCCTGCGGCGGCCGCCATTGCATCCGCTTGCCGCCGGGCGTCGCTCACCGCAGATTGCAATGCTTGCGCAACCTGCGCGCGAGAGTTGGTTACGCCGAACGTTACGCCGCCGATATCCGTAACGCCGGACGCAACCGCCGCATCGACGGCTTTGCCGACGGCGTCCAAATGATGCACCGTGACTTGAATATTGCGATTGACGAAATATCCGTATCGTTCGCGCACCGGTGCAATTGCCGCACCGCCCGGCAGCGTTTGCGGCGGCGGCGTATAGTTCAAATTGTAATACGTCGTTCGAATGTCGTCGTGTGCGATTCCAAGCGACTGGAGTGCTTTCATCAGCCGGTCGTACCGCGCGTTGTTATCGGCCGCGGCAGCCGCTGCGCTGTCGGCGTTCGTTGCGATCGTCAAATTCTCGGTCGCCATGTCGGGTTGTGCGCCGGCGCGTCCCTGAGCGCTGACGGTGATGAGCACGGATAGTAAAAAAACGTGCATAACGGCCTCCCACAGCTTTAACGAACGGTCTAGCGGGAACGTATCTTCTATGCTGCTCGAGGTCCTCGTCGGGTTTTTCGTCGGCATCGTGGCGCGGTACGTCGTTCCGGATTCGGCCGGAATCGGCGCCGATACGCTGCTGGGTATCGTGGGCGGGGGCGTAGGCGCCTTCATTTATAAGCTCTTCGGCCACCGGCCCGCCTTTGACGAGTGGAGTGCCGGAAGCCTGATGAGCGCCGCCGCCGCTGCGTTCATTCTGATTCTCGTTACGCGTGCCGCGACCGGACGGCGGACGATCGCATAACGGGTACAAGAGAGGCATGTTGACGACGATCGTCTGGTTTATCATCATCGGTTTCATCGTCGGCTTGATCGCGCGGTGGATTGTGCCCGGCGCCGTGGGCGGCGGCATATTGACCGACATTGTGGTCGGCATCATCGGCGCGCTCATCGGCGGCTGGCTCTACCGTGCCTTCGGGCACGGCGCGCTGACGCCGCTTTGGAGCTTCATTTACGCGCTGATCGGGGCGGTCGTGCTGCTCTTAATCTTGAGGGCGCTGACCGGGCGGCGAACCGTTGTGTAAAGCCGGCCGCTGAAGGCAGGCTCGGGCGCTCTCCGGTCGTATAAGTTGGTTTTTCCGCCCGCCAACTGGGAGAATCATGGCCTACGTCATCACCGAACCGTGCATTGGAACCAAGGACAAGTCGTGCGTCGACGTGTGTCCGGTGGACTGTATCCACGGGAAGGATGAAGACGACATGCTGTACATCGATCCGGAGGTTTGCATCGACTGCGGCGCCTGCGTTTCAGCGTGTCCGGTAGAGGCGATTTACGCAGACTCCGACGTGCCCGCGAAGTGGCAAAACTTCATCGAAATCAACGCGGACTATTTCAAGAAGAGCAACGCCTAACGCTCGTGCCGCCGCCCCGCGCGGCGCGTAGTTTCAGAGATTGCTCACGTTTCTATCGTACGGTGCGCACCAATGCGATATGACGTAGGGATTGTGGGCGCAGGTCCGGCGGGGGCTGCAACGGCGTTGCGGCTCGCGCGCGCCGGTATCCACGTTTGCGTCATCGAACGGACGCGCTTTCCGCGCACGAAGGCGTGCGGCGAATACCTGAGCCCCGGCGCCGTAGCAATGCTGGAAGGGCTCGGCGTGGGGCGTGCGTTATCGGCGCAGGCGACTCCGCTTCGCGGAATCCGGTTCTTCGGCAGCGGTACGTCTGCGGAACTTCCTTTTTCGACTCCCGGCTGGTCGCTGCCGCGCGCAACGCTCGACGCCGCACTGCTCGACGCTGCCGTCGCTGCCGGCGCGTCGCAGCTTTTGGGCAGAGCGGAGCGTTTTTTCGCATCCGAGCACGGCGTGCGGATCGACGTCCGACTGCCTTCAGGTGAAACGCAACACTGCCATGCGCGCATCGTCGTCGGAGCGGATGGCATGCAGTCCACGGTTGCGCGCGAATTTTCGCTTGCCGCGCGCGTTCGCGGGCCGCGGCGCTTTGCGTTGGGCGGACATTATGCCGGTTTGCACGGACTCGACCAGTACGTCGAAATGTTCGTCGAGGGCAGCAGCTATTTTGCAATCAATCCGTTCACGCATTCTCGGGCAAACGTCATGCTCGTCGTGGACGAGGAAGAATTGCATCGCGGCCGCGGTGATGTGGACCGCTTTATGCGCGATCGTGCTAGTGCACTCAGCGGCGGACGCATTCGTTTCGATGAAGCGCAGCTCGAAGGAAAGCGGATTGCGATCGGTCCGCTGAGCTCGAGCGCACGCCGCTACAGCGCACAAAACGTGCTCCTCGCCGGCGACTCCGCCGGGTTCATCGATCCGTTTACGGGTCAAGGGGTCTACCTCGCGCTCTACGCGTCACAGCTCGCGACGCGCGCGATCACGCAGCGCCTCTCGGGATACGCGTCCGAAGCGGGCGCGTGGCGGCAGTACGAGTCGGGTTTGCGCGCGGAACTGCGCCGGCGCAAACGGCTTTCCGCGATGGTATCGCTCCTCGTTCGCGTGCCGGCTCTGGCCAAGCGCGCGGCCGCGTTCACGCAGCACCGCCCGCGCGTCTTTCGGCCCTTGCTCGATGCCGTAACGGGCGCGACATAATGAGTTTGAGATGAAGATGCGCAACGAGATTGTCGTTAATGCTCCCGCGCAGCGCATTTACGAACGCGCGGCGGCGACGGAGCATTGGCCGGAGATTTTGCCGCATTATCGCTTTGTACGGCTGTTGGGCCGCGACGGAGAGCGCCGTACCGTTGAAATGGCCGCCTGGAGAGGCGTGATTCCCGTACGTTGGAAAGCGGAACAAGTCAACGATCCCAACGTGCCGCTCGTTTCATTCCGTCACCTCGCCGGCTGGACGAAAGGTATGCGCGTGGAGTGGCGGTTTGAATCCAGCGGTGCGCAAACGCGCGTTACGATCGATCACGAATTGCATTCGCCGCTGGCCAAGTTCATCGGCACATATTTCATCGATCCGATCGCTACACGGACCCTGCGTTGCATGAAAGCAGTGGCGGAGGAATAACAATGCCTGCGCCATATCGCGTTGCGGTCACCGGTCTGGGCATGATTACGCCGCTTGGAATCGGAGCGCAAAGGATGTGGGAGAGCCTGCTCGGCGGCCGCGTCGCCATAACTGCGCTTACGCGCTTTGACGCGACGAATTTCCCATCGCGGATCGCCGCACAAATCGACGATTTCGATGCCGCAGATTTTCTTTCGCGCCGCCGCGTGCAATGGACCGACCGTTTCTCGCAGCTCGCGGTGAGCGCGGCGCGTTTGGCGATCGACGATGCGCGCCTTCAGCTCGACGGCTTGCGGCCGGAGACCGGAGTGTTCACCGGTTCGGCGCTCGGCGGCGTGGCGCTGGCGGAAGAACAGATGGAGATCTTTCAATCCGACGGTTTGCGATCCGTCCGCCCGCTGCTCACGATCTCGGTGTTCGGCGGCGCTGCGGCCAGCAACATCGCCATCGAATTCGGTATTACCGGTCCCGCGAGCGCAAATGCGAACTCCTGTGCCGCCGGCGCAATGGCCATCGGCGATGCGTTTCAGGCCGTTCGACGCGGCGATGTGCGTCTGGCGATTGCCGGAGGCGTTGAGGCGCCCCTCGCACCCCTGACATACGGCGCGTTTACGGTTGCGCGCGCGATGTCGACCAACAACGACGACGCGCAGCACGCAAGCCGCCCGTTCGACGCCGGCCGCGACGGGTTTGTGATGGCCGAAGGCGCAGGCATGTTGCTCTTAGAGCGGTACGAAGACGCCGTTAATCGCGACGCGCGCATCTACGGCGAAATTGTCGGGTACGGCGCGTCGAACGACGCGCACCACATGTCGGCGCCGCTTACCGGCGGAGAGCAAACGGCGAGCGCGCTGCAGCGCGCCATCGATGACGGCGGCGTGTCCGCAGGCGAGATTGAAGCAATCAACGCGCACGGATCCTCGACGCGCATCGGCGATCGCGCCGAAGTGCGCGCCTACGAGCGCATATTCGGGGAGCGCCTCGCTCAAATTCCGGTGAGCGCGACAAAAGGACAGCATGCCCATGCGCTCGGCGCGACCGGCGCGTGGGAGGTCGCCATAGCTTTGCTCGGCATGCGCGATCGCGTCGTCCCGGGCGCCGTGAATCTGCAGCGGCGCGATCCCGATTGCGCTATCGATTGCGCGCCGGCGCCGCGCGAGTGCGCAGCGCGGCTCGTTCTATCGAATTCCTCGGGCTTCGGCGGGATTAACGCGGCTCTTGTTCTTGCGGCCGCGACATAACCAGCGTGATCGCCGTGCGATTCTGCGCGGATGAAATACGTACGCGGTCCATCAGTTCGTGCATGAGCACGATGCCGCGTCCGCGTTCGTCACGGCGCTGGAACGGGCGCCATCTCCCGTGGTCTTCGATTTCGATCGTGATGCACTCATCGTCGGCATTCGCCGTTACGTAAACGTAACCGGGATTTTCATCGCCGCGGTAGGCGTGCTCGACGGCGTTTGCAACAGCTTCGCCGACCGCCGTAATAAGCGCAAACCGTTGCTCCGCAGCGATTTCGTGCTGATCTGAAAAACGGTGCAGCAGCGCGCGCACGATGGGTGCTGCAAGAGGGATGGCGGAAAACATCATTCTGCCCCCGACGGGACCGTCTTCACAGGTCAGCGTCAGCGTCGCGGCGTCATCGCGATTGCGCGCGGCGTCGAAGATCCGCTCCTGCAGCGCGATAGCGGGGTTGTCGGCGTCGTTTTCATACGAACGGACGGCGGCGTCGAGCAGTTGCGCTTCACCCGCGAGCACGTCGCGCGAATGTTCGATCATGCCGTCGGTATAAAACGTGATGCAGCTGCGCGGCGGAAGCGTGATCGTCCAATCTCGCGCATCGACGTTCTGCTCGACGCCTAAAGGCATTCCGCCGCCCGGTAAAAATCCGCTGAAACCGCCGGCGATCGTGAGCGCCGGAGCAGGATGTCCGGCAACCGCATACGTCAGTTCACGCCGTTCCGGTTCGTAGTAGCCGAAGATGGCCGTGACCATACCGATGCCGGGACGCAAATTGATGACGCCGTTGATGCGCTGCAAAACCGCGCCGGGAGAGCGTTCGTTGACGGACGCGCTGCGCATGGCATGCCGGACCTCGCCCATGACAGTGGCGGCTTCCAACCCGTGGCCGGCGACGTCGCCCATCGAAATCGCGACGCGTCCGTCCGGCAGCGAAAACGCGTCGTACCAATCGCCTCCGACTTCGCTCTCATCCGACGCAGGTTTGTACGCCGCATGAAACCGCACTCCGGGAACGCGCGGAAAGGTATCCGGCAGAAGCGCGCGCTGGAGCCGGTCCGCAACGCGGTACGTCCGTTCGAACAGCATGGCTTGTTCGAGCGCGTTTGCAACTTGTAGCGCCAAGACGTTTGCCAGTTTCTGAGTCGTGCCGCTGAACGCGCCCTTGTCGCGGCACGCGAGTACGAAATTGCCGAGCGTGCTCTGCCTGCCGACAAGCGGCGCGGCAACGACGGTTTCGAACCCGTGCTCGCGCAGCACATCCGGGAGAAGAACCGGATCGGCGGTATGCACGTGCAGACCCGATTCGCGCGCCGCTTCGACGATCGAAATGCCGCCTTCGCTGTAACGCGCGTAAATCGCGCAATAATCGGCCAGTTTACGGATGCACAAATCCGCTACTTGCGGTAAGGTTGCTGACAGATCGAACGAAGATGCGAGTAACCCGCTCGCTTCCGCAAGTAAATCGAGAGCGTCCGGACGGCGAAGAGCAGCGCCTGGCTCAACCATACGCAAAAAGAAACCCAGCGGGCATCTTTTGCTGTATCCCCGTCGCACCCCGCTCGCTAAACCTGGCAGGCCTATGTTTGGCATCAATTGACATTGGATATGAGGAAACAGCACTTGTCCTCCAGCCTTCGGAGTTTTTTTTGCATGCCAACAGCCACGGCTACCAAAAATGCCGGGCGTAGTGCTGTTTCCGGCGGAAACGGCCATGCCCCCGAAAATGCAAGCGCGCAACAGCGCCGCTTACTAAGCGCGCTTCACGCTTTTAAAGCGGGCGATTTCAGCGTGCGTTTGCCCTTGAAAGGCTCGCAAGCCGAAATTGAAATCGCTCGAGCGTTCAACGAATCCCTCGAAGCGAAGACCCGCATGCTGAACGAGGTCAAGCGCGTCAGCCGCGCGATTTCGCGCGACGGCCGCCTATCGCAGCGCGCGTATCTCGACGACGCCAGCGGCGGATGGCAAGAGCACATCGAGGCGTACAATAACCTCATCGAAGCGGTTGCGGCGCCGATGGCGGAAACGAACCGCGTGCTCGGCGCGGTGGCGCGCGGCGATCTCGCGCAGCGTATGACGGTCGATATCGACGGCCGTCCATTGCGCGGCGATTTTTTGAAATCGGCGCATGTCATCAACGCGATGGTCGATCAGCTGAACGCCTTCGCATCCGAAGTGACGCGCGTCGCCCGTGAAGTTGGTTCCGAAGGCAAACTTGGCGGGCAGGCCGGCGTCAAAGGCGTTGCCGGCACGTGGAAAGACCTGACCGACTCGGTCAACACCATGGCCGGTAACCTGACCAATCAGGTGCGCAACATCGCCGACGTTACGACGGCGGTCGCGAAAGGCGACCTCTCCCGCAAGATTACCGTCGAAGCGCGCGGCGAGATCTTACAGCTGAAGAACACGATCAACACGATGGTCGATCAGCTGAATTCATTTGCCGGCGAAGTCACGCGCGTTGCGCGCGAAGTCGGCTCCGAAGGAAAACTGGGCGGTCAGGCGGAGGTCGCGGGCGTTTCGGGCACCTGGCGCGATTTGACCGAATCCGTGAACTTCATGGCGTCGAACCTAACCTCGCAAGTCCGTAACATCGCCGAAGTTACGACCGCCGTTGCAAGAGGCGACCTTTCAAAGAAGATTACCGTCGACGTGCGCGGCGAAATTCTCGAGTTGAAAAACACGATCAACACGATGGTCGACCAGCTCAACTCGTTCGCGGGCGAAGTCACGCGCGTGGCGCGCGAAGTCGGCTCGGAAGGCATTCTCGGCGGCCAGGCGCAGGTTGGCGGCGTTTCCGGTACGTGGAAAGACCTCACCGAATCCGTGAACTTCATGGCTGCGAACCTCACCAACCAGGTTCGCAACATCGCCGAAGTTACGACGGCCGTTGCAAAGGGCGACCTCTCCAAGAAGATTACGGTCAACGTCCGCGGGGAGATCTTGGAGCTGAAGAACACCATCAACACGATGGTCGACCAGCTGAACTCGTTTGCAGGCGAAGTTACGCGCGTTGCTCGCGAGGTCGGTTCGGAAGGCAAACTCGGCGGTCAGGCCGACGTGCAAGGCGTTTCCGGCACGTGGAAAGACTTGACGGACTCCGTCAACACGATGGCGTCGAACCTGACGTCGCAGGTTCGCAACATCGCCGACGTTACGACCGCCGTCGCGAAGGGCGACCTCTCGCGTAAGATTACGGTTGACGTGCGCGGCGAGATTCTCGAACTGAAGAACACCATCAACACGATGGTCGACCAGCTCAACTCGTTCGCGGGCGAGGTCACGCGCGTTGCGCGCGAAGTCGGTTCCGAGGGACGGCTGGGCGGTCAGGCGCAGGTCAGCGGCGTTTCGGGTACGTGGCGCGACCTCACCGAATCCGTCAACTTCATGGCCTCGAACCTTACCTCGCAGGTTCGCAACATCGCCGACGTTACGACGGCCGTCGCCAAAGGCGATCTTTCGAAGAAGATCACCGTCGACGTTAAGGGCGAAATCCTCGAGCTGAAAAACACGATCAACACGATGGTCGACCAGCTCAACTCGTTCGCAGGCGAAGTTACTCGCGTCGCGCGCGAAGTCGGCTCGGAAGGCAAACTCGGCGGTCAGGCCGAGGTTACCGGCGTATCCGGTACGTGGAAAGACTTGACGGACTCCGTCAACTTCATGGCCTCGAACCTTACCTCGCAGGTTCGTAACATTGCCGAGGTTACGACGGCCGTGGCAAACGGCGACCTTTCGAAGAAGATCACCGTCGACGTTCGCGGCGAAATCCTCGAACTGAAGAACACCATCAACACGATGGTCGACCAGCTCAACGCGTTCGCATCGGAAGTCACGCGTGTCGCGCGCGAAGTCGGTTCCGAAGGACGACTGGGCGGTCAGGCGTTCGTGCGCGGCGTCGCCGGTACGTGGAAAGACCTCACCGACTCGGTGAACACGATGGCGTCAAACCTCACCTCGCAGGTCCGTAACATTGCGAAGGTTACGACGGCCGTCGCGCTCGGCGACTTGTCGAAGAAGATCACCGTCGACGTTCGCGGCGAAATTCTGGAACTCAAAGATACCATCAACACGATGGTCGACCAGCTCAACGCCTTCGCATCCGAAGTGACGCGCGTTGCGCGCGAAGTCGGTTCGGAAGGTAAGCTGGGCGGTCAGGCGCAGGTGCCGGGCGTCTCAGGTACCTGGAAAGACCTCACCGACAACGTCAACTCGATGGCTGCGAACCTCACGAACCAGGTGCGCGGTATCGCGCAGGTCGTCACGGGCGTTGCAAACGGCGACCTGAAACGCAAACTCACGCTCGAAGCCAAGGGCGAAATCGCGCAGCTGGCCGACACGATTAACTTCATGATCGACACACTGGCGACGTTCGCCGATCAGGTTACCACCGTTGCGCGCGAAGTCGGTTTCGAAGGCAAGCTCGGTGGGCAAGCACAGGTTCCCGGCGCCGCAGGCCTGTGGCGCGACCTTACCGACTCGGTCAACCAGCTGGCGCAACAGCTCACTTCGCAGATCCGCGCGATCGGCGAAGTTGCAACTGCGGTTACGAAGGGCGACCTTTCGCGCGCCGTTGAAGTCGAAGCGCGCGGCGAGGTCGCCGAACTCACGCGCAACGTCAACGAAATGATTCAAAACTTGCGCGATACCACGCGTAAGAACACCGAACAAGACTGGCTCAAGACCAACCTCGCGCGTTTCACCGCAATGCTGCAAGGTCAGCGCGACATCAAGACCGTCAGCCGCCTCATCATGTCGGAGATCGCGCCTCTCGTGGAAGCCTACGCGGGCGCGTTCTACATCAGCGATCCGGTCGCCGATCAGGACATGCTGCGCCTCATTGCGAGCTACGCGGTCAATAAGCGGAAGGGTGCGCAGCGCACCATCCGCGAGGGCGAAGGCCTGGTCGGACAATGTCTGCTGGAGAAGAAACGCATTCTGCTCGCTGAGATTCCGCCGGATTATATGAACATCACGTCGGGTCTGGGCGAGGTGCAGCCGCTCTCGCTCATCGTGCTGCCGGTGCTGTTCGAAGGCGACGTCAAAGCGGTTATCGAGCTCGGATCGCTCACGCAGTTCAGCGAAATTCAACTTCAGTTCCTCGATCAGCTCACCGAGTCGATCGGCGTCATTTTGAACACGATCGCTGCGTCGATGCGTACCGAGGAACTGCTCAAGCAGTCGCAGGCGCTTACGAACGAACTGCAGAGCCAGCAGATGGAACTGCAGCAAACCAACGACGAGCTCGAAGAAAAGGCGCGTCTGCTGCAGGAACGCAATGAAGAGATCGAGCGCCGCACGCGCGAGATCGACGAAGCGCGCCTGGAGCTGGAAAAGAAGGCCGAGCAGCTGGCGCTCACGTCGAAATACAAATCGCAGTTCCTCGCGAACATGTCGCACGAGCTGCGCACGCCGCTCAACTCACTGCTCATTCTATCCAAACAGCTGGCGGACAACGTCGAAGGCAATATGACGTCGACCCAGATCGAGTTCGCGCAGACGATTCGCGCAGCGGGAACGGACCTGCTCACGCTCATCAACGACATCCTCGATCTTTCGAAGATCGAATCGGGCACCACGTCGATCGACCTTCAGGACGTCTCGTTCGAATCGATCGAAGACGACGTCGTGCGCACGTTCGATCAGATCGCAAAAGACAAAGGTCTCGACTTCGTCATACGCCGCCACGAAGACGTGCCGGAGACGCTGCAAACCGATCCAACGCGTCTGCAGCAAATCCTCAAGAATCTGCTCTCGAACGCGTTCAAGTTCACGACGGAAGGCCGCGTGACGCTGGAAGTCTCGATGGTTCGCGATCATCACCTTGCGTCCGTGCAGGGTCCGGCAGTGGCGTTTTCGGTGCGCGATACCGGCATCGGCATCCCGCACGATAAGTTCAACGTTATCTTCGAGGCGTTCCAGCAAGCCGACATGGGAACGTCCCGCAAGTTCGGCGGCACCGGGCTTGGACTGGCGATCTCTCGTGAAATTGCCGGGTTGCTCGGCGGCGAGATCGGCGTGGAGTCGACGATGGGAGAGGGCAGCACGTTCACGCTGTACCATCCGTTGGAGCGGCCGGCAACGTCGGGTGTGGTTCGTACGGTCGTTCTTCCGGAGAAACGCGAGACGCGCGAGGCGGCAATCCGCCGCGAGCTAGAGGCGCTGCCGGCGCTGCAAGCGATTCACGACGATCGCGACGCCATCGAAACGACCGATCGCGTCTTGCTCATTATCGAAGACGACGCAATATTTGCTCGAATCCTGCTGGGGCTGGCGCGCGATCGAGGATTCAAAGGCATCGTCGCGCTGAGCGGGACGGACGGCTTGGAACTGGCCCGCAATTATCTCCCCGATGCAATCTCGCTCGACATCGGCCTGCCGGATTACGATGGTTGGAAGCTGCTGAGCGAACTGAAGAACGATCCCAATACCGGCAACATTCCGGTGCACGTCATCTCCGGGGAAGAGCAGTGGCAGCGCGCATTGGATGCCGGCGCCATCGCGCATCTGCGTAAACCGGTCACGGAAGAAGCGCTCACTCAGACCTTCGACAACCTCCTCGGCTTCGCCGACAGGCGCACGAAGAATCTGCTGGTGATCGAAGACGATCTCACGCAGCTCAACGCAATGGTGCATCTCATCGACAGCGGTGAAGTGGCTATTACGGCGGTGCGTTCCGGCCGCGAGGCGCTGGAGGCGCTGGAAACGGCGAAGTTCGACTGCATTGTCGTCGATCTGGGTCTGCCGGACTTGCCCGGCGACGAACTCATCGAGCGGATCCGCAAACAGCGCGAGCACGCCCGCACGCCGGTGATTGTGTACACCGGGCGGGATCTGACCCGGCAAGAGGAAGCGAAGCTGAACAAACTCACGGAGGCGGTCATCGTGAAGGATGCGATGTCGCCGGAGCGCCTGCTGGACGAGACGCGGTTTTTCTTGCATCAAGTCGAGGCAAGATTGCCGGCCACCAAGCGTACTTCCGAGATTCCGCCGCTCGGTACGGCGACGCTCGAGAACAAGAAGGTGTTGATCGTTGATGACGACGCTCGCAACATCTTCGCGCTATCGGCCGCGCTCGAGGGGCACCGCCTGCGTGTGGTGAGCGCCGAGAGCGGAAGGGAAGGCATCGAAGCGCTCATGCGCGATCCGGACATCGATCTCGTGCTGATGGACATCATGATGCCCGAGATGGACGGATACGAGACGATCCGGCGCATTCGCTCCGATTCGCGCTTTGCGGGTCTGCCGATTATCGCGCTCACCGCAAAAGCGATGAAGGGTGACCGCGAGAGCTGCATCGCCGCGGGTGCTTCCGAATACATCAGTAAGCCGGTCGATATCGATCAGCTGATCTCGTTGTTGCGCGCATGGTTGAATCGGTAATTCCGGAATCGCTCAGCGATCTGGAAGCGGCGCCCGGCGCGCTTGACCGCAGCGAGGAGCGTGCGGCAATTGAGTTGTCGTTGCTGCTCGAGGCGCTTGTGCGCTGGAGCGGCCACGACTTTCGGCAGTACGCGCCGAGCACGCTCAAACGCCGGATCGCCGAACGCATGCGCGCCGAGGACGTGCGCACGGTCAGCGGCTTGCAAGACCGTCTGCTGCACGATCAGGAAGCGCTGCGGCGGTTCGTCTTTGCGATGTCGAGCAATCCGAACCGGCTCTTCCGGGCACCGGAGTACTTCCGGGCGATCCGCGAAAAAGTCGTGCCGTTTTTGCGCACGTACTCGTTTGCGCGATTGTGGTTCCCGGCGTGCTCGACCGGCGAAGACGTCTACAGCGTCGCGGCGATCTTGAAGGAAGCGGACTTGCTCGACCGCTGCATGATTTATGCTACGGATTTGAGCGATCTGGCCCTTTCAACGGCACGCGCGGGCGTCTACGACATCGGGTCGCTGGAAGAGTTCGCGAACGATTACCGCCTCAGCGGCGGACGCGCTTCGCTTGCCGATATCTGTGAGGTGACCGAGGGCAGCGTCCGGTTCAACGAGGGATTTCAGCGGCAGATTATCTTCTCGACGCATAGTTTGGCTACGGATTCGTCGCTGAACGAGTTCCACTGCATCGTCGCTCGAGGGGTCCTGCCGCAATTCAGCAAGTCGCTGCAGTACCGCGTGCACAATCTCTTTTTGCAGAGCTTGACGCGGTTCGGCTTCATTTGTTTGAGTTCGGCCGAGTCTCTCCACGCCACGCCGCATGAGGGGGCTTTCCGCAAGATCGACGAGGTGTTTCCAATCTATCGCCGCATGCGGTAGTCTCGACCGAGGATACGTGGGGAGGAGGCGGCGTTGCGTCGTACATGTGCGGCGCGGCTCTCAGTAGATGGGAGCGTAGAAAGCAGGTATTATTATGTCGTTGCTGCGCGCATCGGTATATGCCCTGACTGTCGTCCTGTTCTCTTCTAGCGCGGCGTTTTCACAAGTCGAAAGCACCCCGATACCAGTGACTCCAAAGCCAGACTTTTCCAAAATGATGTTCCTAACCGGGAGCTGGAGTTGTTCCAACAAGAGCTCGCGGCGGCCGAGCGCATTCCAAACTACGTCGACTGCGAAAATTAGTCCGGACGGGTACTGGCTCGTTACAAACGCGGTCACGAAAAAGACGCCGTGGAGTAGCGGGAATCTTACCGGAGAGGATCGCATGACGTACGATCCGTCGACCTCGCGGTGGATCGACATCGCGTACGATCAAAGCGGCGGTTACAACGTGAGCACCTCGCCGGGATGGTCGGGCAACAGCATTACTTGGACCGATGCGGTCATTACCAAGACGAATGCGACCGCATCAACCAACCCCACGACGCTGACCAAGGTGAGCGATACCAAAACAACTTCGAAGAGTTCGTTCAAGGAACCGTCGGGCCGGGTCGTGACCGTCACGGCTACGTGCACCAAGACCTCTTAGTATTGCAGATGGTCCGCCCGCACGGGGGACGGCCGTTGAATACGGCCTCCCTTTTTTTATTGGCGTTGTTTCGTTATTCGTGCTCGATCGGGCAAAAATCGTATCGGTGATCGTAGCAGTTTTTTACCAGCGGCTGCATGTCCGTATCGGCTGCCGCAACATAATCGGACATCGGCCCGGGAAGCGGCATGCGGTGCCGGTCTTCTGCGAACGGATCTGCGCGGAGCGGAAAACGAATGGGCCACGGAACTATACCCGATTCCGTACCGCCGTCGGCATACTCGGCGGTGTAGCGGACGTAATAGTACACGTAATCGCCAACGACCCAGCGTTTCAGCGGATATAAAATGCCTTCGGGCTGCGGTTTTCCGAACGTGCCGTTGACGTTCAGCGCGTAGCGCTTGGGTGCGGCCGGAGCCGCGCTGTCCGTTGCGGCGCCGGCGACCGGGTCGTTTACCGCTTTCGCCTGTGCGATGGTTTGTTCGAACGATTCGGTTTGAGACTCGAGCTCCCGCGCGCTGAGCTGTTCGGGCTGCGGAGCGGTGCGCGGCGCATTGTAGGCGATCTTCGTCAGCTCGCGGCGCACCGCAACATGTGTAGCTTTCGCCTTTGTCATCGCGAGCTTGTCGAAAGACGGCCGAGTTTGTCGAGGCCTTTGCACCACAACAACGCGTGGCCGCGCGACCGGATTGTGCACCCGCACCGGACGCGCGCGGTGCTCGATCCGGACGGCGCTCGAAATTGTGACGACCTCTCGCGGCGGTTTTTGCGCCGCGGGAAAAATGCTGCGCGCGAGCAGCGCGATAAACGACGATACGAACAGAATGTGAAATGCCGCCGACAACAGCACGTACCACAGCATCGGCCGCGCGCGGCGGTTGGCGCGTATGGTGATCGCTACCTCGGCGAAGGGCAGCGGGACGATCAGGCGCCGGTTCTTACGCATTCGATCGCGTTCAGCGTGGCACGAAAACTTTGGAGCGGGCTTGGAGTCCGTCTATCAGCGCACGATTAGATGGACGTCGCCGAACTCATGCCACAGCAGCCCGTGCGCGATAGCCGTCGCATACGCTTGCGAAATGAGCTTCGACCCGGCAAACGCCTCGAGCATGAGCAGATGGGAGGCCTGCGGCTCGTGAAAGCCGGTTAGCAGACCGTCGGCGACGCTGGGCGGATGGGCGGCGTCCACGATGTGCGAAGTCCATCCTCGCATGGCGCGAACGTTGCCGTCGCGGTCCGCCGCGGACTCGAGCGCGCGTACGACGGTGGTTCCGACGGCGATGATGCGCCCGCCCGCTTCGCGCGTTTGAGCGATCGCGCGTGCCGTCCAATCCGGAACGGCGAAGCGTTCGTCGAGCGGCGTTTCGTGCGCCTCGGGACTCGCGACGCCGCAGTGCAGCGTGATCGCGGCGATATTTACGCCGCGGCGATACAGCCGATCGATCACGCGCAGCG
>Ga0209810_1001586_pt1 | contig 33200 bp, 28 predicted proteins | sample Coa_R1_7_FD_187159 | JGI IMG/M metagenome (GOLD analysis project Ga0209810, IMG submission 187159) | Surface soil microbial communities from Centralia Pennsylvania, which are recovering from an underground coalmine fire - Coalmine... | ecosystem: Environmental > Terrestrial > Soil > Unclassified... | reverse complement strand
CGCCCTGCTCGCCGTGGAGGAACTGGCTGGTGATCCAGGCGTTGAACTGGCGGGCGGCCTCGGCCCGCTCGGCGTCACTGAACCGCTCGAAGGACTCCGCGGCGACCATCGGCAGGTAGGACGCCATGCCCCCGGTGTCGAGCGGGTCGACGTCGATGGACCAGTCGATGTCGGTGGCGGTGTTCCACTGGGAGCGCTTGGCCTTCTCGTACAGCTTGGTGAGGTCGCGCTGTGAGCGCGTGTAGTCCCAGGAGAAGCGCACCTCGCCCACTCGGGGCACGGCCAGCCCGCCGCCGGGGCCGTCGAGCTCACGGGTGTCGGCCCGGGCCCGCACCGGCGGCGGCTCGGCGGTCTGGGCGCGGTTGTCGACGAGGTGGCCGAGGATGGTCGGGTCGGCGAGGATCCGGTAGCGGGGTGCGAGTTCCTTGGCGTAGCGCTCGAAGTACACGAGCTGCTTGACCACGAGCACCAGCTCGCGCGGTAGCACCACGTGATAGCGGGTGGCGACCGACAGGACATGTCCGAGCAGCTCCCCGTAGCTGATCTCGCCCATCGGCTTGGCGGCCAGGGGCTCGAGCAGCTCGCGCACATCGGCGGTGGCCGCCTCGACGTCGACCGGACCCGTGGTCGCCCCCAGGTCGAACACGGCCCGCACGACACTTCGGAAATCGCCGTCGATCAGCAACGCCGGCAGTGCCCTGCGCAGCACGAGTCTGGTCCTGTTGTCGAGGCGGCCCATGATCCCGAAGTCCAGGAAGGCGATCTGGCCCGCCGGGGTGACGAACAGGTTGCCGGCGTGCACGTCGCCGTGGAACAGGCCGTGCGCCAGCGCCCCCTCCAGCCATGCCCGCACCCCGGTGCGGACGAGCCCCTCCAGGTCGTGGCCGGCCGCCCGCAGGGCGCTGCCGTCGTCGACCGGTACGCCTTCGACGAAGGTCATGACCAGCACCCGCTCGGTGACCAGCCCGTCGATGGGCCGAGGCACCACGCAGCCGTGGTCGGTGCCCGACGATTCGAGGTTGGCGGCGAACGCGACCATCGACTCCGCCTCGGCGCGGAAATCCAACTCGGCGCGGATCGTGGCGGCGAGATCCTCCACCACCGCGGTCGGGTTCAGCGTCTCCCCCAGCGCTCCGGCCCGGGCCAGCACCCCGGCCAGGAGGCGGAGTAGCCGCAGGTCCTGCTCGATGCGGGCCCGCAGGCGGGGACGGCGGACCTTGACGGCCACCTCGGTGCCGTCGTGGAGGACGCCGCGATGCACCTGGGCCACCGAGGCCGCCGCCAGTGGATGGTCGTCGAAGTCGGCGAAGATCGCGGCGAGAGGGCGGCCGAACTCCCGCTCGATGACCGCGCGGACCCGGCCGACGGGCTCAGGGGGCACCGAGTCGAGCAGGCGGCGGAACTCCGAGGACAGGAACTCGGGGAACAGGCCGGGGCTGGAGGCGATGAGCTGGCCGAACTTGATATAGGTCGGACCGAGGTCGGCGAAGCTGCGCCGCAGCGCCACCGCCAGAGCCCGGGGAGCTTGCTGGCGGGGCTGCAGCGCCACGCCTCCTCCCCGCCGACCGACCGTGACCAGGCCGTTGCGGGCCAGGGCGGTGGCGACCTCTGCCAGCCGGGCCACATCGGCCGGGCGGACACCGTCAATGCGCGCCGCGTCGTAGGCATCGGGGGCTTGCAGCGTCGTGGTCATCGCTCCTCCTCGGTGGGGGCCAGAGCCGGGACGATCAACTCGGCCAGGAAGGCGCGCAGGTCACCGGGCGGCGGGGCCAGGATGAGGGTCACCGTCAGGCGCACCAGCCACTCGGCGACCACCCGGGCATCGCGGCGGGCCAGTTGTCCGGCATCCATGAGCGCCTCCAGCAGCGGGGCCACTACGTCGGCCACGCGCCCGGCCACGGTGCCGAGGTCGGCCACCAGCACGGGGCCGATCAGCTGCGGCTCGTCCTCGAGAACCTTGGTCAGCACCGGATGGGCCCGGGCCTGTCCGATCGTCGTCTCGATCAGCCGGACCACCGCGTCGGGTCCGACCGCGCCCCGCACGGCAACCGGAAGTGCCATGAGCAGGCGGTGCATGTCCCGGGCCAGCAGCATCCGGGCCATGTTCTCCACCGTGCCCACCTGGCGGTAGACGGTCACTCGGGACATCCCCACCTCGTCGGCCACGTCCGGCACCCGGGTGCGGCTGATCCCGAACCGCACGAAGCAGCGGGCGGCGGCGTCGAGGTAGGGGTCGAGCTCCTCGGGGGGAACCGGCGGGACACCGGTGAGCCTCAGGCCCAGATCGAGGATCGGGCCGTCGTCGACTTCGGCGGGGGGACCGGCGTTGGACATCATGGCTGTAACAACTGTACGCTTTTGTTACATCGTTGTCGAGGCCCGAGGAGCCGGTGGCCGTGGATTGTGCTCAGCAGCTCAGCCAGGAGGTTCCGGAGCGCCGCTCCGCCGCCGCCGCCCGGGCCGTCGCAACCGCCGCGGTCCTGGCCCGCCATGCGGCGCGCTTCGCCCGCCGGGCCCATCGGGAAGACCGGGGCGTCGCCGGAGCCAACGAGCTGCGCCGGGCCTTCGAGGAGCTCGGCCCGACCTACGTGAAGCTGGCCCAGCTCATCGCCTCCAGCCCCGGGCTCTTCCCGGAGGTGCTCGCCGAGGAGTTCCGGGCCTGCCTCGACGAGGTGCCCCCCGTGTCCTTCGACGACATCGTCGGGGTGGTCACCGCGGATCTCGGTGGACACCCCGACCTCCTCTTCCGCAGCTTCGAGCGCAAGCCCTTGGCCTCGGCCTCCATCGCCCAGGTCCACTCCGCCGAACTGGCCGACGGGACGGAGGTGGTGGTCAAGGTGCAACGACCGGGGATCGCCCCCCGCCTGCGCGCCGACCTCGCCATCTTGGGACGGATCGCTCGCCTGCTGGAGCGAACCTCGACCAGAGGCCGCATGGCCAACCCGGTCGCCGTTGTGGAGGACTTCGCCGCCACCCTCGCCCAAGAGCTCAACTTCGTGACCGAGGCGCGCCACATGGAGCTCTTCGAGGCCAACCTCCGGGCCTTCGGTGCCAACGGCAAGGTCCGGGTGCCGGCCGTGCACTGGCCCCTCACAACGCCCCGCGTGCTCACGATGGAGCGGATCCACGGCTACAAGATCGACGATCTCGCCCATCTCGGCACAACCGGCTGGGACCTAGCCGACGCGCTCAAGCAGGCGGTCCGCGCCTGGATGGAAGGAGCCCTCCAACACGGCTTCTTCCACGGCGACGTGCACGCCGGCAACCTGATGCTCGATACGCACGGCGACGTCGTCTTCCTCGACTTCGGGATCTGCGGGAGCCTCGACGACGCTACCCGAACCGTCATCCGTACCGGTCTGCCGGCCCTCCTCGTCGACAAGGACTTCCAGGCAGTGGCCACGGCCATCTACGAGATGGGCGCCGTCCTGAAACCCGCCGACCTCGAGCAGTCCGCCCGCGATATCGCCCACATAGTCGAACCCATCCTGGGACGACCGCTCTCCGAAATATCGTACGGGCAAGTCCTCATAGATATCGTCCGCATCGGAACCCGGTACGAAGTCCGACTGCCTCGCGAGCTGGTGCTCGTCGCCAAGCAGCTGCTCTACTTCGAGCGCTACGCCAAGCTCATGGCCCCGGATTGGACCATCCTCGATGATCCGGACCTCATCGGCTTCCTCTTCGAAGGCGTCCAGGCCTCGGACTGAACCGCCACCTTTTCGTAGGCGAACCCGCACTGATCACACCTGGTCACATTGACCCCGTTTCCGAGGGCGCGGGCTCTCCGCGGCGTCGTCAGCAGCGATCCGCCCGGCGGCGGCGGCGACAAAGGCAACAACCAGGGGATGGGGTCGTCCGGGAGCGCTTCAGACCTGGGGCACGAACAGCGTCCCCACGAAGAAGCGATGGGCGCGGACCTCGACGATCCGGGCCTCGCCGTCTTGGTCTCGTCCGGTCACCGCCAGCCCGGCCGCTTCCAGCTCGGATGCACGGGCCGGGTTCAGCCCGAAGTTGCAGTAGTAACGCTCGGTGGCGCTCGGCCCGTGGTAGGCCCGGCGGGCCCGGCTGGCGTCAGAGAAGCGCACCTCGAAGCTCTGCCCTGCCAGTGAGCATGACAGGGGCGTCACGAACAGGTCGTCGGCGTCGGGCGCGTACTCGGCGTGCTGGGCGCCGCCGTGGCCGAGCACATTGCGGGCGTACTCCAACACGATGTGCTGGAACCCGGCGCAGGTGCCCAGCAAGGGGAGGTCTTTGGTGCGGGCGAAGGCGATCGCCTGCAGGGCGTTCTCCATGCTGCGGTACGGGCTGCCCGGCGCGATCCACAACCCGTCGCAGCCCGCCAGCCCCTCGACGGACACGGCGTCGGTGTCGAGCCAGGCGGCGTCGACTCGTACGTCTAAAGCAGTAGCAGCATGGCCGAGCGCGGCGGTGGTGACGGGATGAGTCTCATGGTCAGGCTGGTAGTCCCCGATGACGGCGATGCGCACCGGGGCAGCCTCAACCATGGCCGCCGCCGCTCCCGGCGCCCATCTGGGCTCGAAGGGGCTCCAGGCGGGCGGCCACCTCCCGGTAACGGACACCGGGGATGAGGTGGACCCCGTCGAAACCGCCCAGGCCGGCGATCTCGGTCACCAGCTCGCAGGCCAGCTCTACGCCGGCCATCGGATCCCGGTCGACGGCGGCTATCCATTCCTCCGGCACGTCGATCTCCGGGATCTCGGCGGACCACTTCCGGGCCCGGGCGCCGCTCGGCGGGACCAGCACCCCGGCGTAGACCTTGCCGGCGAAGTCCACACCGTCACGCCAGGCGGCCAGCATGGCGAGCCGATAGGAGGCCTGGACAAACAACAGGTCAGCTTCGCTCTTCCAGGCCGGCAAGGCGGTCAGCCGGCTGGTGACGGCCACCTTCGGGCGGATCCCCGCCTCCTCAAACGCCGGGAAGAGTCGGACCTCGCCCATCATCGACCGGACGGTCAGCTCCCCGCTGCGGGCCCCGGCGGTAGGGCGGTCGCCATAGACCAGCAGGAACTCGTCAACCCCGTAGGCCGCCGCGGTGAGGAGATCCCGGCGCAGCCCGAGCAGGTTGCGGTCCCGGGCGTTGAGGCAGGCCACCCGCGGCCGCCCATCCGGTCCACCTCATGGGCCACGGCAACGCTGGAGACAGTGGCCCGGCCCAGGTGGTTGTCGGGCACCAAGAAGGCCGTGGCAACCCTGCTCATCACGCCGATCTGGTGGCGGACGCGCATCAGGTCCGGCCGGGTCGGCGGCTGTATCTCGCAGATCACCTCGAAACCGGACCGGCCCATGAGCGAGAGCCTAACGACACCCCCTGGCGGCCTCCCCGAATAACGCCAACGGAGGCAGCTACCATCGGGGCGGGCCGTGACTGGCGTTCGGGTGGAGCACCACCGGGAAGCGGCCCGGCCGGCATCGCCGGTCCCAGCCGTGCGCCTGGGCGAACCCGCACCGACCCAGGAGGCGCAAATGCCCGAACCCCCCGATCCCCGCATCATGGACGGAACCGGCCTGGCCGAGGCCGTCCGTGCCGCGGCCGGCGAACAAGCATCCGGGTTTCGGGGCCTGACGGGACGGCCGCCGTGCCTGGCGGCCGTGCTGGTCGGCGACGATCCGGGCTCGGTCACCTACGTGAAGATGAAACAGCGGCGCTCAGCAACAGCTGGGATCGACTCCCAGTTAGCGCAGCTATCGGTCTCGGCCACCACAGACCAGGTCGTAGCGGCCGTAAGCGACCTTTCGGCGGACCCGGGCGTCGACGGGATCTTGGTCCAGCACCCCGTGCCCAAACACGTCGACGAGCGGGCGGTGTTCGAGGCGATCGACCCGGCCAAGGACGTCGACGGGGTGACCATGCATTCACTGGCCGCCATGGCCCTCGGCCAGCCCGGCTTCCACTCGGCCACCCCGGGCGGGATCCTCCGCCTCCTCGACCACTACCGAGTCGAACTGGCCGGCCGCCACGCCGTGGTCGTGGGGCGCAGCCCGATACTCGGCAAGCCAATGGGACTCCTGCTGCTGGGCCGAGACGCCACGGTCACGTTCTGCCACTCCAAGACCGTCGACCTGGCCGAAATCATCAGCACCGCCAGCGTGGTGGTCGCAGCGGTAGGCCGGCCGCGGTTCATCCGCGGCGACTGGCTCCGCCCTGGGGCGATCGTCGTCGACGCCGGCTACAACCCCGGCAACATCGGTGACGTCGCGTTCGAAGAGGCCCTCCCCAGGGTGGGATTGATCACCCCTGTGCCCGGCGGGGTCGGACCGGTGACCATCTCGGTGCTGTTGGAGCAGACCGTCAGCGCCGCCTTCGCCCGGGCCGGTCTGCAACAGCTAGCCGCGACTGCTTCCTGAGCCCGATTGGTGGACGTAAAGGTCTCTGCCCTCGCCGGTAGGTTGGCCCTTTCCGGGCCTGATCTTCCACTCCGATGGGCTGACGATCGACAGCGAGCGGGTCCTGGCCGACGCAGTCGTGGAGGTGATCGCCGCCCACGACGGTGACCTGATGGTGGAGGCGATCGGGCATCTGTCCGGCTCCACCGACGTCGACGACGAATGGGGCCGGCTCGTACCGACCTAGTGCGACCCGCCGATGACTCCCGCCGCCCTCGAAACTGCCGTGTGGCCGGCCGTGCACGAGCAGGTCGACGGGCTTCCGTTGCTGTCGGGGGTCGCTGGCCTGCTCGACGCCGACCGAACGCCAGCAGCCTTCGCAGGTCACCCGGCGCCGGTGGTGAAGCGGTCCGCCACGTCGAAGATCTTCGGGACCACTTGGGCCCAGATGGGGAAGGCTTCGGCGAGCGGGCGGCGGTTGAGCATCGTCCGGTCTTGGTCGATAGCGTCGACCATGGACAGAGGTATCCAGAAGTACTTCACCGCCCCGGTCGCCCAAATCGCTCGCCGGACGAGGCTGGGGTCAACATCATGCAGCGTGTCCGACAAGCCCCTCAAGTAGCCGTCGGTGACGGCTTGGTCCAACGCATCCAGCTTGTCGGGAGGGACGAAGAAATCGAGGACCGCGTCGAAGATGAGGTTGCCTGGATCTTCGCCGGCGTGGCCGACAGCGAGAAACGCCCAGTCGATCAGGACGGTCGTCGGGCCCTGGGCGAAGAGATTGCCGGGATGGAGATCGTCGTGGCACAGGCACAGCGGCGACGCCTCAACCAGGCTGAGCAGGTCCTCTCGTCGTTCCCAGATGGCGGCCGCCCGCTCGGCGGTGTCCGGGGGCAGGTTCGCCCGCACCAGCGGGTGCTGCCATGCCGGCTTGCCGATTACCTGCAGGAAGGACTGGCGGCGCTCGACGTAGCGGCGCAACCAGTTCCGGCCGATCCAGCGCGTCCCGGAGGCTGCGTAGGTGGCGTGGGAGCGGCCTTGGACTCGCCCGAGAGCCTCGGCGGCCGACTCGTAGCGGCGGATGGTCCAGTCCGCCGCCGGACTACACTGGCGTAGATCCTCCATCCAGATCGAGATGCTGCCGTCGGGCCGCTCGAACACGGCGAAGCATTTCGGCGGTCGCAGCCCTTCCGAGAAGGCGTCGAGCAGTGCCGACTGGTAGGCCAGTGCCTCGCGCTTCCAGTAGTACCAGTGCAACTCGTCCTCGCCCGATTGCCACATGGCGCTGCCTCGGTCGCCGTGGCGGAGGACCTTCAAGATGATCGACCAGTCACCGGCGCCGAAACGCCATATCCCAGCTGTGGCCGATGCCGCCGGATCAGCGAATATCAACTCGGCCTCCAGTTATCCCGCCGTCACGGGGGCCGACGCGGCCGCCAGGACCGAGCTCAGCTCCAAAGGATCGGTGCCATGACCTTCGGTCCTGTCAGCCACGGGCGGCGGCTTCGTCGAGAGCGTCCAGCACGGCCGGGAGGCCCGCCACCGACGAGATGACGGCCACTCTTGGGTCGGTCTCGGGCGCCGGCCGGCCGCCGGAGACCCACACCGGGGTGATACCGATCTGGAGTGCGCCGCGGATGTCCCGCTCCCAGCTGTCGCCAACCATGACCACCTCGTCGGCGCTGACTCGGAGGGAGTCAAGGACCACCTCGAAGGCGCCGGCAGCGGGCTTGGCGAGTCCTGTCTGACCGGATATGGCCACCGCGTCGAAGCAGCCGGCCAGCCCGGTGCGGCCGAGCTTGATTCGTTGGATGTCAGCGGGGCCGTTGGTCAAAAGACCCAGCCGGTACCCTGCCGCAGTGTTCCGAACGGTGTCCGCCGCGCCGTCGACCAGTGGGTGGCCGCCTCGCTGCGCCTTCTCGTAGGCGTCGGCCATGGCGGAGACGAAACCGGGATCATCGAGGCCCAAGTCGCGCAGCGCTGCTGTCCATGCCTGCTCACGGTAGGTCGGGGCCCACGCGGCCAGCTCGTCCAGACAAGGGTGACACCCCTCGAAATGAGACCACAGACCCTCCCAGGAGGCGATCCCCAGATCGACCGCCACCCGATGTTGCGGTCCCGCTCTCCACACCCTGCGGGCGGCGGCCAGGATCACCTCTACGGCCTGGTCTGCATCGATGCCCGCCGCCAGCCTGGCAGCCGAACGCATAGACGCCCGGGCGGTCGCCTCTTCAACAATGAGGGTGTCATCGAGATCGAAGATCACCGCCCTCAGTGCCATCGGCCGACGATAGCCACCCCTACAAGGCTCGGCCGTTGGTGATGGTTCGAGTTGGCGCCTACGCAAGTGGCCCAGAAGCTGCCGACTGTCGGACGTCCGCCAAGGCACGGGCCCTCTCCGAGCATTCCCTTGGCGACCTCCCGGAACCCTCAGTCTGGGGAGCAGAGGTGCCGCCCTCAGTTGAGTCCACGGGGGTGGTGTACGGGGTGACCTGGCGGGTGGGGTAGGTCCCCCACTCGCGACGACCACCGCATCAATCTCAAGAAGTCCTGCGAAGACGTTCCTGAGAGGAGAAGATGCGGTGGCAGTCCCTACAACGATGGATCCCGGCAGCTGGTTGGTCAAGCACCTCGAGAACGAGGACGGTGATCTGCTGCGGGAGATGATCAAGACCTTCGCCGAGGCGTTGATGTCGGCTGAGGCGCAGGCGATCTGCGGCGCCGGCTATGGCGAGGTCAGCGCGGAGCGGGCCAACAGCCGTAACGGCTATCGGGTGCGGGAGTTCGACACTCGGGCCGGGACGATCGAGCTGGCCGTGCCCAAGCTGAGAAAGGACAGCTACTACCCGGGCTGGCTGTTGACCCCGCGCCGGCGGGCCGAGCAGGCCCTTACCCAGGTGGTGGCCCAGTGCTACATCGAGGGGGTATCGACCCGGAGGGTTGACGACATCGTGCGGGCCATGGGCATCGACGGGATCTCCAAGTCGCAGGTGTCTGAGATGGCCAAGAGCCTGGATGTGCAGGTGGAGGCGTTCCGGTCCCGGCCGCTGGATGCCGGCCCCTACACCTACGTGTGGCTCGACGCGCTCACCCAGAAGGTGCGAGAGGGCGGCCGGATCGTCAACGTGGCGGTGGTGGTGGCCACCGGTGTCAACGCGAATGGGAACCGGGAAGTGCTCGGGATGGACGTGATCACCACCGAGGACGGAGCCGGCTGGTTGGCCTTCCTGCGCTCGCTGGTGGCCCGGGGCCTGTCGGGGGTGCAGCTGGTCATCTCCGACAGCCACGAGGGCCTCAAACAGGCCATCGCGTCGGTCCTGCCCGGAGCTTCGTGGCAGCGGTGCCGGACCCATGCCATGCGCAACCTGCTGACCAGGGTCCCCAAGGCCTCGCAGTCGATGGTGGCCACGCTGGTGCGGACCATCTTCGAGCAGCCCGACTCTGAACAGGTGTGGGCCCAGCACGCCCGGGTGGTCGAGCAGATCCAGGCGCTGTTCCCCGACGCGGCCACCATGCTCGTCGACATGGCCCCAGACCTGCTCGCCTTCACCGCCTTCCCGGTCGAGCACTGGACGGCCATCCGCTCCAACAACCCCCAAGAACGGCTCAACAAAGAGCTCCGCCGACGCACCGACGTGGTCGGCATCTTCCCCAACCGGGCCGCCGTGATCCGCCTCGTCGGCGCCGTCTTGGCCGAGCAACACGACGAATGGGCCGTGGCCCGCCGCTACATGTCAGCCGAGACCCTCACCAAAGCCCGCATGCGCGTCATCGACGCAGACCCCCAGGAGGTAATCCCACACGAACTGACCGAAGCCGTGTAGAACTAACGATCAACGGTTGACGTGGTGGTCGTCATACACCACTCCCGTGGGCTCGACCCCGCCCTCTGTGTCCACGACCGGTGAGACACCTGGACCATCCCCCATCTGTGTATGGAGGGCGAGAAGGGTGACCCACCGATATGACCGACAACCCCAACCCCGAGCCCGGCCCGGCCGGCTCGGACCGACGGCGCCGGGCGCCTAACCCCGACCGGCGCGCCATCTACAGCGCCGATACTTGGCACGTGGACGACGGCACGGCCAGCGACGGCAGCGGCCGGCCCAACTACCACAAGACCGGTATCCGGCGGATCTTTCCCCCCGAGTACAAGCTGGCCATCCTGGCCGAGTACGACGCCTGCTCCGAGGCGGGTGAGAAGGGCGCCATCCTGCGCCGGGAGGGCCTGTACTCCAGCCTCATCACCGACTGGCGCCGCCAGCACCGCCAGGGTCTGTTGAAGGCCGCGCTCGGCCGCCAAGACGGGGGCCGGGGCGGTCCCAGCCTGTCCGAGGTGGCCAAGCTGCGGGCCGAGAACGACCGACTGCGAACCAAGCTGGCCCAGGCCGAGGCGGTCATCGACGTCCAGGGAAAAGTGCACGCGCTCTTGGAGGAGATCTCGAAGAGCGCGACGCCCGAGGAGTAGTCGTGGCCATCCTCGACGCCGGTGTCGAGGAGCTGGTGGACCGGGGTGTTGATCGAAAACGGGCCTGTGAGGTGCTCGGTCGGTCCCGGGCCAGCCACTACCGGGCCCGGCGCCCCCCGCTGCTCGGGCCCCCGGCGCCCCGGCCTGTCTCGGCGCGGGCCCTGTCGGCGGGCGAGGGAGAGGCGGTGGTGGAGGTGCTCAACTCCGAGCGCTTCTGCGACAGGGCGCCGGCCCAGGTGTGGGCCACCCTTCTCGACGAGGGGGTGTACCTGGCGTCGATCTCGACCATGTACCGGCTGCTCCGGGCCCGGGCCCAGGTCCGCGAGCGCCGCCGGATCCGCAGACACCCCGCCCACCTCAAGCCCGAGCTGGTGGCGACAGGGCCCAACCAGGTGTGGTCCTGGGACATCACCAAGCTGGCCGGGCCCTACAAGTGGACCTGGTACTACCTCTACGTCATCTTGGACGTGTTCAGCCGCTACGTCGTGGGCTGGCTGGTGGCCCCCCGGGAGTCGGCTCGGCTGGCCGAGGAGCTCATCGCCGGGGCCATCTTCGAACACGGGGTCGGGGCGGGCCAGCTCACCATCCACGCCGATCGGGGCAGCTCGATGACCTCCAAGACCGTCACCCAGCTGTTGGCCGACCTGGGTGTGCTCCAGAGCCACTCCCGCCCGCACGTGTCCAACGACAACCCCTACTCGGAGTCCGCCTTCAAGACCCTCAAGCACGCCCCGGCCTTCCCCCGACGCTTCAACCACATCGGCGCCGCCCGGGTCTTCTGCGGGGACTTCTTCGGCTACTACAACCTCGAGCACCGCCACTCCGGCATCGCACTGCACACCCCCTCCGACGTCCATTTCGGCCGGGCTGAGGCCGTCCGGGCTGCCCGCCAGGTGGTCCTCGACGCCGCCTACGCCGCCCATCCGGAGCGCTTCGGCCGTCCCCCGTGCGCTCCCCGGCTGCCTGAGGCAGCATGGATCAACCCTCCCGAGGAGGAGATGCCGCTGGCTGCCGTCATCTGAGCAAGCGGTGTCTCACCGGCCCTGACACCTTCCGCCGGATCCGTGGCTGTCACACCCGAGCGCGACTATCGACTCAACACTCCCGACGCCGTTCGCCGATCCGATTGGAGCCCCCGATGCAGATCAACGCGACCTTCTCGTACCAGCCCACGCCACCAGCGCCGACCCCCGCTCCGCCGCCGACACCCGTGCCGCCGCCACCGCCGGGCCCGAACCCGGGCCTTGGACTCCTGGAAGGCCTGATCGGCAGGTGGGCGGGAACCGGCTTGAACGTCATCTGGCGCCCGACGCAGCCGACGGCGGGGAGCGACCGCTTCCTTGAGATCAATGTCACGGCCGAGACCCTCGACTTCGACGTGATTCCCGGCGATATCCCCAACCGGGGACTGCTGCAAGCAGACCTGACAATGACCGGGCTGCGTTACCTCCAGCAGGTCAGCGATTCGAATCTCAACGCCGGGCTTCACGTAGAGCCTGGCCTGTGGCTCAACATCCCCGCCACCACCGACCCCTCTCTGCCTGCCACGATCGCTCGGCTGGCCACCATCCCCCATGGCACCTCGATCCTCGCCCAAGGCGTCGCCAACCCGCCCGCCGCCGGGCCGCCCGCCATCCCAGCAGCCAGCATCACCCCCTTCCCCATCGGGAACCCGGCAGCCTTGAGCCCATTCCCGGAGCAGACACTCAGCTCTCAGAGCAACTTCCGTACCAGCGGCCCGGGCCTCAACGGCGTCACCCAGGACATGCTCAACAACCCCAACAGCGTCCTCGCCGCCGCCGCGGCCGGTCTGAACATCGCATCAACGGTCGCGCTTCAAGTCTCCACCGATGACAGCACACCCGTCCTCGGCGGGGGCGTGGTCAACACCGCCTTTCTCCAAGGAGGGCCGGGCGGTCCCAACGCTGTTGCCGCCCGGGTGACCTCGACGTTCTGGCTGCAAACCACTCAAGGATCGGACAAGCCCGACCTGCTGCAGTACAGCCAGACCGTGCTGCTCAACTTCAACGGCATCACTTGGCCGCATGTGAGCGTCGCGACGCTCCGCCCAGCACCGGCTCCCTGACTGAGCGCACTGTTAACCCCGATTATTCACGCCTCTCCTTGACCTGAAGGGCGCGCATCCGCGAAGAGGCCCTCCTGCCGGGCGAAACTGCGCTTGCGAAGGCTGCAGGTAACCCAACCAGGAGGGCACTTCTCAGGTGAACGCTAACAGCGCCGCATCGGTGATTGTGGAACGGGGCGGAGAGGGTGTCGTGGCCCATGTAGGCCTGCACGCCCTGGGGACCTTCGCCGACCGGATGGGACTCGGCGCCGCCCTGTCCGGGGCTATCCCGGCCGGCGCGGTCGTCCACGACCGGGGCAAGGTGCTGGTCCAGGCCATGCTGATGCTCACCGGAGGGGGCGAGGCCTGCACCGACATCGAACGCCTCCGGGCCCAGCCCGGCCTGTTTGGCCACGTGGCCTCGGACTCCACCCTTTATCGTCTGCTGCGCTCCATCGACCCGGAGACCCTCAGCCGCTGCTGGTCAGCGGTGGCGGAGGTGAGATCTCAGGTGTGGAAGAGATCCTCGGCCACCACCGGTGTGGCCCCGGTCATCCTGGACCTGGACGCCTCCTTGGTCCAGATCCATTCCGAGAACAAGGTGGGGACGGACTCGACCTACAAGGGTGGCTTCGGCTTCTCGCCCATGTTCTGCTTCGCCGATGCCACCGGTGAGGCCCTCGGCGCCATGCTGCGCCCGGGCAACGCCACCGCCAATGACATCGCCGACCAACTGGCGGTGCTGGACCAGGCCGTGGGCCAACTGCCCGAGGCCATCGCCGCCGGGCATCGTCGCGGTGACGATCCGGGCCTGGTGCGCCGGGCGTTGCGGGTGAGGGCGGACTCGGCCGGAGGCAGTCCCCGCCTGGCCGGCGAGTTCCGGGATCGCAACATCGGCTTTTCGGTGGTGGCCCGCACCAATGCCCAGATACAGCGGGCGATCTGCGACCTCATCGACGGGACCCGGCAATGGTTCCCCGCCCTGGCCCAGGACGGCTCCGAGCGCGACGGCGCCGTGGTCACCGAGATCACGGACCTGGTGGACCTGTCGGCCTGGCCCTGGGGCACTCGGCTCATCCTGCGCCGAGAGCCCCTCCACCCCGGGGCCCAGACCAGTCTCTTTCCCGACCTGGAGTTCCGCTACTGGGGTCACTACACCGATGCGGTCGATCCCGACCCGGCCGTGCTTGACGCCGACATGCGGGCCCATGCCCACGTCGAGGACCACATCCGTCGGCTAAAGGCCTCCGGCGCCGAGCGCTTCCCCTTCGTCGACCTCGACGCCAACCGGGCCTGGCTGGGCCTGGTTTGCTTCGCGGACGCCCTGGTGCGCTGGTTCCAGCTCCTCTGTCTCTCCGGCGCCTTGGCCAAGGCCGAGCCCAAGACCCTGCGCTGGGCCCTCTGGCACAGCCCGGCCCGAGTCATCAGCAAGGCCCGCCGGCGGATCGTGCGCATCCTCGATGGTTGGCCGACTGCCCCCGAGCTCCTGGCCGCCTATGAACGCATAGCCGTGATCAGGTGAGCGGCCTTACGTCCGTCGATGTCGGCACCGCCTGGGTTCGTCGCGCTCGAAAGTCGTCTCCAGCACCCGAGACTCTCCGCATCCCGGCGCCGCGGACATCGCCGACGCCCAATCGCCAGATCCACGGATACTGCCGTGGTCTCCGCCCCTTGCAATTACCCGACAAGCGAGCCGAGTGAAGAATCGGGGTTTAATTAAATATCTGCGTCCGCTTCCAGCGAACGCATCTCGTCACTCGCGCTGTCGGTCCTAGAGGGCGCCGCCAATCCCGACACGCTCACCGTGACCGTCGGCAGCGGCTACTAAAAGCGCTTCCACGTGGTCTGGGCGGTTGCTTCCGCGGCCCTCACGGGGCCGCGCTCATGTCGAGACAGCTCCCGCTGGTGGAGTGTCGCCGCCGTCCTGCGCTATGGGCAGGTCTTCCAGTTTCGGCCGCAGCGGCCATTGGCCGCCTGAAGAGGACCGCAGGTTCCGTGAAGGGGGTTACCGGGCGGGGGAGGGTTACTCCGCCTTCTGTTCGGGACGGTCGGCCATCCAGTCTCGGAGGCTGGGAGCGGTGAGCAGTACCCGGCCCCGACCGGGCATCTGTTCCAGAACGCCGGCTTTGACGAGGTCGACCAGTTCGGTGGTGGAGTGCCCCGTGAAGCGGGCGACCTCGGCCACCGGCACCGCCGCCTGCGCGGTTCTGGGCTTGCGGCGCTCCTGGCGGGCCATCCAGGCGGCCTCGACGGAGGCCCGGCTGACGAACCGAGCGCCGCTGGTATCGGTCTCGGGGTCGACCTCAAGTTCACCCTTCTTGGCCAGCAGCCCTGCCGTGCTGGCCGCCATGCCGAGCTGGCGGGCGGCGGCGGCCAGCTTCATTGATCTCCGGTGCAGTGCCCAGGTGCGCTCTGTCTCGGCCCGCAGGGCCGCCACGGCTTCGGGGGTCAGCTCGTACTCGCCGGTGGCCGGGCGCTGCTCCAGGCCGAGGTCCAGTCGGCGGAGAAGGTGGTAGGCCTCGTGGTAGCGCAGCCCGAGAGCCTCGGCGACGTCGGGCAGCACCACCCGTCCGGCCAGCCGGTCGCGGTGGCCCCACACGTCGGAGAGGCGCACCCACCTCCGGGGCACGCCGGTGTCATCGGGGGCGACGACGGTGGGCAGGGTGCCGTCGGCCATCCACCGCCGGGCTGTGTTCGGATAGACGCCGAGCTCTTCGGCGACCCGATTCGTGTCGCAGAGCGGGTCCTCGGGATCGCCCGGCTCGACCTGCCATCCCGCCGCGGCCAGGGTGGCATCGACGTGGTCGACCCGGGAACGGAGGGGATTGTCGGGTCCCCAGCGGATCTTGCGGGTGGTGGGGACCAGGAGGCTGCCGATGGTGTTTTCGATGTTGGAGTCGAGGATGCGGGCGACCTGGCGGAGCGGGGCGACGTCGGGGTGGTCGAGGGTGTAGATGCGCCCGTAGACGTCGTCGCCAGCCCGATGCCCCATGAACCGGCGGCGGACGTGGTCGTCGAGGCCGACCGCCCAGGCCAGGTCAGTGGCGGCGCTCTTGCGCAGCAGATGGCTGGTGACGGGAAAGCCGAGATCGGCCGAGGACAGCTGTTCGGCGGCGGCGGCATCGGCCAGGGAGGTCTGGTAGTTCACGAGCCCGGCCTGGTTGGCGGCCCGGATGCCGGGCACCAGACGGGCATTGGCGTCGATGGCCCCGGTGTCGGGGTCGGTATGGAACGCCTCGATCACCACCCGGAGCAGCTGCATCAGGTGCTCGGGCACGACCAGCACCCGGAAGCCCGCGGCGGTCTTAACGGTGTCCTTGCGACCGACGGCTTCGAGGCGGCCGTGGTCGTCTCGGACCTTAAAGCGCCGCCCGCCCTGGCCCTGCACGGCCAGCAGGCCCACCTCGCCCAGGTCGACCAGGTCGCCGACCTGGACGCCGAAGGCTTCGGAGACCCGAAGGCCCATGATCCGCTGCAACCAGAACGCCGTTTGGTGGACGACATGCAGATGGGAGGCGATGCGAGCGCATTCAGGGAGGCTGAGCGGCCGGGGCTGGCCGGCGGGGCGTGATCGCCGGGCCCGGGCCGGGTCAGGGCTGGGTGCTTCCAGGCTCTCCGTGGGGTCGAAGCCGGCGGGGGCGAGGCCATTGGCCCGGGCGAAGGCCAGCACCCGGCGCAGCACCCAGAGCGCGTCGGCCACGTAGCTCTGCGACAAACCCTCGGGGCGGCGGGCGCGCTTGTTGGTGACGGTGGCCACCGCGGCGGCCGGCACCCGGACTTGGCCGTTGTCGTCGCGGTAGGCGCCGGGCAGGACGCCGGCCCGCCAACGCCGCCGGGCGGTGGGCAGGCTCACCCCGGCCGCCTGAGCCAGCTCGGCCAGGCCCATCTCCCCCTCGTCGCCGTCCAGCCTGGTGCGGCGCGCCACGCCCAGCTGGGTTGGCCGGTCCCGGCCGACCAGGCTCAACAGCCAGTTGTGGCAGTGCTGGTAGGTGACGTCGGCCACCGTGGTGGTGCGGGGGGCGAAGTAGGGGACGAGGTAGGCCTCCACGATGCGGCGCACCCGTTCCGCCCGCTCGGGGCCGCCCCGGCGCAGGTCCTCGTAGGCGGCGGCCATCCAGGCCTGTGACACCGAGGCGATGTCGGGGGCGACCTTGGCCGGCGCGGGTCTGGCCGGGGCCTTGGCCGGCCGCGTTCGGGCCCTCCGGTAGCGATCGGGGTCGGGGGCGGGCTCGCCGGTCCGGTAGGCGTTGAGGGCGGCGGCCAGCCAGGAGCGGGCGTCGGCCTCGGAGGCGAAGCCCTCCTCCCGCCTTGACCCGCCCGGGTTGGGGACGCTGGCCCACCAGCGGTTGCGGTGGTGGCGGACCGATCCGCTGAGCGGCCGGCCCATCAGCGGGCCCCCCGCTTGGCGACGGCGTCGGCCAACAGCTGGCGCAGGAAGCGCAGTTCTTCGTCCTGGCGGCCGACCAGCTCGGTGAGGGCCGAGATCCTGGCCTGGGCGGCGGCCAGCTCGGCCGCCACGCCTTCTTCGGGCTCGGGGTCCGGCGTCATGCAGACCGGCTCGCGCTCGCCGACGAGGCCGGGGCCGAGGCCGGAGGCGGCCAGGGAGGACGCCGGGACGAGCCAGCGCCCGTCTACCAGCCGGCAGCCAGCCAGGCGTCCGGCCCGGCGGGCCCGGATGATGGTGTCCCGGCTGACCCCGGCGGCCCGGGCCGCTTCGACCTGGGTCAGGTACCGCTCCCCCACCCTCAGGCCTCCCGTGCCGCCTCGGCCGAGCCGGCAACGCCGACCGGTCGGGGTTTGGGCATGGCGGCGGAGGCTGGGCATGGACCTTCCTGGCTCCTCGGTCGGGCGGGCTTGGCCGGACGAGGAGGCCTCAACCAGGGGCGCGAAGTCAAGGCGCTGACCGGCCTTTCTGAGCCCGCAACTTCCTGGCCGGAGCGGGCTCTGGCTTTCTCATCACAACCAGGTCCTCATGGGCCACCACCAGGCGGGGCAGGCCCCGACGGCGAGCCCGCCGTGCCTGGTCCAAGGCGAAGAACGACGGCCGGGCCACCAGCTGGTCGCCCCGTAGGCCGGCCAGGAGAGCAACGTTGCGCTCGAAGAGCACCAGCCCGGCCGCCTCGGCCAGCCCGCCGACTTCCCCGGGAAGGTCGACCAGTTCTCCGCATGCCCAGAAGGGCCGTACCGTCATGGCCACGATCCCGCCCGGCCTGAGCAGGCTGGCGGCCTCGGCCAAGATCTGGACCAACCCGCCCAGAAGGGCCGAGGTGGGCTGGTGGGCCAGGTTGGCCGGGTCGGTGGAGTAGCGGTAGTGGGACTTGTGCACCCCGGCGCCGGGGCGGGTGCGGACCTGGCCGTGCAGGCTCGCCCCATACGGCGGGGAGGTGAGCACCAGCGCCACGAGGCCGCGGGCGGCGGGGTCGACGAGGCCGCCGAGGTGGCGGGCATCCCCGCAGACCACCTCGCCGTGCCCGGTCGCCCCCTGGGCGCGGGCGTGGGCCAGGTTGGCCTCGGCCAGGCCGGCCCAGCGGGCCTCGTACTCGACACCGATGGCGTCGCGGCCCAGGTGCGCGGCTTCGACCAGGGTGGTGCCGATCCCGCACATGGGGTCGACGACCAGGTCGCCGGGAGCGGTGTAGGTGGCGATGGCCCTCGCGGCGATGGCGGGGAGCATCTTGGCCGGATGGGTGCCCGAGACCGGCAGGTAGCGGCCCCGGCGCTGGGCCGGGGCGCCCTGCTGGGCGGTGGGCCAGATCGAGATCGGGTAGTCAGCGGCCATGGCGCACCCCCCGGCCATGCGCGCCTGGGCAGGCGGGGATTAGCGGTTTGACCATGACGACCACGTCCTCATGGGCGATTAGGTGCACCGGCAGGCCTTTGGCCCGCGCCGCGCGGACGGCGGTGAGCTGCCAGTAGGAGGGCCGGCCGACCAGGGCGGCGTCTCGGATGCCGGCGTGGAGGGCGACGACGTGCTGGAGGTAGGAGAACCCGGCCTCCCGGCCGAGGGTGACGGTGAGGGCGGCCAGGTCGAGGAGGCGGCCGCCGCGGCGGGTGTTCTTGGTTACCGCGGCGAGGATCCCGCCCGGGCGCAGCAGATCCCAGCAGCCGGAGTAGACGGCGGCCATCGACGCCGCGTAGCCCTCGCCGCGGGCATGTCCCAGGTTGGCGGGGTCGGCCGAGTAGTCCCGGGACTCGGGCGGGCAGAGCCGGCCGCCGGCCACCCAGCCGGGCTTGTCGATGATCCCGGCGTCGCACCCATACGGCGGTGAGGTGCAGACCAGGTCGACCCGCCCGGCCAGATCGGCGAGGGGGCCGGGCCGGGCGGTGGCGTCACCGACGCGCACCTCGGCTAGGCGGCGCGCCTTGGAGTCGAGGGCGTGGGCCAGGTTGGCTCGGGACAGCTCCGCCCATTTGGCTTCGAGCTCCAGCCCGACGGCCCGCCGGGCGAGGATGGCGGCTTCGACCATGGTGGTGCCGGTCCCGCACATCGGGTCGACGACCAGGTCTCCCGGATACGAGTACTCGGCGACGATCCTGGCTGCCAGGGCGGGGAGCATCTTGCCGGGATGGGCGGTAGAGGCGGGCAGGTAGCGCCCGGCCCGCTGGGCGGCCGCAGTGGCCTGGGTGACGGGCCACAAGGCGATGGGGACCGGCTCGGCTTGGCCGGCACCAGCGCCGGCGGGGTGGGTGGTGGGGTTGGTTGGGGTTGGGGTTGGGGTGGTGGCCATGGGAGGGCCCACAGCCGAAGTCGTGCCACCCCCCAAATAAGGGTCGCGGCCCCGATCTTGGACAAACCACGGGTTACGCCGGCGGACGCCTTGAGGTGTCCGGCCGGGTCGAGGTACCTCCTGTCGGGACCACCAAACCGACACGGAGGTTCCAATGCCTGGACACACCAACGCCCGCACCCGATCCGCTTCCGAGGCGGTAGCCGAAGTACTGGCCGCCCATCCCGAAACGGCGACGGGAGCCGAATTGGCCACCGCCGCCGGGGTCGGCCAATCCACCGCCACCAAAGCCCTGGCCGCCCTCGAAGCCGAAGGGCGGGCCCGGCGGCTACCGGGCGGGCGGGGCCAGAACGGCCGGCGCCAGCCCGACCGCTGGAGCCCGCCCGAGCCGCCTGCGGCCGCGGTGGACCAGGAGCCGAGCCCGGACCCCGACCCGCGCCCGGACCCCGAGCCGCAGCCGGAGAAGGCGCCGCCGGCGGCGGGGCGGAAGGCTGGCCGCCGGCCCGGGGATGAGTACATCGGGGCCCGGCTGGGCCGCGGCGAGCTGGCCGGCCTGGTCCTGGACTACATGGCCGACCGGCCCAGCGAGACCGTCGGCCCGGCCAGCGTGGCCAAAGGCCTCGGACGCTCCGCCGGGGCCGTCTCCAACGCCCTCGGACGCCTGGCCGAGGCCGGCACCGTCCGTCTGGTCGGCGAGTCGCCCCGCCGCTACCGCCTGGCCCGCCGGTAGCGAGACCCGAGCGCCCGAGGGCAGACCGCAGGGGCCGGACCGGCGCTGCTCCGGTCGGCCCGCGGGCGCGCTTCGGCCAACATGGGGCCTGTGGCTCCGGCACTCTTCGTCGTCGTGGACGGCCCACCGGCGAGCGGGAAATCCACCCTCGCACCCCGCCTGGCCGAGGCGCTGGGGTTGCCGTTGGTGGCCAAGGACACCATCAAGGACGCCTTCATGGCCGTCCTACCCCCGGCCGACATCGAGGCCTCCCGCCAGATCGGCCGGGCCGCCGTCGCTGCTTTGCTGGCGGTCGCCGCCGAGTCGCCCGTCGGCGCCGTCTTGGAGAGCAACTTCTACCGCTCCGTCGCCGCGGGCGAGCTGGGCAGTCTGCCCGGAGTGGTGGTGGAGGTGTTCTGCCGGTGCTCGGAACAGACCGCCCGGGAGCGATACCGCCGTAGGGCCGGCACCCGCCATGCCGGCCACTTCGACACCCGGCGCGCCGACGACGAGCTTTGGAACGACGAGATCTGCGAACCGGTGGCGGGCGGCTGGCCGGTGATCGAGGTGGACACCAACGGACCCATCGACATCGAAGCGGTCGTAGCCGCCATCGCTGGCGCCGTCCCCGGTGGCCGATCGCCAGGCTGAGGGTCGTCCCGCGGCCGGGCAGCTTCTGGACGCGGAACCGCTGGTCGGAGCTACTACACGGCTACTACACGGCGACTACACGCCCAGCTACTACGCCCCGGGTCGGTCGTGTAGTAGCCGGCGGCGGGCAGTGGCGTCGTCGTCGCCAACCGGCATCGCCCGAAATTTTTCTTCCCGGGCTCTGCGCGGCTCGATCACCCCCTCAAGCCGGCCTGGTGGGCGCCGCGTGTAGTAGCGCCGGCCAGCGTTTGAACGCCGCCCAGCCGCTCTTGAGCGAGCCGCTACCTCAGCGGCGCCGGCGCGTGTAGTAGCGGCCGGGGGGGCCGATCTGTAGCAAACCTGTAGTAGCCGCCCGGGCGCGATGGCAGCTCCTTCGAAGCCTGAGGAGCTGCTCCATGACCAAGACATCCGCCGTCGACGGCCCGTTCGACACGCTGGAGGCGACGTTCCGCCTGGCCTGCCAGGGGCCCAAGCCGTGGTCGCTGGACGGCCGAGCGGTGCCCGGCCTGCCCGACCGACACATCCCCCTCGACGAGCTGCGCGCCGTCTTGTTGCACCCCTCCACCACCTACGGGACCCGGGGCCGAGCCCTGTCGATCCTGGTCGCCCGGGCCCAGGAGGAGGGCGGGGCCGCCACCGTCGGCCTGGCCGGGGTGCTCCTGTTCGGGTTGCGCCGCGCCGTCGCCCCGCTGTGCGACATCCGCCCCGACCGGGCCGCGGATATCGAAGCCGAAGCCCTCGCCGGCCTCATCGAGGCGATCGCCGCCACCGACCCAGGCCGGGCCCGCCTGGCCGCCCGGCTGTGCTGGCTGGCCCGCAACCGGGCCAAGCGCCTGTTCGAAACCGAGCTGGGCGAGCTGGGCCGCCCCGGCCCCTACCCCGACGCCGAAGCCCCGCCCCTGCCGGTCACCCACCCCGATCTGGTCCTGGCCCAAGCGGTCACAGAAGGCGTCATCACCAGGCCGGACGCGGCGCTGATCGGCGAGACCCGCCTGGGCGCCAGGACCCTCGACGAGGCCGCCGACGCGCTCGGCATCGCCCGCTGGGCCGCGTTCAAACGGCGCCGGCGCGCCGAGCTGGCCCTAGCCGAATGGCTCGGCTCCGAGGACTACCAGCGCAGATGGTTTGTCCAATCCAGGCCCCAAACCCCTTATTTGGGGGGTGGAGGTCGCCCACGGGGCGGCCGGGAAGCAGACCGGCGGTCGAAGACGTGCCCCTAACCGCCCCCATCTCACAAGGAGGTGAGAACCGCCCTTCCCGGTCCCCGGCCCGCCCCAGGCGACCCCCACCACCACAACCCTACGAAGGAGGACTCTCACGCCTGACCAGCCTGCCACCGCTCAGCCCGCCACCGCCGGGCGCACCACCACCCCGAGCATTGTCGGCCAGCGCATCACCGCCGGACGCATCACCGGCCGCTTGGGCTTCCGCCTGACCGCCGCTGTCGCCCTCGCCGCCCTCGTGGCGGTCCTGTTCCTGGCGGCCCCCGCCTACGCGGCGGCCGCCGCGGGGCCGACGCTCAACACCGTCATCGACAACCTGCGCAACTGGCTGATCGGCATCCTCGCCGGGGCAGCCACCTTGTTCCTGACCGTCGGCGGGCTGCGCTACCTCGCCGCCGGCGGCGACCCCAGCCAGGTGGAGAAGGCCAAGGTCGCCCTCCGCTCCGCGGCGGTGGGTTACGCCCTGGCCATCCTGGCCCCGCTACTGGTGTCGATCCTCGCCTCGGTGCTGGGCGGCGGATGACCGGCCTGACCGCCTCCCGGTGCCGTCGGCTCTGGCTGGCGCTCGCCGGCACGGCGCTCACCGTCGGGTTTGGGCTCTCACACGAGACCGCCCATCCCGACCGCCGGGGCGTGCCGGCGGTAGTGCTGGCCGCCACCGCTATCGCCCCCACCACCGCTGCACCCACGGCACCGGCGACCGCTCCCGGTCCCGCTGGCGCGTCGGCCGGATCGGGCCAGGAGCCCGCCCCGATCCAGGTCGGACCGACGCTCCCGGCTCCGGCCGCTCCGGCGCCGGGCGGCGGCGGAACGGTAGCCGGCGGCTCTGCGCCTTCGCCGGGGTTGTTCGACATCACCGGGCACATAGAAGCGGCCATCGATTCATGGTTCCGGGACCTGGTCACCTCCGCGCTGGACCCGGTCCTGGGACTGCTGGGCCACAGCCTGCTCGCCACCCCCGACGTGACTGGCCAGGACCGGGTCGGCCAGCTGTGGCAGATGACCGCCGGGATCGCCGACGGCTTCTTGGTCCTGTTCCTCCTCGTCGGCGCGGCGATCGTCATGGGACACGAGACCCTCCAGACACGCACCGCCGCCAAAGACGTCCTGCCCCGAGTCGTCGTCGGCGCGGTGGCCGCCAACGCCAGCCTGGCCTTGGCCGGTCTGGCCATCTCCGCCGCCGATGCGCTCTCCCAAGCGCTTCTCGGACAAGGCGTCGGCCCCGCCCAGGCGTCGGTAGTGCTGCGCCAGCTGGTGCTCGGCTCCCTGGCCGGAGGCGGGATCTTCACCGTCCTGGTCGGCGGCGCCGTCGCCGTCCTGGCCGTGGTGTTGTTGTGCACCTGGATCGTCCGGGTCGCGCTGACCGTCATCCTGGTCGTCGCCGCCCCGGTGGCGCTGGTCTGCCACGCCCTGCCCCAGACCGAGGGCATGGCCCGGTGGTGGTGGCGGGCCTTCGCCGCCACCGTAGGCACCCAGGTCGCCCAGTCCCTGGTGCTGGTCACCGCCCTGCGGGTGTTCCTCGCCACCGGCGGGCCGGCCAACCTCGGCCTGGCCTCCACCGGCGGGCTGGTCGACCTTTTGGTCTCCGCCTGCCTGTGTTGGGTGCTGGTCAAGATCCCCTTCTGGGCCTCCCATGTCGCCTTTTCCGGATCCCGCCGCCACAGCAGCGTGGGGCGGGTGGTGCGCGACGTGGTCATCTACAAAGGCGTCAAGGCCCTCGCGGCGGGAGCCGGCCTGTGAGCCACCGAGACGACCAAAGCGACGGCCGTGTGCGGGTGCCCGCCGATGTGGAGCGACCCGACAAGCTCCTGGCCGGCCTGACCGCCCGCCAGCTCGCCATCCTGGCCGTCGCCGCGGTCATGTTGTGGGCCGGGTATGCGGCCACCCGCCGACTGGTCCCGGCCGCCGTCTACGCCGCGGCCGCCATCCCCGCCGCCGCGGCCGCGGTCGTCCTCGCCGTCGGGCGGGTCGAAGGCCACAGCGCCGATCGCTACCTGCTCGCCGCGCTGGTCCACCGGCGTTCAGCGCGCCGGCTGGTCCCCGCCCCCGAGGGCATCCCGGCTCCCCCGGCGGTTGTGGCCGGCCAGGCCGGGCCGGCGCCAGCCGCGCTGCGCCTGCCGATAGCCGGCATCGACGAGCACGGCGTCGTCGACCTCGGCGGCGACGGCAAGGCGGTCATCTGCCGGGCCAGCACCAGCTCGTTCTCGCTGCGCACCCCCGCCGAGCAGGAGGCGATGGTGGCCGGGTTCGCCCGCTTCCTGAACTCGCTGTCCGATCCCGTCCAGATTGTGGTCCGGGCGGAGCCCGTCGACCTCGACCCGACCATCACCAGCCTCCAGGAAGCCGCGCCGGGACTGCCGCACCCCGCCCTGGAAGCAGCGGCCCGGGATCACGGCCGGTTCCTGGCCGACCTCGCCGGCCGGGGCCTGCTCACCCGCCAGGTGCTGGTGGTCCTGCGCCAAGCCGCCACGACCGGTGGGACCGCCGACGGCGGGGAGACCTTGGCCCGGCGGGCCGCTGACGCCGCTGCCGCCCTGGCTGCCGCCGGGGTGACCCTCCAGCGCCTTGACCGCGACGCCGCCGCTTCGCTGCTGGCCCGGGCGGTCGACCCTGCCTCGCCCCGCCCGATCGTGGCGTCGGTTGACGACGCCCCTGTCACTGCCGCTGACGAGGACGGCGAAGGGCTGGAAGGAGACCTGTGGTGAAATCGATCCTCAAGCAGCTACGGCCCGCCGACCGGCCAACCCCCCCAGCCAGCCGCTTCGGACCCGACTCGCTCGAGGTCCAACCCCGGGCGCTGCGCGTCGGCGACGGTTGGTGCGCCTCCTTCGCCGTGGTCGGCTACCCCCGCGAGGTCGGCCGGGGCTGGCTGGAACCGCTGGCCTCCCAGCCCGGGCGCGTCGACGTCTCCGTCCACGTCGACCCGGTCCCCGCCGAGGTGGCCGCCGAGCGCCTACGCCGCCAGCTGGCCCGGCTGGAATCATCCCGGCGCGCCGATGCCACCCGGGGACGCCTGGCCGACCCGGAGGTGGAGGTGGCCGCCGAAGACGCCCGCAGCCTGGCCTCCGGGCTGGCCCGGGGCGAGGAGAAGCTGTTCCGGGTCGGGCTCTACCTCACCGTGCACGCCAAGACCGAAGCCGAACTGGACAAGGAGCGCGCCCGGGCCCGGGCCGTGTGCTCTTCCATGCTGTTGGGGGTCCGCCCGGCCACCTGGCGCCAGCTGCAGGCCTGGGCCACCACCCTGCCGTTGGGCCTGGACGGCCTCGGGGAGCGTCGCAGCTTCGACACCTCCGCCCTGGCCGCCAGCTTCCCCTTCGCCTCCGCCGCTTTCGACAACCCCGCCGGCGGGGGCGTCCTCTACGGCACCACCCTCGACGGGCGGGGCGTGGTGTTCTGGGACCGCTTCGCGGCGGACAACCACAACTCGGTCATCCTGGCCCGCTCCGGGGCGGGCAAGAGCTACCTGGCCAAGCTCGAAGTCCTGCGCTCGCTGTATGCGGGAGTGGAGTGCTTCGTCATCGACCCCGAAGACGAGTACCGCCGCCTGGCCGAAGCGGCCGGGGGCGCCTACCTCCACCTGGGCGCCCCCGGGGTGCGGCTCAACCCGTTCGACCTGCCCGCCGGCCCCGACCCGCTGGTGCGCCGGGCCCTGTTCGTCCACACCCTCGTCGCCGTCCTGCTCGGCGCCAAGCCCGACCCGGACACGGCGGCGGCGCTGGACCGGGCCATCCTCGGCGCCTACGAGCGGGTCGGGATCACCGCCGATGCCCGCAGCCACAACCGGCCGGCCCCGGTCATGGCCGACCTGCACGCGGTGCTCGTGGCCGACCCCGACGCTGCTAGTCAGGCGCTGGCCGGCCGGCTCGCCCCCTTCGTCACCGGCAGCCACCGGGGGCTCTTCGACGGGCCCACCACCACCCGACCTGAAGGCCACCTGGTCGTCTTCAGCCTGCGGGATCTCCCCGGCGAGCTCAAAGCCGCCGGGACGCTTCTCGCCTTGGACGCCACCTGGCGGAAGGTGTCCGACCCGGCCGCCCGGCGGCGGCGGCTGGTGACCGTCGACGAGGCGTGGCTGCTCATGGCCGAGCCGACCGGGGCGGAGTTCCTCTTCCGTATGGCCAAATCCGCCCGCAAGCACCACGCCGGGCTTACCGTGGTCACCCAGGACGCCGCCGACCTGCTCGGCTCCCCGCTCGGCCAGGCGGTGGTGGCCAACGCCGCCACCCAGATCCTGGGTCGCCAAGCCCCCCAAGGTATCGACGTCCTCGCCGAGGCCTTCGGGCTGTCGGCCGGCGAACGCAACTTCCTCCTCGCCGCACGGCGCGGCGAAGGCCTGCTCTCAGCCGGGGCCGACCGGGTCGCCTTCAGCGCGCTGTCCAGCCCGGCTGAGCACCGCCTCTGCGTCACCGGCATCGCCGAGAACGACGACCCCGAAGACGGCACCGACGACATCACCGGCCTGGGCGACCTGTGACCCCCGACCCCTCCACCCCGCTCCCAGCGAAAGGACACCCCGTCTTGAGCCCACCCGCCCCCACGCCGCCCCTGCCCCACGGGCCGCTCGCCCGCTGGCTGTTACATCCCGGCCAGGTCAGCTCCCAGGTCCTGCACCACCTGGCCCATCTCGCTCTCGCCATGCTGCTCACGGTCGGCCCGTCGCTGGCCGGTCTCGCCATCCTCGCCGCCGCGCTGTGGGTCTGGGCCCGGCAGCGCAACCGACGGTCCAAGGCGGCCGGCGCCCGCCTCGTGCACATCGAGGTACCGCCCGAGGTGGACCCGGCCGGGGCCGAGACGTTCTGGACCAACCTGGTCGCCCTGCTCCGGCCCCGCTGGCGGCGCCTCACCGGCGCCGCCCACCACGTCGCCTTCGAGCTCAGGGCCGGCCAGGCCCAGATCGACATCGCCGTCTGGGTGCCCGCCGGGGTGCCGCCCGGCTTCGTCGAGGCCGCCGTCGAAGCGGCCTGGCCAGGAGCGCGCACCCGCACCGAACCGGCCACCCCGCCCCTGCCCCTCGACACACCAACAGCTACCGGAGGCGAGCTGCGCCTGGCTGGACCCGAGCACTACCCGCTGCGCTCCGAGCACCGCGCCGACCCGCTGCGCCCCCTGCTGGCCGCCCTGGCCGGTCTCGGCCCGGGTGAGACCGCCTGCGTGCAGGTCCTGGCCCGCCCGGTCACCGGCCGGCGCCTCGCCCGCCCCTACAAGGCCGCCGCCGCCCGCCGGGCCGGGCGGCCGGCCAGCCGGATCGCCCGCACCCTCGACCTGTTCAGTCCCGAACCCGCGCATGCACCAGCCCCGGTCGACCCGACCCGGGAGCGCGACGTGACCGCCATCTTGGACAAGGCCGCCCAGCCCTCGTGGGCCGTCTGTGTCCGCTACGGCGCCGCCACCACCGCCAGCGATCCCCTGGCCAAATCGCGGCTGCGGGGCCGGGCGCATGCGCTCGCCTCCGCCTTCGCCCTGTATGCCGGCCGCAACCGCTTCGACCGCCACCGCCTCGCCCACCCCGCCCGGACCCTCGACGCCCGCCGGCTGGGCCGCGGCGATTTGGTCTCGGTCGGAGAGCTGGCGGCGGTCGCTCATCTCCCCGCCGATACCGCGGTGGCCGGGATCGTCCGGGCCGGGGCCAAACCGGTAGCCCCGCCGCCGGGGATACCCGAGGCCGGCAAGGTCCTCGGCGACGCCGAGACCGCCGGGCACCGCCCCGTCGCCGTTTCGGTCCCCGACGCCCGCATGCACCTCCATGTCATGGGATCCACCGGGTCCGGCAAATCGACCCTGCTCACCCGCCTGGCCCTGGGCGACATCGCCGCGGGGCGCGGTGTGGTGGTCATCGACCCCAAAGGCGATCTCATCGGAGACATCCTGGCCCGCTACCCCTCCGGCGCCCCCGCCCCCGTGCTCATCGACCCCGACGACCGCGCCGCACCACCGGTGTTGAACGTGCTGGACGTGGCCGATGCGGCCGAGCGGGACCTGGTCGTCGACAACGTCGTGGGCATCTTCCGGCGCATCTTCGAGGCCTACTGGGGGCCCAGAACCGACGACATCTTGCGCGCCGCCTGTCTCACCCTGGTCCACCACGCCGCCGGCGGCGGAGGCACGGCCACCCTCGCCGATGTCCCCAAGCTGCTCCAAGACGCCGGGTTCCGACGGCGGGCCACGGCCGGGATCGCCTTCGACCGGGCCGGCCTCGGGGGGTTCTGGGCCTGGTACGAGGAACTGTCCGAAGCCGGGCGCACCCAGGTCGTCGGGCCGGTCATGAACAAACTCCGCGCCTTCCTGCTGCGCGACTTCGTGCGCTCGGTCATGGGACCCGTCGCCTCCAGCTTCTCCATGCCCCGAGTCCTCGACGGTGGGGTCCTCCTCGCCCGGGTGTCCAAAGGCGCCCTCGGCGAGGAAGCTTCCCGGCTTTTGGGCAGCTTCGTGCTCGCCAACCTGTGGCAGGCCGCCACCCACCGGGCCCGGATCGGCGAAGCCGCCCGGGTCGACGCCGCGGTCTACATCGACGAGTGCCAGAACTTCCTCACCCTGCCCCGCTCCTTGGAGGAGATGCTGGCCGAAGCCCGCGGCTACCACCTCAGCATGGTCCTGGCCCACCAGCACCTCGCCCAGCTCCCCCGCCAGCTTCGCGAAGCCGTCTCGGCCAATGCCCGCAACAAGATCTACTTCGCCGCCAACGCCGAAGACGCCCACAGCTTGGCCCCGCATATGGAGCCGGAGGTCACCGAGCACGACCTGGCCAACCTCGGCCGCCACCAAGCCGCCTGCCGGCTCATCGTCGACGGCGGCAACACCGCCGCGTTCACCGTCCGCACCCGGCCCCCCGACCCGCCCAGCGAAACCCGGGCCGAGGCGGTTCGTGCTGCGGCCCGCAAACGCTACGGGCGCAGCCCATCCGAGCGCGACGGCCAGCTGCTCCGCGACGGCGACGGTGACCCCTTCCCCGGCGCCGTACCCCGTGGTGACCCCGGTGACCCGTTCCCCGAGACCGGGACGGGCCGAGGCGAGATCAGATGACCGGTCACCTGCCGGTCGCATCCGCGTCGCATCACCCGTCGCCCCAGAAACGACCAGCCTCCTGCCTGTCGAGGTGCTGGTCGGGGCGTTGCCGCCCGGTCGTGTGCCACCCCCGACATACAGGGGGGTTCTGTGGCTAGCGCCGTGAGGAGGAGGATCGACGATCGGCTGGTGCTCGAAGCAGCCGGTCGGCTGACCGAGAGGGATCGCTACCTGTGCCGTCTGCTGGCCGATCATCAAGTGCTGACAACCGAGCAGATCCGATCGGTCGGCTTCGACAGCCAACGACGAACGCAGCTTCGACTGTCCCAGCTCCGCCAGCTTCGGGTGCTCGACCGGTTCCAACCCCTGGCCAGGATCGGCTCCGCCCCCCAGCACTGGATCCTCGACACCCTCGGCTCCCTCCTCCTCGCCGCCGAAAAAGGGATCGACCCCTCCGAACTGGCCTGGCGGCGCGACAAAGCTATAGCTCTCGCCACCAACGCCCAGCTCGCCCACCTCGTCGGCACCAACGGCATCTTCTGCTCCCTCCTCGCCGCCGCCCGCCACCAGCCCGGATCCGACCTCGTCCTCTGGTGGTCGGCCCGGCGCTGCGCCGGAGCCTGGGGAACCCTCGTCCGCCCCGACGGCTACGGCGTATGGAGCGAATCCGACCGGAGGGTCGCCTTCCTCCTCGAGTACGACAACGGCACCGAGACCACCGCCCGCCTGGCCGAGAAGCTGGAGCGCTACGCCCGCCTCTTCGCCGCCACCGGCCGACGCCTACCGGTCCTCTTCGCCTTCCCTGCCCCCGGCCGCGAAGCCGAAGCCCACCGGGCGCTGCGCCACCCCGACGTCCCCGCCGCCACCGCCAGCCTCACCCCCGGCCAGTCGCCCGCCGACCCGGTGTGGCTGCCAGTTGGATCCGACCGGGCCCGGCTGGGCCTCATCGACCTCGACCGTATGGCGGCCCGGGATGGGCGGGGTTGAGCGGCGGGTCGCTCGGGGCCAAGCTCGCCTGGGCCGCCGCCGCGCTGGTCCTCGCCGTGGTCCTCGTCGCCGGAGCGGCGGGCGCCGCGATCGCCTCGCTTGTCACCGGCGGCGACACCACCCCCAGCGCCACCGCCGTCGCCGAGATCCCCCCGCCCATGCTCGCCCTCTACACCCAAGCCGCCGCCACCTGCCCGGGCCTGCCCTGGAGCGTGCTGGCCGCCATCGGCACCGTCGAGTCCGCCAACGGCACCTCCACCCTCCCGGGGGTGACGTCGGGAATGAACTACGCCGGGATCGCGGCCGGGCCGATGCAGATGGAGCCGGGCACCTTCGCCGAGTACTCGCTGCCGGTCCCGCCGGGCGGAGCCGACCCGCCCAGCGTCTACGACCCCACCGACGCCGTCTACGCTACGGTCCGGGACCTGTGCGCCAGCGGCGCCCGCAACGGCGCCGACCTGCCCGGCGCGGTGTGGGCGTACAACCACTCCGACACCTACGTCGCCCAGGTCCTCGCCCTGGCCCAGGGCTACAGCCAAAGCCCGGCCGAGACCGTGGCGGCCGGGACAGCCGGGGGGATCGCCGTCGACTGGGCCCTCGCCCAGGTCGGCACCCCATATATATGGGGCGGCGAGACTCCCGGGGTCGGCTTCGACTGCTCCGGACTGGTCCAGGCCGCCTACAAAGTGGCAGGTGTCGCCTTGCCCCGGACCGCCCAAGCCCAATACGACGCCGGGCCACTACTACCAGCCGGTGCCGCGCTCCTGGCCGGCGACCTGGTCTTCCTCGGAGCCGGGCCGAACCAGATCACCCACGTCGGCCTCGTGGTCGCGCCGGGCCAGATGGTCGACGCCCCACACACCGGCGCCCAGGTACGGCTCGAGGCCTTCCCGGCAACCATCGGCGCCGGTTGGGGTGGTGATGTGGTCGTCGGCTTCACCCGCCCCGCGGCGTAGACCCTCCTGGACCGATCAGGCGGCCGCAGGCTTGCGGGCGAGCTGGTAGGCGAACCTGGCCTCCTCGTGAAACGCCCCCTTCTCGGCACATGAGCCCAGCCGATCGGCCAGGTCCATCTCGAACTCGGCCACCCGGCCACCCAGGACTTCCCGGTTGAGAAACGAGGTCGTATAGGAGAACCCGGCCAGGGACTCCACGGTCCAGGCCAGCTCGACGGTGAAGCCGAATTCCCCCTCATAGTGGAACCCGGCCTCGGCCAGCACCTGCTCATGCGGATAGCGGTCTATCACCTCCTCCCAGGCCGCCGGCACCCGGTCCGTCACCCCGAGCTTGGCCATCCACTCCTCGTACAACGCGGACAGCGCCCGCTGCCATAGCTGGCTGCCCCGTCCCGGCGTGCCACCCCACAACAAGGCCACACCTCCTCCCGGCTCAAGCCAGGAGAACATGCGGCGGGCCACTGCCGGGCGGTCGAGGCGGTGGAAGGCGTTGCCCACCGCGACCAGCTCCAACGGGCCCTCCAACTCAACGGTCTGCGCCGCGCCGGCCAGCCACCCGATGTTCGTGACGCCCCCCTCCTCGGCCTTGCGCTGCGCGAATGCGACCGACTCGGGCTCCTGGTCGACAGCCACTACCTCAGCGAAGCGGCCGGCCAGCGGGAAGGCGATCTGGCCGGTGCCGCAGGCCAGGTCCAACAGCCGCCCGGTCCCCGAGACCGGCAGGCGCCGGCACAGGTCCTCCAGCATGGCCTCGGGGTAGGCAGGGCGAAACTGGTCGTAGTAGGGGGCGGTCCCGCGATAGAGGTCGGTGGGGAAGGAAGGCTCCGGTTCCATCACTGGAGTGATCGCACTCGGCGCTGGCACAGCAGGCGTGAGGGGCATCTCACCCGCGTCCGTCGGCGAGCTGGTAGGCCGCCGATCGATGTCGCACCCTTCGGCAAGCGCTGGAACACGTCGTTCTGGTTGAGCGTCAGGGGAGATGCCGGGCCGCGACAAACGCGCCGAGACGACGTAGCCTCTTCCCCTTGACCGTCTCGGCTTCATTAGCTGTCTTGTTCCAATACTGAACGGACAGGGCTTGCACCGAACCACCGTCAAGGACCACTCGCTGCCATCCCTGCTTGACAGCAGAGAATCCCGCTCCGGGGTTACTGAATAGAGGTTGTGCCAACACCAGTTCCCGTCCGCTCGTTTCAAGGTCGGCGGAGAAATCGTGGACTAGGCCCATCCACTCCTGGCCATCGGTCATCCGAACCCAAACGGCGGGCTCCGTACCGGCCGGCACTTCATGACGCATCGCACGGCTCCACGCACTTATGGGCCGGATGCTGGTGCCCCCCGAGCGGGCGGTGAGGAGACAGTGGAACAGCCACACAAGAGCGAACGCGATTCCAACCTCGATCAAAAGCCCCCGAGCTAGGAGGCGGTAGTGGGCGGAGTCGTAACCCGACCGGTCCCTGAACATCTGGCCCGGGTCCGGCATCCACGCCGGCACCAGAGTCCGAATGACAGCCAGGATCCCCACAGCGACGCCCGCGAAGCCAACGCTGGCGAGGACAACGCGGCTGGCCTCCCGAAAGCCAGACTCCTGGAATCCGGCCCGGCGCTTTTCGCTGAGCAGATCGAACCAGAGGCCCGGCGCCACAACTACCACGAATAGGACGACAGCAAGCCAGGTGGTGGGCACCACCTCGCTTACTCCTCAGGCACTTCTGCCGGTGGGGCGGCCTGCGCAGTCGGGAGTGGTGACGCCATGGGTGGTTCTGGCATGCCGTCAGGTCGGTCGACCGCCATTGGTGGCAGGAAGCTGACGGAATCCAGCCCTTTACGGACGCCTTCTCCGAACTCGCCCCGATCTGGACGTGGCGCCGGCTCCTGGGGAGGCAAAGGGTTGGTCTCATCCTCGGGCATCTGGATCACCTCGTAGTTGGCTTACCCCGGATACACCGGTCCGGCGGGGGTCAGGTAGGGCGGCTATCCGCGAAATGGGCCTTCCGGCAAGGGAAAATGACGGTTACCACACCTGACACGCCCCCTACCGGAAGGCACCTTTCAGATGCGCT
>Ga0209810_1001585_pt1 | contig 33201 bp, 37 predicted proteins | sample Coa_R1_7_FD_187159 | JGI IMG/M metagenome (GOLD analysis project Ga0209810, IMG submission 187159) | Surface soil microbial communities from Centralia Pennsylvania, which are recovering from an underground coalmine fire - Coalmine... | ecosystem: Environmental > Terrestrial > Soil > Unclassified... | reverse complement strand
AGGGCTGGAACCAGCGGAGGCAACCACGGACTTGTACGAGCGCCTCAAGCGTGCGCCCCGCGTACAGGCTTTGCCCCACCCATCACCGCTGCCTGCTCACCGAGAGGAACGAGAGGTGCTCCCTGCTGCCTTACAGGAGACCGAAAGTGGTCCTGCGCTTGTACCTGAAGAGAAGGCTGCCCAACAGACAGACCCCCTACGCCTCTTCTCAGACCACTTCCCAGGGACTCTATGGGCTCCTCGCGCCCATCAACGGGTACTTGACCTGCTCTGCGCCATGCCTGATACATTCCCTGCTACGCAGGATCTCGGCGCCTGGTTAGCATTGAGCGCGGGTGATCTGGCCGTGTTGTTTGATGCGGGATGGACGACAGAAGGGGTGTTGGATGCCTTGCGTGTGATGTTACAGACCGTCCAGGATATGCCGCTGGTCGCTCGACAGCGGCTCCTCCGGTTGAGCGCCGCTGCTATGATGAAGGATCTCACTCTCCCAACCACTGAAACGCTTTCACCACACGAACAAACCCAGCTTTGTGTCTCCTTGAGCGCCAGCATTCTCGATGCCTGGAAGCTCTTCAGCCGCGCAAGCATCTCGCAGGTGCTGGCTCTTGGTCAGGCCCAACGCGCTTTCTTGCAACAGGTCTCTTTCCTCCTTCCCTCGGCCCTGCGCGCTCTCTTTTTCTCGGGAGTGTACCGACTTATCGGAGCAGCGCTCTTTTTCCAGGCCCGCTATGCTGAGGCACTTAAAGCTCATGAACAAGCGTATCTGGCTTCCCTGGAAGCTGGCGATGCCTGGAACATGGCTGAAAGCCTGGGATGGCAGAGTGGCGTGTGGAAAGCGTGTGGAGAGCAAGACAAGGTCATCTCCTTGACAGAAGCGGCCTTGCGTCTTGTCAGCGCTCATACGACACCACAAGATTATACGACGCAGGCGCGGCTCCTGGCACAATGGGCCGAAAGCGCCGCGTTGTTGCAGATGCCCGCTGTGGTAGAGAACAAGTTGGCTGCTTCGGCAGCCTTATTGGATCGTCTGGCTGCTAATGAGGAGTTTGACACATCGATCTGGCTCTACTACAATGGAACCTGTGCTTTCTATCTGGGCAACTATGCCCAAGCCGATGCCTATTTTGAGGATGCCTCCACGAAGCATCCTTCAACCTGGGTCCAACAGCGGGCGATTACGCTGCTTTTTCAGGCGCAAACACGTCTGCGTCTAGGAGAATTGGAGGGTTCACTTCTGTCTGCGCGCATGGCCTTCCCTCTTCTCATGATCATCAATGCCCCCCTCCTCTCCCAGGGGTTGAGCGACTACGCTGAGAGCCTGCATCGTGCGTTCCCGGGTCAGCCAGAAGTGGCCGAATTCCTGGGGGACTTTCAAGAGCGGCTGGCGCTGCCGCGAGGAAGAAAAGTGCCCCGCTATTTGGAGGGAACACTCTGATGACAGATCCCCAGCCAACTGAGTCCAGAGGGCGCCCGGGAAAGCGGCGGGTGCAGGCAGTGGTTGTGGAGAACTTCAAGGTGATTTCTCAACCGGGCTCGACCTATGAAAAAACCCGAGCGCACCTCATGGGGCAGGGATGGCAGATCCATGAAACAGAGCATTTCCTCTTTGCGCGTGCTCCTTCAACTGCATCGATCCTCCTGGTGCATCGCTTCTCCGCTCAGGAGATCGATAATTCCCTGGGAGAGTATCTGGTGCAAGAACTGGCCCCTTATGGCCTCTTACCAGGAGAAGGGGCCTTTGGCGCAGCCATGAGAGGAGTCGTCGCTTCGATATGTCCTGGTGATCCCGTGGCTGCCTGGGGCTTCTTCTCGCTCAACACCTTGCAACGATTGCGCACAAAGCTTGATACGAGCAGCCCAGGCGCAGCAGCCGATGAAGGCGATTTGCTGCTCCCTTTTGCCAGGATGTACCGTCGTCTCCTTGCACTTTTGGTCGGCTCCAGTCTCCTCGATGTGGGATGCGCCTGTGCATTTTGGCCCCTCCTCGTTGCAGAACGTCACCCTGAGCAATTCAAACGCATCGTCGGGGTCGATAATCGTACCGATGCCCTTGCGCTCTCTGAGCAACTCGCGAGCCTGGCTCGCATTGATACTGCCGAGTTTGTCCTGGCGGACGTGCTCTCTGCTGAATTTGCTACACTGGGGAGTTTCGATACCGTCACGGCGATTCACTTGCTGGAACACCTTTCTGAAGAGCAGCTTCCTTTAGCACTGACCCATTTGCTCCAGGTCACAGGCCATCGGCTGCTCATCGCCGTTCCCTATGAAGAGCAGCCCACTCTCGCTTACGGGCATGCCCAAGTATTCACGCACGCAAAGCTGGAGGCGTGGGGACACTGGTGTATCGAGTGGTTAGATGGAAGAGGGAAAATGCACTGTGAGGATCTCGCAGGTGGATTGTTGCTGATTGAACGAACGCCAGAAGAGGGAAGACATTGAAGCCGTTGGCAGCACAGCGACAAGAAGCCGTTCGTGTCGGCGCTTTCATTGTGCTGGCGCTCTCTGACGACCAGGCCCAGGCTCTGGCGACGAGGCGCTTACTCACTCGGGGCTATCATATACAGTCTACCGCCCATTTTGTCGTCTGTCGCAAGGCGGCCAGCGACCAGGTCGTTCTGCTCCATCGAATCAGGAGAGAGAACCTCGATGCCGACCTGCTGCGTTGGCTCAACGACGAACTCGCTTCGTTTGGCATCATCGCTTCCGCCAAAGACTATGGCGCGCTGCTGTTTGCCTTCCTGGCTTCCCCTTTTCCCCCACCACGCGATCAGCGCGCTATCTGGCGTCACTTCTGCCTCACGACGCTCTTGCGGTTGCGGGAGCGCATGGCAATCTCCTCTGCCTCGTCGTCTGTATTAGAAGCTGCCTCCCAGATCGCCGCTTTCGCGGCGATCTACCGGCGCATCGAGGAATTGGCAGTCGGGCAGAGCGTGTTAGATGTAGGCAGCAGCTTTGGCTTCCTGCCCGTGCTGCTGGCCGAGCGCTGTCCGCAAGCCCGCATCGTTGGCTGTGACAACAACCCTGATCTCGTCTCTCTTGCCTCGGACCTCGCATATGCCAGTGGAGTGCCACAGGTGGCGTTCCAGCTTGCGGATGTGCTCACTGCCGACTTCGCGAAGCTGGGAACCTTTGAAACCGTCACAGCTATCCATCTATTGGAGCATCTGACGGAGGACGAGGTGCCTATCGCACTAACGCATCTGTTAGCCGTGACCACACGCCGGCTCCTCATCGCGGTGCCCTACGAGGAGGTGGTTCAGCCTCTCTACGGGCATCGCCAGGTATTCACCCCAGATACGCTGCGGCGGTGGGGCGCCTGGTGCGTCTCTGCGCTCAATGGCGCTGCCAGCTTCTGGTGCGAGGAAGTGATGGGAGGACTACTCATCGTCGAACGGAGAGGTGAGCCAGGATGAGCCAGGGCAGGCGTTTTGTGGATCAGGTGGTCTTCATCACGGGAGCTGCACGCGGGCAAGGACGAGCGCATGCTCTGGCCTTTGCGCGTGAAGGGGCGAGCCTTTTGCTCTGTGATACGCGGCGTGCGTATCCTTCGGTGCCGTATGCCTTGAGCGCATCAGAAGAACTGGAGGCCGTGGCGCGGGAAATTGCGACGTTGGGGCAGCCTGTCATCGCCCGGCATGTGGATGTGACCGATCTGGCAGGGATGCAGCGTCTGCTGGACGAGGCGCGTAGCGAGCTTGGCCCGGTGTCGATAGCCATCGCCAATGCCGGATTGTACTCCTTTGGCTCCACCTGGGAGTTGAGCGAGCAGCAATGGGACGACACGCTGGCAGTGGTCCTCAAAGGCGCCTGGATCACCTGCAAGGTGGCGATCCCTCACATGCTGGCCCAGCGGAGGGGCAAGATCATCTGTATTGGCTCAACCGGCAGCTTCAAAGGGTTGCCGGGACTGGGCCACTATGTAGCGGCCAAACATGGGGTGATCGGTCTGGTTAAGACGTTAGCCATTGAATTGGCCTCGTACAACATCAACGTCAATGCAATCTGTCCCACCACGGTTGATACCGGCATTGTCAATAACCAGGCATTTTTCGAGTATTTGCCGGGGTCCTGGCCCGCACGCCACGCGCGAGGATGTGACCCGGCGCATGAATGCCATGAATCTGCTGCCAGAGCGCGGTCTGCTGGCTCCAGAGGAGATCAGCCGAGTTGTGCTGTGGCTGGCTTCGGAGGAGGCACAGCATATCACCGGCTGCACATTGCCGGTGGATGCCGGCTTTTTAACACGCTAGCCAGAATCGATTGCGCAGAAAGGCGGGAAACGTTCCTACACATCGTGCCTAGATGCCTGTTGTGCCTCCTTTCTCATGAGATGCTTTTCTTTGTGCCCGGTCTCTGCTATACTAGGGGTGCAGACCAGTGGGCAAGAGCTTTCCTTTGCTGCATGACCCATGAGGATTCAGTGAAGCAGGACCCATCCTGCGCTAGCGCCAGCCACCGGCGCGCGTGGAAGAGAGGGAGCACGATGCGTGAGTTTGCTATTTTGACCTTCGGACGCTTTACCCTGTGCCGTGCTGAGCAGGAGATCGCCCCACCGCAGCGCAACGGCGACTTGCTCTGCAAGCTCCTGTTGTGCCAGCCCAACCGGCGGGCAGACGCAAGCTGGCTCGCCGAGCAGCTCTGGCCCCTCTCGGAGGGCGACCAGGCCATCCAGTATCTCTATGCCGCTGCCAGGTCCTTTCGCGCCGCCACCGCCAGCGATCTGCTCGTGACCCATCGGCAGACGCAAAGCTATCAGCTCGCCGGGCAAGACCGGCTCTGGGTGGATGCCGATGCCGCCCTCTCCCTCGTAGCTGAAGCCGAAGCGGTGGGGATCGCGACGGCGGAGGCCCTGCCGCTTTTCGAGCAAGCCGTGCAGTATTTCCGACGGGGCCGCTTCCTGGCTGGGATAGAGGAGCCGTGGGTGCAGGCGCGGCGCATGCACCTGGAAATGATGAAGGAGCGGGCGCTGGTGCGCCTGGCGGAGGCGTATGGGCAGCAGGGCCAGCATATCCAGGCCCAAACGCTGCTCTCGGAAGCACTCGCCCAGGACCCCACCAACGAGAACCTGCTGTGCCATCTGATGGAGACCTTGCACGAAGGCGGCATGACGCACCAGGCGCTGCGCGCCTATGACACCTTTGTCAAAGCGCTCAGGCGCACAGGGCTGGAACCAGCGGAGGCAACCACGGACTTGTACGAGCGCCTCAAGCGTGCGCCCCGCGTGCCGATCTCTCTGCGCTGCCGATGTCTACGTCCCTCTCTTTGCCATCCTCTTCCCTTGCCGAGCAGCACCAGGAGCATGCTTCTCAAGCGAGAGAGACAACCGAGCCTCTCCTGATCTCAGCAGGGGCGCAGGAGGTCCAAACAACGCTTCTCCCTCTCTTCTCAAGCGCCGTGGCACGGGGTATACTAGGAGCAATCTCTGAGCTAGAAGGACCACTACCATTGAATGCGGCTGATCGCATGCTCCGTCGGGCTATTGTTGCAGCACTCGGCGGGATACCTTTTACGGAAAGGATGCTTCCTTCAACCATCCTTTCAGATGCGATCCAGCCAAGAACCCTTCTCCAAGAAGATCTTCTCACCTTCTTTGAGCGTACTCTTACGAATCTTTGGAATCTCTATTATTCCGATGGGGCCGGACAGGTTATTCATGAAATTGCTCCCCTCATGCGCGCCATTACGGGCCTGCTGCCTTTCGCTCAAGGTAGTGACCAACACAAACGCGTGCTTACGCTCCTGACCCTGGGCTATCAGTTGCAATGTTGCGTGCTCCGCGATCAGATGGACTACCCCCAGGCGCACATCGCCTATCAACGTGCCTTTGATGCCGCCAACGAATTAGAAGATGGTGCTTTGATCGCCTCAGCACTGGCCCGCGAAGGGGTTACGTTCATCCAGCAGGAGCGACCCGAGCAAGCGCTTCTCTATCTCAACGCAGCGCTCCCGATGATTGACGGACAATCTTTGCCATTGCTGAAAGGATATATTCTCCAGGCGCTTTCGGAAGCCTATGCCAAACTGCACCAGGACCAGGCATGCTGGCAGCATCTGACAGCAGCAGAGAAAAGTATCCTTGTCGATCAAGAGCATCTGCCAGAGAAGAACGTTGGTCTGATCCGGTGCAATACGGTCTCCATCGTGGCCCAAAAAGGGGTCGATGCTGTCCTCCTGCAAGATTATGCTCAGGCGGTTCACCTGATTAGCGGCAGCCTTGAGACCTATGATCCCAGGTTGGTGCGAGGGCGAGCACGACTGGTAGCACAGCGAGCCGAGGCCTATTATGGACTTGGCGAGCTTGATGCCTGTATTCAGAGCGCAGAAGAAGCGCTCACGCTGGCACAATCGGTTAGCTCGAATAAGACCAGATCGCGCATCGAAAAGTTACAGAACGATCTCTGTCAATCCAGGTGGAGAAAGGAAGAGAGCGTGGCTCGTCTGGGAACTATGCTTCGCGAAAGTCAGACATGAAGGGAAAACATCTTGCCTACCGTATTGGCCTGAGCTTACTTGGTCTCAGTCTGGTCGTGGTATCTGGGATCTGGTGGCTCCTGATGATGCGTGGGAAACGCTTCGCCCTGCGGGATCAACTCCGCAAGGCCGATGCGATTGTGGTACTGGCCGGCACACGGGGGAATATGCGCTTCCTGGATGGCAAGATTCGCACAGCGGTGCGGCTCTATCAGCAAGGTTGGGCGCCGCTCCTTATCTGTAGCGGCAGATTCTCAGTGAAAGTCACTGAGAATCCCCAGTTGATCCCACTTGAAGAACTGCATCAGGCAGTCGCTTGTGGTCGCATTCAACCCCAAGACGTAGCAGGTGCCGCCAGGCTCTGGGATAGTGGCCTGGGGGCTTGCTATATGCGAGATCAGGCAGTGCAGTTGGGCGTTCCCCCAGAGGCAATCCTGGTGGAAGATCGGTCACTGCATACCCGGGAAAATGCGGAATATACGCTCAGGCTCCTCAAAGAGTGGCAATTGCGCCGCATCATTCTCGTGACCTCGCCTTTTCACCAGCTCCGCACGTATTTGACCTTCGCCAAAGTCTTGTCGCCACATGGCATAGAAGTCCTGAACTTCTATGCCGATACTGGCGAATGGCATCCGGCAACCTGGTTTCTCTCGGCAAACCATCGTCGGTTAGTGAAAAGTGAAACGGAGCGCATCCGGCAGTATCGTCAGAAGGGAGATCTGCTGTAAGTGTGTCTTTTCCAGTTCCTCGTCATGAGGCATGGAAGCAGAGAGGATGACATGGAGACGATTTACAACTACGCGACCTTACCAAAGAAGCGCCTGGCCGCCAGCGCACTCGTACTCAATGAGTACGGCCATATCCTGATTGTCAAACCCACCTATCGGCCTGACTGGTTGCTGCCAGGAGGAGCTGTCGAAGATCTCGAATCTCCACGAGAAGCCTGTCTGCGTGAAGTAAGAGAAGAATTGGGAATCGAGATCGCCCTCCAACGATTACTGTGCGTCGAATATCTCTCCGAGGAGTTGCCGCAGACCGAATGCGTTCAGTTCGTCTTTTATGGCGGTCAATTCAACACTGAGCAGATGCAGGCGATCACGCTCCCGGATGATGAATTGAGCGAGTATCGCTTTGTGACGTTGGAAGAAGCGATGCTCCTCTTGAGTCGAAAACTCGCCAGACGCCTCCCATACTGTGTCCAGGCACTCTATGAACAAACAGCTTGGTATGTGGAAGACGGGCAAAAGGCATGTTAAGGAAGAAGCAGATGACGACCCTGCATGCCGCCCTCATAACGCCACTGGCCGGCCAGGACCGCCTCTGGGTGGACGCCGATGCCGCCCTCTCCCTGCTCGCAGAGGCCGAAGCGCTCGGACGGACACCGGCAGAGGCCCTGCCGCTTTTCGAGCAAGCCGTGCAGTATTTTCGGCAGGGGCGCTATCTGGCGGGAGTGGAGGAGCCGTTCAAACACAGTTCGCAAGCCCACGTTGAGCATTTCTTCACCTTACCTGACGAGCGATCCAGCCTGCGATGTCTCCACGCAGATTGGGGCGCCAGCGCTTCACCTGCCAGGACAGAATCTGCCCGGCCAGTTCCCGTGCCTGCATCGAGTCGCCTTGAGCTACTGTCTCCTCTACCGCCCGGATACACCGCTGGCTGGGGGCTCCTACGTTTGAGGCGGTCTGGAGCAGATAGGCGAGCATCTGTGGCAACAAGGTAAGATCGAAGGAGGTGAGGATGACAAGCAACTCGCCGATGGCGGTGGCCTCTCCAGGATGATCGGGGGGAAATGGCGTGCCCCCTAGCCACAAGAGCAGCCCGGAGAGGGTGCTGATCTTTTCCACCTCTTCGGGAAAGCCAGCGATCCCCCGGTACGCGCGAGTTTGGAGTATGCGAGCGCGTGCAGAGGTGAACAGTTCTTCTGTGTCCATCGTTTCATCCTTCTGTTCGGGTGGAAGATCTCTGCCAGAGCCCTCTTCTCTCGGTGCTGGCAGGCTTCCCTTCTGCGGCCTCGCTCACTGCATTGGACACGCCACTGCCGCATACGCCGTCTGCTCGCTGGTGACGAAGGTAAACGGACCTGCGACATCGGTATTGTGGTAGGCCGCAGCTTCCGAAGCCAGCCTGAGACGCTGCAAGGGTTCTATATTCATCCGTTCTGTCGTGTATAATGATCCAGAGACATACTCTTCGCCAACGCCTATCGCGTAGTAGGAACCAGATGGTCTTCCGATGGTATACTCGCCCCCAACGAGATACAGTTCGCTGCGCAAGCCAAGCAGAATGCGCCCTTCAAAGAAGCGTCTCCCTTTCTCCTCTTGCTCAAAACCCTCGTTGTGAAAGCAGGCGTGAAGCGCTTCCAGAAAATCGTTCATGAGATAGGTCATGGGATCTTGAGACGCCGCACAGGCTGGGATCTCCAGCCGATACTGGAGTACGTTTCGCAGCCTGGCAGGTCCCGTCGTACCAAAGAGGAGACCTTCCCGCTGAAACACCTTAGAATCACGATTGATGGTCTTGGTATAGGAACTGACGGTGATGGAATCTCCACCGAAGTAGAGCAGGCCCATCCTTCTTTAAGCCAACAATACAGGTCATCGTACCATTCCTTTGCATGCAGAAAGATCTCTTCTTCGTTCGTCATGGCGCCCGCTCCATGACGAGCAGACCATCGATCATTTCGTCCCGCCACATGCGTCCGGCACCTCTCAAGTGTCGCAGCACAATGCGCGCCACCGCTTCCAGCCGCCCAGGCGATATCGCCTCTGGGCCGACATTCTCCCTTGCCGTTTCCGGCTGTACCATTGGGACAGCCACGATCAAGCGGCGCGCAGTGAGAGAGAGCAGGTGATACAGGAGCGGATACGCATCGGTCTCCGCCACGCCTTCGAGCGCATGCAGCGCGAGCACCGTCTCGAATGGTCCCTGCTCACAGACCTCTTGCGAGAAGAGATCCGCCTGGAGGAACCGGAGCGCGGAGAGATGCTGTCCCTGGGCGATCTGCTGAGCCACAGCAGCAACAGCGGCATCGTTCTCCAGGCTCACGACTTCACTCACCCAGGGCATTTGCTGACAGAGAGAGAGCCCGACGAAGCCGTGAGAACCGCCACCATCCAGCACTCGTAGCCCCATGCCCCAGGTACAAGCCCGCTGGTAGAGCGAGGCACGGCGTGAAAGCGTGACGAAATCGGGTAAGACCGGAGGCGTGCTAGAGCACAGCAAGACGAGTAGGCGCTGCATGGCTTGCGCCTCGCCCCGGTTCCAGGCGTGGCGCAAATCATCAGGGTAGCGCGTGGTCCCCAGGATCCCCGCCAGGACCTCACCCGCGCGCCTGCGCTGCGTGAGGAGTCCCAATGGCTCCAGTTCACCCAGGAGGTCCTGGGCGTTCTCTTGCGTGAGAGCGTCGGGAAAGAGCCGATGCACCAGGATGGGAGAGGGAGGTTCGGCGCGCGTGAAGAGCACGAAATGCGGCGTCTCGCAGACCCGGTAGCTGCCTTCGGCAAAGCGCTCTTTGAGCAAGCTCACCTTCACGCGCGCTCCATTGACCGTGATTAAATCGCCTACCTTCACCGAGCGCTCACGGATGGATACTTTTCTCGTGCGGCCTGGCGTGTTGTTGGCATGATCTTCCTGGTTGGTCATCGTCTCTTCCTCTCACCAGATGAATGCCTTCACGACCAGGGCATGGGTGTCAGGTATTTCTGATGCAGCACGCGAAACAAGGGACGCAGTTCCTCGACACGCGGCGTTCCAAGACGGATGGGGTGCTGCCCGGCTTCGGCCAGGCGCAGTGCCTGCATCACCTGCACCATGTCCTGGTCCAATGCGACCTGCATGTCTTCCAGACTCTGCTGCTCTGCAAGCAAGGGCAACATGGCCTGATGGGAGGCCTGCACCTGCGAGAGACGCTGGAGGCGCGAGAGCACCTGGTTGAGGGTCAAGGCCAGCGAAAAGCCTGGCGTGCCTTCCTCTTCCGGCAGCATGATCCGGGCCGAGAGATCTCCATTCAGGACTCGTCCCACGCGTTCCTCCATCCAACGCAGCGAGTCCTCCATGTGTCTTCGGGCGAGTTGTTCGTCGATCAATCCTTGCTGGAGGCGGGCCACCTCCGCAGCAGGATTCATCTGCTCTCCCATCCAGACCAGCAGCCAGATCCCCACTGCAACCAGCACATAGAGCGCCACACTCCAGAGGGAGAGTTGCGCGGCGCTCTTCGCGATCACTGACTGCAAGAACAGGGTGTGCGGGAGCAACGCCAGGGCGACCAGGACAAAGACGCAGTTCCAACAGGCAGCCACCGCCAGGAACGGGAGGGGCAGGATCAGAGCAGCCAGGAGTTCGTTCCCCACCAATAAATCAAACAGCGGGATCGCTGAGGGCGACACCGTTGCCAGATGGAAGAGTTCCAGATCGAGAACGGCAGTCAATGTCGCCCAGATGATGATTCCGACGAGAAGACCCTGTCCCCGCCGGTTGAGGACCAGCAGGGCGAGACACACGAGGCCACTTCCGGCGGTGAGAAAGGCGAAGATGGGGCTGGAACCAATCAGCGCACTGAGCAGTCCCACCACCGACAGACCCAGGATCACCAGCAGCAAGAAGCTATTCATCTTGCCCCGTTGGGCATGCTGGATGGCCGGCAATGCTGCCCCGGGTGGCGGCGCAGGGGGAGTGGTGTGACGGGACCACCAGTCCAAAGGAGAGCGCATCCTTCCGCTCTCGTGAGGGAACGGTCTTCGGACAGGCGGCATCGAGTTCATTGCTCTGCTCCTTCCATCAGTGAACGCCTGGCGTGCTGATTTGCTCCTTCGATGGGCGAGGTGCTGGTCCGAAACGCCAATAGCGGCGCTCACTTCCCTCCCCGACGGAAGCGATCTGCTCAATCCCTTCCAGACGTGCCAGTATAGCGGACACGACTGGCGCACGCACCTGGGACATATGCATCGCCTGATGGATGCGATCCATGAGTTCCTGCTGCGTGAAACCGGGAGGGCGGCCCGGCAAGAGATCCAGCACCACGTGGTCGAGCGAAGAGGGGGGACATGCTCGCGCGCCTTCTGCCGAGCGGGGGAAGGGAGATGACGAATCGTGAGGTGATTTTGAAGCAAGCATCCGGTACTCCTTCATAAAAACATCCGTGTATCGATAGATCGGTGGCACAGAGAACGTCCGGGCGGGAGGCGAGGCAGTTTCGACCTGGTGCATAGGCGCTCCATCGAGCTTGCCAGGTGCGGAAGACAGTCCCTCGCCTTCGCATGAAGCGACTGGACCTGCCCGGCTGGTCAGCTTCTCTGCAACCAGCCGCAGTATAGCAACGCTACCTGTGCAGCTTCCTGTGCGCATGACCATGGAGAAACCTGTGCAGCTTCCTGTGCATCTCCCTTCCTGAGAAGATTCCTGCCAGACTGCTGACCTGGCGCAGCGTTTCGACTTCATAGCTCCAGGCAAGGTGTGGAGAGCCGTGAGTGCACGCCGGATCTCTTGACAGGCCAACGTGATGCGCAACATCTGACGAAATCGAAGGAAGAACGCATAATAAATTTCTAAAAGTAATAGCAGAAAAAGGAGCCGCACTCACTTCATCAATAAAAGGGTGAAAAGAGAGGCGCATCGGTCTCGCATAAAGCCTCCAATGACAAAGAGGTTCATATGATCGGCACGAGAAAGAACAGTAGACAATGAGATCTCAATGGATCTCCATCTGGCCTGCGGATTCTTGGCGACAAAACTGATCGCGTCGTCAATGCTGGTGCCAAAGACAATTCCCCCGATCCTTGCATAGATACCGGCAGCAGCACACATTGGACAGGGTTCATGGGTGGTATAGAGAATACACTCGCTCAGGTTCTTTTTGCCCAATTTTTGTGCCGCCAGGCCAATCACGACCACTTCAGCGTGATGAGTTGGATTCAGGTCGTGGTGGGTTCGATTACCAGACTTACTAATAATTTCCCTTCCTTGAACAATAACTGCTCCGACTGGATGCTCGCCGAATTTCATACAGGAGATCGCCTCTTCGATAGCAGCTTCCATGAATTCTGTTTGCGGAATGTGATGCATCATACGTATAAAACGCGCCTTGATATCTCAAACACCAACTATACCAGTTACGATAGAACGCTCTTCATGCAACGTTCTAGCTCTCGCTGCTCAGGCGTCAAATGCCATCCAATGTTTATGGAAATTCGTCATACGAATCGCTTCCTGTCCTTCGAGCAGGATTCTATCCCCACAAAGCGTGATGCGATCATGCAAACACACAGGCGTGCTGAACTTCCACCACAAAATGTACACCGGATACTGATAGGTTTTGGTCGAGAGAGTAAACATGCGCGGGAAGAGGTGACTTTTGTCTGCATCTATCACATGGCCTGATACCACCACATTTCTTTGAAGCATCACCGTATCATCCACCAGTTCGAGGGGAAGCAAGATGTGTTTTTCCCGAAAACGCAGCGTGCTGACGATCTGCTCTGAGAGTTGGAGACCGGTCCAGCGGCGTTTAATGATTTCTTGGATCGAATTACGATGATTCTGAAACACCTTTTGATACCGCTGATATTGTTGAAGTTGTCTCGCTGCGCTCACTTCCTCAAAGCCGAGCTGGCGGCGAATGTCCGGTAAGGCGTCCCGCAAGGTCTCAAGATGGTCGAGTCCCTCGATCACAAAATCCACATCTTTGCGCACCCGTCCCTCTGGAGTCAGATGCAGGCCAAACATCGAAGACCCAAAGATGCCTATTGCATCCTCACCAAATATCTCCTTTAAGGTTGTATAGAGGTCAAACCAGATGGTCTGCTCAAAGCTTGAGCACTGTTGCCGAGCCGATTGGACCGGATCACAATGCGCCACTACATCGCTCATATTGAGCACTTCATACGTGTCGAGAACGTCATGCGGGAGTTGCTCATCTTCAGGATAATTTTTTCTATACCGCATTCCTCTATAGAATCTATCGCCATCGCTTTGCGGGGAATAGACATTATATCCCCAAAAATACTTGTTGCTCCGAACATTCCCCAGAACGCGATAGATCTTTCCATTCGACAGGACCACATGGTCAAGATCATAGAGTTGATCAACCTGCTGCATACTTCCCCCTAATCGGAACACAGAATAGGAATGCGGCGCTCTGTCGCCTCTTGCAGGAGAAAAGCTTGAATGGTCATGAGTGCGCTGATATGCTTCTTCCAGGCTTTCGCCTCACCCGCACGCGAGCGCTCTGCTTCTTTGCGTTGCATACGTTCCCAGAGCCTCCACTCATTGGGAACGACCAGTAATCGCGGGAGGACGATCAACCCACCCACCTGCATGAGTTGATCCAGGACCGCGCCATAGCAATGCACTCCCTCCACAATGGCATCGAAGCCATCTCTGGAGAGTTTATGCGCAACAGCAAGTAATGCGGGCGTCACTGCATCAACATGCGTGGTAAACCCTTTGACGATATGTTCGGCGGAAGGCTCTCCAAAGAGTTCCCAGGCGGTATGTGTCACCTTCATCAAAGGACTGCCCGCTGGCTGTCGTACACAGGCTCTTTGCACCTCTCGCACATAGTCGGTATGGATAATGGTGCGGATGGCATGTTCATGGGCAAAGTGCAGGGCCTGAGTTGATTTACCTACACAGGCGACGCCATAGAAGACATAGACCGTCGCTCTATCTCTCTCGATAGCCATATGTTCTCCCCGTTGCCTGGATCAGCTTGATCTCCTCTACATTCAGATGTGCCAGCGCCATCTCTTGAGCCAGAGTGGTCTGAAACAAGATCGGGTCGTCCGTATTGATCGACACCGGGATACCGAACTGCATGGCTCTCTTTGCCGGGTTGTTCGGTTGCCGCCAATCCCAGACACCCAGGCGCGTGTTACTGACCGGACACATATCCAGGCAGATATGATGTCGTTGGATCAGGTCCACGAGGCCGTCATCCTCAAGCAATCGCACCCCATGTCCAATGCGATTGGGGACAAGAAACGAAAGGACTTCTTGTGAAAACGCGTTCTCGAAGAGTTCTCCCAGATGGATATTGATCTTCATCCCCCGTTGCTGTGCCAGGAGAAGCGAGGGAGCATACTGCGCGAACTTCACAAGATCTGCGGGTGCGACATTGATATCGATCCCCACAAACGTTTGTTGGACGAAGTGATCAGTGAGCAGCAGGTCAACAATCTCATCGATCTCGGCCCGCGATTTGGCGAAGTTCAAGGCAGCGAGAAACGAGAGGGTGATCTGCGGATACCTGTCGAGCGCTCGTTGAAAGACCGCTATGCCATCAGCAAGGGTTCTCATCCATGACCATTTCCCGAGACTGACCCCGATGCGCAGATCCGCATGCTCAACCTGACTCCATTCAAGCTCCTTCAAGAAAACGTGAACGACGCGCTCGAAGACTTCCTCGGTGAAGAGACCGCTCTGTTGCGCCAATAGCCGAATCTGTTCTTCCAGCAGGTGAAGCCGCTCAGCAGGAGAAGCGGCGCGGTATTGCCTTGTAGAGAAAGTGTAATACACCTTGCGGAGCAGATCCGGCCTTGTCGCGGCAATGGCTCGGAGGACGGATTCAAAATGAAGATGTAAAAGACAAAACATGCGCGCTCCTTCGCCAGATGAGCATTGACAGCCTCCCCTATCAACGCTCACCTGCACCACTCCTCTGAGATGTCTCTGCTCCAGGTTCAATTGTGCGGTCATCCATCGCTAGAGACGTGGGGGAGGCAACCGCCGGGTATCTTACCCATCTATCGGCGAGAGTTCCTCCATGCTCACCTTCTGCTCAAGATACTGCCGTAACGCTTCGACCGCGAGACGGCGCATACTGCACCGATTTTTTTCTCCCGGTGTCATCTCCGCAAACGTCCGTGAGGAGTTGTCCGGCTGAAATATCGCATCCCAACCAAAGCCAGCCGTGCCGCGTGGGGGAACGAGCGTCCCGGCGAGAGAGCCTTCAAAAAAGTGGATCGTCCCGTTTTCCTCAGCATAGCCGATGAGGGTACGCGCCGTCGCTCTCGCGCTTCCAAACGCTGCGGCAAGCTGATAGACCCCTTCGATGCCGACAGCCTTCATAAACCATTTCACCAGCGGTCCAGGCAGACCGTTCATGGCATCGAGAGAGAGTGAGGTGTCTTCAACAATGAAGGCTCCGGACTGATATCTTTGGGCCTCGGCCAGCTTGGCCGCAATGATTTTATGCGCATCAATCTCTTGAATCTCGACGACATCCATATCTATCCCACGAACGGCTGGAATCAAGGCACGGACTTCACGGAGCTTGTCCTTATTGCCGGTAATGAAGTAAATTGGCTTCATGTGGTTCCTCCCAGAAAAAATGGAATGCAACAGTCACCCTTTTCAGACTGTTCCTCTATTCTAATCAGCCTGGCAAGCACGTTGTTCGTCCTCTCGTCCTCCTTACGAGAACGACCACGGCTTGACACTCACGGCCTGCACCATCGTCCCATACTTTGCCCGTAAGCTTTCTCCCGACTCCGTTGAGGCACGATGTAGCGCTTGATCGACCAGATAGCGCACGACATCAGAGACGACCGGCGTAAAGATCCTGATACCGGCCTGTGCATAGTGCTCGGTTGGTTCAGCAATGAGATCGGTGTTATTGACAAGAGCATCGTAGCGACTCATATCGGTGAAGAGATCAAACTTGAGCCTCCTCTGAAACTGCAAGCGGACACTGTGATCCTTCTCATGAATGAGCTGCCGGCAGGCGAAGAGATCCAGTGATTTCTCTCGTCCCTGAGAGACGTAGCATTTGCGGGTGCGGGAAGCTTCATCTGACTCAATCCAGATGCGGATCAAAGGGCCTTCATAAATATAGGCCATAGCCCAGGTATCCAGAATCAGACCATCTCTACTCTGTGCGAGCGCACTGATGCGTCGTTCAAGCTCCCGGTCTACCCGGTCGTCTTCCCGCGCCTGTTGAACTCGTTCATAGTCGGTGAACCAGATCATCTCTGGATTGGCACTTACGCCGAGAATATCTAAAAGGAGAGCAGTCGCCGATATCCACTCATAGCCGAGTTGCGCTGCGAGAATCTTGGCATGGGTGGTCTTGCCGGCTGCTGTGAGGCCAGCAAAGGCAATATTTGGTCGAAGAATTCTGTGCATGCGGAGTCTCCTCGTAAGAGAGGCGCGAAGAAGCTCTTTCTGCCAGCGCTCGCGCGTTACTCTGCTGTCAGAACAACTATAGCAGCATCTCCTGCGCAACCCACAGGTCACAGAACCATGCGCAAACCTGTGCATCTTCCTGTGCAATGGTATCACCGCTAGCTTGTCGATCCATTTTTCTCATCATCTGCTTTTCTTTTCTCTCTGCCTCTGCTATACTCTCAGTGGAGACAGGTTGGCGCGAGTTGTGCCCTCCCTGTACGGCACAAGGCAGGAGGTTTGTCGCCAGAAAAGAACCGATGTGCGAGGCTTTGCACGCTACGGCTGCAAGCGAAAGGCGCGTGGACGAGAGGAGGGACCATGCCAGAGTTCACCATTTTCACCTTTGGACGGTTTAGCATCTGTTGCGATGAGCGTGAGATCACGCCGCTTCCACGTCATGGCGATACGCTCTGTCAGATGCTCCTGTGCCAGCCGGGACGGCGCGCGAGCTACTCCTGGCTGATCGATCAGATCTGGCCGCTCTCGGAGGGCGACCGGGCCAACGAGTACCTCTATGCGGCTGCTACCAACTTCCGCACAGCCACTTCCACTGACCTCTTGCTCACGAATCGGCAAACACAAAGCTATGAGCTTGCCGGACAAGATCGGCTCTGGATCGATGCCGATGCCGCCCTCTCCCTCATTACCCAGGCCGACACGCTTGGAAGGGCAACAGCGGAGGCGCTGCCGCTCTTAGAGCAGGCTGTGCAGTATTTCCGACGGGGCCGCTTCCTGGCTGGGATAGAGGAGACGTGGGTGCAGGCGCGACGCATGCATCTGGAGATGATGAAGGAGCGGGCGCTGGTGCGCCTGACGGAGGCGTATGGGCAGCAGGGCCAGCATGTCCAGGCCCAAACGCTGCTCTCGGAAGCACTCGCCCAGGACCCCACCAACGAGAACCTGCTGTGCCACCTGATGCAGACCCTGCACGAAGGCGGCATGACGCACCAGGCGCTGCGCGCCTATGACACCTTTGTCAAAGCCCTCAAGAAAGCAGGACTGGAGCCAGCAGAAGCGACGACCAGCCTGTACAGGCGACTCAAGCGCGCGCCACGCGTGCTCGATCTCTCTGCGCTGCCGATGTCTACGCCCCTCTCTTTGCCATCCTCTTCCCTTGCCGAGCAGCACCAGGAGCATGCTTCTCAAGCAAGAGAGACAACCGAGCCTCTCCTGATCTCAGCAGGGGTGCAGGAGGTCCAAACAACGCTTCTCCCTCTCTTCTCAAGCGCCGTGGCACGGGGTATACTACAAGCAGCCGGTGAACGAGAGGGAGTTACGATGGATCAGCTTCGCCGCCAGATGCTTCAACATACTCTTGGGATCACCAGTGCTGCACTCGTGACACCTGCCAGCGCATGGCTTCATACTGAGATGATAGAACGGTTGGCACGGGCGCCACGTTTCTGCCCTGCTTTAGATGGCGCAGTCGAATGCCCGGCGCGATGAGGGCCTGTTCCGCCGAGAACGAGCGACCGAGGAGAAAAGCGACGAAATCCTCTTGCCAGAGGGAGAGAAGATCTTCTGACACCTCCACAAGCTTGCCCTCACGGTACACGCGGTAGCAGGGAAGATCGGTGCGCAGATCAGCCTCTGGGGCGAGCTTCATGGGGTGTGGATTACCAGGGGCCGTTCTCTCCAGCAAAGGGGCGGGTCCTGGATTGAGGCGGCAAAACGTGGCGAACTCCTCGGCGAAGGCTCCAGGAAGGACCACCAGATTGGCCTGCACATATCCCGGGGCCAGACCAGTCGTCGGACCCTTCCAACTCCCAGAGCGGATCAAGTGGCGAGCCTGTGTCGTGTTCAGGTGTACATACTCCATAGGGTTCCCCTTGCGGTGGAATACAGGACTTAAAGCCTCGTGCTGCTGGTCATACGAGCTTGCACTGGATCCTGCTTCAAAGAATACTCTACCCAAAGAGACACAATAAGAAACCTCGGTCAGGAATCAAGCAGAGGACTGCTTCTTGTAATTTCACGTCTCGCAACTTCGTTCTGTCGTCGTATATTACTCCCAGAGAATCTGCTGCGCGGGAATATCCTGCAAGGTGATGGGCTTTTCACGCCTGTCATTGACCACCCGGAGCACTTGCCGAATATCTCTCTCCTTGGCCGGTTTTCCATTCCTCAGGTTGAGGACAACTTCCAGAGGCACGCCAGACTCGCTGGCAATCTCTTGCGGACTTAAATACAGACTGGCAAATATTTCTAAAAAAGTCATGTTGCATCACCTTCCTCTTCAACATCCCCAGATGGACACAGTGGAAGCAGGGGCTTGCATCATATGCGCCTTCCTCAAGAGTATACCATGTTCTTTCCCCTCCCAGCGCTGCCATACGCTCGGTGAGGCGTGACCTTCGCCAGTTTGTGTCTGTCTGCTGAATTGCGGAGCAGCCGTGAGCCAGAAACGCTTTGGTATGGCTTTCCTGGCTCACGGCTGGAATCGAAAGACCCAGCACTATGCCAACTAACCGCTGCTCGATCCAACATCGATGGGTGGAATCACCCCGGAGCCGGCGGCATTGATGTCGAAAGAGCCATCAGGTCCGCCATCTATCGATCCGGCCACCAGAGGCGCGGGGCTACCAGGGGTATCGTAGTGCATGTTGCTATAGAGCTCATGCGGGCCTTGCCCAGTGTCAATTTCGCGCCCAATCTGAACGACGAGGACCGTTCCCTGCGGGCGGGAGACCCGGTAATCGAAGATCCTGGCCCAAAACGAATTGCAGCGGGCAGAGTAGCGCCGGTCCAGGCGCCCTATGATCCGCCCCTGGCTATCTACCAGCCCGATGCTCTGGGTCGTGACCGCATCGGCTTCACATCCTCCGGCTATCGGATCAGCACGATCACAGAGCATGGCTTGCTGATTCGGCGATGCTGTCGCACAGGTGGGGTGCGCTGGTATCTGGAGGCCGATGGCTCCTCCGATATCAAGAGCCAGAGCACGCGGCGAAAGGCCCGAGGCGTGAAGCAGCAGCAGAGCCAGGAGCAGTACCAGTGCTGCGAGTGCGCTTCCTATCGAAAGCCAGATCCGACGAAGTGTGTGTGTGTTTTCCAAACTGGTTCATCCTTTCCTTGAACAGAACAAGCACTGCACATGCCATGTCGCATCTGAGGCATGCAAGCGCAGTGTAGTTCGGCAAGGGTGGGAGCCGGGAGAGGAGCACAGGGAGAGGCAAGGGGAGAGTTGGTAGGGTGGCGAGCGGTAGGTAAAGCGGGTAAAACATGCAAAGGAGATATCGGCAGTATGGAACGGGTGGAGTGCTCCGGTCGCGAGCATTCCACCCGCTTCCTTGCTCACCTGGGCCTCGTACCGTCAAGCGAGTCGAGGGGTACAGATCCAGCCTGTTTGCTGCTGCCAGCTTATCGAGCCACAGGCCACTACGTCGTAGGCAGCCGCCGGCGACCAGACCAGCACCGTCCAGGCGACACTCGCGGTGTGCTCACCTGAGGTATAGATGGCGGTATAGCTTTCATCGGCCTGCCAGGGACCTGCACCGGGATGCAGCACATGCAACTCGACGGAAAGCCGGGCGTCGCCATCGCCGAGCCAGGAGATCTCAGCGGCATGCGATTGGCAACGCGGGAACCACCACAGGCTCAGCTTCCCCAGCACCTCGTTCGTCTTTGAGCCGGTCGCCACAATGTTCTGGGTGACGCTAATGCTGTCTCGATCAAAACAGGCACCACTGCCCTGCGGATGCGCGAAATTCTGCATATCCCATGGCGCCACAACCAGGCGCCCATCGCAGGTCAGAGGACCGGGAGAAGCTGCGCAGGGACGGCTATCCCATGGCCCCAGCGCCGGGATCGTAGGTGTGGGCGACGCAGGGCGATGGAGCTGGCTCTGGGCCGGTGGAGGAAACAGCCAGCGGGAAAGCCATCCTGCACACAGAGTACTACTGACGATGGTGATAAGGATCAGCAGCACCGTCACGGCCCACCACCGACCTGGAGGGGCGCCATCTCTGCGAACCAGGTGCAGGGTCTCAGGATGTTCTCCGCTTTCGTGCTGCTCGTCTGACGAGGGTTGGATAGGCATGATGCAACTCCTTTCGATTGACATTCTCTCGACGAGAGAAAACAGACAGAAGGGTAGCCCGCCCGAAGCCTCCGTGCTGTTTTACGGCTTACAGAAGCAAGAGCGTTATAAGCAGATCTCACGTGTGCCTCGTGGCGGGATCATCCTGAGTGTAGCTACCACGCAAGGGGAGCCGGCAGGGAGGTGATGGGGAGCTTCCCATGCCTCCCCATCACCTCCCCATCGATTCCCCTGCCTGGCTTGCTACACTGGCTGATGTGACTGGTGAGCGATTCTCCGCGACGCTTTCACCTTGTGTCAGCAGGGGAAGGCAAAGGAAGGATCATATGGCACAACGGCGTTTCCTCATCGAGCGACCAACGAGCAGGGCAGGGGAGGGGCCGGTGGCTTTCTGGGTGGAAGTGAGCGATGACCAACCTATCGAGCCGCTCGTCTCGACGGTAGCAGCACGCTTTGGCTATCCTCTCCTGGATAGCTTTGGGGCACCCATTCGCTATCGCTTGCGCTCACGAGCCTCAGGAACGCTGCTTCCCGCGACGGGCCAGTTTGCTCAGGTGCGCAGGCGATCCGGCTATCGCTTCGTGCTCGAAGCCGAAGGCGCAACCAATGCGACCATCCCTTTGCCACAAGTGGAGAACGCTGCCACAATGCCACCTACCGAGCCACCAGCCCCGGTGTGGCTCTCCCGCCGCACGCTGCTTACTGCCGGAGGGACGCTCGCGCTTGTCAGCCTGCTGGGCCTTACTGTCGGTATGACCACTGCTGTCGCCCAGCAAGCACTCCGTACACCGCTTCCAACCGTCCCAACGTCAGCCGGAGCACCACACGTTCCTGCCCCGCTCCAGCTTGCGCTCCAGGCCACTTTCACGGGATACCAGCAGCCTGTGCAGACCCTCGCCTGGTCTCCTGATGGAAAGACTCTCGCTAGTGGCGGTGATGATGGACGCCTGCTGCTCTGGCGTCCCGACGGCACCATCCTCCATACGCTCCCGTTCGCCCATCCCGTTCGCGCCCTCGCCTGGTCCCCGGATGGCAGCCAGCTTGCGGTAGGATCAGGGCATGCGGTCACATTCGTTCATGTCGATACGGCGAGGGTGATCGTCGTGAACTCACGCGTGCATCTGGCACCGATCACCGCACTGGGCTGGACGCAGACCACACCTTCGCTCTGTGTCTCTGCTGGAGAAGATGCTCAAGCTGCCGTCTGGGATGGTGAGAGCCACCAGCTACGCGGCATCTTCCGGCAACATACGGCTCCAATTCTTGCGCTCACGACCTTTTTTGATGTCGTCGCCACAGCCTCGGAGGGAGGGATCATCCGGCTGTGGAATGCGTTCTCCGGGCAGGTGCTCCATGGCTACTTTGACGCTCTGGGGCAGCCAATCCGCGCGCTGACGTTTGCTGCCACCGGGATGTTGGCCTGTGGAAGTGACGATGGGGTCGTGCGCGTCTGGAAGGATGGCCGAATCTGCACACGAGCTGCTCCTTCCACCTTTGGCCTGCGTTGCCTGGATGCACCCACCTCCTTGCGCGCGCACCGTGGTCCAGTACGAGCGGTCTCCTTCTCCCCCGATGGCTCACTGCTTGCGGCAGGCGGCGATGATCGGCAGCTCGTGCTCTACCAGGATGCCTCGCTTGCATCCATCCTCACACACACCTTGCCCGAGGCCATTGGAACACTTTCGTGGTCTCCTTCCAGTGCTATGCTTGCCACCGCATCGGGGCCACAGGTGATACTCTGGCGCCTTGCTCACTGAGAGAGGAGGGAAGCGTGATCGTCCACCACGGGTTGGGTCGATATGGCACACTGAGAGTTGGTGCCGCCATGGGACAGAGCGCTTTCGGACACGTTCCGCGTGGCCCGCCGAGAGGCTTCTCTGTGCAATTACAGAGAAGAGAAAAAAGAAGGTAGGATATATGCACTGATGAACAGAGGACAAGGACAAGTAACATGCACCACTACTACCACACGACACTTCTCAAGAAGCGCAAAACCACACACCTGCTGTGCGCTCCAGAGGAACGCGCGAAGCTTTCGGCCACCATCGCCTCGTTACTCACACCCGCAGACCATACCATGCTCCCGGCTGGCTATCGTCCCCGCATTGGCCTTCCAGCAGACCTCATCTGGGATCAGCGGAAATGGCCTTTTGTTGGCGCCCATGCGGCCTGTGTACTTGCCATTGAGCAGGCAGGCGGTGAGGTCTGTCCCTTCCATGTGCGCATGCTTGACCAGAAGGAAGATCCCTTTCTGGTGCTCTGGCGAGCGATCCGGCAGTATGATGGTCTCTGTTTATCGGGCAGTTGGGGAGACATTGATCCACGTTTATATGGCGAAACTCCTCATCCCCAGACCGAACTGCCGGAGGCATGGCTTCATTGGTGGATGATCCACCTGGCGCTCTTCGCGACCATCTTACGAGTTCCCCTGCTGGCTATTTGCGGCGGGATGCAGGCATGGAACGTTGCACTTGGGGGACGGCTCCTGCAAGATCTGCGCGGGCGGGTGCATGTGCGGCACCTGGCACGGCGGGCCACCCCGGAACGCTGGGCGATCCATCCCATCACGGTGCTGCCACACACCAGGCTCTCCTTCTATCTGGACAACGAAGGATCGGTACTCTCGGTGCCTTCGGCCCATAATCAAGCGGTAGACATTCTTATCCATGGAGGATCGCGTCTCTATACCACTCCTGGCCTGCATGGCACGGACCTGGATCTTCCTCGTCTCCAGGTCAGTGCGCGCTCTCCTGACCAGCTCGTAGCCGCACTTGAGATCGCGCCATCCGCGCGCGAGGAACGCTTGCTTTCGGATTTTGCCCTTGGCTTTCAAGATCACCTGGAGTGGTCCGACGCTTCGTGGGCGGCCACGCTCTTTCGGCGCTTTGTCCAGGCCGCAGCCGACTATGCTGTGCGGCGAGAGAGCACATCGGCAGACCAGTGGGAGGCGCTCAGAGAGCCGCTGCGTTCAGCCCTCGAAGGCGTGCGGCGGCTGCTTGCGCTGCGCACAGCCAGTCGGGCACAAGGAGGAACATATGCGGCATCTCTCCGCTAAATCCCGACTGCCCGACGAGATTTCGGCTGGCAGGCTCATGAATATCAGCTTTCTGCTGGCCTGCTACGGCTGTTCGATCTTGCAGATGTGGCTGCTCTCAGAAGGATGGTGGCTTGAGCACTCGGCCTTTTTCCCTGCGGCGCTCCTCGCCTCGTGGATCGCCGGAACCCGGCTCGCCTCCTACAGATATCTCTTCCCGCTCGGCATGTCCGGGATGCTCGCTCTCGCTTCCCTCCTGGCGAGCGCAGATCCGTCTCTTGCCCGTATGCCTCTGCCCTTACCCTTGTCCACGACGATGCGAGAGAGCCTGCTCTTTTGCCTGCTCACGGCAAACACTGGCGGCTGGCTCCAGAGATGGCTCTCCAAAGAGCGGCCTGGCTGGCCCCCGATCAGCGAGGACATACGGCACTTCCAGCAATGGAGCACGCTCACGGTGGGTCTGGCTGTTGTGTGGTGGCGGCCAACCGCATTCTGGAGTCTGCAACTTGCCGCTCTCTTTTGCCTGCCTTTGCTCATACTGGATCTGTGTCGCTGGTCGCCACTCGCAGTCGCTTCCCGGGCGCATCTGGGGCGGATGGGTCTCGGCGATCAGCACCCGGCCAACTGGCAACTCGACCTGAACCACGCGGCTCTCTCGCCGGGCTGGATGTGGGCCTGGCTCAGATCAGAGAGCCAGCTCCCCCTCTCGCTTCTGGCAGTGGGAGTGGACATCATGCTCATCGTGATCTGGGGCAGCATCGTAACGCCGTTTGCGGCAGCGCTCCGTTCGACATCGCCCCTTCTCGTCTTCCTGGTCCTCACGCAGTTCGCCGTACTGCTCACCAGTCGCCTGCTCACCGGGACGAGGTTGCGCGTTCTGATCGGCAAGCCCTTCCGCCCTCTTCCTCAGGCACGGCGACAGATGGGCAGAAGACTCCTGCTGCTTGTGCTGCTCGGTCTGGCCTGTTGCTTGCTGCTCTTTGGCTTTGGCCTCCCGCTCTCCTGGCCGTTTGCTCTCGTGTTTGGCGCCTACACGTTCTGTGGAGCGTTCTGGTCGCTCCTCCTCCCACGGGTACTGCTTACCCGTGAGATGTGTGCACGTGAGACACCGCTTTCCCCTTCGGTATGGCAATTACCCTCCGAATGGCCTGACCAGCAGGTGACGCTCGCAGTCGCGCGGGAGCAGGAACGAGCGGTAGCCAGGTGGCTGGAGCAGATGAGTCTGCCCTTCCTGCTGCTTGGCCTTCCTCTTTGCGGCTGGTTGATTGACAAGGGAGGCATGCATCGGCTCTTCCTGCTCTCCGGGTTCTTGCTGCTGTTCTTTGCGCTAGGCGGCCTCCTGGTCAACCGGAGAGAACAGCGCTTTCATCTTCCACTGTCGCAGGAAGCCAGGCGGCCAGTTCGGCCCCAGCGCACGGCGTACCTCGGCGAAGGCGTTGACGGCCTCTAACCCAAAGAGGGCGGAGAGCGCCGAAGCGCGTTCTCCGCTCACTGTTCTCTGGCCTGCGCGGAAACCGGATGCAGAGAGATCGAAGCCTCGGTTTGGAGCCGGGTCAGAATCCAGAGGGAGCCGCCGATATCTTCGCCACTCATCGGATCTAACCACCCGGAGGCAACCTGGGTTGTGAGGAGAGCCATCTCATCCAGAAGCACCAGAGTTCCCGGCTGCCTCATTTGCGAGAGAGCCATCCTGACCACCGCGCTTGCATCCGCACGGACGCGCAGCAAATCCTGTTCCATCCGCTCAATCACCGTATACACAAGCACGGCCAGGTGTTGTTGCGCGCTGGTATGCCCGGGAGCGCCGGCCAACCCTTGTACATGGAGTGCCACATCCCCCAGATAGGCGGGAGGAGTCTGCTCCCGGACACGGTTGATCAGGCCGATTTTGCCCCCAGCGCTATCGACAAGCCGGGGCGAGCCAGCCAGAACATCGTGCCAGACGTAGTCCTCCCCATCGAGGTAGTCGAGCATCCTGATCATCTGGCGCTCTATGAGGGCTGCATCATCCGGCGAAGTCTTGTCTCCATGCCACTGTCCTTGCCCCGCAGAGGCCCATTCCTCGACCTTGGCGATGTTACGGGTCATCCAGAAGGCCAGTCCGCCGGCAAGACCATGGGCCTGCAAGATGGGATCAGCAGCGAGCAGATGCCGCAGGTAGGAGAGGAGGGAATAGTGCTGCTCGTCGCCAGGAGTGGGAATATTAGGAATCCAGCCCTGCCAGCGCCATAGAGCGGGATCCTGGCTCGGTAGAGTCGGGATAGGATGAGCCGGTTGTTCGGTGACGCGCACCCCACTATAGTGAGCGAGCAAGTTCCTATGGGTGGGGGAAATATAGGTAAGTCTGGTCGCCCCAGGAGAGAGCATACCAAGCAGCAGGGGCAGCGTAGCATCGTCGGTGGGATCTGGCATGAGCCAGGCGACATAGGCCATCCCGGCCGGAGGCGAAGGGAGAGTATGGGAAAAGGTCAGGGTAATGATGTCATTATAGCCCTCCGTGAGAGCAGAATCGACCTGTCCGCTGCTGGTAAAGGTCAGCACCCCAGCAATTTGCGCGACGGGATGAAGGGGCGGAGGAAGTACAGCCAGCAGCAATCGGGCGAAGAGCACGCTGATGACGAGCAGCACGCCGAAGAGGGCCGACAGTAGTATGGAGGTGCCTTTCCTGGAAGGAGCGGAGTGCAGTGCAGGGGGCACCGGAGACAAATTGCCTCCCGGATGTGCGTCATCCTGGAAAGAGCGCTTCTGTTCAGGCTGTGGAGCGAAGGAGGCCATTGCAGGTGGAATGAGAGCTCCCTCATGAAAAGGCAGGGTGTTGGACGAAGAATCATTGAGCAAGGCATGGAGCGCGGCTTCGAGAGAAGCGGAATGGGAGAAGCCGAAGCGTGAGGCAAGCCATGCCGTAAGACTCTGTGCCTCCTGGATTACCAGATGCACGGAAGGGGGATGCCCTTGCTCAGTGAGGAGGCGCCACAGAGCTAGAAAATGATCTGGCTGGCTCAAAACCGTCCCATCCTCTGGCAGGATTAGCACCACCGGCTGGTCCTGCTGGCATAGCACGGTGAGCAGAGTATCGAGCGTATCCTCTCGACCAACGTGAATCAGGCTGAGGCTGGAGGAGTGGCTCTGCCGCATAGGCGTGGTAAGGGAGCGGGGGGCAAAAGAGCTATTGTTCCTTCTCATGGTAGGCTCATCTCCTGTCCTGGAAACCGCGATGACGGGAAATATACATTGGAGATAGCACGACGAACGTTTTGCTGCTACACGAACAGTCTTTTCTGAGGCAAGCAGGGGACGGTTCAGAGGTGCAGCCGAGCGCAGCGCAAAGAGATCTGCGGCACAGATCACCCTGTTCAACCTTTCGCTCTGGTTGGCTCAAGGCTCTGATGAGAAAGGCGCGCTCCGCTCTTGCCCCACAGAATGCCAGGAAGAACCGGGCGTTCCTCGCCTGGCACGTCCTTCTGCTCTATTCTTGATTCTACTGGAAAGAGCAGGAAGACACCATGACAGAATCTAAGTACAATCAAGCAATGTTTTGTGAAATGAGGTAAACTGTCAGGAAAAAACGGAGGGACCCATGCGAGCGCCTCTGGAGATAGCGCTCCTGACAGTTGACGAGTTGGAAGCGTTAGAGAAACTGTATCGAACAACAAAAGATGTGAAACTGCGTACCCGTGCTCAAATCGTGCTGTTGGCCGGAGAGCAACGGCTGACGGCTCCGGCGATTGCCAGGACCGTGCGCGAAGGAGATCAAACGGTGCGCAACTGGCTCAAACGCTGGATGGCCGAGGGGATCGAAGGACTCAAAGATCGGCCGATGCCAGGGCTGCCGCCGAAAATCACGCAAGAGTATAAGGAGCAATGGCTGGCAGTGGTGAGGCTGCGGCCTCGCAGCCTGGGGCAACCCTATTCGATGTGGACGGATGCCTCGCTTGTCGGACTCCATGACCCAGCAAACCGGCATCCGAGCTTCCTATGAGACGGTGCGCCTGGTGCTCAAAGCAGGAGAGATGGTGCTCTCGCGACCTCAGCATAAGATCAGCCGCCCTGATCCAGACTATCTGGTAAAAAAAAGACGATTGAAGAAGCAAGAGATGGGTTAAAAGCAGGGGATGTGTTTTATTATGCGGACGAATGCCATCTGAGTTGGTTCCCGACGCTACGAGCCATGTGGAGTCCAAAGGGACAGCAAGTGATGATCCCAACGCCAGGGCAGCCGGACAAGGATTATGGCAGCGGAGCGGGAAACTATCATACCGGAGAAACGGTGGTGCAGTTCCAGCGCCGCAAACGCCGCCAGGAGATTGCCCAGTTGCTCCAAGCCCTGGTCGAGAACCATGCCACAGGCACCATCTATGTGGCCGGGGATAATAATTGTACCCATGAGGATGATGAGGTGGAAGCGGTTGTGCGGGCAGCGGCGGGGCGACTCGTCTTGCTTTACCTACCGAGGTAGAGTCCCTGGCTCAATCCCATTGAGATGCTCTGGCGCCACTTCCGCCGCGAGGTCACCCATTGTGAGTTGTTTGAGACGAAGCAGGCGAGGCTTTCAGCGGCTCGCGACTTTTTCGGGCGCTCCAACCAGTGCCCAGAGAACATCTTGTCGGTGATTGGCTCCAATGCCCAAATTGTTAGTTGATTGTACTTAGGCACAAGCTAGGCAGAACAGGAGCATGCTGTGGGGACTAAGGAGCGAAAAGGGGCATGTCAAGCAGAGCCTGCGAGAAACAGACTCTGCCCGGATGATAACGGTTAGCTACCGGCTGGACTGTGGCTATTCCATAGCCTGGGACCAACCTGGTAGCTCTCTCTGATTCATATGGCATCTTTCAGCTCATGTCCTCAAGTTCTGGCAACGAGTGGAGCCAGTCATCGACTTTCATTCCCTCGGCCTATGATGCTTGCACACTTCTGGTGAGCTAGTGGCGGGGAAGGGTCGTCATCACTCCTTATGCCGCAGTACAGCAGGAACAGCGCCGGATCAGTTGACAACAGGCACTATTCCTGCGGATGTCTATGCGAGCAATAGCCCTGGAGAGCAGAGTGGAGGTGCTGACCTCTCTCTTTAGAACGCTCTCAGGCAAGGGAACGCTTAGCGGGCCGCCAACTTCAAGCGCTGCCGCCGGATGCGGTTGAGTTCCGCCTTCGTTGGCACATGTGAGCGCTGCCGCGCGCGAGCCGAAGCCAGAGGTTCATGTGCGATGGCAACAGAGGCTGAGCGCGGCTCAGAGGATTGCGACGATTGGTACGACATGATCGCGTGTCCGGTTATCAAGGGTTGCCCTTGCCGGACACGCTGGACTACCGTCGCACAAATCGTCTCGCGCGCGGCTTCCCAGCCAGGATGTTTGTGTCGCGAACGGTCAAAGGCGCGGCAGGCCTGCAAGAAGGCCGCAAAGATGGTGCGGCTATAGATCTGATCGAGTCCCCAGTCCAGCCGCCCCAGCACTCCCAGGCCAAAGACGCCATCGCGGCGCTCAAAGGCCACCGGCGTCCCCTCTTCGGACTGAGCACACCAGGAGAGGCCAGGCGCCAGACCTTCTACCTGCGGTCCAGGCACAACGGCCAGGTTCCATGGTGAAAGCTGATCCCTTTGCTCTCGGATTGTGGTTTGCAGGGTGAGGGCCAGGGAACTTCTGGCACGAACGCGAATCGCGTGATGCTCCCAGGAGGCTGGCGGGAGGGATGCCGCCGGTTCCAGGTTTCGCCTGGCCTCGCTGTCTGTGCCCCCGAGCGCGCGATTCCAGGTGGAGGCGCCCTCGGCAATCGCGAGCAGAGGCATCCCCAGGTATGTTACCAACTGGACTAGTGCGCTTTCCCACGCCCTTGCCCAGTGCTCCGCTTCGCTCTCCTCCACGCGCACATCCGGGTCCCCACCGCCATCGTGTCTCCCAACCCCTGCGGGCAACAGCAGTCCGTCTATGAGTGGCACCAGTTGCCAGAGGGAATGGTACATCTGCTGATGGGGTGGAAACGGCCACAGCGGAAGGAGCAAGACGTGCCCCCCCATCCGCTCGACGGCCCATGCCCCCACCGCATCGGCGACCAGTTCTGGCCCTTGCTTCCCTTGCTGGACTGGCAAGGGGATCCCAATACTGGGGAGAGAGCCATCGGGACCAGGAAGAACTCCAGCCTCTTGCCTCGCTTCGGGTGGGGTTCCGATCCCATTGTTGTGCTCTGGATGCTCATTATGCATGTCATAGGATCTCATCATCGTCCTCCTTTCAATGTAGCAACCGTCTCGGACAGAGCTATGCCCAGCCTGACCAGACGTGTATTCGCAGATGGCTCATGAAAAGCGGCAGACCAGCAGCCACCCCAGCAGGCAAACTGGAAGTGTGGGCCGGGATCTTTGCGGAAGTGGTGCCTGCGCGTGCGCAGACCATCGCTCAAGACATCGCACACGTCTCACCACCCGTGGCCGAGCGGCGTGCTCGCTCCATAGAGGAGTGGACAAGGATCGCATCGTTGAACCTTCCTCTCCGTAAGCATAGCTCCGTAGTAAGGACGACAGGACTCTAGCGTTCTTGCCAGGAAGCAAACGCTGGCAATGCACGGCCATACATAGAGGCGTCCGCTCCGTTTCTCTCCAGCCATGAGGGAAAACGGAGGGAACTGTCCCAAACAGGAGTATAGCCACACGAGGCAGGGAAGAGACAGGGAGGTGAAAGGGAGGGCAGAGGGAGGGCAGAGGGAGGGGAGCACCAAATCTGTGCATCTTCATCAAAATATCCTATTGTGAATAATAGCTTATAAAGTGTCTTCTGATGGAAAGGATATCTCTATAGGGGTGAAGAAGATTCCTTCCCCTGATCTCACTTCTGAATCCCTGCTGCTTTTCCCTCCTGCTCCCCCCTTAGATAGCTATTATGGAGGCATCACCTGCTCGATGTGATCCAGGAACTATTCGTTGGAAGGAGTCTTGATGATGTCACGACGATCCCATGCTAACTCTCAGCCGCAGCTTGAAGCGTACCTGGAACGGTGGGCGCTACGCGTCTGCCTGCCGGCTACGTTTGTCCAATGCCTTACGGCTCACGGCCTGGCGCCTGCTATCCACTTCACGACGACAAAAGGCAAGTGTCTGACGATTCGTGGCAGCGATATTGCTGATAAGGGGACCTGGAAAAAGTTTCTGGCGAGCATTGCCTCCGAAGGACATCCCTCCTCTTTGAGCAAAGACGGTCCGGCGCTCGCCCAATACTATTACGACTGGCTTCTCTCTGGGCATACTCCCCGCTACCAGGGGATTACTGCGCCATCGCATCAAGCCTGGCTCAAGCAGGTCGTCACGCTGGCGGTAGTCCGCTTTCTCACCTGGCAGAAATATGAGCACGATGTCAGAGGCGGGCGAGAGGCTATTACCGATCCCTGGGTCGCCAATCAGTTGCATCAGCTCCATCTGCTTCGGGAGGCGACGAAAAACCTGCCTCGGCTTGTCCACCATATTCTGGATGATCCGGGGCGTGGGCAGCACCTCATCGAGCAGTTCTGTGCGACGCTTGATGCGCAAGTGAAGGAGCACGTACTTGTTCTGCCCGAAGCGCTGCCAGAGTTGCCGGATCAGATTTCCCATCCCTTCCTCCTTCTCGTGTCGGAAAAGGAGGAGCGTGATGGGTGAGTCAGCACCACAGAAGCGGTTCGATTATGAGCTTCTCGATGAGGCGACTCGTGAACTGGTCCAGCAGAAAGCTATGGAGACGCATGGGTTGCTCAAGCGAACGGCAGAACACATTCTGCTGATCGGGCAAAACCTCACAACGGTCAAGGAGAAACTGCCTCATGGGCAGTTTCTTCTCTGGATCGAAACCGAGTTTGGGATGTCGCGGCGGACCGCTCGCCATTTCATCCGGGTGGCAGAGAAGTTGGAGGACACATGGAGAAATTTTCACCATTTGCCGGTCAGCGTGCTCTATGAATTAGCGGAGCCATCAACCACCGAAGAGATCCTGAAAGAGGTCCAGGAGGGAACGATCCCTCCGACGCTCGAAGCGGTGAAAGCGGCTAAAGAGGCTGAGCGGCAGGCGTGTACTGAGGCGGAGCAGGCCCACGAAGCAATCCAGGCGCAACAGCGCACCATCGAGCAGCTTACCGAGGAGATCACTTCGCTCCAGGAACAGCTGGCAGCGCTCTCCGCGCAGACGAAAGTGATCAAAGAGGTCGAGAAGGTGGTCGTCCCACCAGAGGTCAAGGCCCACATTGAAACCTTGCACCAGCAGGTGCAGATGGTGCAAGAGCAGCGGGATGCGCTTGCCCGTCGGGTGACACAACTGGGAGAGGAGGCCAGAGCAACGACACAGAGAAGAGGGGAGGGCGAGCAGGAACGACGTATTCGCCTCAACTGGTATCGCGTCGCCAGCGAATTCCACACCGTGATGACCAGGCTGCTGGCCCAGTGGCCCTCGCCATTGGATACGCTGGCCTTTGAAGCGGAGGATTGGACACGCCTGTCTCAGACGAAAGACCTGGCGCAGCGTTTCCTTGCCGAATGTCTCTCCCTCACCCAGACAAGGATCATCGACAGCACTCCTCCCCAGGAAAGGGGACGATAAGATGAGTGTTACTTCTCTCCTCCGAACGAATGGACCTTCACTGATGGCACAGCGATACCAGCAGAGCCTGTACAATGGCTGCTCAGTCCTCTCTGGTATGGCGTGTCACTTCTACCTCAGGCAGAAGACATTGAGGTAAACGCCGTTCTTTCACTTCTTGCAAGTATTAAGGATATCATGATAGAAGGAGACAATGAGATGCCAGACAAGAATGAACTGCGTGAAGCACTTCCTATTGATGTCGTGACGCTCTGCCAGCTCTGCGCTCGCATCTTCTATCGTTGTGTGCAAGAGCGGGAGGCTCAGACACTGCGCCGACTTTTCGGATCATCGTGCACTTCCATTGAGCAGCACGAGGTGGCTTCTCACCAACCTTCGGCAAGAAAGAACTGATGGTCTGCTTGTCTGTTGGCTCCATTTCAGCCGACCACAGCAGATTATTCCTGCTCTTGTGTGTCTCTGTTTCGGGAGAACCGGCACGAGGGAAACTCACCTCGATGCCAGATGGTCCGTTAGGTGCCCATGGAGCAGGTCTTCCTACTGTTCAGCTTTTATGAAAGGATAGACAAGGAATACGGTTGCTATGACCACACATTTTTCTCACGAACTTTCTCGGATTATGGCCGGCTATGTGCGCCGCTCCAGCCACATGCAAAAAGACAATTTTAGTATCGATGCCCAGAAACGCGCCATTCGCGAGGAGTGTCACAGGCGACAGCTTCCTGATCCCGTCTTTTATGAAGATGACGAACGCAGCGCCCGCAGCGAGCAGATCGCCAAACGTCCGGCCTTTAAGCGCCTGCTCGATGACGTTGAAGCCGGGCGCGTGCAGCTCATTATGGTCCACACCCTGGATCGCTGGTCGCGCAATGTTATGGTCACACTGCACAGCTTTCGCATCCTGGCCGACCACCATACCGCGTTCCTTTCGCTCTCCGAGC
>Ga0209810_1001583_pt1 | contig 33238 bp, 31 predicted proteins | sample Coa_R1_7_FD_187159 | JGI IMG/M metagenome (GOLD analysis project Ga0209810, IMG submission 187159) | Surface soil microbial communities from Centralia Pennsylvania, which are recovering from an underground coalmine fire - Coalmine... | ecosystem: Environmental > Terrestrial > Soil > Unclassified... | reverse complement strand
GCGAACGCGGCAAATATCCGCCGTTCGGAGTCAATGGCGGCGGTCCTGCGGCACTCAATCGCTTCTATTTCGACACGGAGCAAGGCGAGAAGACGCCGCCGCTCGTTTCCAAGGTCACGGACGTGCGCATCAGGCGCGGTCAGCGCATCCGCCTCGAAACGCCCGGCGGCGGCGGTTTCGGCGATCCGTTCACGCGCGAGCCTGAGCGCGTTGCCCGCGACGTCCGGCTCGGCTTCGTATCGCGCGAGGCCGCGCGTCGCGACTACGGCGTCGTTCTTGACGGCGATGGCCGGGTCGACGCCGCGGCCACGGCGGCGCTGCGTCGAGGTGTCGGCAAGGCGGGTATCTCTTCATGATCGTCGAGAGGCCTCTCGTCGGTGTCGATGTGGGCGGCACCTTCACCGATCTTTTTCTGTTCGACGAGGCGAGGCGAAGCTTTCGCATCGCCAAGGTACCGTCGCAGCGAGGAGACGAATCGAGCGGCGTGATGAAAGGTCTCCGCGCGCTCGGCGCGATTGCGGAATTCGGCTCTCTCGTCCACGGCACCACGGTCGGTACCAACGCGCTGCTCGAGCGCAGCGGTCCCCGCATCGGCGTTATCACGACGCGCGGCTTCCGCGACGTTCTGGAGATGCGGCGCCGCGACCGCCGCAGAACATGGGGACTGTGGGGGGAGTTCGTGCCCATCGTCGCGCGCGATTTCCGCTTGGAAGTGAACGAGCGCACCCTTGCTGACGGCACGGTGCGCACGCCGGTCGACGTGGCCGAGGTACGTATGGCTGCCGAAGCCCTGCGCGCCAAGGGCGCGGAGGCGCTCGCCATTATCTTCATCAACGCCTATGCCAACCCTGAGAACGAGCGCCGCGCACTCGAAGCCGCGCGCGCGGTCTGGCCCAATGCCTATGTTTCGGCATCGCACCAGGTCTTACCGGAAATTCGAGAGTTTGAACGCAGTTCGACAACCGCGCTCAACGCCTATCTCCAACCCGTGGTGGGCGATTACCTCGCCAAACTCGACGGCGCTCTCAAACAGAGCGGGTTCTCCGGCACGTTTCATATCGTTCAGTCCAGCGGCGGCGTTATGTCGACGATGATCGCGCGGCGATTGCCGGTGCGCACTGCGCTGTCGGGCCCCGCGGCCGGCGTGATTGCCGCGGCGGCGATCGCCCGCGCCTGCGGTCAGGAGAACATCATCACCTGTGACCTTGGCGGAACGTCGTTCGACGTATCGCTGGTTGCCGGGGGCAAGGTCGCGTTGGCGGCACAGACGGTGATCGACTTCGGAATGGTCGTACGCACGCCGATGATCGAGATCACGACCATTGGCGCAGGCGGCGGCTCGATTGCGTCGGTCGACCGCGGAGGGCTCTTGCAGGTCGGTCCGGAAAGCGCGGGCTCCGTGCCGGGGCCGGCCTGCTATGGCGGCGGCAACGACAGGCCGACATTGACGGACGCTCACGTCGTGCTCGGTCGTATTGATGCCGCAAGACCGATCGGGGGCATGCTCAGGCGGCTCGACGTGGAAGCCGCCAAACGCGCCATCTTCGAACACGTCGGCAAGCCGCTCAATCTCGATCTCACGCAGGCGGCGGAAGCGATCGTGCGCGTCGCGGAGGCGCGCATGGCCGGTGCGATCCGGCTTGTCTCGATCGAACGCGGCCACGACCCGAAGAAATTCGCCGCCATGCCGTTCGGCGGCGGCGGCGCGCTGCACGTCTCCGCCATGATCAGGGAGATCAATCTGAAGTGCGCCGTGGTGCCGCGCTTTCCTGGCGTCACGTCGGCGCTCGGCTGCGTCATCGCCGATCTGCGTCACGACCAGGTGCAGACGGTCAACCTGTCTGTCGACGGCCTCGACGCGGCCGCGCTCGACGCCCGCATGGGTGCCGCGGCCCGCGAGGCAAAGCAGGTGGTCGAGTCCGCCGGCATCGCGGTCGAACGGATCGACGTGCAGTTTGATCTCGACATGCATTATCTCGGCCAGACACATACCGTCACGGTACCGATCCCGGTAAGGTTTACGGAATCCGGGACCGGAGTGAGCGAGGCGGTTATTCGCGCGGCCTTTGAACAAACGTACGCGACGACGTTCGGTCGCCTTCTGCCCGGCATTCCCGTGCGCATCGTCTCGTTGCGCGTCGCCGCGGTCGGGCGGAGGCCGAAGTTCGATTTGTCAGCCTTTGCCCCTGGACCGGAGACGTCGCTCGCGAAGGCCGCGCGCGGCTCACGGAACGTGTTCATCAGGGGGGCCTGGCACGAGGCGCGTGTCTGGTCGCGGCTCGATCTTCCAGTCGGCGCAATCGTGGAGGCGCCGGCGGTGCTGGAACAGCCCGACGCGACGATCTTCATCGATTACGGCTTCCGCGGCCGTGTCGATGAGCTGGGAAACGTCATCGTGGAGCGTGCGGGATGAATATGAGTTCGACGGCTCTGCTGCTCATCGATCTGCAGAACGATTTCATTCATCCCAACGGCGCCTATGCGCGCGGCGGCCAAACCAATCCTGACATCGCCTCACTGCCGGCGCGGCTCAAGCCGTTGGCGGACGCAATCCGTGCCAAGGGCGGGCTGGTGGTTGCGACATTGTTCACCCTGGTGCCGGGTCGCGGCGGGGAACCCATCATCTCGCCGCATCTGAAAAAAATAAGGCCTTTCCTGAGGAAAGGGGATTTCACGCCGGGTACCTGGGGCCATGAGCTTGTCGACGAACTCGCCCCCGCCGACATCACCGTCGAGAAAATCGCTTTTTCCGCATTCTACATGTCACGACTGGAATGGGTGCTGCGCAAGAGCGGCATCGAGCGGCTGGTAGTCGGCGGTATCGTGACCAACGGCGGCGTTGCATCCACCGTGCGCGATGCGCAGGTACGCGACATCGTCTGCACCGTTCTTCAGGACGGATGCGCCGCGTTTTCTCCGGACATCCATGAAGCGGCAATCGAGGGTCTGCGGCCCATCGCGACGATATCGACGATCTCCGCCGTGATGGCCGACATGGAAACATGAACGTCGTCATCGACGCAGATGGTGAATTCGATACGCAGGTACCGCTGTTGATTGTCGGTGCCGGCGCATCGGGATTATGCGCGGCGCTGGCGGCCAGGGAAGGAGATACCGAAGTGATCGTCATCGAGCGCGACCCGGTACCGTCCGGATCGACGGCACTTTCCGCCGGCCTCGTTCCCGCCGCAGGCACGCGCTTCCAGCGCGACAAAGGCGTCGACGATTCGCCGGAGCAGTTCATTGCCGATCTTCAACGCAAGGCGCGAGGCGAAGCCGACCCCGTATTGGTGAATGTCGTCGCCCGCGAGTCGGCCCGGCTGATTGAATGGCTTGCGGACCGCCACGGCCTGCCATTCAGCCTGGTCGACAATTTCCTTTATCCCGGCCATTCGGCGCTGCGCATGCATGGCTTGCCGAGTCGAAGCGGCCGGGAATTGGTTGATCGGTTGCGCAAGACGGCGGAAGCCAACGACGTCGTCATTGTCGTCGAAGCGACCGTCGACACGCTTGTTGCCGCGCCCGACGGACATGTGCGCGGAGTCGCGATCGTTCGCGGCAATGGAAGGCGCGAACGCATCGGCTGCGACGTGCTGATTCTCGCCTGCAGCGGCTATGGCGGAAATCCCGAGCTTGTCCGCCGGTTCATACCCGAGATGGCGGGCGCGTTGTATTTCGGCCATCCCGGTAATCGCGGCGATGCGGTGTTGTGGGGCGAAGCCCTCGGAGCAAAACTTGCGTGCCTGTCTGCCTATCAGGGCCACGGTTCAGTCGCCACGCCGCACAATATTCTCATTACATGGGCGGTCATTACCGAAGGCGGCTTCCAGGTAAACGCGACCGGTTGCCGTTTCTGCGACGAGTCGCGCGGCTATTCCGAGCAGGCCGCGGAGGTGTTGCGTCAGCCCGGTGGAATTGCATGGAACGTGTTCGACGAGCGGATCGCCGGGATCGCGCGCCAATTCGAGGATTTCCGGTCGGCGGAACGCGCCGGCGCCATCCTCAGCGCAGACAATATCGGAGATTTGGCTTGCGCCATGCACATGCCGGCCGATCCGCTCGCGGCTGAATGGCAGTCGGTGGAGAGGGCCAAGGCGAGCGGCGGACGCGACCGCTTCGGTCGCCGGTTCTCGCCAAAGCAGAAGCTCGCCCCGCCGTTCCATGCGGTGCGGGTGACCGGTGCGTTGTTCCACACCCAGGGAGGGCTCGCCGTCGACGCGACGGGCCGGGTCAAACGCCTGAACGGCGACGTTTTTCCGAATCTATTTGCGGCGGGCGGCGCGGCCGTCGGCATTTCGGGGAACGGCGCAGCGGGCTATCTCTCCGGCAACGGATTGCTGACGGCGATGACGCTCGGTCGGCTCGCCGGCCGCGCTGCCGGCGCGCAACTTGCCGCGCCATAGCTTCCGAAAAGGCTGGGCCCGTGCGATCCTTCTTCCCGAGCATGTTGGAGGCGGATGCCGCGACGACGTCGTCCGCATGTGTCGGGGCGGAGCGCCTCGCGTCGCCCGAATCGGCGCGTGCGGAAGGCGCGACCCGATCCAAGCGCCGCCGCGCGCGTCGCGTGCGACCGACCCGCTATGGCGTCAGCCAACAAAATTTCCGTCGAACCAAGGGCTGCACGCATGGACGTGCCGCGGCCGCTTTTCGCCGCCTGCGTCATGCGTGGCATCGGGCTTTCACGATCCCGCACAGAGTGATGGAACGATCCCGCAAACGTGATGTTTCGCACCACGGTGCCGTCATCGTATGGTTCCGCCGGGATCTGCGGCTTGCCGACAATCCCGCGCTCCTTGCTGCGGTTGAAAGCGGCCGGCCGCTCATACCCGCCTTTATCCTCGACGACGAGACGCCCGGCCGCTGGCGTCTGGGAGGTGCGGCACGCTGGTGGCTGCATCACAGTCTCGCGTCGCTTCGTGATCACCTCGCCGCCGCCGGCGGTCGCCTGGTGCTTCGCCGCGGCAGGGCAGTCGAAACGATGGCGGAACTGGTCCGTGCCACGGGCGCCGCTGCCGTATATTTCAACCGATGCCATGAGCCCTTTGCGGTGAAGGACGAGGAGATGCTCGTTCGCACCCTTTCAGGTTCCGCTATCGAACTGCGCCGTTTCAATGGCACGCTGTTGCATGCTCCGGATGAGACGCGCAGCAGCAAAGGGGGATCGTTCCGCGTCTATGGCGCGTTCTGGCGTGCCTTGCTCGCCAGAGGCGAGCCGCCTCCGCCGATGCGCGCACCGTCGCGGCTGCCGCCAGCCCCTGCCGTCGCGAGCGAGCAGCTCGCGGCATGGAAGCTCCTGCCGAGCGCGCCCAACTGGGCCAAAGGAATCGAGACAGATTGGACGCCAGGAGAAACGGAAGCCCACCGCCGCTTGACGGCGTTCCTGGACGGTGCGGCATATGCCTATGCCGCCGACCGCGACCGCCCGGACCGCGGAGCCACCTCGCGGCTCTCTCCGCATTTGCGTTTCGGCGAAATCAGCGCGCGGCAGATCTGGTACGCCGTCCGATCGGCGGCAGCGGCGGGCAGGCTTCCCCACGGCGCGGCGGACAAGCTCCTCGCAGAACTTGGCTGGCGCGAATTCGCGCACCATCTGCTCGCCGCTTATCCGTCACTGCCGGAACAGCCGTTGCGTGCGGAGTTCGCCGCTTTTCCTTGGCGGCGAGATCCGGATGCCCTTTCCGCTTGGCAGCAGGGCCGAACGGGTTATCCGATCGTCGACGCCGGCATGCGCGAGCTGTGGGCGCGCGGCTGGATGCATAATCGCGTGCGCATGATCGCAGCCTCGTTTCTCGTCAAGCACCTGCTGATCGACTGGCGCGAAGGCGAGGCCTGGTTCTGGGACACGCTCGTGGACGCCGACCTCGCCAACAATGCGATGAACTGGCAATGGGTGGCAGGCTGCGGAACAGACGCCGTTCCCTATTTTCGCATCTTCAACCCGGTCCTGCAGGGGGAAAGATTCGATCCGGAAGGAACCTATGTGCGTCGATGGGTGCCGGAGCTTGCGGCGCTGCCAGCGGCCTTCATCCACAAGCCGTGGTGTGCGCCGGACGCCCTGCGTGCAAAGGCGGGAGTGGTGCTGGGCGAGACCTATCCCTATCCCATCGTCGATCATGCGATCGCACGCGAGCGCGCGCTGACAGCATTCCGCAGGCTGAGGAATGCCGGTCACGCGTGACCACGCGGAAGCGTCCCATGCGCCAACGCGGGGCAGTGCTCGCCCAACCGACGACGATACGTGACCACCGATCATGCCGTTGCCGGCTCCTGTTCGACGCAGATCGCACGACTGTCGGACTCCGACAGAGGCTCATCGAGCAGCCCGCAATGGTGCGGTATTGCCGATCGCGGCCGCGTGTGGGCGCGGAAGTGACGGCAGGTGTAACAGGCTCCGAAAGCTCGCCCGCCGTTGTGCGCAATGGCGCGGCGCAGCGTAGCCCGCAGCCGGTCAAGGACGTCCGCGAGTGCACCGCCGGTCGCGGCTTCGATGTGCTCCGCGATTGCGACAAGCGGGTCGTGCTTGACCATCTGCTCGCCCGCGCGGCTGAGCGAGAACTCGACCGAACGGCCGTCGCGTCGACTGGCCGAGCGCACGACGTAACCTTTCTCCTCGAGCGAAGCGAGCGTGCGTGACACCGTGCCACGGGTCGAGACGAAATAATCGGCCAGCGCCGCGGGCGTGCGAGAGAAGCGATTCGCGCGGGCAAGGTAGCGCAGCGCTTCCCATTGCGCCGGATTGAGACCGCCGACCTGCTCGCCGGCACGTGCGAGCCGTTCCAGCCGATCGATGAGGTGCGCAGCCTCGAGCGCCTCGGGGGAGATCGCCATGATTGCTACTCGAAATCATCAGTTGACGCCGGCATGAATCCTGGCATAAATGATTGTTAGTAGCAACTATTGGAGGTTCGACCCATGACGTCCCTTCCGATTCCCGGCTACCGGTTCGGCGATCCCGGCCTGCCTCGCTCGCCCCTGACGACAACCGACCTTGAGGCGCTCAAGGCCACGCTTCTCTTCGGCGCCGATGACGTGGCCGCGCTGCGGGCGATGTACGATGTGGTGAAGGACGAGGTCGAAGCAATTCTCGACGTGTGGTACGGCTTTGTCGGCTCGACGCCGCATCTGCTCGCCTATTTCAGCGATCCGAGGACGGGCGAGCCGATTGGCGGCTATCTCGAAGCGGTACGCCGGCGATTCGGCCAGTGGATTCTCGATACCTGCCGCGCGGAGTACGATGATGCCTGGCTTGCCTGGGCCGAGGAAATCGGACGGCGCCACCACCGCTCGGGAAAGAACAAGACGGACAATGTTGCGGCTGCGGCCCACATCCCCATGCGTTATGTGTTGGCGCTGGTGGTGCCGATTTCGGTCACCATGAAACCTTTTCTGGCCAACAAGGGGCATTCGCCCGCGGACATCGACGCCATGCACAACGCTTGGACCAAGGCCGTGCTGCTCCAAGCGATACTGTGGTGCCGCCCTTACGTCCGAGACGGCGATTTCTGAGGAAAGATGCCCCTTGGATCCGAGCGTTTCCGACGTTGTCGCTGGCCCTGGCGCTCGTGCTTGCGGCAGCAAAAGCACGTCGCAGCTTGCCGGTTTCCACTGCGTGTGCACGCGGGTTCGTCGTCGCACGCAGCGTGCTCGGCGCGGGAGTGTGAGGAACGCGCGGCTCGCAACCTTCTCCCAATGACGCCGTCATGGGCGAACGGATTCGCCGACGGCCACGGACGGCACGCAGGCCATCATGGTGTCTGCCTGCGGCGCCCGGGCGGGCGGTACCGGCCATCGCTCTCGTTCGGCGACGCGTGCGTGGATGGCGCACTCAATGCAGAGTTGCAATGACGAACGGGCCAGGCCGCGCCGGCCGGCGCTTGGCGTCGCCCATTGAAGGCGCGCCCGGGGCGGCGACACACGGGAACGTCAGAGCAAACGGTCGTTGAGGCATCGCACCGTCCCGACGGTGTGGGAGGTTTCTGCAAACGGCCGAGCCATTGCGAGACAATCGCCGTAACCGCTTGCCGTTACGTCAAAACTTGCCGACGGCCCGAATTGACCCATCCGATATTTTCCTGTCGTCGCGGCGTGCATCGTAAAACCGCACGCCTTCCTGTCGTCATGGCACGTGCGGTCGGCTTTACCGCTGCAATCCTTCGTTGCTAGACTTTTTATCGGCGGTCGTTCCAGGGAGGAGCAAACAAATGACCAACACATTTCGCGCTCTTTTTGCGAGCGCGGCGGCGATCGGACTGCTGGCGATCGGGTCCGTCGCGCAAGCACAGGACAAAACGATCAAAATCGGCGCGCTGTTTCCCATGTCGGGACCTGGCTCGTATTTCGGCACGCAGGACAAGCAGGGTGTCGAGCTGGCACTCGAGCAAATCAACAAAACCGGCATCAACGGTTACAAATTTGCCGTTCATTATGAGGATTCGGCCTGCAGTCCGTTGCCTGCCACGCAGGCCGCAAAGCGTCTGATTGAACAGTTCAAGCCGGATGTCATCATCGGCGAGGAATGCTCCGATGCGACGCTTGCGGTGATGCCCATCATCGAACAGGCAAAGGTGCCGCTGCTTAACGCCGGCTCGTCGTCCATCAAGATCACCCAGCCGGGCAACCCCTGGACGTTCCGCATTATGCCCAATGAGGTGATGCAGGGGATCAACCTGGCGGAAAATGCGTACAAGCGCATGAACGCCCGCACGGCGGTCCTGCTGTTCGAGAACACCAACGCGGGCATCGGCAATGCGCAAGTGTTCAAGGAAAATTTCACCAGGCTGGGCGGCAAGGTTCTTGCCGAGATCGGCTTCGGTCGCGACGTCAACGACTTTACGGCGATTGCGACCCGCGTGGCCGGTCTGGGCAAGGTCGATGTGATTCCGACCTACACGCTCGAAGGCCAGGGTCTCAAGATTACGCAAGCGCTTGCCCAGGCGGGCGTCACCAAGGGCGGAGGCGGGAATGCGATCCAAATCGGCACGATATGGCTGCCGTTCGGGTTCGAGCAAAAGGCCGGCAAGGCCGCCGTCGGATACATCCGCATCGTACAATTCGATCCGACCGATACGCGCCCCGTCGCCAAGAACTTCGTCTCGGCCTTCAAGGCAAAATACAACGCCGATCCGACACACCTGAACGCACATGCCTACGACCAGATCATGCTGATTGCCGACGTCGTCAAGCGCGGTGCCAAGGACGCAAAAACCATCCGCGACGGGCTCGCCGCCACCAAGAACTACTCGGGCGTTACGGGCAGCGTCGAGTTCGATAAGAACAATCAGAACATCAAGACCGACACCATCCACTACATGGAAACCAAACCCGACATGTCGTGGGTAAGCCTGAAGTGGAACTGATCCGACAATGACAACAACGATCGTCCTGCAACAGGCGATCAACGGCGTCGTTCTCGGAAGCCTCTATGTCCTGGTGGCGCTAGGCCTGACGCTGATCTATGGCGTGCTCGTGCAAATCAACTTTGCGCACGCTGATTTCGTCACGCTCGGAGCCTTCGCCGCCTATTTCTCCATGACTCTCATGGGTGGAGGCTACATCCCGAGCATCGCCGTGGCGCTCATGGTCGGTGCCGCGATGGGGTGGCTGATCAACGCATGCATTTTCACGCCGCTGCGTCGCAGGAACAACGAGCTTTTGCCGCTCATCGCCACCATCGGCGTCTCGGTGATGATGCAGAACCTCATGCTGGCCTGGTTCGGTCCCATCCCCTACGCCTTCGAGACGGAGTTCAGCAAACACGTCGTTCGGTTTGCCGGCATCTTCGTGTCCTGGCAGAACGTGATCATCATCGCCGTCTCGACGCTCACGATCGCGCTGCTTTACGTGTTTATGAAATTCACTTTCCTCGGCAAGGCGCTGCGCGCGGTGTCCCAGGATCGGGAGACGGCAGGCTTGATGGGCATCAATCCGAACTCTCTCATCATGCTCACGTTCGTGATTGCATCAGCGCTCGCGGGCATGGGCGGCGCGATGCTGGCTCCGGTGCTCGTGCTAACGCCTTTTGCCGGAACCTCGGTTATCGTCAAGGCCTTTGCAATCGTCATCATCGGTGGATTCGGCAATGTCGAAGGAACCATCCTTGCGGGACTCATCGTCGGGCTGATCGAGAGCTACACCACGCAACTCCTGAATCCCGGTCTCATCGATATCGTGGTCTTTGCGCTTCTGCTGCTGATGCTGGCGATCCGGCCGACTGGACTGATTTCCGAAAGGCGCGAAGAAAATGTCTGAGGCGGCATTAGCGGAACAATGGCTCGGCAAGGGCGTGACTTCACGCGCCCGCTTCCTCGGCTATCTGACGGCGGCGGCGGTGATTGCTGTCCTGCCGCTTGTTTTCAATGACACCTATTGGCGCACGAATCTCATCGTTTGTGCGATCAACGTGCTGCTCGCGATCGGGCTCGATTTCATTCTCGGATATGCAGGTCAGCTCAATCTCGGCCATTCCGCCTTCTACGGTCTGGGCGCCTACGTCTCGACGCTGCTGATCGTGAAACTCGCAGTCCCCTTCTGGCTTGCATTCGCCGCCGGCGTGACCTTTGCGGGCCTCGCTGGAACGTTTCTCTCATTGTTCGCCGTGCGCCTTCGCGGCCATTACCTGGCCATTGCGTCGCTGGGCTTTGCGGTCATCGTTCATCAGATCCTGCTCAACTGGATCGGTCTCACGCAGGGACCGCTTGGGATCTACGGCATCGCGCCCCCGCCGGCCCTGGTCGTGGGCGGAATGGTCGTTGCGGACTTCAAGAGTCTTCCGGCATTCTTTTATCTGGTCGCGGGATTTGCCCTTCTTTCCTACCTGCTGCTGAGCCAGCTCGTGCACTCGCCGATCGGAGAGACGTTGACGGCGATCCGCGAGGATGAGGTCTCGGCGGCCTCCCTTGGCATCAATGCCGCCGCGTGGAAGGTATTCGCCTTTGGCGTCGGTTCGGCCGTCGCCGGTGCGGCCGGCTGCTTTTATGCGAGTTTCGTGGGCACGCTGGTGCCCGACGCCTTCTTCATAACCGAGGCCTTCAACATCCTCGCCATGGTGATCGTCGGCGGCATGGGCACTCTGATCGGTCCCGTGTTCGGAGCTGTCCTCCTCACGATCCTGCCCGAAATCCTGCGCGGTCTCGGCGACCTACGTCTGGTCGTCTACGGCGCCGCGCTGACTTTCGTCGTTCTTTTCATGCCGGGCGGACTGGCACAAGCGGCCCGCGCAGTTCGCGAGCGGGTATGGCGTAGGCGGTCTCCATGAGCGCGATCGCCGACCACGCTGGGAGCGCGCCGCTGCTGCGGACGCGCGGACTGCAGAAGAATTTCGGCGGTGTGAAAGCGGTGTCGGAGATTTCGTTCGACGTCCCGAACGGCGCGATTTTCGCGGTCATCGGCCCCAACGGGGCAGGCAAGTCGACGCTGCTCAATCTCATCAGCGGCGTTTACCGGCCGGACGCAGGCTCGCTCTCCTTCAACGGCACCGATCTTTCGACGATGGCGGCACACCTGCGCGTGCGCCTGGGTATCGCCAGGACCTTCCAGAAAATCCGCCTGTTTCGGCAGCTCACCGTGCTCGAGAACGTGATCGCGGGCTTCCATGTCCACCACACGATCCCGGCGTGGCAATATATCGTCCACGGCGCCGCGTTCGCCGCCGATCGCCGACGCTGCCGCGAGCAGGCGATACAGCTATTGGAGTTCGTCGGCATGTCGGCGCGCATGCACGTGCTCGCCGGTTCGCTCGCGTATGGGGAACAGCGCATGCTCGAGCTTGCGCGCGCGCTCGCCACAAACCCGCGACTGCTGCTGATCGACGAGCCGGCCGCAGGATTGAATGCGGCCGAAGTCGACCGTCTGCTCGATCGCATACGCTCCTTGCGCGAGGGTGGAACCACGGTGGTCCTGGTCGAGCACAACATGGATCTCGTGATGAACGTCGCCGACCGCATCATGGTGATGGAATACGGGCGCCGGTTGTTCGAAGGCACGCCGGCGGAAGTACAGAAAAACCCTGCCGTCATCGCGGCCTATCTAGGGGGCGAGCTGCTGTGACCACGCTGCTGGAGATCGCCGATCTCGAACTTGCCTATGGCGAAGTCGCAGTGTGCCGGGATATATCGCTGCGGCTCGACCGTGGCGAGATCGTCGCGCTGATCGGCGCCAATGGCGCCGGCAAGTCGACGACCCTCCGTGCCATCGCCGGACTGCTTCCGCCGCGGCGCGGCACGATCGCCTTCGGCGGCCGGGATGTGACGGCGTTGCCGTCCTACGAGCGTAGCAGGCTCGGTATCGCGCTCGTACCCGAGGGTCGCCGCGTGTTTCCGTTTCTCACCGTGAGGGAGAATCTCGAGCTCGGCGGGTTCAACGTCCGCAAGGATCCGTCGAAGCTCAGACAACGTATGGAGGGCGTCTTCGCCATGTTTCCCCGGCTGTCGGAACGCAGCGGCCAGAATGCGGGCACCTTGAGCGGCGGAGAGCAGCAGATGCTGGCGCTCGGCCGCGCCATGATGTCGGAACCGCAACTGCTTTGCCTCGACGAACCCTCCCTGGGTCTTGCGCCCATCGTCGTCCAGGACATTTTTCAGAAGATCCGTGCGATCAATGCGAACGGCACGAGTATCCTGCTTGTGGAGCAGAACGCCCGCTACGCGTTGGAAACGGCGGGTCGAGGCTACGTGTTGCAGACCGGCTCGGTGATCGCGAGTGGTGCGTGCGCGGCGCTCAAGCGCGATCCGCGCGTGCAAGAAGCCTATCTCGGTCGGATCGCGGCCCGTACCGATACATAGGCGATGTCGCGGACCGGCAAATATTCTCTCGCGGGGAAGGTTGCGGTCGTCACCGGCGCCGGCCGCGGCATCGGACAAGCGATCGCGCTCGCGTTCGCGGAATCGGGGGCAAGCGTGGCATGCATCGATCTCGATGCGGCCGCGGCGGATGCAACGGCATCCTTGATCGGCTCGGCTGCGCTCGCCGTCACCTGCGACGTGAGCCGCGAGGACCACGTCGAGGCGGCAGTGAAAACGATCGTAGCCAGATGGACAACCATCCATGTCCTGGTCAACGGAGCTGCATGTTATGATCCCAACGGCTCCGTTATGGAGCTCACCCTCGCCGACTGGAACAGGGTTTTCGCCGTCAACGTCGGCGGCGCGTTCCTGATGAGTCGTGCCGTGCTGCCGGCGATGATTGCGGCGGGTGGCGGCAGCATCATCCACATTGCCTCGCAGCTCGGCAGCGTCGCAGCACCGGGTCGCGCTGCCTACTGCGCCAGCAAGGGCGCGCTGATCCAGCTTGCCAAGGCGATGGCGACCGACCACGCAGCGCAGAATATCCGCGTGAATACGCTTTCGCCCGGCGCGATCGAGACGGAACGGCTCGTCAAACGCTTCGGCGATATGGAGACGGCCCGACGGATCGCCGGACCCAAACATCTGTTGCAACGGCTCGGCCGACCGGAAGAGATCGCTCAGGCCGCCGTCTTTCTCGCGAGCGACGCCTCGAGCTTCATGACCGGAGCCGATCTTCTGGTCGACGGCGGCTACAACGCCATGTAGAGCAGGTTGCGATCCGATTGATCCGGCGCCGTCATCGCGACCAGTCCGGCATGATGGATGAAACAATCGAGAGGCGGCTCATCCAGCTCCGGATGGAGTCGCCATGCTCGCAATGACGGATCAATACGCGAATATCCGCGCCGACTCTCCCTTCAGCGTCCCAAGATCGTCCCGACCATCGCCCGCGGATCGCGCCTCGGCCAGGCGCCAATGTCCGCGGCCTGGAAAAGATCCGAAAGGTGCATGTTGAACAAGGCCGGTTCTTCGAGGTTGATGGTGTGGCCGGAGTTCCTGATCACGACGAGACCGGCGGTCGGAATGTTCTTTTTCATAAGAATTGCCGGCTCGAGGCAGGGCCAATCCTCATCGCCGGTCATGATCAATGTCGGTGCAGTGATCGCCTTCATCTTGTCGACGAGGTCAAAAAGGGACGGCCGGCGCTTCTGCACACCGCGCATCGTCAACGCGGCGCCTTCGGTTGAATGTTGGGCGAGTTGATCCGCAAATTCGCGCCAGCCACGCGGATCCTTGTTCTGGTGCTGCACCCGCGTGGGTCCGAGGGCATAACCCTCGGCGGCCTTCCTCATCGTGAGTTGCTCGAAGCGCTTGGCAGAGGCTTCCGCCTCGTCCGCGAACTTCGCTCGCTCGCCAGGGGCTGCGCCGTAGCCGCAACCGGCGATCACGATTGAACGGCAGCGTTCGCCATAGGTGAAGCCGAAGTGAAGTGCGGCGAATCCTCCCATCGACAGTCCGACGATATGAGCCTTGTCGATTCCCAGCGCGTCGAGTACCGAGCGGATGTCGTCGCGTGCGCGATCCTGCGAATAGCGCTCGGGATCCCGCGGCACATCGGAGGGAGGATAACCGCGGGCGTTGAACGTAATACAGCGATAGTATTTTGAAAAATGACGGACCTGCGGCTCCCAGGACCGGCAGTCGCCTGCAAATTCGTGAACAAAGACGATCGGTATGCCTTTACCGGTTTCCTCGTAGTAGAGCTTCACGCCGTCGTCCGTGGTCAGGTGTGCCATGCAGCCTCCTTCAGAACGCTTGCGCACGCGCGGACAGGCCGCCGTCGATCGTGACGACGGAGCCGCTGGTATAGCCCGAAAGGTCGGACGCGATGAAAGCAATGGCGGCTCCGATTTCCTCGGGGGTCGCGCCGCGGCCGAAGGGCAGAGGCTTCAAAAGGTCCCTCCAATTCTCCGCACTGCCGGTACGGTCGAGCGCCTTCTTCTTCATCAGGCCGACCAGACGCTCCGTAGCCACCGGTCCGGGGTTGACGGCGACGACGCGGATGCCGTCCTTCGCGCTCACGCTGCCGAGCGACTGGGTGAAGGCGGCAAGGGCGGCGTTACCCGCGACACCGCAGATGTATTCGGGATCATGCGTGTCGGCAGCGTTGCCGACCACGTTGATGATCACGCCGCGTTTGCGCTTCTGCATGAGCGCATAGAAGGCACGGCACATGTTGATGTAGCCGAATACCTTGAGATCCCACGCCCTGCGCCACGTGGCTTCGTCGATACCAAGCAGGGTTCCGCCGGGAATCGCACCCGCGTTATTCACCAGGATGTCGATGTCGGGATAGGCACGCGCCAGGCGGTCGACACTGGCGCTGTCGGACAGGTCGGCCGCCACGGTCTCGACCCGCACGTTGGTCTTCCGCACGATGACGGATTTGACCTCGGCCAGCGCCTCGCTGTTTCGCGCGACGATAACGACATTGCAGCCTTCGCCCGCGACAATCTCGGCCGTGGCGCGGCCGATGCCCTTGGAGCCGCCGGTGATCAAAGCCGTCTTGCCGGCAAGTTTCAGGTCCATATCAACCCCCGCATGAATTGAGAGCAAGCGACTATGGCGACCAGGCGCGCCGGGGGCAACCCGCCTCGCTACCCTGTCGCCGCGATCAAACGGCGAATTCCTTCGCGATGACCGACTCGTGCGCGAAACCCGAAATCGCGGGCGGCCGACTCGATATCGAGCGGCCCGCGTGCAACTCGCGGCATACGGTCATCGATTTCGATGCGGACCGGTTTGCCGGCGGCGGCAGCCGCGGCCGCGAGGTCCTCCGGTGTGACTCTCTCGGGATGGGCAATGAAGTAACTGAGTTGCATTCGTGTATCCGAAAAACAGGCCTGCACGGCAGCGCGCGCCGCGTCGTCGATGTAGATGTACGGCCAATCGGTCATCGGCGGGAGACGTGCGCTCTTGCCCGCAAGCGCTGCCTCCACGATGTGCTCAATGGTGTACGCCGTTTCCCGTCCCGGTCCATAGATCACGGTGAAACGCAGCGAGCATAGGTCGACAGGGATCTTACGCCACAGACCCTGCAGCACCATCTCCATTGCCGCCTTCGAGGCACTGTAGGTGTTGTTCGGACGCAGCGGATAATCCTCTCGGATCGGGTCGTTTTCGTAAAAATTGCCATGCACCGCGGCTGACGAGCAGTAGATGAAGGCTCTGACGCCGGCGTCGATCGCGGCGTAAAGCAGATTGAGGCTGCCGAGCACGTTAATCCTGATGACGTCGAGGGGTGCGTCCGCCGCCACCATCGGGCCGGAAATGCCGCCTGCATGAATGACATGGGTGACTTTCTTGGTCGCAAGCAGCTTCCTAATTCGCGCATAATCGGAGAGGTCGTCCGTCACTTGCGTGGTGCGGGAAGGACGGGGGTCGAGACCGATCGTCCTCCGCGAATTCTCCCCGAGGTGTGCTATGATCGCTTTTCCAAGGAAGCCGCTCGCACCTGTCACCAATGTCACTTCATCGTCCATGTTGTCCACCTAGACGATCGTGCACGCGCCAAGTCCGGCGATGCGCGCCCGATCGTATCCGAGCTCGCGAAGAATCTCTTGGCCATGCGCGCCGCGGTTGCGATAGGGCGCCGCCACGTTGCCGCGTGCGCGAAAGGACGATCGTTTGGCGGAACCCGAGGGCCGACGCAAGAACGATACGGGGGTTGATCGCGCCCCGCGCTTCATAGGTGATGCGCACGCAGCTCCGCCGGCGCGTGCCCGGGAAAGGTCGAGCGCGTGCCAATTTGCCAGGGCCTTCGAGCGTCTTCCCGTCAAGCCAATCGTCCCTGGTACGACGATATCACGCTCTCCCGCACGGCCGCGGGGACGCGGGCGTGCCAGTCGCTATGCCTCTGCACCGCTGCCGCAAGCGCGATCAGCGCGTGATCCGATCCTTGTCGGCCCACGATCTGCATGGCAATGGGCATGGCGCGGTCGTCGAACCCCACCGGGATCGCGACCGCGGGCAATCCCAGCAGGTTGGCGAAGCGCGTCCACCGGCTGAGTTCGTAAAGCGTTTTCGGTTTGAAGGCTGGCGTACGCGGGTCGCATTCCGCGACGCGCGGCGTCCGCATCGGCATCACGGGCAGGACGACGGCATCGGCGTCGCAAAACACGCCGGCGATGAAATCGTCCGCGAGCCGTCGCCGCGCTGCAACGCTTGTCGCCAGCGTCTCATCGTCTATCTCCAGGCCTTTGCGCAGTCGTTTGATCAATGTGGCATCGAGCTCGCCCGAATCGATCAACGGGCGATACATGCGCGCCGCCTCCCCTTGCATGATGGTGAAGACGTGCCGGTCAAGCGCATCGATGGCCGCTCGGCCTTTCGTGGTTTCGACGCGGACACCGCAGCCGGCCATTATGTCGATTAAGCCGCGGCATGCCGTTGCGATCGGGGTTTCGGAGAGGTCGAGCACGTCGGCGAGGACCGCAATGTCCTCGGCGGGTTCGACCCGATCCGGGGCGCAGAGGACGCGGGCAGGGGCCTCCAAATCGGAAGCGCTTCGCGCGAGTAAGCCGACGGTATCGAGGCTCGGAGCGAGAGGCATCGCGCCGGCAAGCGCGACCGCGCCATAGGTCGGCTTCCAGGCGGTGACGCCGCAGCAATGGGCCGGGATGCGCAGGGAGCCGCCCGTGTCGGACCCGAGGGCAAAGACCACGGCGCCGCTTGCGACGGCCACGGCCGATCCCGACGACGATCCGCCCGTGATGAAATCAAAATTCCAGGGATTCCTGGCCGGGCCGTGAACCGCATTGTAGCCCGAAGGCTCGTATGCAAGCTCCGTCATCGCCGTATAGCCGATGCGGCAGGCTCCCGCGCGATCGAGGAGGCCGAGGACGGCGGCCGGCGGCTCGCGGTTCATCGCCAGGGGTCGTGCGAGCCCGCCGTGCGGGAGCCGGGTGGGGGAGGCGAATATGTCCTTGGCCGCGTAGGGCATTCCGGCGAGAACACCCCGCGCGGTCGTCATCGGGTACGCTTCGAACGCCACGAAGGCGCCCAACCGCGCATCGAGCGTACGGGCGAATGTCAACGCGTGAGCTGAAATTCTCTCGCGTTGCGTGAGGTCGAGCTGAGCCCAATCTGGAAATCGCGTGGCCATGGGCGGCACAGCAGGAAATCGACCGAAAGGAGGCTGCTGACGATGCTACGTCCGCATCGAAAGGTCGAGGGCCATCACTGGCGCCCTGAGGGGTTGCAGCGTGAGCAGGGCGCATGACGCCTCCGATCGGAGAGCGACGGAGCCTGCTCTCCCCGAAAGGCTGAAGGAGGAGATGAGGTGAGGAGTCGGACGTTCTCCCCCTCGGGCCGGCGCGCTTTCCTGACACGTGGCGTTTCGCCGGACACGCCGCGTGACTCTCCAAACTATGTCGATCATGACAAGCGAAGAAATGCATCGTCGATGCCGATCGATCCGGCCCGCGGAAAGCAGGCGCCCATCGCGAAAGCACCCTTGCGTGGCGACACCAAAGCCGCCGGTGATGGATTCGAAAGCGGGAAGGTGGTCGGGCACGTCGAGTGGTGCGGCGCTGGGGCGGTCACAGCTGACCAGAGGCCTCCGAGAGGTTTTGCAGCGGGGAATCGTCGATATCCCGGCAAACGGACGAAGCGAACCGCAGCCGACGCCCGAGCAAGGTGACAATCCTACCTGCCTGTGTCGCGTTCCCGCCGCGACATCGACCGCGTCCGACACTCGGATTTCTCAGCGAGCGTCGCGCTCGTCGGTGTACCAGTCGGGTTTATGCGGATAGTGCGGGCCGTCATAGATCTCGATGACGATGGTTTCCTCTCTGGCGACGGCGGGGCCATGCACGTGGCCTTTGGGATTGCAATAGAAGCAGCCGGCCGTGAGCGTCACACCCGTCGAGGTATATTCGTATTTTCCCTTGAGGCAGAACATAAACTGGTTGGATGCGTGGTGGTGGGGTGCCGGAATACCTGCGCCTTTGTCGAACTTGATGAGCGCGATCGAGGCGCCCGTTTCCTCGTTGCGCCATAGCATCTTCTCATGCACGCCTTTGAGCGATTTCTCACGCCATGGCATGCTGTCCGACTGGATGAGGATCTCCTGGAGATCGGGGGCACCTGCAGGACGCTGTGTCATGAAAGCCTCGCTGTTCAGCTCGTTATGTTGGGGACGTCAGACGAGTGCCGAACACCCGTTCGGCATTGGTCTTGCGGATCTTGATTTTCTGCTCGCGGGTAAGATGGGCGAGGTCGTGATCGGCCGACGCCGCGCCCATCGGAAAAGGCCAGTCGCTCCCAAGCAGGATGCGATCCTCGCCGATGATCTCGATGATGGCAGCAAGGAAGACAGGCGAGTGCACCAGGCTGTCAACGAAGAAACGTCGGACCGCCTCGCGAGGTTGAAGGGCAAGCGACGGGATGCCCGGCCGCTTGGTGGCGGCGCCTTGCTGCCAGCGTCCGCACAAGGCGGCCACGCAGCCGCCGCCATGCGCAAGGATGATCTTGAGGCCCGGATATCGCTGCATGACGCCGCCGAACACGAGATGGGCGGCTGCGATGGTGGTCTCCACCGGGTTTCCCAAGAGGTTGCTCAGATAGAACGGATCGAGTCTGGGATCCGGTGATGAACCCGGGTGAATAAACAACGGCAGCTTTCTGTCGCTCAGCGTCTGCCAGAGTGGATCGTACCGCTCCGAAGAATAAGTCAGCACGCCGAGCTCAGTGCCTGCGACCACGCCAGCCCATTGCCCGTTGAGACCGGACGCGACTTCGATCGCGAGCTCGGGCTCCTCGACCGGCAAATAGGCAAACGGCCGTAGCGTGGGCGCGTGGGCGTGACAGACCGCGAGCAGACTGTCGTTGACGAGCTGCGCATAGCCTGTGCGGTCGGCGGATGAAAGGTCGGGGCGGAACAGCGGTGGCGGCACAGACACAACAGCGCCGTCCAGTCCGTCGTTCTTGATGCGCTCCACCAGCGCATCGACCTTGGCGAGCGGATGCAACGGCACGCCGTGCGAGCAGATACTCAGCATGGTTGGCTCGGCCCTCATGCCGAACAACCCCCTGTCAGCCGCAGCGACCACCGCCGGGGGAATGATGTGAGTATGCACATCCCACCCTCCCAGTGCGACGGTTCTCGTCATCATCTTGCGCGTCGTGCAGCCGTGGTTAGCTCGCCGTCCAGGTGACGGATTTCATCTCAATTAGTCGTGACAGGTAGGTGACGGTGGATTTGTTGGTGAGTTGGTGCACCTCACGCATTTCGTTAATGAAAACATAGCTACCGGCAGGTTCATAGGTCGCGATCTTGCGGCCGAAAATGGTCTCGATCTCGTTCGATCCGCCGCTCAAGGAGACGACCAGATAGGGATGGAAGTGAATATGGAAGCCCAGCGTTTCGCCCGGCTCCAGCTTGACCTCCCACATTCGGATGAACTCGTTCTCGAGGAGGATCTTATCGCCGATATCGCGCAGCGTGATCCCTCGTTCGGCGGCGAGCTTCAAACCGTACTTGTCTAACACGATGGCACTCCGGCTTACGGTATGACGGCGATCGCGTTGATTTCGATCAGATAGTCTGGCGACGTCATCTTGTTGACTTCGACCATGGTCGAAGCCGGGAGGGGTTCCTTGAAGTATTGTGCGCGAACTTTGTGGATAGCCTCGAAGTGTTCCATATTGCGGACAAAGACATCGACGCGGCAGATGTCGTCGAGCGTACCTCCAGCTGCTTCGACTGCGGCTTTTATGTTCTCGCAGACTTGGCGTGTCTGCTCAGTGATGTCGCCGATACCGGCAATGCTGCCATCGAGACGTCGGGCCGTCATGCCGGAAATGAAGACCAGACGGCCGGTCGCCTCGACCATGGTGGCGTGTGAGAATACCCCGTTAGGTTGTCGCAGCTTGGGGCTTCTGATCTGGACCTTAGGCATGTTGGGTTTTCCTCGTCAAAGTCAGGGAAGCCGGAGCGGCTATCCCGAACTCGCCCGCAAGGCGTAGCAGCATTGTAGCCACGGCGGGACCAAGCTCGACGATGCCACCGGATTGCTCGCGACGACACCATTCCGGCTCGCCCGGCGTGAAGAGCCGGTCGATGCCCGGGGCGCGTCGGCTGGTGCGGATACGCTCGGCGGCGGCAGCCGCCTGCTCGCGGAACCAGGAGACGTCGCAGAAATGCGCCACATCGATCGCGAGGAACAGGTGCGAGCAGTCGTATGGCACGCTCACGTCGTAGAGCGGGCGCACTTGGCTGCCGAAGGCGCCTTGCGACAGCAGCCCGCAAAGGAGATCGATCAGAAATGCGAGGCCGAAGCCTTTCGGCCCCCCCATTGGCAGCAGCATGCCGGCAATGGCCTTGCTCGGATCGGTGGTGGGCAAGCCTTCGGCTGTGACCGCCCAGTTCGACGGAATCGTTTTGCCGGCTTTTTCCGCCATGCGGATCTTGCCCATGGCCGCTTCGCTGGTGGCCATGTCGAGCACGATCGGAGTTTTCCCTGAAGTCGGGATGGCGATGGCGAGAGGGTTATTACCGACCACCCGTTCAGCCCCGCCCGGCGCGGGCATCAACGGTCGGGTGTTGCACATGGCAAGGCCGACGCAGTTCTCGTCCGCGGCCTGCCGTGCATAGCGGCTTGCGGCACCAAAATGAAAACCATGGCGGACGACGACGACGCCCGCGGCGTGCGCGCGTGCCTTCTCGATGGCTTTCGCCATGGCCTGCGTGCCGGTGAGATGGCCGAGCGCATGACCTGCGTCGAGTACAACGGCGCCGTCCTGCTCCGATACAATGGTCGCTTGCTCATGTCGCGCTACCGAACCTCGACGCAACCGCTCGATATACATGTCGACCAACATCACGCCGTGCGAGGGCAGCCCTTCAAGATCCGCGTCCACCAGCCCCTGAGCGACGGCTGCCGCTGCAGCTTCGGAGACGCCTGCGGCCATGAATAACCGCGCGACGAGATTTGCGAGTTCCCCGGCGTCGACCTGCCGAGAGTCTGTTATCGGTCCCGCTGTCATTTCCGGGATTTCTTGCCCACAAACGTGCCGCGCGAAAGGGAAGCGGCCACCTTGTCCAGGGTCCTCGTTATATGCAGGCGATTGAGCTCGATCGCCTTATCGACCTCGCGATTGAGCGCGGCGCGCATGATCTGCTTGTGCTCCGCTACGTCGTCACGCAGTGGCCCGCTCGACATGATCGAGAGCACCACGTAGCGCTCAGCCTGCTCGAATAGACGCGCACGGATCGACATCAACGTCGGCGAGCCGCACGCGGAAACGAGCGCGGCGTGAAATGCCGCGTGTTCCCTTCGCCAATCCTCGCTGATTGCGTCGGGGTCGTTGCGGTCGATCTTGGTTTGGTGCGATAGGCGGTGAAAAGCGCTCAGAAGATTGGCCTCCCACTCCACGCCGCCTTTCTCGAGCGACCATCGCAAAGCAATCGTCTCGACTTCGATACGAGTATGCATGAGGTCGACGAGGTTTTCATGCGAAACCTCCGAGACGCGAAAGCCCTTGTTAGGCTCAAGCTCAACCAGACCTTCCGCCGCAAGACGCATCAACGCTTCGCGGATAGGGCTTGCGCCCATGCCGTAGCGCTCGCTGAGCGCCTCCACGCGCAACCGCTCTTTCGGCATCAGACGGCAGGCGATGATATCGGCGCGAAGCTGGGCCAGCGCCGACGCATTCAACGTTGGCGGAGCCGCGGTTCTGGCAAGTGAAGAAGATCGTGACGGCATTAAACCTCCGATGGGCCGCGAACCGGCGTGGCAGTCCCCCTGCCGATCTGCCTATACGTCATATTTTGCCGATTATCAAATAAAGTTTCGAGAATCTATTGACCTTCCGAAATTTTTGATGGCACGATGCGGGCAAGTTGGCTGCCGCTGGTCCCTGCGGCTGAATCGAGAGGGTGTCCCATGCGAATTTGGCTCGGATTACTTGCAGGTGCAGCCTATTCGGTGTCGGTCGTCCTGATGACGGCGACGGGCACCGCATTGGCCCAAAGCCCTGCCAAGATCGTATTTTCGCTTGATTTCATTCCGCTCGGACGACACGCCCCGTGGTATGCCGCGCTGGCGGAGGGCTTTTACAAGGATGAAGGACTCGATGTGTCGATTATACCGGCTCAGGGCACAGCGCAGGTGATCCAGGCCGTCGAGTCGGGCGTCGCCAATATCGGCTTTGTCGACGTGCCAAGCGTCGTCATTGCCCGCAGCAGCGGCTCGAAGCTCAAGCTGGTCGCTGTCAACTACGGCAAAGCGCCCTATGCGATTTTCAGCCTCAGCACCGGCGCCAATGTTACCCAGCCCAAGCAGCTCGAGGGGCTGAAGCTGGGCAGCGGTGCGGGCAGCTTCACGCCCAAGATCATTCAGGGTTTCATGACCCAGAATGGGCTCGACCCGAGCAAACTCACTATCGTCAATATCGCGCCGCCCGAGCGTGCAACGGCGCTGATTGCAGGCCGGGTTCCGGCCATCGAGTTCTTCGTGATGGCCAAGCCCGGCCTTGAAAACGCCGCCCAAGGCGCACACGCCGAGTTGCGCACCCTGCTGCTCGCGGACCACGGCCTCGAGCTCTACGGGAACGGCATCGCAGCGACCGAGGATTATCTTGCGAATAACGCCGAGGTGGTGAGGCGTTTCGTGCGCGCATCGCTGAAGGGCTGGAAATTCGCCCTGGCAAATCCCGAGAAGGCTGCAGCCGACGAAGTGAAATATGTGCCGACGCTGAAGCCGGAAGGTGTCGTCGCCGAGATCAAGGTTGTCTCGAATCTCGCGGTCACGGATGAGACGAAGAAGAACGGCCTCGGCTGGTTTGATCCGGCCAAGATGAAAGCCAATATCGATTTTGTTGAAAAATATGTGGGCATTTCCGGGAAACCACCGGCACCGACTGATATCTATGCAACCGGCTTTTTGCCGACGCCGGCGATCATGCCCTGAATACCGCTGAATTCCGATGAACGCTCATCAGGAAATCCGTGGGCAGACGAACCACTCTCTTCCCTTCGGCCATTTCAAAAACGTCTCCAAGTGTTTTTCCGGCCCGAGCGGAACACCGCTTGTGGCAATCGAGAACGTCACCTTCGACGTGGCCGCCGGAAGTCTTGTAACCTTGCTGGGACCGAGTGGCTGCGGCAAGACCACATTTCTCAAGATCGTCGGAGGTCTGGTCCCCGCGACGAGCGGCATCGTGCAGATCAACGGTCGGGACGTGATCGAACCGCACGAGGATTTCGGCGTAGTATTCCAGCAGGCCAATCTGATGCCATGGCGTACGATCCTCGACAATGTGCTGTTCCCGATGGAGATTTTGCACCGGCGCGATTCCGTTGCGGTCCGGCGCGCACAGGAGCTGCTCGCGTCGGTCGGTCTCGAAGGCTTCGAAAGGTCCTATCCCTCCCAGCTCTCCGGCGGCATGCAACAGCGGGTGGCGCTCTGCCGCGCTTTGATCCACCGGCCGAAATTGCTGCTGATGGACGAGCCTTTCGGTGCGCTCGACGAGCTGACGCGAATGGAAATGCAAGACCTCCTGCTCGACATCCGTGCCAAGACAAACGCGACGACGATATTCGTGACGCATAGCATCAGCGAGGCGATCTATATTTCGGACATTGTCGCCGTATTCAGCAAGCGGCCAGCGAGGATCGTCGATCTCATTCCGATTAATCTGCCCTATCCACGGTCGGCCGAAATTCGTTATCTCCACGAATTCACCGAGCTCGAGCATCGGGCCGGACGCGCGCTGGGGATTACGCGATGACCAGGCACATCAAGAACGGCATCTATCCGTTAATCGGCATCGCCGTCATAGTCATTGTCTGGCAAATCTATACGCAGGCCTTCGACATCAGTCGGATCGTGTTGCCGAGTCCCACGGACATTCTGTGGGCATCGGTTGCCAACTGGAAGACGCTACTGCGCGAAAGCTGGCCAACATTCTTTGAGAGTGTGCTTGGGTTCGGTTTAGCAATCGTCATTGGTATTCCGTTCGCCGTCTGCGTTGCCACTTCGCGCGTCCTCAACCTGACCCTCTATCCAATCCTTATCGCGACGCAGTCGATCCCGAAAGTTGCGGTGGCACCGATCATTCTCGTCTGGTTCGGCCTCGGCATGGAGTCGAAGCTGGTGATCGCGTTTCTGGTTGCATTTTTCCCAATCGTCGTCGACACGGCAGCAGGCATGCGCGCAACGCCGCCAGGCCTGCTGGAGCTCGCGCGCTCGCTGCGGGCGACTGCGCTGCAGGTATTCGTGAAAGTCCAATTCCCGGCTGCCCTACCGTTCATCTTTGCCGGCTCGAAGGTGGCGGTGACGTTGGCGGTTATCGGCGCGGTGATTGGCGAATTCATCGGCGCGCACGAGGGGCTCGGGAACCTGCTGCTCGCTGCCAATTCGCAACTTGATGGCCCTCTTGCCTGGGCGGCGCTCGTGTGGTTGAGCGCGCTCGGAATCGCGCTGTTCGCGGCAATCGCGCTCATCGAACGGGTGGTGATGCCATGGTCAGAGGCAGGACATCACTGACCGGACCGGATGCTCCGAGCTGTGCGGACTGCCTCCCTGGTTTCCGCCCTCATGGATGGTTTGAACGGGAAAGATCTTCAGTTTCCATCACGACGAAGTACAGCATGGCGGTCGTGTAGTCGCGCTGGTTGCCGTAGGGCAGGGACGTGAATACGAGCGCTGCACGCAAGCGGTGCATCACGCGTGTCACGCTCGACACCTGGGCCCTATCGTCGCAGCGGAGCCGATCCTTGTCGATGCGTCAGAAGCCACCCGCGCGAGTGAGCGCTTCGCCAGGCGGTGGTGGCACTTCGCCGCCGTGTTCCCGTTGATCGATTCGGCATCGTCGCCATCACCGCCAAGCAGCGTCATCAAGGCGTCCAGCGCGACTTCCGCAAAGCCGGCGAGAGCAGGGTTATTGTCATCAAACGGCTGTACCTAGTTCCGATTACAGCCGTTTGATAACGCGCCTCAATCCTCTGCAGCAGAACGACCGCAACAGCGATCGACGGGTTCGTCAAGATTCTGGTTCCGGTGTCGGCGGACGCATATCCCGGACGGCATCTCTGCCGGCTTGACCGACCCATTCGCCGTCGATGCCGATACAATGGGCGATGCGACTCTTTACGGGCCACAGCGTTCCGAGCGAGCAATCCGGTTCCATGGCGCAGGTGGTCGCAGCATTGCGCGGCTTTTTCCTGCGGGCCATCCCGTGGGCTGGCGGATCAAATACCGACATAAATCCTTGGCCGCTGCCCGGCGGCCGGGGCAGCGGTCGCTTCCCCCGCGCGCGCCGCAAAGACGAGCAGCGATGCCTGCCCGCTCGGTTACGTCCCCGCAGGCGAGATCGAGAACGCGGTGATCGCGCAGGTCCGCGCGCTCCTGCGCACACCGGAGATGGTCGCGCGCACGCGGCGCGCCGTCCGCGCGGCGGCCGGCGAGGCTGCGCCGAGCCGCGAGGAGACCAGCGCGGCGCTGCGGCGGATCGACAAGGTCTGGGAGGAGCTCTTCCCCGCCGAGCAGGCGCGCATCCTGCACCTCCTCGTGGAACGGCTCGAAGTGGGAACGGACGGCGTTGATCTCAGGCTCCGCGCCGAAGGCCTCCACAGCGTCGTTGCCGAGCTGCGCGACGTCGGGCGTCCACCGCAGCAGCAGGCGCTACCGCAACGCCCAGAGGCGGTCGCATGAGGACGCCACCGGCATCAGCTGAATGCGCGGTCGCGCGGCCGCACCAGGGCCACACCCGCACGACGAGGGCAACGGTGCGGCAGCAGCGGCCGGACGGCACCGCGCGGGGCGGGCAGCGCAACGGCGCGGAGACCTCAGGTCCTCAAGCCCACAATGGTGTTCCGCAATCCCGCGATGGGACCCAACCAAGGCTGGAGCTTGACGGGCTGGCAATTCGCATCCCCATGACGCTGCGCCGCCGCGGCGGCCGCAAGCTCGTCATCGTGCCCGAAGGTCTCGAGGCCTCCGCGCCGCGACCCGCCTTCGATCCCGTGCTCATAAACGCGCTCGTGCGCGCGCACCGCTGGCGCCGGCAGATCGAGAGCGGGCAGTTCCGCTCCGCTTCTGAGCTCGCCGCCCACGAGAAGCTCACCGACTCCTTCGTCGCGCGCATGCTGTGCCTCACGCTCCTCGCCCCGGACATCGCGGAAGCCATCCTCGAAGGCCGCCAGCCCAAGGGCTTCAAGCTCGCGACGTTGCTGCGGGGGATGCCGTTGTCATGGGAGCAGCAGCGGCGGCTCTTCTGGACATTGCTCGCCCATGCGCAGACACTGATCCCATATTACTCTTGTTGCGAATGACGAAAATGCGCATCGTCCGAAATTTATCGACGGCCGCTCGCAGCCGATCCGAAATAGCCTGACGTCGGCTCAAGAGAGAGACCACGTTCCCTCGGCAGTTATGATCCACCGTGCTGGGGATTGAGCGCGCGAGCCCGGGCTCCATAATGTACTGGCGATGCGCTGGATGACGTTCCTGTCATAATCCCAACCGCCGATCGCCTCCTGGTCGCCAATGATTGCCGCAGGAGCGTTGCCGTTACCCTTGTTCGCATTGTCCTTCGGTTGGGAATTCACCTGCCCGTGGGCCAAAAGCGTGTCCGCGGCAACAACGGGCTGCTCTTGCTCACACGTTACGTCCAGACGAAATATCCGCGAGTCGGCCTCCATGCCGGCGATACGTCGCAATCGTCCCAAGCCATAGCGCGAATCTCCGCCCACGCTGATGGTCTCAAGTTTCGCGAGGTTCGGTTCGCCCTCAGCGCGGGTCAGTACATATCCCTTGAGGGCGACCGGGCCTGCCGGGGTTCCATCCTCGTTTCGCCAATGCGTATTGATGCATTCGGTTTCCCGCAGGCTGCCCTCGGCGGCCGTATCCGAATTGGGATCGATTGCAGTGGCCGCACGCGTGCTCACGAGCCGGGCACGCATCTTCCGGTCGGACAGGCCGTCATCGTCATCCCGGCGGTCTTCCCGTTTCCAAACCAAACCCTTGTCCTCTTCGTAGCGCGGCAGCCAGGCACGCCACTCTCTGCCGTCATACTCCGCGGGATAGAGATAGGTGAAACGAGCGTCTTTCCGCAGGCGCTCGCCCACGGCGGGATAGTCGGGATCACCGCTTCCAGCTTCTTGGCGCGCGAGCTCGGCGGTCAAGGCGCCCCACAGCGCACGCGCCGGCACATAAAGCCGGCAGCGATTGAGACTCCCAGCCGGCGCAATGCCGACATGGAGCGGCGCCTCAAGCCGCCATGTCCAGCGGTACAGTTGCCAGCTCATGCGGTCTCTCCGCGCCGCGCCTTTACATGGTAGCGGGCGTACACCAGGACCTGACGCAGGAGCTCTCTGGCGAACAGCAGATTGTCGAGGTTGTCGGCGAGTTTGCTCAGGGCGGGAAAGAGTTTGCCCTCGCCCAACAGCACTTGCTTCCTCAGGAAAGCCGCGCACTTTTCGCTGATTGTACCGTCATCTTTTTCACGTACCTTGAGAAACAGAAAGAAGGCATAAAGGCCTTGCTCCTCCAGCACGGACAGCGCGTCTGTTAAAAGTTTCTCCAACTCCTTTGGCTTCACCTTGTGATTTTCATCTGCAATGGCGGCCAAGCTGCGGCCCAGGTCGGCGCATTCAAGATCGAGGTTACGCATCAGCGACCTCCACATTCGCGTGCGCTCCTGGAGCAGCGCCTGTTTCGCCCTCACGCGAGGACCGCTCTTGAACATGGAAAACGCGCAGGCGGCCCATGCCGCGGGTGCCCATGCCGCCAATGCCGAGATGCTCAAGGTATGGATGGGCCGCACGCACAACGTCCATCACCTTCTCAGAGGAATTGACTGCGGTGACCGATGAATCGCCCACCTTGAAGTGGATCGGGTTCCGGCACGTCACGTTCCAGGCGAGGATCGTGGCCCGCGGCAGCGCTTCGTAGGTGAAGAGCGCACCTTCTTCCGCCGCGCCTGTTTCCGGATCGATCGACACCGAAGTACGAACTTCGAGATTGCTGTTGACGATGTGGCTGAACAGCTTGTCCGACACAACGCCGACTTTTCCCTCTACAAAGCGAGGAACATTCCCGGCGGTCAAAGCGTTGCTGACTTTGTTCCATTGGTCGCACTGCTTCATGGGCAGCAGAAGCCAGCCGAGATTGAGTGGGGCGCCGTCGCTTCCGCGATACAACACGTCTTCATCGCGCCCGTTATCGAGATCGACGTCGACGGATCGCAACGCCTCCGGGGACGTGATCCACAGCGGCCCTTCGCGCGTGGCGACGGGAAAGAGAAACACCTGCGCGTCGCTGAAAGCCGCAAGCCCGGCAAAGCCGCCGCCCTCTCCGCGTGCGAAGCCGAAGACCATGCAGATGGGGCAGTCCGGCTGGCCGCAATGACCGCCCTGTCTGTCCTGCTTGGGTTGCCCCTGCCCTGCGCAGTCGGGATAGTAAGGCTTGATCTTGTCGTTCACCTTCCGCTCGGGGTGATTTGCCTGCTGGCCCATCGCGGCGTAGGCGCGACACACACCGGCCAAGCTGGAACCAGGCACCTTCGGCACCCGCGTCACCGGATCCCGCACGATGGAGAGATCGACCCGTCCGAGCCGGGCGCCGCCCGTGCCCACATGGATCGGGTCGACGGCTTGAGCGGTCACGACGTACGCCTTGAAGCTTTCCGGCATGGCTTACCCCTCCACCCCCTCCTTGAGCCACGTGAGGTGCCATTCGAGTGCACGTTCGAGCCCGCCGTCCGCCGCTGCCTCGACGAGCGCGTCGAGCGCAGCGCCCTTGACCGCAAGGCGCTGAGCGAGCACGGCGCGCGCCAGCTCACGCCATTCCTCCTTCGCGCCAGGCAACCAGTCGCCGTCCGGCGCACGCCATTCTATCTTGCGCGCTTCAAGCTCCGCCCAAGCGCCCCGCAACGCGGTCGGGCTCGGAACGACACGCCGCAGCAGCATCCAGATGTCGCGCATGCGCTGGAATTCGGATAACGGCCGCGCTTCGATGCGCTCGAAGCGCCGCGCCGTGGTGTCGAGAAATACCGCGGCAACACGGCTCGGATCGATGCGCACGCCGTCGCCCGGCCGCAGATCGCATAGGTGCCGGAAGACTTGGCCTTCGGGGTGCTGGAAATCGCGCGGGAACCGCACCTGGCGGTCCTCGACTCGCACATAGGGATAGAAGACATCCTCGCGCCCGTCGGGAAGCAAGGTCGGGACAAGGACGAGATCACGGCCGCGGTCTTGCCGCTCGAAGACGAGGGCCGCAATACCCTCTCGTATCTCGGTGCTGCAGACGCGCCAAGTCTCGCACTTGCCGTTCGAAAGGACCTCCTCGAGGTTCCGCGTCGCCTCGATGACCGCCTGGAAGGGCGTCAGGCGCGGAAACGCGACCACGCCGATCGAAAGGGGCAGGCGATCGAACACGCGGGCAAACTCTTCGCGCCATGCTCCGATCGCGTGCTCGATGCAGGCGGTTGCCGCCTCCAGCGGCACAAGGACGCGGAACCGCAGGGGGCTTTTGTCGAGCACGATGAGGGGGTGGTAGACGCCCAAGTCGGCGTCAGCAGGCCGGACCGTCGAGATCGTGAGGTCGTGCAGTTTTCCGTCGTCGTCCTTCACCTCGATCGGCCGCCTTCGCAGCGAAGCGCCGCTGCCGTCCGTGCGCAGCACGCGCGCGAGATTGCAGATCGTCAGGAAGCGGCCGTTCTTATAGAGAAGCTCGAACGGGGCATTGTTGTGGTGGCCCAGATAGGTTTCGCCTTCCTTCAATGCCCGGGGCTGGGCATCGATAACGGGCTCTGCATCGATAATGAGACGGCGGGTGCGCCAGCGGTTGGGATGCGCCGCGGCGAGCTCTCTGAACCGGCTCTCGAGCTCATCGAAGAAATCTTCGGCCGCGCGCCAGAAGCGATGGACGCGGCCGGGCGCCGGCAGCTTGCGGAAGAGCTGGTGGACGAGCCAGCGCGCCTGCCTATCTTCATCAAGAGTGCCCCACGAAGGCGCTCTGGAGCGGTCCTCCACGATCTTGCTGAAAAACGATGGCCAGCCATTTTCGTACCGGTAACCTTGGTTAAGGCTTCGCAGGACAGGGTCATTCCGGTCAAAGGACGGCAGCTTTGAGCGAACGTAACGCACAAGCGCTTCATGCGGCGTATCCGCGGAGATAGGATTATCGACATTCTCCAGTCTCGGGTTGTGTCGCCTCCATTCGACAATGCTCTGGCCGCGCAGGGTATCGACATGAGTGCCGTCGAGCCATGGTTCGAGGCCAAGGCTCAGCGTCAGCAGCGCGACCCGGTCGTTGTCGTCGGCAACCTCCGAGATCCAGAGCGTTTCCGTGCCGCCCTTGAGCCATTCGTCGAGCCGTCCCCTTCGCCGTTCGCGGCACACGGCGCAGGGTTTTTGCTTCGTGACGTTGGGTCGCTTGCCGCCGCTTTCCCCATTGAACCGCACGCGGCACACCGGACACACGTGCCCGCGCGTTTCTTTGTTCGCGCATGGGATGGTCCAAGACCGGTGGATCGGGACGGCGAGCTTATTTCGTGCCGTCCGCAGCTCGTCGATCATGCCGATGAACGAGCGGGTCGACTTCGACAGCTCACAGAACGGCGGCGTCTCGAACTTGTGGGCCTTAGCGTATTCATCGATCTGCTGTTCGATTTCGACCCGCAGTGCGGCTGCCGCGTTGTCGTCGAGGCTGCCGTTGGAGTCGAAGTCGGTGGCATCGGTTCGCAAGCCGGGAAAGGTGAACGCCATGGCAATAGTGTCGCGGTAGACGAGCGAACCCACGGCCAGATCGACCTCGATCAACTTGCGGATCTTCTCGAAGAAATGCTCGATATCGCGCCGGGCGCCGGCCCAGTCGCCGATGCGCACGGCCCGCGCCTCGTAATGATCGGTCCCGAAGCCGATGGTGAGCACGCGCCAGCGCGTCGTCCGCTTGACGTCGTTCCAATTGAAGGAATCGCCGACCAGGACGGCGCCCGCGACCGCACTCTTGAAGAGCGCCGCCGCGACGTATGACTGATCCCACAGCGTCACGTCGTTGTTGGGAAGGCGCGTCTCCGCAAGCGTGGAGAGGAAGGCGCGGCGCAGCCAGCCCTCTTCGCCGATGGCGCTTTCGCGCCACTTCCACCAATCATCGACCGAATGTTCACAGGTCGCGCTGGCGCTCGTGCCGAGCCGCTCGAGCTCGGTGAGCAGCTTGCCGATGCCGTCCACCAGCGCCGCCCAGCCGCCATCCTTGAGCACGTCCGGCGGATTGCTCAGAAGATTGCGACGAGAATGGCCGAACGGAGAGACGAGCCATAGGTGCGTGGCGTCTTGGGCGAGATATCGGACGGTATTGTCCGGATAGCTCTGCTTTTCGATGCCCGAAGCCATGGCGTGGCCGGCCTGAAGCAAACCGAGGAGACCCGGGTCGAGGTCCGTGTGGTTCCTGACGAACCGTTCCAGAGAAGAAGGCCAGGCATTACCCTTGAGAGGAAACTGATCCTTCACCCACGCGATTCGATCGGACCACGGAAACGGCGGATTCTCGCGAGCAAACCATTGCTTGTAGTCGTACGTGTTGGGCTGACCGCCATGTCCGCGAAGGAACGCGGCATCGGCCTTGCCTGCCATGTGCAGCCAGCCGATCGCTTCGCAGGCGAGCAAAAGCGGCCTCGCCGCGCGCAGCTTGTCAATCACCGCAGTATTGTCCGCGGCACTCACGTGCGCCCCCTACCGGACAAGTTCAGCAATTCTGGCCTTAACGTCGTCCCAGTAATTTGGAGAAAGAGTCAGCGGCGGCTTCGAATGAGGCTTCGCGCAGACGGCGGTGATCTCCGCCGCTCCCCAGCCGGCCGTGCGCTTGGCCGAAAAGCCATAGACCGTGAGCAAATCCCGCGCGGCATCGAGCAGCGTGCAAATCGCGACCGGGCGATCGAGCTGCGCGGGCCTTTCCACTTCCGGGAGCGGAGCATAGAGCAGTTTGAGTGTGCCTTCCGTGCCGGCCGGCACGACTTCATAGAGAATCGGCTGCGTTCCCGCTCGCGTCTTGCGGCTGTGCGGGTTGATGACCTCGAAGCCGATCTTCGAGAACCACGTGGGATAGAAGGCGAGCGCGCCGCGCTGGAAGCGGTCGCGCTCCCCTTTCTCGTTGCCGAAGAGGTGGAGTATGGTCAATTCCGCCTCCCGGCGCTTCCGCTCGTCCTTCACGGGTTCCGGACCGATCAGACCCGTCGTCATGCCCATCGCCCAGCGAAGAAGTCCCTTCCAGCTCGCCGCCGCGATGAACGGCACGCCGAAGACGCGATCCTTGCGCAGGGGGTTGTCGAGCACGTGGAAGGGACGATCGTCCTTTGAATACCACGGGCCCGTGAGCTTGAACGTGATCTTGATTGCAAGCCAACCCGGCAGAAGAGGCTCGGGATCAGAACCGAAGCATTGGTCGACG
>Ga0209810_1001576_pt1 | contig 33300 bp, 30 predicted proteins | sample Coa_R1_7_FD_187159 | JGI IMG/M metagenome (GOLD analysis project Ga0209810, IMG submission 187159) | Surface soil microbial communities from Centralia Pennsylvania, which are recovering from an underground coalmine fire - Coalmine... | ecosystem: Environmental > Terrestrial > Soil > Unclassified... | reverse complement strand
TTACGTGGAGCGGCTGCGAGCCGTCTGCGACGAAGTGCCCGACGTACCCGATGTCGCGCACCGTGAGCAGCTCGCGCACCGCCCGGTCGTGCTGGAAGAACGTGCGGTCCGACGCGCTGCTCGCGCGCGCCTGTCCGGCCACGTCGACGCGCCAGTACGCGAAGTCGCGCGCGACGCGCTCGTAGCCGTCCGCGATCGCGTACGGCAGATAGCCTTGCGTCCACATCTGCGTCGGGTGCGGCGCATTCTCCAACGCCTGCTCGTACGCGCGCTCGTCGCGCGGGAGCGCGTCGAGCCGGACGACGCCGTCGATCGTGCCGTCGTCGAGCGCGTCGAGGAAGTGCGCCGGACTCTCGTCGTCGTCGAGCGGCGCGCCCGCGTCCTTGATGCGATCGGGCTCGGGACCGATGAGCCGTACGATCTGCACGGCTTCGTCGGTTCGCAGAAATCCCGGCACGGCCGCGGGCAGTGCTCGCATGGCGGCGCCGTTGATGATCTCGTGCCCCAGCGCGCCCCACGCCAGCGCCGGCGACGGAAGGGCGAGGAGCACGCCGCAGCAGGCGGCGAGAAACGCGGTCGGTCGCATGCGGGCGGCTTTGTCGCGCGCCGAGGCGGCCCCGCTTGGGTCGTCAGGCGCCGAGAAACAGGCCGTCCAGCTCGGCAAGATCGTCGATGCGGGTCGCGGGCGGGAGGGCGTCGAGGATCGTCGCGCCGTAGCGCATCGAAGCGGCGCGCCCGTCGAGGAGCGCGACGACGCCGCGATCCGTCGTCGAGCGGATGAGCCGCCCGAAGCCTTGCTTCAGCCGCACCGTCGCGCTCGGGATCATGTAGTGCTCGAAACCGGAACGGCCTTGCGCCTCGAGCGCGGCGATCCGCGCCGCGACGAGCGGCTCGCCGGGCGACGGGAACGGCAGCCGGTCGATCACGACGCACGAGAGCGCATCGCCGACGACGTCGATGCCTTCCCAAAACGTGCCGGTCGCGAAGAGCACCGCGTTCTTCGTCGTGCGGAACCAGTCGAGCAGCGCGGAGCGCGGAAGGTCGCCCTGCACCTTCGTCGGAAACGCGAGGCGCTCGCGGAGCAGCGCATGGACTTCGCGCAGGCGCGCGTACGAGGTGAACAGCACGAACGCGCGCCCGGCGCTGCGGTCGAGGATCTCCTCGATCAGCGGCGCGGCGCGCCGCGCGAAATCGGCGGTCTTCGGGTTCAGCCGCGGCGGCGCGACGAACAGGCGCGCCTGCCGCGCGTAGTCGAACGGCGAGGGCGCCACCAGCGTCTGCGTATCGTCGATCCCGAGCGAGCTGCGGAGGAAGTCGAACGACCCGCCGGCCGAGATCGTCGCGCTCGTCAGCACGACGCTGCGCGTGCGCGCGAAGAGCGCCCCGCGCAGGAAGTCCGCGACTTGGAAGGGTGCCGCATTCACTTCGTACCGCGCCTCGCCGTCGCCGCGCTCGACCCACGCGACGGCTTCGATCTCGTCGGCGGGGAGCGCGCCGCTGCGCGCCTGCAGCGCGGCCGACTCGATGCGGTCGACGGTCGCGACGTGCGCGGACACCGCGCGCAGCGCGAGATCGCGCCGCCGCTCGGCCTCCGCTTCGTTGTCGATCGCCTTGCGCAGGCCGTCCTTCCAGTGCCCGTGCAGCCAGTTCTCGAGACCGTAGAACGACTCGCGCAGCACGGGCAGGACCTCGAAGACCCCCTCGTTCGCCGCGATCGGGTACTTGTCGCCGGGGACGCGCGCGAGCGTCTGCTGCAGCCGCCGCATCCCCTCGTCCAGCTCGGCGTCGTACCCCGCCGGGATCGCGTACGTGCGATGCAGCTTGCGCATCATCCGCCCGACCGAGACCGGTGAGAGCGTCGCGGTCAGCGCGGCGGTCGCGTATTTCTCGGCGTGATGCGCTTCGTCGAGGATCACGAAGTCGTAGGCGGGGAGCAGCGCGCCGCCGCTGACGAGATCGAGGAAGAACAGCGCGTGGTTGACGACGACGACGTCGGCGAAGCGCGCGGCGTCGCGCTGCTTGAAGAAAAAGCAGTCGGCGAAGCGCGAGCAGTACTCGCCGACGCAGTCGTCGGCGTCGGCGTCGAGCGTCTCCCAGTCGTCGGCTCGCGGGGTGAAGTCCAGTTCGGCGCGATCGCCCGTCTCGGTGCGCTCGGCCCACGCCCACAGCCGCTCGAGCGCGAGCGAGGGCGCGACCAGCCGCGCCGCGCTCTCCTTCTCGAACTTCGCCTTGCACAAGTAGTGGTTGCGGCCTTTGAGCAGCACGACGCGCGCGTTGACGCCGAGGGCGCGCGTGACGAGCGGGATGTCCTTGCGGACGAGCTGCTCCTGCAGCGCGATCGTTCCGGTCGAGACGACCACACGGGCGCCCGCGCGCAGCGCCGGGACGAGGTACGCGAGCGACTTGCCGACGCCGGTTCCGGCCTCGACGATCGTGTGCACGTTCTCGAGAAAGCCGCGCTCCACGAGACGCGCCATGCGCACCTGGCCTTCGCGCGGCTCGTAGCCGGCGAGCGCGCGTGCGATCGGCCCGCCGGGTGCGAACACCTCGTCGACGGCGTTCATTCGCGCGGGTCGCGCTTCTCGAGCGGCGGCGCCTCGATCTCTTCGTGCGGGCCCGCGTCCGGCGGCCTCTCGATGGTTTCGACGCCGGTTTCCGGGTCGGGTCGGGGTTCGGGGCGTTGCACGATCGTCTCCACGTTGGGGTCGGCGTCCGGCGCGAAGGCGTACGCATACGCCCGCGTGCGGGCCCGCGACGGCACGGCGAAGAGCACGAGTCCGGCGAGGAACCCGGTGATCAGTCCCCCGACGTGGGCGGCCGCCGAGATGTTCGGGATCGCGAAGGTGAACACGAGGTTGAGGATGATCACCGGGATCACGCCGCCGATGAGCGAGCGTCCGCGCTTGCCGAGCCGCAGTCCGGCGGCGACGAGCGCGCCGAAGAGGCCGAAGATCGCACCGCTCGCGCCCGCGGTGAACTCGTCGGGCGGCTGCGTGAAGTACACCACCGCGGCGCCCGAGCCGGCGATCGCGAGCGCGTAGACCAGGGCGAAGCGCACCCGGCCGAACAGCGCCTCGACGGGCGTCCCGACGTAGTTCAGCGCGATCATGTTCATCGCGATGTGAATCAGCGAGAGGTGCACGAAGGCCGCGGTGACGATGCGCCACCACTGGCCGCCTTCGAGGATGTCGATGGGGCGCAGCGCGCCGTGATCGTAGAGGAAGCGGCCGGAGACGGCACCGTCGAGCAGCAACGGAAAGCCGCCGCCGGTGAGGACCATCCAGGCGAAGACGGCGACGTTGACCCAGATCAGCAGGCGGGTAAGGGTCACGCGCTCAGCGCCGTGCTCGCCTCCGGAGCGATCGCGATCAGCCGCGCGAGCTCGATCGAGACCGCCGTTCGCCCGCCCGGCGCTTGCACCGTGATCGGCCCGCCGAGCGGTCCGCGCTCGACGACGTCGACGCTCGCGCCGGGCCGCAGTCCGACGCGGTCGAGATAGCGCAGCGTCTCCGGGACGTCTTCCACGACCTCGAGGATCCGCACCGTCGCACCCGGCTGCACGTCGGAGAGGTGCAGCACCACGCGCTCGGGCCGCGTGAGGTCCGCCGGCGGAATCGGGTGGCCGTGCGGGCAGACCTTCGGGTCGCCGAGGACGGCGACGAGCCGCTCCTCGACGCGGTCGGAGATCGCGTGCTCGAGCCGGCACGCCTCGGCGTGGACCTCGTCCCACGGCATCCCGAGGATGTCTTGCAGGAACACCTCGGCCAGCCGGTTTCGGCGCACGACCCGGACAGCGACCGCGAGCCCCTTCTCGGTGAGCGTCGCCTGGCCGCGCGCCTCGTACGTCAAGTAGCCGTCGGCGGCGAGCTTCTTCAGCATCCCGGAGACCGAGGCGGGCGCCACGCCGAGGTCGGCGGCGAGCCCGGACGTCGTGACGCCCGGGCCCTCGCGCTCCAGGCGGTAGACCGCCTCGAGATACTCCTCGGTGTGTTCCTCGAAGTGGGTGTGACCGGGCATCGTCCCTATCCGGTTCGACCCGCGAGCGCGGAGTTCCGGGACCCGGCGAACGTCTCGCGCAGCCGCACCTTGACCGCCTCGGGCGCGAACGACGCCTCGACCGCGTTGGCGGCGAACCGCATCACGGCGTCTTCGCCGAAGTTCTCGGCGACGTAGGCGTACTCGTCGAGCAGCGTGGTGCCGAACAGGGCCGGGTCGTCGGCGTCGATGGTGACGACGCAGCCGGCCGCGTCCAGCGCCCCGAGCGGGTGCGCGCGCTCCGCGGGCGCCGCGCCGGTGAGCCGGTTCGACGTCGGGCAGATCTCGAGCGGGATCCGCCGCTCGGCGAGCATCGCGACGACGGCCGGGTCTTCGACCGCGCGGACGCCGTGGCCGATCCGCTCGGCGCCGAGGACCTCCACGGCGGCGCGAACGCTCTCCGGACCGGCCGCTTCGCCGGCGTGCGCGACGGTGCGCAGCCCGCCGTCCCGGGCGATCGCGAACGCCCGCTCGTACAGCTCGGGCGGGAACCGGGCCTCGTCGCCGCCGAGCCCGACCCCGATCACCCCCAGGTCGCGAAGCGAGACCGCGAGGCGCGCCGTCTCCTCGGCGCGCTCCACGCCGAAGTTCCGGGTCAGATCGGCGATCAGCGCGACGTCGACGCCGTGCTCGGCCCGCGCCTCGTCCAGCGCTGCGCGGATCGCCGCGACGACCGCGCGCGGGTCGAGCTCGCGATGGAAGAACGTCCAGACCGACGGCGACACGAAGACTTCCGCGTAGCGGACGCCCTGCGACGCCGCGTCGGCGACGTAGTCGCGCGCGATCCGCGCGTAGTCCTCCGGCGCGCGCAGCGTCTCGGTCACCTTCGCGAAGAGCAGCAGGAACTCGCGGAACGTCGCGAAGGCGTACGTTTGCGCCGGATCGGCCCGCTCCCCGAGATCGACGTCGTGCTTGGCGGCGAGCGAACGGAACGTCTCGGCGCGCACGGTCCCCTCGAGGTGGCAGTGAAGCTGAACCTTCGGGAGCGCGCGCAGATCGAGACCGTGCATCTTGACGGCTTTCGACACCCGTGGTATCGTAACCGTCGCCCCGTCGCGGGGTGGAGCAGTCCGGTAGCTCGTCGGGCTCATAACCCGAAGGTCACAGGTTCAAATCCTGTCCCCGCAACCACATGCAGGTCCAGAAAGTGCAAACTCTCTGGACCTGTTTCGTTTCCGGCGCAGGCGTTCCGGCCCACGGACAGCGGCCATCGTGAGGTCGAAGCCCGCCGCTCACCGTAGCGCTACCCGATCAGGTTCGCAGCGCGAGCTGGGCCTGCAAGGCGAGGTTCTCGTCGCGGAGGCGCTGCGCGTCGGACGCGTCCATCGCGACGAGCGTCGCGCCGGCTTCCCGCATGAGGTGCGCGATCGCGTCGAACTCCTCAGGCGACAACGGTTCGGCGTGACGTGGCAGCGTGCACAGCAAGGCGCCGAGCAGCCGGCCCCGTACGATCATCGGAAACGCCAGATCCGCCTGCGCGAGCAGCGGAAACGTCGCGCGGTCGATCCACGTGCGCGACGACTTCAGCCGAATCGTGACGGGCTCGTCGGCGCCGATGCGTCTCACCGACAGGTTGCGCGCGTCGGCAGCGATGAGATCGTCGTCGGTGTCCGCAAGCAGCACCTCGCACCCGGCGACCCGGGTGAACGTCGTGAGCGTGTCGAGGAGCGCGCCGATCAAGGCATCCCGTTCGCGAAACAGTGCGAGCTCATTTGCGAAGCACCTGACCGCGTTCGCGGCGCGGTGGCGCGAAGCGAACAGCACCGAGTCGACGGCGCGATCGACGAGCGCGTGCACCCGCCGCACCGAGAGGGCGATCGCGATCGTAAGGGCGAGCGAGAATGCGGCGCCTTCGACGCGGCCGCTGGACTCGACGAGCTTCTGCGTCGCCCACTCGATGCCGACGAACGCGGGTAGCAGCAGCGCCGTTACGCCGCCTGCGACGACGGCGCGGTTCAACACGAAGCCCACGTCGAAGAGACGGTCGACGAAGACGGCATATGCCAAGCCGGCCGCCTCGAGCAGCAGCCCGACGTTTTCGACGATCTGTTCCGGACCGCTGATGAAGTGCGAATGGATCGCAACGCTGAACGCGGAGATGTTGCCGAGAATGAGCGAGAACGCGACGATCATCGCGCGTCGTCGCTCCAACCCGCGGGTTTGGAACGCGACCGTGACGACGGCCGCGAAACCGAGTGCCAGCATCAGCGCGAACGCCAGGTTCAGCAGGTGGCCTGCGGCCGGCAGGAAGCGGGCCATCCCGGTCACGAGGTACTCTGCGCGGCGTACCGTGGTCACGACGGCAAGCACCGCGCCGAGCGCGATCGGCGCGTAGGCGAGGAGTCGCCATTTCACGCCGACCGATTTCGACAATCCGAGCGCGACGAATCCGAGCGATGCGACGCCGATGGACTGCAGGGCACGTTGCAGCAGAAACGTCGCGAACGCGATCCCTTCGCTGCCGGTCCAGTGCGCCGAATAGCTGAGCCCGCCGACGCTCGGCAAGATGACCGCGGCGGCCAGCGCACGCGCGAGCACGAGGTTTGGCCGCAGCAGCAGAATCGCAAGTCCCGAGAGCTCGAGCACCGTGACCACGGCGAACGCATAGTGCTTCGCGGTCGTCCACACGTTCGGATCCGGACGCAGCCGAAGCGTTTCCACTTTTCCGGTGCGCACGTCGAGCACGCGCCGAAGGTCACCGACCGTCGGGAGCGCCCGTTGGCCCCACGAAAGGCCCTCGTAGGACACGAGGTCGCCCGCCCGCATTCCGGAGCGCGCCGCCTCCGACCCGGGGACGACGGACGCCACGTGCGTTGAGTCCGGCACGCTGTCCGATAGGACGGCATCCGAGAGGAAGCCGTCGGGCGTGACGAGCCGGCTGCGATCCAATGCCGCACCGATCGTGAGCACGATGCACCATGCGAAGAATGCGGGAACAAGGACGCGCCAGATCAGCCGGTCCACGAGGGAACCTTCGCTACGGTCGCTTCGGCCCCCGGCCGCTCACGCTGCGGCGGCAAAAGACGGACGGACCGTCTTCCCTCCACCAGCAAGCTGCGCTCCAGTCGACTACACGACCGGCGCGGCACGCGTGCAACGGCTTTCGCACCGAGTATAAAGCAACGTCGAGGTCTTGTTGTCGTGTGAAGCGCATTGGCGACGCCCGACGCGGAACGCGCGCATGCTTCAACCCACGCGCCTCGCCGAGGCATAATCGAACGTGTGTTCGGGTATGAAGCGACCATGCTGGACGAGATGCGATCTGACCCGATGATGGCGCGGCTCCTCGACGATCTCCGGGACGGAACCGACATCGGACACTACGGCCGGCTCGTCGTCGCGATGGTGGCGCGGCACTTCGTCGACGAGGACGAGCTGGTCGCGCTGCTTGCCGACGACCGCGACTTTTCCGAAGAGCAGGCTCGCGTCATGGTTCGTGAGGTGATCGACGCCGGATACTCCCCGCCGAAGCGACAGAAGATCATGGAATTCCAGTCGCGGCAGGACTATCCGATCATCGAGAACCCCGACGACCCGGACGCGGGGAACGTCTACAAGACGCTGCGCTTTCCGGACGAGGTGTACGAGCACATCGAGCACTACCGCGAGCAGAAGGCCGCCGCCGCGCACTGACGGCGGCCTTACTCCGTCCCGCGGTCGCTTACGCCGTGGCGCCGGCTTCGCGGCCGATCAGTCCGAGCTCGCGGCCGACTTTTTCGAACGCGCCGAGCGCGCGGTCGAGCTCGTCCTTCGTGAGCGCGCTCGACATCTGCACGCGCACGCGCGCGGTGCCTTCGGGGACGACCGGGTAGCCGAAGCCGGTCACGAAGACGCCCTCTTTCAGCAGACGGTCGCTCATCGCGATCGCGAACGCGGTGTCGCCGACGATGATCGGGACGATCGCGCTCGGGCCGTCGAGCGGTTTGAAACCGAGCTTCGTGAGGCCCTCGCGGAAGTACCGCACGTTCTCCCGCTGCTTGTCCACCAGCTCCGGATGCGCGTCGAGCACGTCGATCGCGGCGAGCGCGCTGCAGGCGACGGTCGCGGGGAGCGCGTTCGAGAAGAGCTGCGTGCGCGAGCGCTGCACCAGCGTGTCGACGAGCGCGGCCGATCCGGCGACGAAGCCGCCCGCCGCGCCGCCGAGCGCTTTGCCGAGCGTGCCGGTCACGATGTCGACCTTGCCTTCGAGGCCGAAGTGCTCGATCGTCCCGCGGCCGGTCTTCCCCATCACGCCGGTACCGTGCGAGTCGTCGACGATCGTCACCGCGCCGTACCGTTCGGCGAGCGCGACGATCTCCGGCAGCTTCGCGATCGAGCCTTCCATCGAGAACACACCGTCGGTGATGATGAAGGCCGTTCCTTCGGCGTCCTTCAGCTTCTGCTCGAGGTCGGCCATGTCGCCGTGCTTGTAGCGCGTGCGCTTCGCGCCGGCGAGACGGCAGCCGTCGATGATCGAGGCGTGGTTCAGCTCGTCGCTGACGATCGTGTTGCCGGCCGTCGCGATCGTCGGGATCAGCCCTTCGTTGGCGGTCCAGCACGACACGTACGAGAGCGCCGCCTCGAAGCGCAGGAAGGAGGCGATCTTCTCCTCGAGCCGGCGATGGACGTCGAACGTGCCGCAGATGAAGCGCACCGACGCCGTTCCGGCGCCGTAGCGCTTCAGGCCGTCGATCCCGGCCTGCACGACGTCGGGATGGTCGGCGAGGCCGAGGTAGTTGTTCGAGGAGAGCACGATGACGTCGCCCGCCTCCTCCATGTGCACCTCGGCGGCCATCGGACCGGTGAGGTGGCGCAGCCGTTTGTAGGTCCCCGCGGCGCGCAGCGCGTCGAGCTCGGCGTTGAGGCGGGATTCGAAGGAGGCGTTCATCGGGGCTCCGGTTCGGTGAACTTCGTACGCTTGCTTGCCGATACGTACGGGGTGGACGGGTCCTTCGGAACGCTGCAGTGCACGCTCCTTGACCAGCGTTCGAGCGCCCCGCTCGAGGGCGCGCGCGTGACGTGCATCTGGCGCGACCAGCGGGTCTCCACGATCAAAGCGGACGGACGGGGCACGTTCGTCGCGCAGCTCCCCGAAGGCGTGTACGACCTCGCCATCTCGGCGCACGGCTACCTTTCGCTGTTCGTGCGCGGCGTCGGCGTTCTGGCGGGTTACCACCAGCGCATCGTTCGCGCGCTCGTTCCCGGGACGGGGAAGGACCTTGCCGGCGAACCCTCTACCGCGATCGCCGGCTACGTCTCGGACCGGGTCGGCGGCGCCGTCGCCGACGCGATCATCCACATCAACGGCGCGAACGAGGGCACCGCGTACACGACGCGAACGGACCGCCGCGGCGCGTTCGTCGTGCACGGAGTCCGCCCGGGGATGTACGACCTCGTCGTGCGCTCCGGCGATCGCACGCTGGCGCACGAGCCGCTTCCGATCGCGCACGTGAAATCGCTCGTCCGCCGCGATCTGCGGCTGCTGCAAGCGTAGCGCCTTCGGCGCTTCGAACGCCCGAACGTCATCGCGGCGCTCGCTCCGCGGCGTTCGCGTCCGGTTCAGAGCTGGAGGACGATCTTCGCGGCCGCGCCCGACTTCATGAGGTCGAACGCCGCGTCGAACTGCTCGAACGGAAGCTCGTGCGTGATGATCGGGGTGAGGTCGACGCGCCCGCTCGTCACGAGCGCCTGCGTCTGGTACCACGTCTCGAACATGCGGCGGCCGTTGATGCCGAGCACCGTGAGCCCTTTGAAGATGATCCGCTCGGCGAGGTTGATCTCGATCTCGTCGGACGGGATCCCGAGCAGCGCCGCGACGCCGCCGTTGCGCACCATCGCCAGACCGTTGTCGATCGCCGAGCCCGAGCCGGACATCTCGAGCAGCACGTCAACGCCGTCGCCGCCGGTTCGCCGGACGATCTCCTCGACGAGATCGGGCTGCGTCGCGCTGAAGGTCGCATCGGCGCCGACGCGCGCGGCGAGTGCGAGCTTCTGGGCGTTGACGTCGATCGCGAACACCTTCGCGGCGCCGGCCGCGCGCGCGACGGGGATCGCCATCAGTCCGATCGAGCCGACGCCGGTGATCGCGACGGACTTCACCGAGACGTCGGCCGCCATGACGGTGTGCACGGCGTTTCCGAGCGGATCGAAGACGGCGGCCCAGCTGTCCGGGATCGACGGGTCCAGCTTCCACACGTTCGACTCCGGCATCCGGATGTAGTCGGCGAAGGCGCCGTCGGTGTCGACGCCGATGATCTTCACGTGCTCGCAGATGTGCGCTTGACCGGTGCGGCACAGCGAGCAAATGCCGCAGGCGATGTGCCCTTCGGCCGAGACGCGGTCGCCCGGCGCGAACGCGGTGACGGCGGCGCCGACGGCCGCCACCTCGCCCATGAACTCGTGACCGATCGTCAGCGGCGGCTTCACGCGACGCTGGGCCCAGTGATCCCAGCCGTACATGTGCAGGTCGGTCCCGCACAGGCCGGCCGCTTTGACGCGGATCAGAACGTCGTTCGGGCCGATCGCCGGGACGGGGACGTGCTCGAGCCGGAAGCCCGGTCCGGGCGCGCTCTTGCGCAACGCGCGCATCGTCGCGGGAAGCGCCGGGCGCACGCCCGGGGCGGCGGGGGACGTCGTCTGCATCGCGTCGGCCCTTCGCCGCGCGCCGCGCGTCCGCTTTTCGCTAGCCGAAGCGGCCGGTGATGTAGTCCTCGGTGCGCTTCTCTTTCGGGTGCGTGAAGATCTGGTTCGTCGAACCGACTTCGACGATCTCGCCGAGGTGGAAGAACGCGGTGTAGTCGGAGACGCGCGCCGCCTGCTGCATCGAGTGCGTGACGATCACGACGGTGTACTGCTCGGTGAGCTGGCCGATCAGGTCCTCGATCTTCGAGGTCGCGATCGGGTCGAGCGCCGAGGCCGGCTCGTCCATCAAGATCACTTCGGGGTTGAGCGCCACGGCGCGCGCGATGCACAGCCGCTGCTGCTGCCCGCCCGACAGATCGAGGGCCGAGCGGTTGAGCCGGTCCTTGACTTCGTCCCACAGCGCGGCTTGCCGCAGCGCGCGCTCCGCGAGCTCGTCGAGGCGCGCCTTGTTGCGCTCGCCGTGGATGCGCGGGCCGTACACGACGTTCTCGTAGATGGTCTTGGGGAACGGGTTCGGACGCTGGAACACCATCCCGATGCGGTGCCGGATGACGACCGGGTCGGCGTCGGGTCCGTAGATGTCCTCGCCGTCCAGCTTGATGCAGCCTTCGACGCGCGCGCCCGGAGTGAGGTCGTGCATGCGGTCGAGCGCGCGCAGGAACGTCGACTTCCCGCAGCCGGACGGCCCGATCAGCGCGGTGACGTGCTGGCCGCGCATCGTCAGCGACGCGTCCTTGATCGCGTGGAACGTCCCGTAATAGACGTCCACGTGCTCGGCGACCAGCTTGGCGCTCCCCTCTTCCCCCACGGGCACGCTCGGCGTTTGGAACATCGTCTCCTCGAGGGGCGGGGCCGGCATCGGCGGCGTCGGGCGAATCTGAATCACGAGGTTCTCCCGGTGAAGCGCTTGGTGAGCGCGCGTCCCACCACGCGGGCGGAGACGTTGAAGAGCAGGACCATGATCAGAAGCACGAGCGCCGAGCCGTTGCCGATCCGATAGACGTCGGGCACCACCGACTCAGAGCGCGTATACCACAAATGCACCGCGAGCGTCTCCGCGGTGTGAAACGGGTTCGGGTCGTACGGCGCGTTCACCGAGACGCTCAGCCCGGCGGTGAAGATCAGCGCGGCCGTTTCGCCGAAGATCCGGCCGGCGATCAGCACGACCCCCGTCGTCATGCGGCCGATGGCGCTCGGCAGCACCACGCGCGTGATCGTCTGCCACCGGGTGCCGCCGAGAGCGACCGATCCCTCGCGCAGCGTGTCGGGGACGCTCCCGAGCGCCTCCTGGGTCACCCGCATCAGCGCCGGAAGGTTCAGCAGCGTGAGCGTCAGCGCGCCGCCCAGCGCGGTGAAGCCCCAGTGAAACGTGTAGACGAAGATAAGGAGCCCGAACAGTCCCATCACGATCGACGGCACCGTCGCGAGCGACTCGGCGCTGAACTGGACGATCGTCCGGAACAGCCCCGGGCGCGCGTACTCCTGGAGATAGATCCCCGCCGACACGGCGATGGGAATCGTGAAGAGCAGCGTGAGCACGAGGATGTAGAACGAGTTGTAGATCTCCGGCCCGATGCCGCCGCCGGCGGTCGTCTCCTTCGGCTGGCCGAAGATGAACGACGGCGTCATCGCGCCGGCCCCCAGGTACAGCATGTAGAGCACGAAGGCCGCGAGCATCACGATGATGCTGCACGCCATCGTCCACAGGACGACCGTCGCGAGCGCGTCGGCGAAGCGGCGCCGGCGAACGCCGCGCGTCGCGCCGATCGCCGAGGGCATCGCGCCGGACGCGGAGGCCGCGGAGATCATGCGCGCCGCCTCAGCGCGAAGCGCACGAGCAGGATCAGCAGCATCGCGATCAGCAGCAGCAGGAGCGCCATCGAGAACAGCGCGTGCTCGAGCGGCGAGCCTTGCGTCGCGCCCGGCATGTCGGTCACGATCTCGGTGGGCAGCGCGGCGGTCGGCGCGAAGATACCGTTGGCGAACTGCGTCGCGTTGCCGATCACCATCTGGATCGCGAGCGTCTCGCCGATCGCGCGCGCCATCCCGAGGATGACCGCGACGCTGATCCCGCTGCGCGCGCTCGGCAGCAGCACGCGCGTGATCGTCTGCCAGCGCGTCGCGCCGAGCGCGAGCGAGCCTTCTTTCAACGTCGCCGGGACCGAGCGGAACGCGTCCTCGCTCAGCGTGATCACGGTCGGCAGGATCATGATCGAGAGGACGATCCCCGCGGCCGCGAGCCCGAAGCCGCTCGGCGAGCTCGTGTGCTCGCGGATGAGCGGGACGAGCAGCGAGAGCCCGAGCCAGCCGTACACGACCGACGGGATCCCGACCATCACCTCGATCGCCGGCTTGAGCACGTGCGTCATCCGGGGCGGCGCGAGCTCGGCGAGGAAGACGCCGACGGCGATCCCGAACGGGCCGCCCACGCACAGCGCGAACAGCGTCACCAGCAGCGAGCCGGCGATGAACACGGCGGCGCCCGGGTGGTGCGTGTCGGGCGAGAAGTTCGACGAAAACAAAAAGACGAGCGGCGAGACGTGGTCCGCCGTGAACGTCTTCGTCCCCTCGAACGCGAGGTAGCCCAGCAACACCGCCATCGCGACGATGACGAAGCCCGCCGCGAAGCGGAGCAGGAACGTCGCAGCCGTCTCGGTGCGATGCGCGAGGCGGGCCTGCGGGGCGATCATCGCGGCGAGCTCCTGGGCGTTCGTCTCGTACCGTCCACGCGGCGCAATCGTCGCAGCAGAACGCTAAGGGCGCCTTAACGAAACATTAAGGGCCCTTAACGTGCGGCCGGCCGCTCAGCGGTCGCTCTCGGAGACCTTCATGTCGGCGATCTTGATGTAGCCGTTCTTCTGCAGCAGGTCGCCGTGCCCGGAGACGAAGCCGATGAACGCGGCGACCGCGCCGGAGGGCGGCCCGTACGTGAACATGTGCTCGTACGACCAGAACGGATACTTGCCGTTCTTCACGTTCTCGTCGGTCGCGGCGACGCCGTCGATCTGCAACTCGTTGAGCCCCGAGTTGCGCGTCCCCGAGAACGCCGCGTACGAGATCGCGCCCGGCGTCTGCTTGACGGTGCTGACGACCGTGCCGGTCGCGTCCTCGACGAGCCCCGACTCGCTCACCGGCGTCCCGTTCATCACGGTCTTCGTGAACACGGCACGCGTCCCGGAGCTGCGCGGCCGGTTGATCACGACGATCTTCTGATCGGGGCCGCCGACCTCTTTCCAGTTCGTCGTCTTCATCGTGAAGATGTCCTGGAGCTGCTTCTTGCTGAGCCCCTTGATCTTGACGTCGGGGTTCACGACGACGGCGAAGCCGATCACCGCGACGCGATTGTCGTGCAGCTCGGGGTGACCCGCGGCGAGAATGTCCGAGTCGCCGATCGTCACGGCCTTCTGCGCGACCTGCGCGATGCCGGTCCCCGAGCCGCCGCCGGAGACGCTGATCTTGACGTCGGGGTGCGCGCGCTGGTATTCGTCCGCCGCGTCCTTGACGAGCGGGAGCAGGGCGGTCGAGCCGGCCGCCGTGATGCTGGTGTCGGCGAGCGCGGGGAGCGCGTTCGCGACGAGCGAGAAGCCGAGGAGAAGGGCTGCGAGCGCAGCGTTCTTCTTCACCTGTTGAAACCTCCGGGACGAGTGCGAGCAGCCGGGTCGCATCGGGACCGGTCTGCGGCCGCATCGTCCCAGGCGAAGTCTAAGACCCGGTTAAGTCGACCTTAAGCCTTGCTCATCGCCGTCCGCGCTGGCCAGCCGCAGCGTGAACGTCGCCCCGTGCCCGTACACCGAGGCCGCCGTCAGCGTGCCGCCGTGCACTTCGGCGAGGTGCTTGGCGATCGCGAGGCCCAGGCCGGTTCCGCCGTGCTCGCGCGAACGCGAGCGGTCGACCACGTAAAACCGTTCGAAGACGCGGGGAAGGTCGGCGAACGGGATGCCCGCCCCGTTGTCGCGGACGGCGAGCACCGCGGCGCCGCGCTCGCGGCGGACCTCGATGACGACGCGGCCGCCGCGCGGCGTGTGGCGCAGCGCGTTGTCGACCAAGTTGAAGGCGATCTGCGTGAGCCGCTCGCGGTCGGCGTCGACCAGCACGGCCGGCGCGGCGTCGACGGTAAGCGCGACGCCCGCGTCGCCGGCGCGCTTCGCGAAGGCGTTCGCGGTCGCCGCCGCGACGTCGCGCAGCTCGAAGCGCTCGCGGCGCAGGCGCATCGTTCCCGACTCGGAGCGCGCGAGCTCGAGCAAGTCTTCGACGAGCCGGATCATGCGCTCGAGCTCGGCCGCGATCTGCGGGAGGAAGAGCGTCCGCGCCTGGGCGTCCTCGTCGGACACCATCACGGTGTCGAGCATGATCTTCATCGCGCTCAGCGGCGTGCGCAGCTCGTGCGAGACGTTCCCCACGAAGTCGGAGCGCATGCGCTCCGCGGCCAGCGACGAGGTCCGGTCGGCGGCGATCGCCATCGCGCCGTGGTCGTACGGCTGCGCCGTGACGCCGACGAACCGCTCGCGCGTCCCGCTGCCGAAGACGATGTCGCCGGTGCGCGTCTCGCCGATCAGCGCGTGGCCGATCATCCGCTCCAGCTCGACCGACGGGATCACCTCGATCATCGCGCGCCCGATCGCCCACTCCGGATCGACGGTGAAGAGCACCGCCGCGGCGTTGTTGAAGACGCGAACGCGCGCGCGCTCGTCGACGAGGAACGCCGCGAACGGGAGTGCGGCGACGAGCCGCGCGGCGCGGTCGTCGTCGGCGGCGCGCTCGTCGTGCGCGGAACGCGCCGGCGCAGGCGGCGCGGAGAGCGTGCGCCCGGCGCGCGGGCGGAGGGCGGCGTAGGTTGCGATGATCCCCGCGAGCGCACCCACCGAACCCGCGAGAACGTCGAACGCCATGACGCTCCCGCGCTACTCCCGGAACATGTAGCCGCGGCTGCGCACGGTGACGATGTGGCGGGGGTTGTTCGGATCGACTTCGATCTTCTCGCGCAACCAGCGAATGTGGACGCTGATCGTCTGGTGCTCGCCCTCGAAGTCGTAGCCCCACACCTTCTCGAGCAGCATCTGCCGGGTGACGATACGGCCGCGATTCTCCATCAGCACGTGCAGCAGCCGGAACTCCTTCGGCGCGAGCTGCACGTCGCGGCCGCGCACGACGAGCCGCTGGCGCGCCGGGTCGATCGTGATCTCGCCGGCGGTGATCGACTCGTCGCGCTCCTCCGCGTCGACCTCGACGCGCCGCAGCCGCGCTTTGATGCGCGCCATGATCTCGCCCAGCGAGAACGGCTTGGTCACGTAGTCGTCGGCGCCGAGCTCGAGCGCGAGCACCTTGTCGAACTCCTGATCCTTGGCGGTGAGCATGATGATCGGGACGTTCGAGGTCTTGCGGATCTCCTTGCAGGCTTCGATCCCGTCGAGCAGCGGCAGCATGATGTCGAGCACCACCAGGTCGGGGTGCTCTGTCTGCGCCAGCGCGACGGCGGTGCGGCCGTCGCCGGCGGTGGTCACCGCGTAGCCGTTCTTCTCGAGGTTGTAGCGCAGCGAGTGGACGATCGCCGCCTCGTCGTCGACCAGCAAAATCCGTTTCTTCGTCGCGAGCGCGGCCGTCGTCACGCGCGTGCCGGTTCCAGCGCGTCCAGGACGACGCGCACCTCGAACGTGCGCTCGAACAAGTCGGCTTTCGCCATCGCCGCATCCAGTTCGGCCGCCACGTCGCCGTCGGCCTGCGCGGTGAGCACCAGGCGACCGCCCTCGAGCCGGACGTTCACGTCGTTCACGAGGCCGAGGTGCCGAACGTCGAGGCCGTCGGCGATCCGCAGGAACGAGGCCAGGACGTCCACCCGCCGGCGGTCGCCGGGCGCGAGCGCGACGTATTCGGGATGCGAGGGCTTCGGGGCTGCGCGCCGGTAGTAGCGGGCGATCACGGCGACGAGCTCGCGCTCGGCGTCGCTCCAGCCGGGTAGCGGGGAGTTGCGAATCAGGTACGCGGCGTGCTTGTGGCGGCTCGACTCCGCAACGAACGCCCCGATCCCGTGCAGCATCGCGGCAGCCCACACCAGGTCGCGGTCGGCCGGCGCGAGCCCGTGCAGCGGGACGAGCCGTTCGAAGAGCAGCAGCGCGAGCCGCGCGACGTGCCGCTGGTGGTTCCCGAGGTGCTCGTAGCGGCGCGCGAGCGCCTCGACGGCCTCGACGCGCTCGGCGCGGACGTCTCCGAGCCGTTGCGCGAGGGCGCGATCCTGCTGCGCGAGGTCGACGACGACGCCGTCGCGGAGCGCGCGCTCGCACACGACGAGCTCCGGCAGCCCGAGCAGCTTCAGCGCGCCGATCAGCACGGCGTTGCCGGCGACGATGATGTCGGCGCGGCGCGGGTTCATCCCCGGCATCCGGCGGCGCTCCGCCTCAGCCATCGGCAGCATCTCCCGCTGCAGCTCCTCGAGGCGCGCGAGCCGCAGCGGGTAGCCGTGGACGCGCTTGAGGGCGAGCCCGCGCGCCGCCGCATCGACCGACGCGAGCCCCATGATCGTCCCCGACGTCCCGATCCCCAGATCGAGCCGGTAGTGCCGGATGCGCTCCGCGAGCGGAGAGAGCGTCTCCGCCACGTACGCGTCGAGCTCGCGCGCCGCGCGCAGCGGGTCGGCGCGTCCGCGCACGAACGCGTCGTAGAGCCGCAGGCTCCCGAGCTTCACCGACTCGACCAGATAGGTGCGCTCGCCGTCGGCGACGATGAACTCGGTCGAGCCGCCGCCGATGTCGACGATGCACGCGACGCGGTCGTAGAGCGGGTAGCCGTTCGCGACGCCGAGATGGATCAGCCGCGCCTCTTCGTGTCCGCTGAGGATCTCGAGCGGCAAGCCGGTGCGCGCCTCGACCATGGCGCGGAACTCCCCGCCGTTCTCCGTCTCGCGCACCGCGGAGGTGGCGACGGCGCGGACGCGCTCCGCGCCGCGCTGCCGCGCCGCGTCGGCGAAGCGCGCGATCGCCTCGACGCCCCGTTCCATCGCCTTCCGCGAGAGCAGGCCGCGCTGCAGCGCGTCGTCGCTGCCGAGCCGCACCATCTCGCGCGCCTTGTAGACGACGCGCGAGGTGTCGAACGCCGTGTCGATCTCGACCACGACGAGGTGGATGGAGTTCGTGCCGACGTCGATCGCGCCGAACAGCACGCCGCGCCGCTACCCTTCGGGAGTTCTTCCGACGCTGACGCCGGCGGCGCGCTCGTAGAACGTCGCGACCGACGTATAGTCGTCGCGGCCGTGTCCCTCGCCGGACGCCGCCGTGTAGAGCTGGTACGCGAGCGCGCTCGCCGGCATCGCGACGCCGAGCGCGCGAGCCGAGTCGAGCGCCGCCGCGAGATCCTTGCGCAGCAGGTCGAGCATGAAGCCCGGCTTGTGCGAACCGGCGAGCCACGTCTGCGGCAGCCAGTTCTGCAGCAGGTAGTTCGACGAGGTCGCGGTCAGCAGCACTTCCCGCACGGCCGCGACGTCGGCGCCGGCCTTCGCGGCGAACACGAGTCCTTCGGCGTTGGCCAGCATCGTGTTCGCGATGATGATCTGGTTGACGAGCTTCACCACCTCGCCCATCCCGACGCCGCCGACGCGGGTCGGCGTCCCCATCGCGCGCAGGACCGCTTCGGCGTCGCGAAAGTCCTCTTCCGAGGCGCCGACGATGATCGTCAGCGTTCCGCTCGTCGCGCGGGCCGGGCCGCCGGAGACCGGCGCGTCGACGAAGCGCAGCCCGTGCTCGCGGAGGCGCGCGTCGAAGGCGCGTGTCGCGACCGGCGAGATCGTCGACATGTCGATGAAGAGCGTCCCGGGCGCCGCGCCGCGCGATGCGCCGCGCTCGCCGAACAGCGCCTCTTCGACCTGCGGCGCGTCGGGAACGCACGTCACGACGACGCTGCTCGCCGCCGCGACGCCGGCGGGATCGCCGCCGTCGGCGGCGCCCTGCGCGACGAGCCGCTCCACCGGCTCACGGCGGCGGTGCGCGCAGACCGTCACCGCGAAGCCGCCGCGCAGCAGCGACGCCGCCATCGGCTCGCCCATCGCGCCGACGCCGACGAATCCCACCCTGGTTGCCATACGTGCCGCCGCGTACGGCGCCCGGAAGCGGACGGCCTGCGGCCGAAGCGCTCGGGGTGCGCGCGCTCGTCGCCTTCCTGCGCCTCTCGCGGCTGGTCTTTCTCGCCGGCGGGTTCGCGGGCGTCGCGCTCGGCGCGGCGGTCGCCGCGTCCGAAGGACGCCCGCTCCGCGCCGCGACGTACGCCGCGGCGCAGGTGCTCGTCACCGCCTTTCAGCTGATGGTGCACTACGCGAACGACTGGTTCGATCGGGCCGGCGACGCGGGCGGCGAGCGGCGCCGCAAAACGCCGTGGTCCGGCGGAAGCCGCGTGCTCGTCGACGGCACGCTGCCGGCGAGGACGGCCGGTTTCGCCGCTGGCCTTTGCGCGGCGCTCGGGCTCGCCGTCGCGGCCGGGTTCGCGCGCGCGGGAAACGGCGCCGCCGCGGCGACCGGGGTCGCGATCGGTGTGCTCGCGTGGGCATATTCCGCGCCGCCGCTGCGGTTCGCCGCGCGCGGGCTCGGCGAGGTCGACGCGGCGCTCGTCGTCGGCGTGCTCGTGCCGGCCGTCGCGTACGCCGCGTTCGCCGGCCGCCTCGACGCCGCGCTGTTCGAGGCCACCGCGGCGCCGTTCGTCGCGATGCTGGCGATGATGCTGTGCGTCGAGCTGCCCGACGCGCCGGCCGACCGGCTCGCGGCGAAGCGGACGCTCGTCGTGCGGACGTACCCCTCCTGCGTCTGGTTCGCGATCGCGGGACTGGCCTGCGTGGCGCTCGTCGAAGCGCTCGCCGCGACGCTGCGCCATGCGCCGGCGATCGCGGTGCTCGCGCTGATCCCGGCGGCCGCGTTCGCGGCGCGGCTCGTGTGGCTGGCGAACCGCGACCCGCGCCCGGCGTCGTTCGCCTTCGCCGGTCCCGGGCTCTCCGCGACGGTCACCGCCGGGCTCGCCGCCGTGTACGCGCTCGCCGCAACCGCCCGCTGACGACCGGCGTCGTTGCAAAGGGCCCGCCGGGAGCGCACGATGAAGGCAGCGGCGACATCCGACGGCCCGCGGCCGCACGAAGGGAAACCGACACCATGCTTGCTTCGATCCGGCGCCCGACGTTCGAAGATTTGAACCTCTCGACCGGGAAGCGCGCCCGCCTCTGGGAGATGATGTACGGTCACGGCCCGGCCAACGGGACGCTGATGCTGCTGCCGATCGACCAGGGGCTCGAGCACGGGCCGGTCGACTTCTTCGACAACCCCGACGCCATCGACACCGACTGGGTGCTGCGGCTGGCGATCGAAGGCAACTTTTCCGGCATCGCCTACCACGTCGGGCTCGCCGAGAAGTACCACAAGCAGTACGCCGGGCGCGTCCCGCTCGTGCTCAAGGTGAACGGGAAGACCAACGTCCCGCCCGACGACGAGTCGTTCAGCCCGCTGACCTCGAGCGTCGAGGACGCGGTGCGGCTCGGCGCCTCGGCGGTCGGCTACACCGTCTACGTCGGCTCGCCGGCGCAAGACCGCGACCTGCGTCAGGCCAACGACGTCCGCCGCGAGTGCGAGAAGTACGGGATGCCGCTGATCGTGTGGTCGTATCCGCGCGGCTCGGCGGTGAAGGCGAAGGGCGGCCAGGACTCGCTGTACGCGGTCGACTACGCGGCGCGCGTGGCGTGCGAGATCGGCGCCGACATCGTGAAGCTCAACGTTCCGAAGTCGGAAGAGGCGGCGAGCGCTTCGCCCAAGCCGTACAACGGGTTGACGATGAGCGAGATCGACGGGCTTCGCAAGGTCGTGAAATCGGCCGGGCGCACGCTGGTGCTCGTCTCGGGCGGATCGAAGATGGGCGACGACGACACCGTGCACAAAGCGCGGATCGCGATGGAGTCGGGCTGCGTGGGGCTGATCTTCGGCCGGAACATGTGGCAGCGCAAATGGGACGACGCGCTCGCGATGTCGCGCCGCATGCACGATCTGATGAAGGAGTTCGGCGACTGACCGGGATCGACGCGACGCAGGCGGTCGCCGCGAACGCGGCACCGCCCGCCGCAGCCACGCTCGAGCAGCGCATCGACGCCGCGCTCGAGCGGATACGCCCGGCGATCCGCCGCGACGGCGGCGACGTCTGGCTCGTCCGCGTCGCCGACGGCGTCGCCTACGTGCAGATGATCGGCGCGTGCGGCGGCTGTCCCGCCTCGCACGCGACGCTCAAGGGCGGGATCGAGGCGGTCGTCCTGCAGGACGTCCCCGAGCTGCGCGCCGTCGAACAGCTCTGAGTCAGGCGGTTAGAGGCTGACCGCGCCGGCGTAGCCGGTGAGCTCGACGTAGCCCGCGCCGGCGCGCGCGCCGGTCGACGCGTCGTTCACGTCGACGTCGCCTTCCCAGTACGAGACGCCGCCGGCCGTGTTCACCAGCTCCTGATCCCGCAGCACGGGCGCGAGCACGACGTCGATGCGCGCGGAAGGAACGCGGACGCGCCAGCCGCTCGGGTACACGCCGCCGGTGTGCGGGCTCTTCCACGTCCCGGTCGCCTCGGCCGTGACGTCGCGTGCGGCGAGGAAGCGCACCCGTCCGCGCGCGTCGATCAGCGAGCCGCTGGACTCCGGTGTCAGCGTGCCGTCGCGCCGGCGCAGACGGTAGATCATGAGCTCGCGGTCGTCGTCGAGCTGGATCGCGAACCAGTCCCAGCCTGCCTGATCCGGCTGCAGCTCGTCGGAGCCGAACTCGTGATCCATCCACGAGAGCCCGCCGACCGCGAGCCGCTCGCCGCGATAGACCAGCGTCCCCGACGTGCGCAGCCGCGTCATCGAGTAGTAATGCGACGCGCACGTCGCGCAGGACGCCTTGAGCGAGACGCCGCGGTGCCCGTGAAGCGCCGGCGGCTTCTCGCTTCGCTCGGTGAGGTCGAGCGCGAGCTCGCTCCCGGCGCCGTGCAGACGAAACGACGGCGATGCGGCGTCCCCGGTCCGTGTTCGCGCGAAGTGCAGCGTCCAGGCGTTCGATGCGACGTCGAGCGTGCGCGTCGACGCGCGGCCCATGCCGAGCGCCTCGCGCGCGAAGCGGTCTTCGTAGACGAAGCCGCGTCCGGCTTCGTCGGTGAGCGCCAAGTGCGCCGGGTACACCTGATTTCCGCGCCAGCGCGATTCGCCGGGCGCGGGCCGCGGATCGCCGGGGCGCAGCCCGAAGCGGAAGAACGTCAGCTCGTAGCCGAAGCGGCGGCCGTCGCGCGCGCGCAGGTGACCGGTGTAGTACCACCACTCGCTCTGAAACGCGACGTGCGCGGCGTGGTCGCGCGGGAACGCGAACGCCCACGGCAGCCGCGCGTTCGCGAAGCCTTCGCGCGTCGTGCGCGGAAGCGCCGTTTCCGGCGAGCGCGCGAGGCGTTCCGGCGCCGCGGGCGCGGCGGGCGCCGCGGGCGCGGCGGGCGCCGCGGGCGCGGCGGCCGCCGCGATGCTCAGAGCGCACGCGGCCGCGCCTGCGGCCGCCGCGCGGCGCAGCGCGCTTCTCACCAACGCCGTGACGCGGGTCCGCGTCATTCGGTGCGCACGGCATCCGCGGTGCGGATGCGGGCCGCCACGCGCGCCGGGTAGAGGCCCGCGAGCAGCGCGGCGGCGACGACGAGCGCGACCGTCTCGGCGAGGAAGCTCCACGGCACGTACAGCTCGATCAGCCACCCGAAGGCCTGCCGATTGATCACGAAGACGAGGACGAGCGCGAGCAGCAGGCCGACGACGACGCCGAGCGCTCCGCCGAGGACGCCGATCCCGGCCGCCTCGGTCAGCACGACCGCGCGCACGCCGCGCGCGGTCAGTCCCAGGTAGCGCAGCAAGCCGAACTCGCGGCGCCGCTCGAGCACGAGCGCGAAGAGCGTCGAGACGACGCCGAGCACGGCGATCGCGATCGCGATGACGTCGAGCGCGTACGTGATCGCGAACGTGCGATCGAAGATCTGCACGACGAGGGCGCGCAGCTCGCGGTTCGTCTCGACGTCGATGCGCAGCGGCGCGACCGCCCGGAAGATCGCGGTGCGCAGCCGGGCGAGATCGACGTTCGGCGCGGCGTAGACCGCGATCGAGTCGGCCTGGTCGTCGCGGAAGAGCCGCCGGTACGTGCGCACGTCCATCAGCACGAAGCCGGCATCCGAGGAGTAGTCGTTGTAGACGGCGGCGACCCGCAGCGCGACGATCCCCGACGGCGTCGGGAGCGCGATGCGCTGTCCCGGCGTGACGCCGAAGCGCGCCGCGAACGGCTCGGAGATCAGCACCTCGCCGCCGGTCGTGACGGCGCGCGCCAGCGCCGGGGCGTCGCGCACGCCGAGCAGCCGCAGGTGCGGATGCCGCGCGAGGATCGCGAGGTTCGTCGCGCCGACGTTGGTGAGCCGCCCGCGAAACGGGACTTGCACGCCGCGAAACGTGTCGACCTCGGCGACGCCCGGCACGGCGGCGATGCGCGGCGCGACCTCGGGTCCGAACGCGGGGCTGCCCGACGCGTCGCCGAGGCCCAGCGGGCGGACGAACAGGTCGGCCCGCAGCGTCTCGCCGGCCCACGCGACGACCGTCGTGCGGAACGATGCGACCAGGACGGCGATCGCGACCATCATCCCGATCGCGATCGTGAGCGCGGCGACCGCGACCGCGGTTCGCCACGGCGCGCCGGCGACGTTCGCGGCCGCGAGCCCGAGCGCCGGACGGCGCGCGCCCAGCGCCGCGCCCGCGCGCGCCAACCCCTCCACTGCCAGCGGCGTGCACAGCGAGCCGCCGAAGATGATCAACAGGCCGGCGGCGTAACCGAACACCGGGACGCCGTCGAGCGCCGGCGCGCGCGTGCACGCCCAGGCGAGGAGCAGCAGCGCGAGCCCGGCGGCGGCGGCGCGCGGCGCGAGCCGCGGCCGCGGGCGTTCGAAGCCGTGCGCGCGCATCGCGATCGCCGGCGCGGTCGACGCCGCGTCGAGCGCGGGGAACGCGGCCGCGGCGATCGAGGCGAGGACGCCGAACACGAACGCCTTCACGAAGAGCGCCGGATCGTACAGCACGCGGTCGGCGTGCGTTCCGACGTACAGCGTGTCGACCGTTCGCGTCACGGCCGCGACGGTCGACGTCGCGAGCAGCGCGCCGAGCGCGAGCCCCGCGAGCGAGCCGGCCGTGCCGAGCAGCGCGCCCTCGCCGAGGAACGTCCGGAACACGGCGCCGCGCGTCGCTCCGAGCGCGCGCACCGTTCCGATCTCCGGACGCCGCTGGACGACCGAGATTGCGACCGTGTTGTAGATCAGATACATTCCGACGAGCAGCGCGACGTAGGCGAGCGCCTCGAGGTTCAGCCGGAAGCTGCGCAGCATCCGCGCGATCTCGCCGGTTCGCGTCGCGGGCGTGATCACCCGTGCACCGGGCGGAACGACGCGCTCGAGCGCCCGCCGAACCTGCGCGAGGCGCGCGCTCTCGGCGACGACGTCGATGCGATCGAGCAGCCCGATCTTCGCGAAGATCTCCTGCGCCGTCGCGACGTCGACGAACACCACGCTGGAGTCGATCCCCGGCGTCCCCGCCAGGACGATCCCCGCCACGCGGAGCGTCACGTCGCGATCGCCGGCGAGCGCGTGCACCGTCGCGCCCGTCCGCCAGCGCAGCCGCGCCGCCGTGGCGGCACCGACGAACGCGCCGTGCCCGTTCACCAGCACCCACGGGTCGACGTCGCTGCCGCCGGCGACCGCGTCCGGCGCCGCGACGTTCGACGTACCGGAATGCGGGAGCGGCCGGAGCAGGTCGACACCGAGCACGCGCACGATCTCGCCGGAGAGCGGATCGCCGGCCCGCGCGCCGACCACGAGCGAATCCTCGATCGCCGGCGTCGCCGATACGACGCCGGGGACGGCGAGGACGCGCACGATCGCGCGTTCGTCGAAGCCGCGTCCGACGCCGAGCACTTGGAGGTTCACCGCGCTCGAGACGACGTCGACGCTCGAGGCGAATGACGCGACCGCCGTCGCGTTCGCCAGGTCGATCGCGAGGCCGATCGCGACGGCGAGCGCGACCGCCGCGAGCGTGACGAACGAGCGCAGCAGGTTCGCGCGCAGCGGCCCGGCGACCAGCGCGGCGAAGAGACCGCTCATCTCATCCGTGCGGCGCGACGACCCGGCCGTCGCGCATGTGCACGACGCGGTCGCACACCGCGGCGGCCTCGTCGCTGTGCGTCGCCATGAGGATCGCCTGCCCGCCGCTTGCGATCGAGCGCAGCAGCGCGAGCACGCGCGCGCCCGTCTGGGTGTCGAGGTTCCCCGTCGGCTCGTCGGCGAGGACGATCGCCGGGCGGTGCACGATCGCCCGCGCGACCGCGGCCCGCTGCATCTGCCCGCCCGAGAGCTGAGCGGGAAACGCGCGCGCCTTCTCGGCCAGTCCGACGTCGGCCAGCACGGCGGCGACGCGAGCGGCGATCTCGGCGCGCGGCCTGCGCGCCAGCACGAGCGGCAGCGCGACGTTCTGGTCGACCCGCATCGCGGGGAGCAAGTTGAAGAACTGGAAGACCGTGCCGACGCGCTCGCGACGGAGCCGCGTCAGCTCGTCGTCGCCGAGGGCCGTCGTGTCCGCGCCGTCGACGCGGACGACGCCCGCCGTCGGCAGGTCCACGCAGCCGACGAGGTTCAGCAGCGTCGACTTCCCGCACCCGCTCGGCCCGACGAGCGCGACCATCTCGCCCCGCGCGACGTCGAGCGAGACGCCGTCCAGCGCGCGCACCGCTTCTTCTCCCACCCCGTACACCTTCACGGCGTCGCGCACGATCACGGGCGCGGCGAGCGAGGGCGTCTGGAGCACGCGTTCGTCAGCGCGGCGCACGAAAGACGAGCGCGGCGTTGATCCCGCCGAAGCCGGCCGAGTTCGAAAGGACGGTCCGCACCGGGCGTTCGAGCCGCTCGCTCGTGATCGCCAGCCCGCAATCGCCCTCGTCGCTGTTGACGCTGCGCGGGACGATCCCGTCGCGAATCGCCAGGAGCGAGAGCGCGGCCTCCCAGGCACCCGTCGCGCCGAGCGCGTGGCCATGCTGGCCTTTCGTCGCGGTGACCGGAACGCCGCCGGTTCGCTCGCCGAAGACGCGCCCGAGCGCGAGCGCTTCGCACTCGTCGCCGAGCGGCGTGGCGCTCCCGTGCGCGTTGACGACGTCGACGCCGGCGGGATCGAGCTCGGCCTCGGCGAGCGCGCGGCGCATCGCATCGGCGTTCATCGCGCCGTCCGGACGCGGCGCCGACATGTGGTGCGCGTCGTTCGTGAGCCCGTACCCCGCGACCTCACCGTAGATCGTCGCGCCGCGCGCGTGCGCGTCGTCCTCGCGCTCGAGCAGCAGGATCCCGGCGCCTTCCGCCATGACGAAGCCGTCGCGATCGCGGTCGAACGGCCGGCTGGCGCGGCGCGGATCGTCGTTGCGCGTCGACATCGCGCGAATCACCGTGAACGCGCCGAAGACGAGCGGCGAGAGCGGCGCTTCGACGCCGCCCGCGAGCGCGGCGCGCACGTCGCCGCGCGCGATCGCGCGGAACGCCTCGCCGATCGCAACCGCGCCCGCGGCGCACGAGTTGCCGTTGGCGATGCTCGGTCCGCGCAGGCCGAAGGCGATCGCGACGTTGCACGACGCCGCGCCGCCGAACACCGAGATCGCGAGGAGCGGCTTCACCGCGTCGAGTCCCTTTTCGCGGAAGACGTCGTGCTGCTCGTCGGCGAACGCGAGCCCGCCGAGCGCCGAGCCGACGTAGACGCCGACGTCGTCGGAAGCGCCGTTCGGCGCGTAGCCTGCGTCCTCGAGCGCGAGACCCGCGGCGGCGATCGACAGCTGCGAGAAGCGGTCGGTCCAGCGGAGCCGGCGCGCATCGACGTACGCGCGCGCGTCGAACCCTCGGACTTCGGCCGCGATGCGCGAGCGGTAGCCCTCGGTCGGGAAGCGCGTCACCGGCGCGACCGCCACGCGCTCGCTGAGCACGCCCTCCCAGAACGCGCGCACGCCGATCCCGAGCGGGCTCACGATGCCGATCCCCGTGACGACGACGCGGGTCGGCTCGGCGCCGCGGGCGGTCACGCGCCGGCCTCGGCGAGCATCTTCATCCGCGCCAGCGTCCGCGCCGCGACGCCGCGCACGAAATAGTCGGAGACGACGTGGCGGCCGAGCCAGCCGGCGGCGATCGGGAACGCGAACGCGAGACGATGCTCGATCGTCACGCGCGTCCCGCCCGCGATCGGTTCGAAGATCCACTCCACGTCCATGCCGCGCGTCCAGCCGCGCAGGTGCCGGAAGGCGATGTGCGGCGTGCGCGGATCGTTCGTCTGTTCGGCGACCCAGCTCAGCGGGAAGACGCCGTGCCGCGCGCCCATCGCGACGACGCGCACGTCGTCGCGGCGTTCGAGAACGCGGACGTAGCGGTAGTGCGGAAGCAGCTCCGGCCAACGCTCCGTCGCCGCACCCAGCGCGTAGACGGCGGCGGCCGGCGCGGCGATGTCGACCGCGTTCCGCGTCACCGTCACGCCAGGAGCCTTCCCAGAACGGCCGGGCGGAACGCGCCCTCCGGCGGCGCGGTGCCGGCGAGGGCCTCGACGAGCGCGGCGGCGGCGTCCGGAAAGCGCTGCAACCGCGTCGCGGCGCGTCGCGCGAGGGGCGGGACGGCGACCAGCAGCGCGATCGTCGCGGCGAGCCGGCGGCGTATCGCGAGCTCGCGCGCGCGGCGGCGCGCGTACTGCTCGAACAGGACCGCCTCGCGCGCGGGATCGCGCAGCGCGGCGAGGATCGTCGCGGCGGCGTCCTCGGCCGACGTGAGCGCGAGGAAGACGCCCTGGCCGGTGAAGGGATCGACGAAGCCGGCCGCGTCGCCGGCGAGCAGCGCGCCGGGCGCGGCGGCGCGACGCACCTCGTGCGCGAGCGGGCCGATCGCCACGCGAGGCCCGGCGCGCGTCGCGCCCTCGAACGAGCGCGCGCCGTGCGCGAGCGCGGCCGCCGCGCCGCCGAGCCCCGCGTCGACGTCGGCGCTCCAGCGCGCGAGCCGCGCGCGCGGGACGACGACCATGACGTTCGCACGTCCCGGCTCGCGCAGCGGGTTCAGCGCGAAGTACGCCCCCGCCCCGCAGTACATCTCGACGTGCGCGTCCAAACCGGTGAAGCCCTCGTAGTGTCCGCCGAGCGCGTACCGCGCGCGGCCGCGCGCGGCTGTTGCGAGCCCGAGCTTCCGCGCCGTCAGCGACCCGGTTCCGTCGGCGCCGACGACCGCGCGTGCGCGCACCTCGCGCAGCACGCCGTCCTCGTCGCGCACGCGCACGCCGGCGCACCGCCCGCCCTCGCGAAGGACGTCCTCGACATGCGCGCGGTCGACCGCCGCTCCCGCGGCGCGGGCAGCCTCGAGCAGAATCGCATCGAGCGCCGCGCGCGGACACGCCAGCGAGGTGCGCGCGAACGCAAGCGCGACGGGCGCCGCGCCCGCGGCGCGGAGGCGTACGCCGCGCAGCGGCCCGGCGTCGGCCGCCAGCGCGTCGAGGACCCCGAGCCGTTCCAGCGCTTCCACCGCGCCGGCGTTCAGATACTCGCCGCAGACCTTCGTGCGCGGGAAGCGCGCGCGCTCGACGATCCGCACCGCGACGCCGGCGCGCGCGAGCAGGAGCGCGGTCGCGCTTCCCGCCGGACCGCCGCCCGCGACGACGACGTCGGTCACCGCGGGACGCCGTCCGTCAGCGTCATGCGGAAGAACGCTTCGCGCGCCACCCGGGGCGCCTGCCACCCGGCCTCGCGCGCGAGCGCGAGCGCTTCACGCGGCGTGTACGCGCGGCGGGCGGAGAGCGGCGCGTCGTGCCGGGTGAGGCGGTTTCGCGACGTGCGCGACCAGCTCCAGGCGGCGACGAAGCCGAGCACCGAGCGCCGCAGGTCGCACACGACCGGCGCGAGCCGCGCGACGCGGCGCAGCTCGCGCAACAGCGCGCACGCGGCGGGCGGCTCGAAATGATGGAGCGCGAGCGTGCACGTCACGGCATCGAACGCATTCTCGTCGAACGGGAGCCGTTCGCCCTCGCCGCGCACGAACGCGAGCCGGGGCTCCTCGCCGGCGGCGCGCCGCGCGAGCGCGAGCATCGCGTCGCTGCGGTCGAGACATGTCACGTGGAGCGGTGCGCCGCGCGCGCTGGCGTCGCGCAGGAGGGCGCGCGGGACGTCGGCCAGGCCGCTGCCCACGTCGAGAACGGTTCGGGCGCCGAGCGCGCGGACCGCGCGCACGACCGGTGCGGCGCCGCCGAACCGTTCGTTCGCGAAGGCGACGTCGCGCAGATTTCCGGCGAGCTCTTCGACGTCGTCGATCGGCTCGTCCATCAGCTCGCGGGCGATGATACGGCGCACGCGAGGCTCACGTCATCGCGCTACTGGCGTTCCTTGTACCACTGCGCGTTGATGTCGATGAAGTTCTTCCACTTCTCCGGGACGTCCGAATCGGCGTAGATCGCTTCGACGGGACAGGCCGAGACGCACGCTCCGCAGTCGATGCAGACTTCGGGATCGATGAAGAGCTGCGTATCTTCGTCATCGCCGTGGATACAGTCGACCGGGCAGACGTCGACGCACGACTTGTCCTTCGTCCCGATGCAAGGTTCCGTGATGACGTAGGCCATAACGGGACGAGGGTTGCCCGGGGACGCGAAGCCCTCCTACCGACGAAAGACGCAGGCGCCCGCCCCCGTGAGGGAACGGACGCCTGCGAAGCGCTCCTGCGTGCGATCAGACGGTCGAGCGACGACCGGTGAAGGCGCGGAGGATGAACAGCAGGATCACCGCCCCGACGAACGCGACGAGGATGCTCCACAAGTTCATGCCGGTCACGCCGGTGTGACCGAACGCGTTGAAGACCCAGCCGCCGATGAAGGCGCCGATGATCCCGACGATGATGTCGCCGAGGATGCCGCCGGGCCCCTCGCCCGGGACCACGTACTTCGCGAGGAACCCCGCGATCAGACCCACGATCAGCCAAGCCAGAATGCCCATGGAGGAGTTCGTTCCCTTTCGTTTCGAGTCAGGCGGCCCGTCGCCGCCGGCGCCCGCCAATCCTTCCCTGCGGCGGGAAAACCAAACGGTCGTGCGGGCGGCCGGCTCGGAACCTTGGTCGCCCCCCGCGGGTAGGTCGTAGACGATGAGCGTCACGTGCGAGGTCTGCCGGGCGAAGCCGGCGAGCGTCTGGGACTACGCGCTGCGCGACGGCCGGTGGACCCAGGCCGAGGTCTGCGACGATTGCGCGAAGCGCAGGCGTCGCGCACCGCTCGCGATCCTCGGCGCCGCCGCCGCGGCGGCCGCGCTCGTCGGCGGCGCCGCCGTCGCGATCGACGCCGCGAACCGCCGGAAGAACCCCTCCGCCGAGCAGTCGCCGCCGCCGGCGCAGCCGTTGGGCGACCTCGGCCGCGTCTTCCGCGGGCCCTCGACGCTCGCGCAGTACTCGCGCGATCTCACCGACGCCGCGCGCCGCAACGAGCTCGATCCCGTGATCGGGCGGGAGAACGAAGTCGAGCGCGTCGTCTCGATTCTCGCGCGCCGCAGCAAGAACAACCCCGTGCTCATCGGCGAGCCGGGCGTCGGCAAGACCGCGATCGTCGAAGGCCTCGCGCAGCGGATCGCGCGCGGCGCCGTCCCGCCCGCGCTGAAAGAGAAACGCGTGCTCGCGCTCGCGCTGGGTCCGCTCGTCGCGGGGACGAAGTACCGCGGCGAGTTCGAGAGCCGCGTGAAGCGGATCCTCGACGAGGTGAAGCGCGCTGGGCGCGAAGTGATCCTCTTCATCGACGAGCTGCACACGCTCGTCGGCGCGGGCGCCGCAGAAGGCTCGCTCGATCTCGGCTCGATGATCAAGCCGGAGCTCGCGCGCGGCGAGCTGCAGTGCATCGGCGCCACGACCTTCGACGAGTATCGCAAGTACATCGAGTCGGATGCGGCCCTCGAGCGGCGCTTCCAGCCCGTTCAGGTCGACGAGCCGACGATCGAGCAGACGGTCGCGATCCTGCGCGGACTGCGTCCGCGCTACGCGCAGCATCACGCCGTCCGCATCGACGACGACGCGCTCGAAGCGGCCGCCGCGCTCTCCGCGCGCTACATCGCCGACCGCTACCTGCCCGACAAGGCGATCGACGTGGTGGACGAAGCCGCCGCCTCGGCGGCGATGCAGGGCGCCGCCGCGGTCGACGTCGAGCGGGTCGCGGCGGTGGTGTCACGCTGGACCGGGATCCCGCAAGGGACGCTCACCGACGCGCAGCGCGCGGGACTCCTCGCGCTCGAAACGCAGCTGGGCGCGCGCGTGGTCGGGCAGGACGCGGCGATCCGCGCCGTCGCCGAAGCGATTCGGCGAGCCCGCGCGGGGCTCAAAGACCCGCGCAAGCCGGTCGGCGGCTTTCTGTTCATCGGTCCGAGCGGCGTCGGGAAGACCGAGCTCGCCCGCAGCCTGGCGCAAGCGCTCTTCGGGACCGACGACGCGCTCGTGCGCCTCGACCTCTCGGAGTACACCGAGTCGCACACGATCTCGCGGCTGCTCGGCGCGCCGCCCGGCTATCAAGGGCACGACGAGCCCGGACAGCTCACCGAGCCGGTGCGGCGGCGCCCGTACTCCGTCGTGCTGTTCGACGAGATCGAGAAAGCGCACCCGGACGTCGCGGCGATCCTGCTGCAGATTCTCGACGACGGCCGCGTCACCGACGCGAAGGGCCGGACGATCGACTTCCGGCACGCGATCCTCGTGCTCACCTCGAACGCGGAGCGCGACGAGCTCGAAGCGGCGCTCCGCCCGGAGCTGCTCGACCGGATCGACGAGATCGTTGTCTTCAAGGAGCTCGGTCCGCGCGAGATCGAGAAGATCGTGCAGCTGCAGATCGGCGCGCTCGCGGAGCGCCTCGGCGCGCACGCGATGCAGCTCGAGCTCTCCGAGGGAGCGCGGGGCTTCCTCGCGACGGCGAGCGCCTCGCAGGGCAGCGGCGCGCGCTACGTGGCGCGCGCGATCGCCCGTCACGTCACGACGCCGCTCTCGGAAGCGATTCTGCGCGGCCGGCTCGCGGGCGGACACACCGCGCGGGTAGACTACGACGGGAAGACGATCACCGTGGAAGCAGCATGACGACGAACCGACCCGCCGCGCCGCCGCGGCCGAACCGCTACGCCGCGCGCACGACGGCGGTCCATCGTGACGGCGCGCCGTGGCTGCTGCTCGCCGCGGCGCTGCTCGCCCTGACGCTCGCGTTGGCGGCGGCGGGCGAAGGCTCCGCGCAAACCGTGCCCGTCGGCACGCCGCCGAACCCGAACGCGAACCAGACCTCGCAGCTCATCTGGAGCGCGATGACGGCGGCCGCGCGCGCCGCCTCCACGAACCCGGCCGCCGCGCAGGCCGCGAACACGGCGACGAGCGCCGCGATCGAACGGTACCGCATGCACGACATCGCCGGCGCACGCTCGGCGGCGATCCAGGCGCTGATCGAGGCGAACCAACCCACGCCTTCGACGCTTCGCCCGCTCCAGCCGGTCGCCGCGCCGCCGAGCTACGTGCAGACCGCGCCGCCGCCGCTGAACCTCGCCGGCGTCGCGGAGGTCGACGCCGACGGCTTCATCGCCCAGGCGCGCGGCTCGCTCGAGGCCTGTCGGCAGCAACATTCGCCGAACACGAACGCGGCGACCGCGCAGCTCGTCGCGGCGTCCCGCGACTACCAGGCCCACCGCTTCACGAACGCGCAAGCGGAAGCGAAGAAGACCATCGATCTGTGCGCACCATCGCTTCGCGCGATCAACCTGCGCACGCCCTGACCGCGGCGTCGCCCGGCGCATCCCGGGAGCAGCGTATCTCGTTCGCGTCCTCCCGGCTGCCGGGCGAGCTCACTCAGAAAGACCGGCGGGCTCGCTGCTCTCCGGCGTGAGGTTGGCGTAGCGGCCCTCCAGCCGATAGTGCGCCGCGAAGAGACCGCCGAACTCTCCTGCCGTCGTGTAACGGTTGACCAAGCCGGTCTGCGCGTCGAGGTCGACGAGGACGTCGACCGCGGACGGGTGCCCGAAGTGGTACAGCTTCCATACCGCGACCGCTCGGCAGATGCGGCCCGTGGCCGGCGTAATCCAGAGTTCGCGCAGGTTGTAGTACAGAGGATCGCCGCCGGTCTTGGGACGCAGGCGCAGATGCGTCGCGCCAGGGCACTCGGCCACGGGGTCGCCGCCGGCGTCGGTGATGACGTAGTGGGTCGTGCGCGCCCCGGTCGAGCCGATCACCTTGTACGGCGTATCGGTGACGATTCCAAACTGTTCCGGCGACGCGACGGCCGGCTTGAGGAAGACGTCTGGAGGCAGGTAGGCAAAACCCGCACGCGAGCCGGCAGGCCGCTCGTTCCCGCGATCGTCGGTGAAGCGCACGTGGCCGTCGCGCGTGCGCTCCACGGCATGCCAGTCTTCCTGATGATCGCGCGTGCCGACCACCTGCACGTAGTGGTAGTCGAAGCGTAGGTACGGTGGATCGGGGATCGCGCGCATCGCGGCGAGCGCGTCGAAATAGACCTCTTCCGGTGTCGCCGGGCGATCCGCTGCGAACGCTCCTGCGGCTCCCATACTCGCCGCGGCGAATGCGAGGCCGAGCACGGCGGACGCCATGATTCGCTGAAAG
>Ga0209810_1001574_pt1 | contig 33310 bp, 33 predicted proteins | sample Coa_R1_7_FD_187159 | JGI IMG/M metagenome (GOLD analysis project Ga0209810, IMG submission 187159) | Surface soil microbial communities from Centralia Pennsylvania, which are recovering from an underground coalmine fire - Coalmine... | ecosystem: Environmental > Terrestrial > Soil > Unclassified... | reverse complement strand
GCGAGTCACGGGCGGGCGGCGTCCCGTGTGGCCCTGCCTGATTCTGGATTGCTTCGCCCGCGCTGTCGCGCGGGCTCGCAATGACGGAGGGGCGGCCGTGCCGCGAATCGTAAGCGCGAGGCGACGGCACCGTCATGTCCACCGTCATTGCGAGGCGGCGAAGCCGCCGAAGCAATCCAGGCGGAAGGTGCCGCGAGTCACGGGCGGGCGGCGTCCCGTGTGGCCCTGCATGATTCTGGATTGCTTCGCCCGCGCTGTCGCGCGGGCTCGCAATGACGGTGACGTCGCGCTCGCGCTCGCAATGACGGTCAAGGGCATTTGGATTGCCTCGCCCTCGGCTCTCACGCGCGCGCAATGACCGAGAAGGGAAACACGCGGTCTGCCGGCGCGTGACCTTTTGCGGCAACCGGTTCCCGCTTTTCGGGATCGTGCGCAAGCTTACGGCGATTTAATCTCTGTCCAAACTTTAACTTGCTAAGGCACGACGCCCGCGCCTCAATGCGCGCCGGTCGAACAACGCCATTGGAGGTGGCTCATGTGGAAACCCATTATGGCCGGCGCGGGCGCGCTCGCGATCGTCGGCGCAAGCCTGGCCTATGCGCAATCGGGCCCTGCCGGCTTCGAGCGCGCGCAACGCTGGCGTCCGTCGGCGCAGGACGTCGAGGCGTTCGGCGACGCGCATATCGCGGCGCTGCATGCCGGGCTCAAGCTCAACGCCGAGCAGGAGAAGAACTGGCCGGCGCTCGAGGCCGCCCTGCGCGATTTTGCCAAGCTGCGCGCCGAGCGCGTGGCTTTGCGCGCCAATGCGGGGCCGCCGGGCGACCCGATCGAACGGCTTGCCAAGCGCGCGCAGGCGATCGAGGAGACGGGGGCCGCGCTCAAGAAGATCGCCGATGCCGCCGCGCCGCTCTACAAGAGCCTCGACGAGAGTCAGAAGCATCGCTTCGTCGCGCTGGCGCATTTCGGCATGCATCGCTTCGGCCGTTGGCGCCCGCACCCATGGCGCGTGAGGTTCGACCGGCCGCGCTTCGAACGCGGCGCACCGATGCTCGACCGGCCGACGGATCATCCTTTCGGCGACGATCAGCCGCAATGAGGCGGCACGCGAAGCCGACGCGGCGGCGCGAAATCCCCGACGTGCAAGCCGCTGTTTGAGAAGCCGCCGGATCCGTTCCGGCGGCTTTTTTCAGCCGGCCTCCGCGTTTCCGCCGGCGTCGACGCCGTCGCCGGGCGGCGTTGCGCGGCGGAAACCGCGAGGCCTCGCTCGGCGAAAGCGCGCGGCGCCCCGCGCGGAGGAGACACGCGGCGCCCCGCGCGGCCCCGCACATCGCGGACCGGTCTCGTCCAAGGCACCGCGCGCAGGCCCTTGCTGGACAGCCCCGTCCGCCTTTGCTAACAGACCGCCGCCCGGCAGCTCGGCCGCGGCGATCCCGGGCGCATAGCTCAGTTGGTAGAGCAGCTGACTCTTAATCAGCGGGTCCCAGGTTCGAGTCCTGGTGCGCCCACCATTGATTTTCTTAAAATTTTTCGCTTCCATCGCCATACTCGCTATGACTGGTTGGGCGAACAGTTGGAAAAATCCGTTCGCTTTTCGGTGGCCTCCAATTTTCGGATTGCGGCCTCGGCAAGTGCCGGGTCGCGGTGCAGATAGTGTGTGTCGAGAATCGACCGAACGCCGCGGAGCGTGTGCCCGGTGATCGCCGCTATCTCCGACTCAGTCGCGCCGGCCAACGCTAAACGCGTCACCGCCGAGCCGCGCAGGTCGTGAAAGGTTAGATTGGCGACGCCGGCGCGTGCGCAGGCCGCGCGCCATGACGCCCGAAATCCGTCGCTAGTCCATGGGCGCCCATCCGCCGTCGTGAGAATAATTGGCCCGCGCTTCTTGACCGCATCGAGCGCGGCTTTGAGCGCCTTGTGCACCGGCACAGTGACGCGCACGCCGGTTTTCGATTGACGCAATCGAATGTATTGGCCGTCGTACGCCGACCACGGCAAACGCAGAAGATCGCCCTGCCGCTGGCCGGTGTAGAGCGCAAGCAGCAACGCAAGTTGGAGGTGCGGCGGGGAAGACTCGAGGAAGGCTTTGATGTCGGCGTCTTGCCAGATTCGATCAACACGCGAGCCGCGATATAGCCGGCCGGCGCGCTCGCAGGGGTTTGCGACGGTCATACCGCGGTCAGCGGCCCAGGCGAGCACGCGCGCCAGCACCGAGAACGCGTAGTCGGCCTGCCTTCGACCAGATATGCTTGCGATGCGGTCGCGCCACGCGAGGAATTCGCCGCGCGCGCGACGATCGGCCAAGGCGCGCAGCGGAAAATCACCGAAATCTTGCTCGATGCGCCGAATATGGAAAACGTAGCTTCGCCGCGTCGTGGGGGCAAGCCTTCGAAAATCCTCGCTTGCCTGGTAGGCGGCAAGAACCGAGAACAACACACCTTCTGGCGGCTTGCGGCGCGCGGTGACGGCTTCGTTGTAGCTCGCAACGAATTCCGGCGATCCAGGCTCACCGCGAAGACGCGGGCCGCCTTTCCATGCATAATAGTAGGCGACCTCGCGCCCGTCAGCGAGACGCTTACGAACGACGTTAAGTCCCTTTAATCGTATCCGCATGACGCCGCTTCCACTCAGTGAATTCATCCACCGGGTCGTGCGCCGTGTTGTCGGCGCAAACGACGAATCTACCATCAGCGGAAACTTCGATACGCTGCACGTCGATGCCGGCTTTGAGAACGGCGCGGACTATTCGCTCGAGGTCCCGTTGCCGAAAACGCGCGCGCATCGTCGTCTTTCCTAATCAAGCGGAGGCGCTAACGAAATGCCCGCGGCCTCGGCGCGCGCGCACATGGCCGCGTAGATGGCGGGTAGGTTCACCAAGCGAAATGAACAAAGCTTTTCCATCACGCTCGCTAGCCGGCGGCGCTCGCCACGCACCGAAAACCGCACCTCGGCATCCCGCAGCCGATCTAACCAAGCGGTGGTCGCCACCCGAAGCCGCGGCGAGTCGGGGACGTTTTCGTCCGATGGCGCGACGCGACGGTCGGCGACGATGTAGACAAGCGGGGTCCCGTCGTTGCGGATTAGATCGCTTCCGCGCTCCGGCAGTTCGGGCGGGTCGCGATTTATGATCGCACTGCCCTCGCGGAGCGTCAGACCGAGGCGCTGGAGCTCAAGCGCCACGCAGGTCGCAAAAGCCTCTCCCACTGAATAGTCGGACAAGCCTCCACGTTCTTGCTCCTCGTCATGAAGATATAGCGGCAGGACTCCGCGCTTGCGGAGCATATCATATCGGAAAGGGGCGATTCCCACGACCTGGCAAAAGGCATTCCGTCTCATCGCGCCTAGCTCTAGTTTGTACACAATGTACAAATAGACGGGCGCTTGAGCCTTAGCGCCTCGGTTTGAAGCACAAAATTTTTAGGGGAGATCATTTGGAAAGGGCGGCGCGCCGCATTAGAAGGCCGCTGGCGCGTTGGTATCCGCGAACACGGAAGGCCATTCGGGGGCGGTTTCCTGTCGTTTTCGCCGTGTTGACTGCAGGCTGGGGTCTGTGCGGCCATACCCGATTGAGCCTCAACAGACCGGGAGCCGCCAGGCATTGGGCTTTCCGATATCGGCCGGACCGCGGCATTCCCAAAGGAGATGCCGGCTGTAGCCGTTGCCGACACTCGAGTTTGATTTCAATGAGCTCGGCGAGATGGGTAAAGCACTAGCAGGCTGCCGAAAAAGGCATGATGATGCGAGATTGATTCGCTGGGGGAGGATTCATGAGCAGGAATCTGTTCTGGCTGAGCGACGAACAATAGGCACGGATCGAGCCGCATTTGCCGACCGATGTTCGTGGCGTGGCGCGGGTGGACGATCGCCGCGTCATCAGCGGCATCGTGCATGTGCTCAGGAGCGGCTGTCGCTGGTGCGATTGCCCGGAAGCCTATGGCCCGCCGACGACGATCTACAACCGCTTTGTGCGCTGGGCGAGGCGCGGAATCTGGGAAAACCTATTCCGGGAGCGTGCCGGGAAGGGACGATCCGCAGACACGCAGATGATCGACTCCACCCATGTCAAGGCGCACCGCTCGGCAGCGGGCGGAAAAGGGGGGAGCAGAAGCAGGCTGTCGGCCGCTCACGCGGCGGGCGCAACACGAAGATTAACGCACTCGCAGATGTTAAGGGGCGCCTGATCGCTATTCTATTGACCGGCGGCCAAACCCACGACTGCGCGGTCGCGAAGCGGCTCATCCGCAGAGTGAAGCCGGCCAAGCGCATGCTCGGCGACAAGGCCTATGACAGCGGCGAGTTGCGCAAGGATCTAGGCGCGCGCGGAACCAAGCCGGTCATTCCCAATCGCAGCAACACAAAGCAGTCGTTCAGTTTCAGCAAGCGTCTCTACAAGCTTTGCTGGCGCATCGAAAATGCCTTCAACCGACTGAAGGATTTCCGGCGCATCGCAACGCGCTACCACCGACTGGCGCGCAATTATCTCTCCTCTGTCTGCCTTGTCGCCGTTCTTGTATGGTGGATTTAATGAGTCTCGACCCTCGACCGGTACTACCTACCGCAATGTCCATGAGGACTTTCAACAAGTCCGACGCTATTTTGCATGGGCGCCGGTCAGAAACCAGCGCCAGGCAGTGCTGACCGAGACGCGTGTCCGCCTATCGATCAGCCTACGGCTGCCTTCGCACGATTGGTCTCCTGCACGCCGGGAAGGACATCGCGGCCGAGCTCCTCGATCAGCGCGCCGATCTCTGCCGCGGTCTTTCCACCGCCGAAGACATAGCGATCCGGCCGCACGACCACGCAGCGAACATCGCCGGACGTCAGCCAGTCCTTCATCAGGCTAGCGCTCTCGCGCAGGGCCATGACGCCTGCCGGCGGATTGTCGATCGCCGCATCCGAAACGAGGACACGCGCGGCGGACAGCTTCTGCAGGGTATCGAGCGACATGGCCGAAAGACCCGCGAGGATGCCCGGGGCATCGGAGACCACCAGGAATTCCAGAGGCACAAGGTCATCAAGCCTGACGAGCCTGCCGTCGGCCGTATGGATATGCGGCTGCGGGAACAGGTTGCCCGCAAGCGGCGCGTTGAGAGCGATCACGCCGCAGTTCAGATCCGGAATGAATTTCTGGCGGATGGTCTCGACCTTGCCGGCTTCGAGTTCGGCCTGCAGGCGCTCGTCGCGCGCCCGCGCCGCGATCGGATCAAGCTCGCCGATGATCTTGCCGAATTCCTTCGCGGTGGCGGCGACGGCAGTCACATGTGGTTTGCGCTCCTGCTCGTAGGTATCGAGCAACGGATCGTCCGCCTTCCCCCGAAGGACGAACGCGAGTTTCCACGCAAGGTTCACCGCGTCGCGAATGCCAGCGCACAGCCCCTGCCCCAGGAAGGGCGGCATCTGATGCACCGCATCGCCCATCAGAAAGATGCGGCTCGAGCGCCAGCTCTTGGCGAGCAGCGCGTGGAAACGATAGACCGCCGAGCGCCAGATCGTCAGATCGGACGTATCCGTGAAGCCGCCGAGAACTTTAAGCACATTCTCGATACGGCCGAAGTTCTCCGGGTTTTCGCCGGGAAGGAGTTTGATCTCCCAGCGTCGCAGATTGCCTGGGCCTGGCAGGAACGTACCCGGCCGAGACGGCCAGCAATACTGGAAACACTTGTTCGGCCGCTTGTTCAGATCGCCCGCAAGCGCATCGACCACCATCCACCACTCGTCGAATGCGAGATCGTCGAGTTGAATGCCGAGCAGCTTGCGGAAGGTGCTGTTCGCGCCGTCGCAGGCAACGAGATAGCGGGCCCGCAGCGTCAGATCACCGTTTGGACCCTGACAGGTCAGCGTGACGCCTTCGGAATCCTGCGAGAACGAAACCGCCTTCGTCGATAGCAGCACGTCCGCCTTGCCATATTCTGCGAGCTTGGCGCGCAGGGCGCGCTCGCCATCCGGCTGAACGAAGGTGGCGGTGGGGACCCAGCCGAGCGGATAAGGCGGCGGCAGCGGGTCGAAAATCTTGATCACTTGGCCGTCAACGCCAAGGTAATGCGTGCCCGGATGTTCGGCGATCCCCTTTTCCATCACCTCGGCCAGGCCGCAGGCCTGAAAAACGCGCAGCACCTCGTGGTCGATCGTGATCGCGCGCGGCTTGTCGTAGAGGTCCGGAGCCTGATCGAGGACGGCGATGGTCAAACCATAGCGTGACAGGAGATTGGCAAAGGTTGCGCCAACCGGCCCGTATCCGACGATAACGACGTCGTACAGCTTGTTGATTTGTGACATAGGCAAGATTTCAGAGACCGCGATTTTTCAGGACTTCGCGCACCAGTTCGGCCGTGTGTTCGAAATGCGCCCTGATGAGGCGCGCAGCTTCGTCGGCGTCGCGCGCGACGGCGGCTTCCATCAACGCACGGTGCTCCGCATCGCGATTTCCACCCTTCACGCCGGCAAGGCGGCCGACATGACGGTAGCGCTCGGAACTGTCGAACAGGTGCTCGCAATATTGCTCCAGCCGGCGGGAGCCGGATGCGCAGATCAGGCTGGTATGGAAGTTACGATGTGCGATCTCCCAAGCCGGGCTGCGCTCCGTTTCGTTTCCGGGTTCATAGCGAGGCGTGCGCGACAGCCGGTGAAACGAGAGCACCACATTCTCTTCCCACGCCGCATCCCCTTTCGCGATGGAGTTGCGGATGGCAAGCTCGTTCAGCCAGCAGCGCGCCCGAGTCAGATCAACAAGATCTTCCTCGCTCATCGGCGCTACCGCGAAACCGCGATGATCGCTCTGAATGACCAGCCCCTCGGTCGAGAGGCGGCTTAGCGCTTCCCGAATGGGGCTGAGCCCGACTGCGAAACGGTCGCTCAGCGAGCGGATGTGCAGTTTCTCGCCGGGTGGAATCGCCACCGTGATGATGTCCTGTCGCAAACGGTCATAGACAAGCGAGGCAAGAGTTTCCTTGCGATAATCCAGTTGATCGACGGCAGCGGCCGACATGTTCCTCACGCCTTCGATTCAGCCAGGTACCGTTCAAGGCACAGTGGATTGGGCTTCGGCTCCGGTTCCTTGACGGGCGTGCCGGCGACCAACGTCGCTTCCTCATACCAGCTGCGCCGCGCCGGCATGCCCCACGGGAATGATACGTTGTGGTCGGACGGGTCCCAACCGACCGGTTCGTTCTCAATGTCCATCACCTGATAGTGCGTGTTGAACAGTTCGACGCGGTGGCCGTCCGGGTCGCGGAAATAGACGAACATCGCATGACCCGGACCGTGGCGACCCGGCCCCCGCTCGACCTCGGCGCCATAGCCAAGCTCGCCGGCGATGTCGCAGGCGCGCAGGAGATTGTGCACCTCGGCCGCTAGGAAGGCGAAGTGATGCAGCCGCGGGCCGGGGCCGTAGAAGAACACGATGTCGTGCGGATTGCCCTTGCGCTGCAGGAATACGCCCTTCAGGTCGTGGGTGCCGGCGGGCGCGATATACTCGCTGAGGCGGAAGCCGGCGGCCATATAGAACTCGGCCGCCTTGCGCACCTCGGGGGTGTGGATCTGATAGTGGTCGAGCCGCAGCGCGGAGCCGCCGCGGTGATGGCTGAATTTCGTGATCATCCGCGGCATCACCGGCATGGTGGCGCAGAATTCAAGCGGCGTGCCGACCGGATCTGTAACATGCAGCGTGCGGCCCTGATAGGGCACGTCCACCCAGGTCGGCGCACAGCCGTGAATCTCGAAGAACTTGCAGGCCCGCTCCAGGTCTGCTTCCGTCAGCATGCGCATGCCGACGCGGGCGCATTCAGGCTTGTCGCCCTTGCGCAGAACGAGGCTGTGATGGCAAGCCTCCTCCACGCCGCGGAAATAGAGCGTGTTGTCGTCCTCGGCTGTGAGAATGAGACCGATAACCTCGGTGTAGAAGCGCCGACTTGCGGCAAGGTCCTTGACCGTCAGAACGACGTGGCTTGACCGTGTGATGCGGAAATCGGTGTCAAGGTTTGTGACCGGCAAGCCCATTCTTGTTTCTCCCACGGTGCCACACAATCGAGGACGCTTCCCTTCATCCGCGCAGGAGCTCTGGCAGCCAGAGCGCGATTGACGGGAACGCCGTCAGCGATGCGAGCACAACCAGATCGGCCACGATGAACGGCACGATCGCCTTGTAGAGTTGTTGCAGCGATATGTCTGGTCGCATTGCGTAGATGATCAGGATCACGAGCCCGATCGGCGGAATAACCAGCCCCAGCTCCACGATGATGACGTTGATGATCGCCCACCAGACCGGGTCGTACCCGAAGTGGACAATGATCGGCAGCGCGAATGGCAGCGTCACGATCATCGCCGCAAGCTCGTCGAACACCGCGCCCAGCGCGAGATAGGCAATCAGCATCAGAACGACGACGCCGACCGGCGGCAAATCTACGCTGGTCAGGAACTGGATCAGCTGCTCCGGGATCTTCGCGAGGCTGATGAAATAGGTGAAGACAGCGGCACCGATCAGTACGAAGTAGATCATGCCCGCAGCAAGCGCGGTGTCGCGCAGGCCGGACACGAGATTGTCCCAGGTGATTAAGCGCCTCAGCAGTGCGAAGACGAAGGAAACCACAGCTGCGACCGATGCCGCTTCATTGACCGTGAAGATGCCGCTGTAGAGGCCAAGGAAAATGACCACGATCAAAAGAAGCGCCGGCATGGCGCGCCAAACCGCGACCAGCTTCTCACGAGTTGTGACACGCTCCGAGAGCGGAGCAACCGCAGGATTCCACCGCACGATCAGCGCAATCGCTATTAGGTTGGCGGCGATGGTGAGAATCGCAGGAATAATGGCAGCGATGAAGACGTCGAAGATGTAGGTCCGCGCCACCACACAATAAAGGATCATGCTGAGCGACGGCGGGATCAGCGCTTTGAGCGCGCCGCCGGCCGCAATGGTCGCACCGGAGAAGCTTGGCGAATAGCCGTGTTTGAGCATCTCCGGCAGCGCGACGCGGGTGAAGGTGGCGACGGTGGCGGGAGACGAACCGCAGATGGCGCCAAAGGCGGCGCTGCCGCCGATCGTCGCATAGGACAAACCGCCGCGACGGTGGCCAAGCAGGGCCGCAGCGGCGGTGTAGAGGTCCTTGGAGAAGCCCGAGACGTTGACGAAGGCGCCCATCATCAGGAACAGCGGCACGGCCGCAAGGTCCATGCTGCCGAGGACCTGCGAGGGCTCGCTCGCAAGATAGGTCAGCGCTGGGCCCAAGCTCGTTTGCAACGCAAAGGCGACGATACCGACCGCGATCATCGCGATGGCCAGCGGCACATGGAAGGCCACCAGCACAAAAAGCGCGAAGATCCCGGAAATCCCAATGGCGGTTGCAGTCACGCGATTGGCTCCTGTGACTGGACGGTACGTTTACCGGTGATGTCCTGGATCACAACGAAGGTCTGGACCGCAACGCCGACCCACAGCACGGCATCGACCACGAACCAGAACGGTGCCTTCGGGACGTTGAGCAGCCAGGTGACGTCGTGGGCGTTCAACGTCTTCATGCTGAAGAGGTAGAACTGCCACGCCATCCCGATCATCACGATCCAGACGAGGGTTGAGGCGAAGATGTCGACGATCCGCGCAAGCTTTTCCGACAGCAAATTGTCGAAGAGGCGCAGCGTGATGTTGTTCCGGCACAGCAGGACGATGGGAAGACAGCACGCCCCGCTGATGGCAGCCACGAGGTCGCCAATCTCGCGCACGAGATCGAGCGGAAAGTTTGCGAGGCTGCGAAGCAGGCCATCGAGCAGCGTGAACGCTGCGAGCATGAGCAGAATCGCCAAGCCGGCGACGGCGAGGACGTTCGCCGTGCCGGTGACGATTTTCTCGATCAGTTTCACTTCTGATTCCTGATCTGCGTCAGGATCTCACGCGCCTTGGCAAGACGCTGCGCGTTGCGCGGATCCTTCGCGGCCCAGTCGGCCGTGACCTTTTCGGACGCGGCGGTGATTGCCTTCATGTCCGCTTCGGATGGCTCGACCACCGTGCGCTTCTTGTCGGCCTTGAACTTGGCAAGCACCTCGGCGTTGAAGGCGCCGAGATTCTTCACATAGGTGTCGTTGAGGAAGCGGGGCGAGTACTTGAGGATGACGTCCTGTGCTTCCTTCGGCAGCGACTCGAACTTCTTGCGATTCATCAGGATCGCGAAGGGGTTCGTGCCAAGCTGGATCATGTAGTCGCTGGTGGTGACACGATCGATGCCGAAGTCGATCATGGCGGCCGGAACCGTCGTCACCGCGTCGATCGTGCCGCGACCCATCGCCTCAACCACTTCGTCCGGCGGCATCAGCACCGGAACGACGCCAAGCTCCTTCACCGTCTGACCGATCACGGCGCCGCTGATGCGCACCTTCAGGCCCTTGAGGTCCTTCACCGACCGGATCGGCTTGCGCGAGAACAGATGCGCATTGGCATTCATGAAGGTGCCGAGCACGACATAATCCGAGTAGCCGCGCAGGCTGTTCGACTTGAGCAGCTCCTCATAGAGCTGCACGCCCACCTTCATGTTCGGCACGAGACCCGGCAGTTCGAACACCTGATCGTCCGGGAAGCGGCCGGGAACGAGGGCCGGATTGACGAAGGCGATGTCGGCAACGCCGTCGAGCACCATCTGCGGCTGGGCTGGCAGGCTCTTGCCGAGCGCACCGTTCGGATAGGCCTCGATCTTCACGGCATTGCTCGGATCGGCATTCACGGCATCGACCCAGGGCTTGATCGCCTTGGCGTAGTTCGCCTCGGTGTCCGGTCCGAAGAAGGACAGTTTCAGCGTGACCGGTTCAGCGAGGGCCGAAAGCGGAACCAGCGCTGCACATCCGGCCAAAATCAATCTGCGAAGCATGGGCGTTTGTCCCTCATTACGATCCGGCGCAGCAGACCTGCGCTCCTAGCGGGGGATACTGCTGAAAAAGAATCGATTTTCAAGCTCATACTTGCCAGAAAATCGATTATTCTCTTCAAGCATACGGAAGATTATGAAAAATCAAGAAAATCGATCGCCTACCATGCGCGTTCGGCATGGCTCTAACTCTGATTACGGGAATGCGTGATGAACCTCGGTATCGAAGGACGTACCGCCATTGTGTGCGGTTCCAGCCAGGGCTTGGGCTATGCCTGCGCGGAGGCGCTTTCGCGGGAAGGCGTGCGGGTCATCCTGAACGGCCGTGATGTGGCCAAGCTGGAAAAGAGCGCGGCGACCCTGCGTGAAGCCACCGGCGGCGAAGTCATCCCCGTCGCGGCAGACATCTCGACGCGCGAGGGGCGGGAGCGGCTGGTGGCGGCCGCACCGAATGCGGACATCCTGATCAACAACAATGGCGGTCCCAAGCCGGGCACCTTCCTCGACCACGACGAAGCGACCTGGATGGAGGCGATCGAGGCCAACATGGTCGCGCCGCTGATGCTGACGCGCGCGCTGCTGCCCGGCATGAAGGAACGGCACTTCGGCCGCATCATCAACATAACCTCGGCGATGGTGACCACACCGCGCCCGCACATGACGCTGTCGGCCGGCACGCGCGCGGGACTGACCGCCGCGATGAAGGCGCTCGCGCTCGACGCCGTCCGCTACAACGTTACCATCAACAATCTCCTGCCCGAGCGTTTCGACACCGACCGCCAGCATCAGATGGCCAGGGCGGCGATGGTGCGCGAGAACATCTCCTACGAAGAGGCTCGGAAGCGCCAGGTGGAATCGATCGCGGCCAAGCGCCTCGGCGATCCGAAGGAATTTGGCGCAACCTGCGCGTTCCTGTGCAGCGCCTATGCTGGATACATGTCGGGACTAAACATCCATCTCGACGGCGGTTCGTATCCTGCCCTGATCTAGTACCGCCTATCGCTGGAGGCGGGGTCGTGATTCAAGGGTGGGATGAACATCCAGGAAGCGACGCCGATCGAGCTGACGGCGAAGGAGCGGTCTGCGCTTGAGGCCATGATCCGCTCTGCGAAGACTGAACGTGGGCTGGTCGAACGGGCCCGCATCGTGCTGCTGGCGGCGCAAGGCCGGTCGACCCGCTCGATAGTAGCCGAACTGGGGACTTGGCCGGGGCGGGTGAGTCGCTGGCGGACGCAGTTTGCACGCCATCGGCTGGCCGGGCTGCACGACCTGCCGCGGCCCGGACCGATGCCCCGTTACACGGTCGCGACCGACAAGCGCATCCATTCGCTGCTCGATCGGCCGCCGCCTGCGGGCTATGGCCGTTGGACGGCACCCCTGCTGGCACGCACGTTGGGCGATGTTTCGGATCAGTACATCTGGCGTTTTCTGCGCGAGAACAAGACCGATCTTGCGGCGCGCAAGTCGTGGTGCGAGAGCGACGATCCGGACTTTGTCGCCAAGGCCGCCGAGATCGTCGGCCTCTACCTCGATCCGCCGCAGGATGCCATCGTGCTGGCGGTCGATGAGAAGCCGCATATCCAAGCGCTGGAGCGCGCTCAAGGCTATCTGAAGCTGCCCAACGGGCGGGCGCTGAGCGGGCGCAGCCACGATTACAAACGCAACGGCACCTCGACGCTGTTTGCCGCGCTCGACGTGGCGACCGGTCAAGTGACGACCGGTCATTACAGGCGGCGCCGGCGTGCGGAGTTCCTCGACTTCATGAACCGCATCGTCGCCGACTATCCGGACAAGGAAATCCACGTCATTCTCGACAACCTGTCGATCCACAAGCCCAAGCGCGATCGATGGCTGGCCCGCCACCGCAATGTTCGCTTCCACTTCACGCCGACCTACAGCTCCTGGCTCAACCAGATCGAGATCTGGTTCTCCATCCTGCAGCGCGGTTCTCTCGCCGGTACCAGCTTCACCAACGTCCAACAGCTCAGGGATCACATCGATGCCTTCCTCGCCCGATACAACGCGCGCGCCGTCCCTTTCGTTTGGACAAAGCCCGCCGTCCATCAAAAACGCCTCAAACCACGTCTCTCGGATTTGTGATTCCGGGTACTAGCCGGATAACTCTGCACTGCCAGTAGTAAAGCTTTCTCTCCGCCAGCGTTCCAGGGGACGGGACTTTGCCCGGCGACTCGGTGCGCCGATCAGAATTTGATATTGGCGGCCTTGACGACCGGCGCCCATTTCCTGATTTCGGCGGCGGTGAAGCGCTTGAGATCCTCCGGCGTTCCGCCGGAAATTTGCACGCCCAGGTTATCGAAGAAGGTCCTCGCCTTGTCGGACTTGAGGTAGTCATTCGCGGCCGCGTTGAGCTTGGCGATCACGTCCTGCGGGGTGCCAGCCGGGGCAAACAGCGCATACCAGACGCTCGCTTCGAAATTCGGCAGCCCCGACTCGGACGCCGTCGGCACCTCAGGCAGCCTGGACCAGCGTTGCGCGCCCGCGATGGCCAGCGCCTTGATCTGCCCGGATTCGACCGACGGCACGTAAGCGGCCATCGAATCCATGGCGATATCGATATGCTTGCCGATCAAATCCGCGATGATCGGCGCGCTGCCGCGATATTGAATCATGCCGAACTTGGTCCCCGTGGTGTTCTGCAACAGCACACCGGTGATGTGGCCGAGCGTGCCGTTGCCGGGGAAGCCGCCGTTCAACTTGTCGGGATTGGCCTTGGCGTAATCGATGAATTCCTTCAGCGTGGAGAACGGCGCGTCGGCTCGCGCCGTCACCAGTATCGGCGATTTGCCGACGAGCACGATCGGAGCTAGGTCCTTTTCCGGATCGTAGGGCATGTTCTGGTATGTGAGCTTGTTCGTCGCGGCCGGTCCGGTGGTGGCGAAGAGGATCGTGTAGCCATCATGGGCGGCGCGCGCGGCGACGGCTCCGCCGATATTGCCACCGCCGCCACCGCGATTGTCGATGACGATCGGCTGGCCCAACGCTTCGCTCACGTGCTGGGCGAGACCGCGGGCGAGGATGTCCGACGTCGTGCCGGCGGTGAACGGAACCACCATGGTGACGGGGCGCGAAGGCCAGGATTGGGCGGCGCTTTTGTCCGCCTGGCTGGAAACCGCAGCGATCACGGCGGCGAGAAGTCCGGCTTTCAGCAGTGCTCTCACGATACCCTCTTTTGGCATCCGTTCTCTTCTTGGCGTCGAGGAGCGGACTCAACGGGCGACGTAGCGTTTCCAGTTGTCCGTCCTGAGCGGCATTGCCGCGAATGGCTTGCGGCGGTCGGCGGCGACGCCGATCAGTTCGGCGGCGGTCATGCGCTTTCGCCTGAGGTAAGCCTCGAACTCGGCGAGCGCCCGCGACAGCACACTGGCGCCGCGGATCATGACCGGCGACGACATCTCGACTGCCGACGCGCCCGCCAGCATCATGCGCGCGATGTCGAGCCCCCTCTGAGCGCCGTTGGTGGCAATCAACGTCCTATCGGCGCCGAGCTTGGCCCGCGACATGGCCAGCCATTGACAGGTGAGAGGTAGATTCCAGAAGCCGCCGACGCCGAGCGTCGTGCCGAGCATCGGCTCCAGCGTCTCGACGTCGGGGACGAGGCCGAGCAGGCGGCCGGCCATCACCACCGCATCGCTTCCCCCAGCGAAAGCGGCTTTGGCGAGATCAGGGACGCGCTCGCTTTGGCCCGTGATCTTCACCCACAACGGAATAGTCACCGAACGCCGAATGGTCGAAACGATGGTCGCGACGTTGGTCGGCTCGAGCTCGGTGGCGACCGCGCCAGGCGCCTGGCTGCCGTAGGGCGTACCGATATTAAGCTCGAGAACCCGAATGCCCGCCTGCTCGACTTGACGCGCCATTTTCTGCGCGGCAGCCAGATCGGCCAAAATGATGCTGGCGACAGCGAACGAATCGTAAGCTTTGGCTTCGCGGTCGAGCTGTGCGGTCTGTTCGAGCCATTCGTCGAACGATTGCGGCGTGAGCCCCGACCGGCAGGCAACAACGGCAGATGCCGGGGCGTCCTCATGCCAAGGAATGGGATTCCAATTTGCATCAAGCAACACGTATTCGGCGCGCTGCAGCTGCTCGCGCCCGGCCACCGACTCGTTGATGGACTTCACGACAACGGCGCCAGCGCCGGCCTCAAGCGCACGGCGGACACCGTCGGCCTCGATCATGTGTTCGCCCGAACCGGCAATCAAAGGATTCTTCAGCGCTACTCGACCAGCCGTTGTGAAAAGGATGCTCATCGGACCATACCCGGAGCCGCGATGTTCTTAACCGGCAGCGCTCGAACTGCGGCGCCTTGGCGCCACTACCTCCTGATTTGTACCGTGACCGAGCTTGCGGGAGATCTGTCGGCTTGCCGCGATGAGCGTAGCAAGATCCCTCGCCTTCGGTCGGACTGGTAGGAACTGAATGGAGCCGACGATCGCCAAGGCTGCGACGCAGGCGTCATAGCTATCAAAGATCGGCGCAGCCAGAGCATTTATGCCGAGCATTGTTTCCTCCGGTGCCGAAGCGTAACCGCGCCTCGCGACCTCGGTTAGCTCCTTCTCGAGCCGCGCGGGCGACGTGATGGTCTTCTCAGTGAAGACGGTGAAGGGTCGTCCGAGAACGCGCTGCCGGAAAGGATAGGGCGCGTAGGCGAGCATAACCTTGCCTTGTGCCGAGGCATGGAACATGAGTTCGCTGCCGGGTCGGACTCCAATCTCGATCGACGACGTCCCGGAAAGCTTGGCGATGACGAGCGCGCCACGCGGTGTCATCTCCGACAGCACAACGGTGTGTCCGACCGCATCGCGCAACGCGCGCATCGGCCCTTCCGCGAGCTGAACGAGATCGGTCTCAGGCGCGGACCGCGCCAAAAGCCTACTCTTGGGACCGATGGAATAACGGCTCGTCGCCGGATTTTGTGCGAGATAGCCGCGATCCACTAACGTGTACAAATGTCGGTGCACCGACCCTTTGGTGACGCCGAGACGCTCGGCGATCCGGGTTACCCCGATCTCTTCTTCTGCGAAGGCGACCGCCTCCAGCACGTCGATCGCAAGGTGCACCGAACGGACCCCAGCCGTGCTTTCGTCGGCCATGCGTTCAAGGCCCTTTTATGTTCACGAACACGGAACATTATAAACGATATAAAGACAGAATCAAACCTCGCATCTTCGGGCGGCGCTCCAATTATCTGTGCGATAATGGGGCACTTTGATCGGAGATCACTCGGCAAAACGGTTGACAGTCCTGGCGGATGCCCGCTAGAAAACGTTGCAAGTTAACAAAACGTCGTCTCGCGCTCGCGAACAACAAGCCTGCGCGCATGAGACGGTAGGCATGAGGACGTATGGCGCCGGATTCTGAACGACACGTCGAACTCCGGATCGACAATCTGCTCAGGGGTGCAATTGATCCACACGTACACAGCGGCCCCTCGATTGCGCCGCGCGCGCTGGATCATCTCGAGTTGTTGCAGCAGGCTTCCGCGGCCGGGTTCGCCGCGGTCGTGACGAAGGATCATGACTACAGCGGTGTTATGACCGCCGCGCTCATCCAGCGCCACTATCCTGACCTGAAGACAAAACTGTTTTCGAGCATCGTGCTCAACAATGTCGTCGGAGGCTTCAATCCCTACGCGGTCGAGCACACCGCGGCCATGGGCGGCAAGATTGTGTGGATGCCGACGCTCGCCGCCGAAAATCATATCCGCTGGCAGCAAACAGCGCGGTGGACGCATCCCGCCACGACCGACAAGGTTCGACCCGCAGTGGGCATTCCAGTACTCAACGCCGACAAGACGGTGCGCGACGACGTCAAGGAGGTGCTCGATATTGTCGCCAAGAACGACATGGTACTGGCCAGCGGCCACCTCCATATTAGCGAGACTTGGCTTGTCTTCGAGGAAGCCAAGCGCCGCGGTGTGAAGCGCATGGTACTGACGCATCCGGAGGAGATTGTCGAAGCCAGCATGAATGACGTTAAAGGCATCGCCGCCATGGGCGCCTTCGTCGAGCATTCGTTGTGCATGTTCCTTGATGGTTCGAAGTTCAAGATTGCCGGCGGCGAAGAGTTGCGGAGGTACATTGACGCCGCCGGCGTCGAGCAAACCGTGTTGTGTTCAGATCTCGGCCAGGTCGGCACGTTCAGCCCGCTCGAGGGCTTCCGCCGCGGCATCAAGCTCTGCATCGATCTCGGCTATGACGATACGCAGATTCGCAAGATGGTCTCGCTCAATGCCGCGCGAATGCTCGGCATCGAGAAGGAATTGCCGCCGCTGCAATGACGAAAGACGAGATAATGCAAATTTCGGCGCGCGGCCGCGAGGTACAGGAAAGGTGTGCATAATGTATGATGCTTCCGATCCGCGTTCGAAACTCGCGACTCCGTCCTCAGCGACCATGAAACCGCCGGCGACAGGCCCCTTCGGCGGTGCAGAGTACGTGCGCTTCTACCGGGAACTGCCGCAGGAAAGCGGCGCGGCGGGTAAGACGTGGTACGCGCGCGGCCAGAATTTCGTCATTGCGTACACGGAGGCGGAAAAGGGAGCCATCCTCGAGCGCACGGCGCAACCCGACGAATATGCGGTATTGCTGCCGGATACGACCCTCATCGTCGAATTCACAACGGAAGACGGAACGAAAACTGTGAAGGGCGGTTCGGTCGCCTTCGTGCCGCCGGGCCGGTCGAGCATCCGCGTCATCGACCGCGGGCGGGTCGTTCGCATGTTTACGACTCGCTCCGCCGATCTCGTCGCGAAGTGCTCGAACAGGGCTTCCTACGCCGAGGCAAAACCTTACGTCGCTCCTTTGAAACCTTGGCCGGAACCGAAGAGCGGTTTTAAGCTCCGCGTCTATGGTCTTGACGTGCCGCCGGAACCGGGTCGTTTTGGCAAAATCTGGCGCTGCACCACCTTCATGATCAATTATCTCGACCCATTCCAGGGCCCCCGTGATCCATCGAAGCTTTCGCCGCATTTTCACGACGACTTCGAGCAATGCTCATTCGCGCTCGAAGGAGAATTCGTGCATCACCTGCGTTGGCCGTGGACAGTCAACAAGAACTTTTGGCGGACCGACGAGCACGAGCATTGTGGTGCGCCGTCGATTGCCGTCATTCCGCCGCCGGTCATTCATACGACCGAGGCGACCGGACTGGGTCTCAATCAGCTCGTTGACAATCTTTTGCCCCCACGCATCGATTTTTCCGAAAAGCCCGGCTGGGTGCTTAATGCGGACGACTATCCGATGCCGTGAGGGCGGAGCAGGCAAGATGGCTCAGGTGGGGTCCACATTCCGGCAACGGATTAAAGCCGGCGACGATCTTGTCGGTACGTTCCTGAAGACGCCGACCTCCCATGGAGCCGAGATCGTCGGCGATCTGGGCTTCGACTTCGTGGTCATTGACCAGGAGCACGCGCCGTTCGACCGTGCGTCCACCGATGTGGCGCTGCTCGCGGCCCGGGCGCTGAATGTGCCGGCGCTGGTGCGCGTTGGCGGGACGGAGACGATCCTCTCGGTACTCGATTGTGGCGCCATCGGCGTGCTGGTGCCGCATGTGGCGACCGCAGCAGATGCCAAGAAAATCGCGGCGTTGTGCCGCTACCGCGGCGGCCGGCGCGGCTTCGCGACCAGCACGCGCGCCGGCCGCTACACGGCGGTACCCATGTGGCGCCACATCAATGAGTCCGATGCAAATACGGTGGTGATCGTGCAGATCGAGGACCCCGAAGCGCTGGATGAGATCGAAATTATCGCGGCCGTGGATGGTATCGATGCGTTGTTTATCGGCCGCGGCGATCTGACCGCCGCCTTCGGCGACGAATCCAAGGATCCTCCCCGCGTGCGCGAGGCGGTGGAGCAGATTTGCGCTGCGGCAAAAAAGGCCAGCAAGCCGATCTGCGTCTATGTCGGCAGCGACGCGGAAGCTGCTTGGCTCAAATCGCTCGGCGCCACCATGTTTGTGATCTCTTCCGATCAGGGCTTCTTACGCGAGGGTGCTGCGCGTGCGCTTGCGAGCATACGCAGGGCCGTGGGGGCCTCAGCGTAGGTCAGCCAAAATCACAAGTCATGGGACTAAGTGGGAGGAACATGAGATGAGCGCGAAAAAGATACTGGCGGCAGCGGCGGCGATCGTTGCATTTCCGCTGGTAACCGCATCCGCACAGGAAATCTACAAGATCGGCTCGTCACTGGGACTCACTGGCTACGGTTCCTTGACGGATGGTCACTGGCGCGACGGCCTCCAACTTGCGATCGAGGCGGTGAACGCGCAGGGCGGTGTGCTTGGACGCAAGCTGCAGCTCATCGCGGAGGACAACAAGTCGACGCCGCAGCAGGCCGTTGTGATCTACCGCAAGATGATTTCGGAGGACAAAGTCATCGCCTTCGACAGTGGCTGCATCTCGGCCGGCAACTTCGCCGCCGCCAGCTTCGTAAGCAAGGCAAAGCTGCCGATGTTGCTGTGCTCTATCCTGCCACGCCAGCCGGACGAGCAGAAATGGGCCTTCAGCTTCTTGCCGCCGCCGAAATTCGAGGTCGACGCGCGTTATCAGTATCTCAAGGAAAAAACCGACGTGCGCAAGGTCGGCATTCTCGCCGACCCAAGCCCTTATAGCATGCTGATGCGCGGTTTGGCGGAAAAAGGCGCCGCGGAGTTCGGCCTGACCGTCGTCGCCAACGAGACCTATCAGCAAGATGACTCGGATTTCAGCGTGCAGATTGGTCGTATCAACGCGGCCGGTGCCGGCGCGATCATCATGCTCGGACAGGGCAACGCGGTGGTCACTGTGGCTAACAACATAAAATCGCTTGGCCTGACCAAGATGTTGCTGTTGGGCAGCATCAATGAACGCGACATTCTGCTCGCCACCGGAAAAATCATCGGAGAGCAATATCTGTTTCCGTCGCCGCTTATTCAGATCGCGGGGGATGATCTCAACGTCATCACCAATCCGGCATCGCGTGCGGCCGCCGAACCCTTCGTCAAGGCGATGAAGGCGAAGTTCGGTAGTGCCGATTCCTCCATGGCCTCCCGCGCGTGGGATTCCATCATGATGCTGGTGGCAGCCATGAAGAAAGCTAACTCGGCCGACGGCACCGCCGTGCGTGATGCCTTCGAGAAACTCGGCCATTACGACGGCGCGGGCGCGTCATATGACTTCACCGAGGCCCAGCATGTAGGCATCATCAAAAACCCCTATGTCATTGCTGTCGTGAAAGACGGAAAGCTGGCACTGAAGAAATGAGGACCGCTTTCGGCGACATGCCCTTGATGGCGGTCAAGGATCTTGCGGCAAACTACGGTCACATCGCGGCGCTCAAGCCGACGAATTTGCACGTGGCCTCGGGCGAGTTCGTGACTGTCCTCGGGCCGAACGGCGCGGGCAAGACAACCTTACTGCGCGCCATCACTCGGCTGATCGCGAGCAGCGGCCGCATCGTTTTCGAAGGCCGCGACGTCAGCGGGCTGCGCACGCACGAGCTCGCCAAGCTCGGCATTATCATGGTTCCGGAGGGGCGGGGACTTTTCGGCGAGATGTCCGTCCGGGAAAATCTCTTGCTCGGCGCATACGGCAGCGGCGCTGCCGACATCGAACCGCGCTTCGAGAGAGTCTTCGGGCTTTTCCCACGCTTGCGCGAGCGCATTGATCAGATCGCTGCGTCGATGTCCGGTGGCGAACAGCAGATGCTGGCGGTCGGACGAGCGCTGATGGCCGAACCGAAGCTCTTGATCCTCGACGAGCCCTCCTTGGGGCTCGCGCCGCGGGTTGCTTTCGAAATTCTCTCGACGCTTGGGCAACTGAACAAAGGTGGCCTCAGCATCCTGCTGGTCGAGCAGAAGGCACCGCTCGCGCTGCGGCTTGCTCAGCGCGTCTACGTTCTGTCGTCCGGTTGCATCCGTGCGGAGCTGCCGACTTACGAAATCAAATCGTATCGTGACCTCACACGCTATTACTTCCATTAGATTGGGTCTCAGGCTCAACGCCGTGTCAGTGGGCTGCGTGCTCGTGGTCGGGCTGCTGTTTGGTGCTGTTCTTGTTTACGGCGGTTATCTTATTACTGTGCTCCAGCTTGCCATGATTTATGGCATTTTCTGCCTGGGGCTGAACTTCTTCATGGGCTATACCGGCCAAGCCTCGTTCGGCCAGAATGCGTTCGCCGCGATTGGCGGTTATGGCACGGCGATCCTGTGCGTCGAATACAAGTGGGAGCCCGCGTTGGCGCTGGTCTTCTCGATGGCTGCCGCCGGGTTGACGTCACTTGTCGTGGGCTACCCGACCTTGCGTCTACGCGGCCATTATCTGGCGATGGCGACATTCGCCCTGGGCCTAATTACCTATGACATCTCGGTGCAGTGGACCAGCCTGACACAAGGTTACATGGGCTATGCCGGCATTCCACCGTTGGGTATCGGGCCGTTCACGATCGAGGACGAGCGCCTCAAACTTTTGTGCCTAGTGGTGCTGCTGTTGATTGGTCTCTGGATTTCGCAGCGGTTGCGCGATTCGCGTTTCGGCCGCGCGTTGCGGGCGATTTCGGGCAGTGAGAATGGCGCCGCCGCCCTCGGCATTCGCATTTCACGCTACAAGCTCGCCGCTTTCGTCATTGCGGCGCTCTATGCCTCGGCCGCCGGTTCGCTTTTTGCCCATGTGGTCGGATTCATCAGCCCTGAAGTATTCGGGCTGCAGATGGTCGTTGTGACCTTTACGATGCTCTATGTCGGCGGCATCGGCACGGTTTATGGACCGGCGCTCGGCGCCATTGTCGCCTCCCTGCTGCCGGAGATATTCCGGAGCGCTGGTCGCTTCCAGGACATCGCCTATTCGGCCGTGCTGCTGCTTATGCTGATCTTCGAGCCCAAGGGACTCTCTGCGCTGGCGGGCCTTGTGCGGTCGCGTCGAGCTAAGAGCGGAGGCTAGGCGATGGCGCTCCTCAAGGTTAGCAATCTCACCAAGCGCTTCGACGGGCTCCTGGCCAATAACGGCATTGACTTCGAGGTGCCCGAAGGTGGCCTTTACGCGGTCATCGGGCCGAACGGGGCCGGCAAGACGACCTTCTTCAACATGATCTCCGGTTTCCTGCCGCCGACGTCCGGCAAGATCGAATTTGCCGGCCGCGACATCACCCGCGAGCGTCAGGACAGGATCGCGGCCATGGGCCTGATCCGCACATTCCAGCTCGTGCAACTGTTCAAGGGTATGACAGTCGTCGAGAACGTGGAAGTCGGATGCCATCTCGCCACCAGCGGTGGTGTAGCGGCCGCCTTGATGCGGCCGTCATGGTACCGCAAGCAGGAAATGGGCGTTCGCGACACGGCGCGCGAGTTGCTTGCTTTTGTGGGGCTGGCCGAACAGGCCGATCTGGATGCCGAGCTTCTGCCTTACGGTCAGCAACGTCTCCTTGAAGTCGCGCGGGCGCTTGCCGCCAAGCCGCGCATGCTTCTACTCGATGAACCAGCGGCCGGTCTCAACACGCACGAGACCGATGCGCTCGCCGGGATCATCCAGAAAGTCAACGCTCGAGGCGTCACCGTGCTCCTGATTGAACACGACGTCGGCCTCGTCACGCGCATCGCACACCGGATCGCGGTTCTCGATTTCGGCCGCAAGCTCACCGAGGGCACGCCAGACGAGATCACACGACACCCTGAAGTGATCGCCGCTTATCTCGGTACGGGAGATAGCGCCGATGCCTAGCAGCGTGGAGCTCGTTCAAAGTCTGGTCAACGGCGTGGGGATCGGGCTTGTCTACGGCCTGATCGCTATCGGATTCTGCGTCATTTACAATGCCAGCGGCATTGTGAACTTTGCTCAGGGCGTCTTCGTCATGCTGGGCGGCATGTTCACGCATTCCCTCCTTACGAAGGTGGGCGTGCCGATAGCACTTTCGGCGCTGATCAGCGTCGCGCTCGTCGCGGTTGTGGGACTGCTCGTTCAGTTCTTCATCATTACCCCGATGTGGAACCGCAAGGCGCCATTGTTTACCATCATTCTGGCCACGCTCGCGGTTCAGATCATGATCGAGCAGATTGTGATGCTCACGCTCGGCGACCAGCCACGCACCTATCCAGAGTTCACACCGGGCGGACCGCTGAAGATCGGTCCGATCGCCTTCGGTTATCAGCTATTTTGGATTCTCGGCTGCGGCATTTTGATGGTGGCGGCGTTGTCGGTGTTCTTCCAAAAGACCAGAATCGGTCGCGCTTTGCGTGCCTGCTCGCAGAACCGCGAATCCGCGGCGCTCCTGGGCATTCCGGTACAACGCATGTTGATGCTGTCGTTCGCGCTCAGCGCCGCGCTTGGAGCGGCAGCGGGGATTCTGATCACGCCGACCCAATACACGGCTTACAGCGTCGGGGGCCCCTTCGGCATCAACGGGTTCATCGCCGCGATCATCGGCGGTTTCGGCAGTGCGCCAGCGGCACTGGTCGGCGGCGTTCTGCTTGGCGTCGTCCAGTCGGGCGCTATCGTGTTCTTCGGCGCCGGCTTCAAGAACGTCGTAGCGCTGACCATCCTGCTGATCGTGCTGTTATTCTTCCCTAACGGCCTTTTCGGTGGCTTGGGCAAGCGGGTTTAGGAGAACCACCGTGCGGGCGCTGCTCGTCTATGCGCATCCGGAGCCGACGTCATTCACCGCAGCGCTTAAGAATGTGGCACGTGACTCGCTTTCCGAGGCCGGCCACACGGTGGAGATTTCCGATCTCTACGCCGAGGGCTTCAATCCCGTCGCAGGACGCCACGATTTTCTCGGCGTCCACGATCCGCAGCGATTCCATTACCAGTCGGAGCAGCGCCATGCGCATGAAACCGGGACCTTCGCACCGGATATTGCGCGCGAGCAGACGCGTTTCCTCAAAGCCGATCTGGTGGTCTGGCTCTATCCCATCTGGTGGGGCGGGATGCCGGCCATTCTCAAGGGATGGTTCGACCGCGTTCTCGCCTATGGTTTCGCGTATTCGGAGGGCCGCCGTTACGACAGCGGCTTCTTTCCGGCCAAGAGCGGGCTTCTCTGCTTGGCCACCGGCGGTACCGAACAGCGTTTTTCGGCGAGCGGCGTCTACGGCACCATCGAACAGGTACTTTGGCCGACGCAGCGTCTGATAATCGAGTATATGGGTATCAAAGCACTTGAGCCGTTCGTCGCCTACGGCGCGCCGCGCGTCGATCAAGCGCGTCGCGAAGCCTATCTTGCCGATTGGCGAAGGCGAATTCTGGACGTTGCCGGTACGATTGAAGCAACCGCCGAACTCCACACCCGCGAAGCAACCTCGTGAGACGGGAGCGAATCGCACTCAGCGCACCGTTCGCACGAGCTCTCATAGACAGGGTGAGAAGCAATGAGTACTAGCGGGCATCCGCTTTGTGGAAAAATTGTGCTGATTACGGGAGGCTCACGCGGCATTGGCGCCGATATCGCGCGACGTTTTGCCTCCGTCGGCAGCAAAGTTGCCATAGGTTGCCGAAGCGAGAGCGTCGCTGCAAAAGCGGTGCTGAAAGACATAGAATTGATGGCCACTGACGGAATCGCCGTGCCCGGCGACGTCACGCGCGCCGGAACCGCTCAGACCATGGTTGCGCAGGTGGTTGCGCGGTTCGGCCGCATCGACGTAGTAGTGAATTGCGCCGGCATCGCAGAGTACCGGCCTATCGAGGCGGTCGATTCGGCGTTCTTCCACGCGATTTTCGATACCAATGTGCTCGGCACCGTCGCGGTAATCCAAGCCGCGCTACCACATCTCACCGCGCCGGGCGGACGCATTATCAATTTCTCGTCCGCGCTCGCAACACGGCCGATCCCGACGACATCGATTTATGCTGCCTCGAAGGCGGCGGTCGCCGCATTGTCACACGCGCTCGCCAAGGAGCTAGGCCCGCGGGGCATCACTGTCAATACGATCGCGCCAGGCGTCATTGAGACGGAAATGACCAGGGATATTCTTGCTGCGCGTGGTGAGAGCATTGTGGCGATGACCCCGCTCGGCCGCATCGGCCGGCCTGAGGATGTTTCGGGCGTCGCGCTTTTCTTGGCGTCACCCGACGCAGCGTGGATCACCGGTCGAACGTTCATCGTGGATGGAGGCATAAGCTGACGGCGCGCGTTCAAAGGGTCGCGGGTCCGGGCAGGAGCCTGTCCCTTTAATGGTTCGGATTGGCAGCAGGGGTAGAGTCGAGGTAACGGCGCCTGGCTTCACCGTGTTGCGTTGGCGAGCTTGAGCAGGTTGTGGGCGGTGCAGACCATCGCCCATTCGCCTCTGACCTTTTCTAGCCCGCGGAGAAGGAATTGGCGGAAGCCTCTGGCCTGCTTGATCTGACCGAACACCGGTTCGACGCTCTGCTTTTGCAATCGATAGCGGTTGCGCCGGCCGGCGCGCTTGAGCTTGGTGGCCATCGCGGCGATACGCGATCCGCTCCCCCAAAGGCGTCTGCCGGCTGCGTTCTTGTGGCTATGCCGCGCCCGGCCCGGAGCAAGAAAGCCCTTGATCCGACGCCGGGCCCGATGCGCGAGATTGGTATTGGTGCGGTAGCGGGTATCGGCTGACACTTCCTTCGGATTGGCGCGCAGCATTGCGCGGGCTGCGCCCAGCAGCGGCTTGAGCGCATTGCCGTCGGAGTGGCTGGTCTGCACACGCTGGCTGATGATGCTCTGATGCGCGCCGTCCACGGCGATCTGGGCGTTGTAGCCCTGCACCACGCCGCATTGATGCGGCAGGATGCGGCTGTCGGGATTGGTGAAGTTGCGTTGCGCTTTGTCGGGGGGCTTCGCGTGCGGGCCGTGCTGCGCCCGGCCGGTGCGGCCTGCCATCCCCGAGGAGGATCCCAGCCCGTCGTCGTCGGCTGCCGGCGGCGCCTTGGCCTCGGCCTCCAAGGTCGCCTCGGCAGCGCGGATGCGCCCAAGCCGCCGCATCTCGTCAGCCATTAAGTCGGGCATTTCGTCGCCACGCCTGTGGGTACCGTGCGCGCGATCCTCGCGCGCGTCGGTTCCTTCGGCGCGCGTGAACGAGGCCGCCACCTCGTCAGCCAGCGTCATTTCCGCCGCGCGCATGCGCGCGTCAGACATCGCCTTATGCCGGCTGGCGTTGGCCGCGACCTTGGTGCGATCAAGCGCCACATGTCCAAGCGTCACCAGCCCTGCCGCTAGGCGCGGCTTGAGCCCCTGCACAAACGACCCCCAAGTGCCGTCAGATGCCGCAGCCGAAGCTTGGCCATCGTTGCGAAAATCCGACCGGTTCGGCGCCGTGACCGCCATGAAAAATGAGGCGCTCCTCACAGGCCTGCGCGATCTTGCGCGCGACATAGACCCGCGCGGCTACAGGCATCCAGCAACCGCGCCACCATCATTGCCGGATGGTCGGGCGGATCGCCCCGCTCCTCCGTGTGGGCCGCAAAGATCGCCGTCAAGTCGAGGTTCTCGCGCACCGTCTCGCGCACAAAAAGGGCGACGCGGGAGGCGGGAACCAGTTCCTGCACCGATGGCGGAAGCCACCAGCCTTGCCCAACGTCCCCAGGACGAACGGTCTTGCTCATGCGACACAACGAGTCCGACTCGCCCTTCTTGGTCGCGCAAAACACGATTACAAGGACAGGCTCCTAAGGCAGGTTCTCCCGAAAGATCACGTCGCTGCGCGGCGCCTCGATGCCATGCATCGGGTCGAGCCCAGCGCGCAGATTGCGGAAGATCGAGACGCAGGCATTGAGCGAGCTCTGCGGATTCTGATTGATCACTGCATCCATCGTTCCGTCCATCAGCAGCGCGCGCGTGTCGTGCGTCAGGCCGTGGCCGACAAAGACCACGTCGTGCTCGCGTCGCGCCTCCTTCAGCGCCTTGCCGACGCCTTCAGCGCCGCCGCCGATATTGTAGATGCCGGCGAGGTCCGGATACTGGCTGAGCAGCATGCGCGTCTGCCGGTAGTTCTTCCCGTCGTCGTCCTGCCCTTCGCGCAGGCCGACGACCTTGATCGACGGAAACATCTCCTCGAACAGATGTAGGAAGCCCATCTCGCGCTCCTCGTGCGCGCGATAGCTGAGGCTGCCGGCGATCATCGCCACCTTGGCCGGGCGCGGCCCGATGAAGCGGGCGATGAGATAGCCTGCCGTGCGGCCCATCGAGCGGTTGTCGAGGCCGACATAGGCGGCGCGGCGCGAATTGGCGATGTCGGAAATGAGCGTCACCGTCGACACGCCACGCTCGGCGAGCATGTTGACCGCTTCGCGCACCGCCGGATGCTCGAGCGCCATGAAGGCGATGCCGTCGGCGCCGCGGGCATGCTGCATCAAGGCGCGCGCAAGGAGCTCCGGATTGAAGCTCTTGATGAAATCGACGCGGCACTTGACGTTCAGCGGAGCGAGCTGGACGGCCGAATTCTGGATCAGCCGGCCGAGCTGCGCCAGATAGCGGTTGGTGCCCGCCGGCAGCAGGAAGGACAGCTGCAGCGGCTTCGCGGCGACCACCGCGTCGAGATCGGCGTCGAAAATATAGTCGAGATCGGTTGCTGCCTTCAGCACGCGCTGCACGGTGACGGCGCGCACGCCCGGCCGCTTGTTCAGCACACGGTCGACTGTCGCAGTCGAGACGCGCGCGAGCCGCGCCACGTCGATGATCCGCGCCCGCCGTCCTGTCTGGTCAGAGCCTTGCAAGGTCACGGGAATTGCCCTTCGCGCGATGAGAGGCCGGCCTGAGATTACATCAAATTACATCATTATTTCGATTTGACAGCTGGGGTACGTGCGCTTTCATTGCACCCAATCCGCGCCCTGACAACATCAAATTGCATCATCGCGGAGCTGCACAGGGAGGACGATCTATGACCAGCTTTTCACGCCGCCGCATGCTGCAGGCGCTCGCCGGCGCCCCCGCCGTCGGCGTCCTCGGCATGCCGCTCATCGCGCGGGCGGCGGACTTCTCGCTGAAATACGGCAACAACCTGCCGCTGACGCATCCGCTGAACGTGCGCGCGCAGGAAGCCGCCGACCGCGTCGCGAAGGAAACGAACGGCCGTGTCGAGATCAAGATCTTCCCCAACAACGAGCTCGGCGGCGACACCGACATGCTGGCGCAGGTGCGCAACGGCGGCATCACCTTCTTCACGCCCTCGGCGCTGGTGATCGCGACGCTGGTGCCGGTCGCCGCGATCAATGCCGTCGGCTTCGCCTTCGCCAATTACGACCAGGTCTGGGCCGCGATGGACGGCGGGCTCGGCGCGCACGTGCGCGCGGCCATCGCCAAGGCCGGGCTGCACACCTTCGAGAAGATCTGGGACAACGGCTTCCGACAGATGACCAGCGGCTCCAAGCCGATTGAGAGCGCCAAGGACATGCAGGGGCTGAAGATCCGCGTGCCGGTGAGCCCGCTCAGCATCGCCATGTTCCAGGCGCTCGGCGCCTCGCCGGTCAGCCTGCAATTCTCGGAAGTTTATTCCGCGCTGCAGACCAAAATTGTCGACGCGCAGGAAAATCCGCTGCCGATCCTGCAGGTGGCGAAGCTCTACGAGGTGCAGAAATACTGCGCGCTCACCAATCACATCTGGGACGGCTTCTGGTTCGTCGCCAACGGCCGTGCCTGGCGCGAGCTGCCGCCTGACCTGCAGAAGATCCTGTCGGACGCGATCAACGACGCCGGCATGAAGCAGCGTGAGGACATCAAGAAGCTCAACGCGTCGCTGCAGGCCGACCTGCAGGCGAAGGGCATGATCTTCAACAAGCCATCGCCCGATTCCTTCCGCGCCAAGCTCCGCGAGGCCGGCTTCTACACCGAATGGAAGAAGCGCTTCGGCGGCGACGCCTGGGCGCTGCTCGAGGGCGCGGTCGGCAAGCTCGCCTGATGCGGATGCGGAAGCCGTGACGATGATCTCCGTTGAGGAGCTTGGAACGGCGCACAGCGCGGGGTCTATTCGCGACATGCAGACCTCGTCCGCGAGCCCCACCATGCGCCTGATCGTCGGAGCCGACCGGGTGCTCACCGCCACGGTCGAATTGGCCGCGGCTTGCCTTCTGCTCGTCGAGATCGCGATCCTGCTCGCGGGCGTCATCGCCCGCTATGTCGTCAACCGCCCGCTAATCTGGTCGGACGAGCTCGCGGGCATCCTGTTCCTCTGGCTCTCGATGCTGGGCGCTGTGATCGCGCTGCAGCGCGGCGAGCATATGCGCATGACCAGGCTCGTGACGTGCGTCGGCGCACAATGGCGCGACCTCCTGGAAGCGCTGGCAATCAGCGCCTCCCTCGCGTTCCTGCTCCTTATCATGCACGCGGCCGTCGAATATGCGCAGGACGAGGCTTTAATCGTCACCCCGGCGCTGGAGATCAGCAATGCTTGGCGCGCCTCGGCCATTCCGGTTGGCATCGGCCTGATGATCGTCGCCGCCGCCGGCCGGCTGGCACGCATCAACTCCTTCCGCGCCGTCCTTTCCGCCATTGCGCTGACCGGCGTCGCGGTCGCCGCCTTCTGGCTGGCGGGGCCGGTCTTCAAGCCGCTCGGCCAGATCAATCTGGTCATATTCTTCGTTGCGGTGGTCGCGCTGAACGTCTTCGCCGGCGTGCCGATCGCCTTCTCCTTCGCGCTCGCCACCTTTGGCTATCTCGCGCTCGCTACATCGACGCCCATGCCGGTGCTGGTGGGACGGCTCGACGAGGGCATGTCGCATCTGATCCTGCTCGCGGTGCCGCTCTTTATCCTGCTCGGCGCGCTGATCGAGATGACCGGCATGGCCAAGGCGATGATCGCCTTCCTTGCGAGCCTGCTCGGCCATGTGCGCGGCGGCCTCTCCTATGTGCTGATCGGCGCCATGTATCTCATCTCCGGCATTTCAGGATCGAAGATCGCCGACATGGCGGCGATCGCGCCGGTCCTCTTACCGGAAATGCGCAAGCGCGGCACCCCGCCCGGCGACCTCGTCGCGCTCCTCTCCGCGACCGGCGCGCAGACCGAGACGATCCCGCCCTCGATCGTGCTCATCACCATTGGCTCGGTCACCGGCGTCTCCATCGCCGCCCTGTTCACCGGCGGTTTGCCGCCGGCGCTTGTCCTCGGCATTGCGCTCTGCGCCGTGGTCTGGTGGCGTCATCGCCGCGAGGACCTGAGCCACGTCGTGCGCCTGCCGCTGCGCGACATCCTGCGGCTCGCACTCGTCGCGTCGCCGGCGATCCTCCTGCCTTTCGTGATCCGCACCGCGGTGGTTGAAGGCGTCGCCACCGCGACCGAGGTCTCGACCATCGGCATCGCCTATGCGGTGGCAATCGGCGTTCTGGTCTACCGCCAGTTCGACTGGCGGCGGCTGCGCCCGATCCTGGTCGAGACCGCCTCGCTCACGGGCGCCATCATCCTGATCGTCGGCTGCGCCACCGCCATGGCATGGGGTCTGACCCAGTCCGGCTTCTCGCAGGACCTCGCGCGCTTTATGGCCAGGATTCCCGGCGGCGCCTACGGCTTCCTCGCCGTCTCGATCCTGGTCTTCATCGTGCTCGGCAGCCTGCTCGAAGGCATCCCGGCGATCGTTCTCTTCGGGCCGCTCCTCTTCCCGATCGCGCGCAGCGTCGGCTTACACGAGGTGCATTATGCTATGGTTGTGATCTTCGCCATGGGCATTGGCCTGTTCGCGCCGCCCTTCGGCGTCGGCTATTACGGCGCTTGCGCCGTCAGCCGCATCCATCCGAACGAAGGCATCAAGCATATCGGCAGCTACATGGCCGCGCTGTTCGTCGGGCTGATCATCGTCGCGGCGCTCCCGTGGATCTCCACCGGATTCCTCAAATTCTGAACGCTCGCATTCACGGAGGCAAAGTTACATCATGAGCCGATTTTTCGGCGAGATCCGGCAGACCGGCTATGTGGTCACCGATATCGAGGCGGCGATGGACTATTGGAGCCGCGTGCTCGGCATCGGCCCGTGGTTCTACAATCCGCGCGTCCCGATCGTGAACTATACGTATCGCGGCAAGCCCTACGAGGTTCACAACTCGGTCGCGCTCGCCAATTCCGGCCCGCTTCAGATGGAATTGATCCAGACGCGCAACGACGCGCCCTCGATGTATCGAGACTTCCTGCAAAGCGGGCGCACCGGCCTGCATCATGTGGCTTACTGGACGGAGAATTTCGATACCGATCTCGCGCGGCTCGAGGCGCAGGGGCTGAAGGTCGCCATGGGCGGCGAGGTCGGGGCGCGCGGGCGCTTCGTCTATTTCGACACCGAATACCATCCGGGTACCGTGATCGAGCTTTCCGAGGTCGCAGGCCCCAAGGGCAAGCTGTTTAAGCTCATCCGCGAGGCGTCGATCGGCTGGGACGGGCGCGATCCGGTGCGCCCCTTCCCCGACCTCAGCAAGCTCTAAGACAGCGCCGATGCGCGCCGACCGTTTCGAGGCGACCTATCTGATCGAGACGCCGCTCGATCCGGCGAAAGTCGCCGAGATTATGGCCGGCGAGCAGTCCTGCGGCACCTTTATGCGCGTGGCGGGCGAGACCGATGCGCTGCGCGAGCGAGCGCGGGCGAGCGTCGAGCGCATCGAGGAGCTGCCCGCGAGCGCGACTCCGAGCCTGCCCAATGCCTTCCTCGATCGCAGTGGCCGCGGCGGACCGTGGCGGCGTGCGCGCGTGACGGTCTCCTTCCCCGTCGCCAATGTCGGCGCGAACCTTCCGACGCTCGCCGCGACCGTTGCCGGCAACCTGTTCGACCTCGGCGAGGTGACCGGCCTGCGGCTCGAGGCGCTGCGGCTGCCGGACGCCTATCGCGTGCAGTTCGCCAAGCCCCGCTGGGGTGTGGAAGGCACACGCCGGCTCACCGGTGTCGGCGACGGACCGCTGGTCGGCTCGATCATCAAGCCGAATGTCGGGCTCTCCGCCGAGGATACCGCGCGGCTCGTCGGCGACCTGTGCGCGGCGGGGCTCGACTTCATCAAGGACGACGAGGTCTGCGCCAATCCGGCCCACGCGCCGCTTGCGCAACGCATCCCCGCCGTGATGGCGCAGGTGCGCAAGCACCAGGACCGCACCGGCAAGCCGGTGATGGTCGCCTTCAACATCACCGACGAGACCGACGCGATGCGCCGCCATGCCGACCTGATCAAGCGCGAGGGCGGCAGCTGCGCCATGGTGAGCCTCAACTGGTGCGGCTTCTCGGCGGTGCAGAGCCTGCACGCCGGCACCGATCTGGCGCTGCACGGACACCGCAACGGCTATGGCGCCTTCTCGCGCCATCCGCTGCTTGGGATTTCCGTCGGCGCGTATCAGACCTTGTGGCGGCTCGCGGGTCTCGATCACCTGCACGTGCATGGCGTCGCGGGCAAGTTCGCGCAGAGCGACGACGAGGTAATCGGGGCGGCGCAGGACTGCCTGACGCCGCTCGGCGCGGACGCAAAGGACCGCGTGATGCCGGTCTTCTCGTCGGGACAATGGGCCGGCACCGCGCCGGCCACCTGGAAAGCGCTCAAGAGCGCCGATCTCCTGTTCCTCTGCGGCGGCGGTATTATGGCGCATCCCGATGGGCCCGCGGCCGGCGTCGCTAGCATCCGCCAGGCGTGGGACGCTGTGCGCGGAGGAAAGGCGCTCGCAGACGTCGCCAAGCCAGAGCTCCAGCGCGCGCTCGCCTTCTTCGGAGCGCGTGCATGAGCGGGCCGCTCGCGCGCTTCGCCTGGTACGGCGACGATTTCACCGGCGCGACCGACACGCTCGCCACCTTCGCCCAGGGCGGCTTGCGCGCCATCCTCTTCCTCGACGTGCCGACGCCGGCGCAGCTCACGCGCGTCGGGCGGCTCGACGCCATCGGCATTGCCGGGGCGTCACGGGCGATGGATCGGCCGGCGATGGAGAAAGCGCTCGCGCCGGTTGGCGAGTTCTTCGCGACGAGCGGCGTGCGCATCCTGCACTACAAGTGCTGCTCGACCTTCGACAGCGCGCCGCATGTGGGCAATATCGTGGTTGCGGTGGACACGCTGCGCCGATATTTTCCCAATCCGCTGGTGCCGGTGATCGGCGGCCAGCCGAGCCTCGGCCGTTATTGCCTGTTCAGCAACCTGTTCGCGTCGGTGGGCGCCTGCAGCAGCGTCGTGCGCCTCGACCGGCATCCGACCATGGCTATGCATCCGGTCACGCCCATGACGGAAGCCGACCTGCGGCGGCATTTCGCGGCGCTCGGCTGGAGCAGGGTCGCCGCCCTACACTATCCCGCTTACGATAGCGATCACGCCGTCCTCGACGCGCTGCTCGCACGCGCGCTTGCCGATGCGCCGGATGCCGTTCTCATGGACGTCGGCCATGACGATCACCTGGCGCCGCTCGGACGGCTGATGTGGGCGCAGGCGGAGCGGCAGCCGCTCGTCGCCGTCGGCCCGAGCAGCGTGGCACAGGCGCTAGTGCCGCAATGGAAGCGCTCGGCCTCGCGCATCGAGCCGGCCAAGGGCCCCGTCTTCGTCATGGTTGGCAGCCTCTCGCCGGTGACGCGGCAGCAGATGGCGGCATCGCCCTCG
>Ga0209810_1001573_pt1 | contig 33341 bp, 30 predicted proteins | sample Coa_R1_7_FD_187159 | JGI IMG/M metagenome (GOLD analysis project Ga0209810, IMG submission 187159) | Surface soil microbial communities from Centralia Pennsylvania, which are recovering from an underground coalmine fire - Coalmine... | ecosystem: Environmental > Terrestrial > Soil > Unclassified... | reverse complement strand
TCTTTTTCATGCAGTTATCCTATGATTTCATGAAGAATACCGACCAGAATCGGTAACTGGCCTGGAAGAGCCAGCCCGTCATCCTGAGCGCCGCGTGCCCCTTCATATGGCGTGACTTATTGTTCCTGAGATGGCCTCCCAGTCGTGCTTGCTGATGGCATAGCGATGGCGCATGGCCCGATTGCCTTCGAAGTCCTCGTTGTAGAATGTCCCTTCATATTTCATGCCGCTCTTCTGCATCACCCGCTCGGAAGCAGTATTCTGCGTTTCGCATTCGGCGAAAATGCGAAGGGTTCCCAGAGCAGTGAACTCGCAGGCAAAAATTGCTCGCGCCGCCTCGGGCATATAGCCCTGCCCCCAGAAACGGCGATTGAGCGCGTAGCCGCACCCTCGATCCTGGGGAGGGCCGCCAATGAAAAACCATCCGATGAGTGTTCCATCGCTTCGTAACGTAATCGCCCTGTTGCAGCCCCGCCGCTTCTGGTTTCCCACATCCTGAACAAGCCGAGCGAACCATTCACGACGTTTTGCCTCGTCCCAGGAAGCGAAATGCATAAAGCGTGTCACTTCTGGATCTGAAACGATGGCATGGAGGGCATCCCAATCCTTCATGTTAAAGCTACGCAGGATAAGCCGCTCAGTTTCAAGGGTAAGCATGTTTCCTTCCAATTCTTCAATGAGAAACAATGTTCGCGCGAATCCGCTGCGTAAGGGGAGGATCTCTCAGGAGGGGATAATATCAAATCCGTAGAAGGAGTGATCAATGGAGACACCCCATTACCTGCCCACCGGGCAGGGCGCTCTCCCCGGTGGGGAGGTATCCCCGCCGGGGGAGATCCCCTGGACCCCTTTTGACCATCGCCCCACCGGATTGGCTATAACAGGGCGCGTGGCTGCGCCATACGCCCTGTTATAGCCTCCTGAGAGCGGCGCAGCCGCGATGTGTGTTGGGATCCGCAAACTGCTGATAGTGTACCATATGTATTATTATGTTCCAGAACATCAAGTGCTCGCTGATGAGAGGCTTCTTGCCATCGCGGGGAGTAGCGTGATAGGCTGAAAGAGAGCGGCTTGAACACAATAAACAGGTTCAGGAGGCTGTCGCTGACATTACATTACAGGGGGATGATGAGTATGATAAAATCTCTTGCTCACATGCTGCTAGGGGCGATGTTTATCACTGGCGGCGCAAACGTTTTGAGGGAGCCGGGTGGGCGCGTGCAGAGAGTTGAAAAGGTTGGTATACCGAAGCCACGCGAGGCGACGATCCTCAACGCGACGATCATGGTAATCGCTGGATCAGCGCTTGCCCTGGATATCGCACCGAAGCTGGCAGCGCTTACACTCATAGGATCATTAATACCGACCACCTGGGTAGGGCATCGCTTCTGGGAGGAGCGAGATCCCGTGACGCGCGCCGGCCAGCAGACGCAATTTTTCAAGAACCTGGCGATGCTCGGGGGTCTGCTGCTGGTGCTGGTGGAAAAAGACGACGCATAGTTTCTCTCGTTTTTAGAAAGGGAAAATATTCGTGAGCGAACAGGAAGAGAATAAGGTTGCCATGGTGATATGCGCCCACGCCGATGATGCCGAATTTGGCTGCTCCGGCACGGCAGCACTGTGGACTCGTGAGGGCTGGGATGTCTACTACGTCATTTGTACCGACTGCGGAGGAGGTGGCTCCGATGATGCTACCGATGTAGGGCCGGCGGCGCGCCAGCAGGTAGTCGAGACGCGCAAGAAAGAGCAGCAGGCTTCCGGTGAGGTGCTCGGCCTGAAAGGCGTGGTCTTTCTCGATTATCCCGATGGGCAGTTGCAGCCGACGTTAGAGCTGCGCCGCGATCTTGTGCGCCTGCTGCGCCGCTACCGGCCCAGTCGCGTCATCTGCCAGTCTCCTGATTATTCCTGGACGCCAGCGCTGAATATCCGCCGCTATCACCCCGACCACCGCGCGGCGGGGCGCGCTGCCCTGGACGCCATCTACCCTGCCTCGCAGAATCCGTGGGATTTTCCCGAACTGCTGATGCATGAGGGGCTGAAGCCGCACAAAATTTCGGAGTTGTACATTATGGGGGCGCCGGTAGCGAATTATGCTGTCGATATCAGTACGACGATGGACATAAAAATGGCGGCGCTGCGTGCCCATAGCAGCCAGGTCGGCGACCACATCGACGAACTGGAGCAGCGGCTGCGCTCTATCGATGCTGAAACTGGCAAGCGGCACAGCGTAGCATACGCCGAGGAGTTTCATCGCGTCGAACATCGCTAACCGGCGCGCCCCTTGCGCTGCCCCTTGTTTTGTGGCATACTCTTTATAGAGACCTTCGGGGCAGGGTGCAATTCCCGACCGGCGGTAAGGTAGCGGTACCGGCGTATACGGTATCCATGCCAAGCCCGCAACTCTGTCGCTGGCTCCACGCTGGCGACGGACTGATTTCGGTGCGAGTCCGAAGCCGACGGTATAGTCCGGATGGGAGAAGGTTTATATGTGGACCATGAGAGCCTGCGTGTACGACGGGGACAGCCTCGCCGTCCCTCTACAGCGACGTAAGCAGCAGGTGGGTAGTCTCTATTGAGCGTGCTACTCACAATGGTCTTCGTTCATCTCCCTCAAGTGCTCCCCCAGGTCAGTTGAATTGGCGCATCTCTGTCTTGATAGAGATGTTCGTCGTACTGGCTATCGAGGGAAGTCTATGAGTGTCACAACCTCTACTTCAGAACTGGTATCTCTGGAGGAGATACAGGCGTATGCGCCGGAACAGGAACCGGGCGTCATACGCACAGTAAGCGGGCGCGCGCATGATGAGCGGGCCGCTCGCTTAAGAACGCAGGGGCGGTTGCTTACCGCTATTCCTCCTATCGTACTGGGCTTACTACTCTTTGTGGGCTGGTATGCGCTCAGTGCGTCAGGAAAAGTGAATGTCCTCATCTTGCCCGCTCCCGCCGATGTCCTTTCCAGCCTGCTCAATGGCCTCGATTCTGGCATGTACCTGAGCAACACGCTGGTGACGGTACAGGAGAGCGTGCTGGGATTTCTGCTGGCCCTGGCTGTAGCGCTGCCAGTGGGCTACGGTGTGGCGAAGTCGCGCCTGCTAGCCAGCACCATCCAGCCATATCTGGCGGCGGGCCAGGCAATCCCTGCCATCGTAATCGCGCCTGTTCTGGTGCTCTGGCTGGGCTATGGCTGGCTGCCCAACATGCTCGTCTGCGCGCTGGTGGTGCTCTTCCCGATGGTAATTAACACCATCCTGGGTATCCAGACCATTGATCCACAGTTTACAGACGCGGCACGAGTCGAGGGCGCTTCCGGCTGGTCGCTGCTATCCTACATCGAGTTTCCCCTCGCCTTACCATCCATTCTTGCCGCCATCCGCTCCGGCTTTACCCTCTCTATAGTAGGGGCGCTGGTCGCGGAGTTTGTCGCGGGGGGCGATCAGGGGCTGGGCGCTCTGATACTGATAGCGAAGAATCAGTACAATACGCCATTTATGTATGCCACGCTCGTCGTGCTGGCGGCGTTAGCGGCACTCTATTACGGCTCGACCTGGCTGCTTGTGAAGCTGGCGGCGGCCATCTATTAAGGGACATGCATCACATTCATTTCACATGGAGAGATACATCGATGTCTACACGTCATCGTTCATCTATCATATTGCCCGCTCTGTCTCTACTCATAACGCTGGCCCTTTTGCTCGCGGCCTGCGGCAGTGGTGGCGCTGCCACAACAACAAGTGGGGCGTCCTCCTCAACGGCAAAGCTGAAGAACGTCTCTATCGGTCTGGGCTACATTCCTGATGTACAGTTCGCGCCGTTTTATGTCGCGAAAAGCAAGGGCTACTACACGGCGGCGGGTCTGAACGTCACCTTCATACATGGCATAGTGCCCGACCTGATCGGCTCGCTGGTGGCGGGGAAGAGCAACTTTGTCTTCGCCGGCGGCGATGAGATGCTTACCGCGCGCGATAAGGGGGCGAAGGTAGTTGACGTTGCCACTATCTTCCAGAAGTACCCGGTCAGCCTGATCGTGCCTGCCGATTCGCCTATCAAGTCGCTGGCCGATCTAAAGGGGCATACCGTGGGCGTCCCGGGCGCCTATGGCTCGACCTATACGGGCCTGCTGGCACTGTTGTATAGCGCGCACCTCTCGCTCTCCGATATCAAGGTGCAATCCATTGGTTTCACGCAGGTGCCTGCGCTCATGGCGCGCCGCGTCGACGCTGTAATGGGCTACTCGAACAACGAGCCGCTCCAGTTGCGCGCGCATGGCTTTGCGGTGCGCACCTTCGATGTCTCGGATTACCAGCCGCTCGTCTCCAACGGCATCATCACGACACAGGACACCTATCGCGCTCAGCCACAGATGGTGCGCGGCTTCGTGCAGGCCACGCTCAAAGGCTTGAAGGATGTCATCGCCGATCCCTCAGGAGCTTTGCAGATTAGCAAGAGCTATATTCCCGGTCTGACCAATACGACTCAGGCGATGAACGTGTTGCAGGCAACAATCCCCGTCTGGCAGGGAAAAGGGAAACTCGGCTATAACGATAGCGCGACCTGGCAATCGATGGAGAGCTTCATGGTCGCACTGAAGATGATCAAGCCGGTCTCCGATCTCTCGCAGGCATATACCAACCAGACGGTTGTATAAGAGATTCGTGGGACGAAAACAGGCCACAGGTGAGCGACGCCCGCCTGTGGCCTGTTTTCGTCCCACGAATCTGTTTAGCTCAAGGCGTAGATTGCCAGGTTTTTGAAGAACACGTCCGCGCCGGCACCGGCGGCCAGGCCGAGCGTGCCGCCTGGATATGCCTCGCTCTGAGCGTATCCCTGCTCGGTGCCGTTGACATAAAACGTAAAGGTGTTGCCCTGCACGATGACATCGATAGTGACCACACCATTGATGTTCGCCTGGAGTGGGCGAATGACGAGCGGGCTGGCGCTGCCCGATGTGTTGTCGTAGGTGTAGGCTCCCCATGTGCCCGCCGGGTTCAACAGGAACGAATACGTGCCCTGCTGCGCGCCGGGCTGATTGCGGAAGAAGACGCCGAAGGCGCCATGCGAGTTCGGCGCGGCGCTGACCTGCACCTGTAGCACATAATTGCCTGGCACGGGCTTGCCGCCGGGCAGGGCATCCAGGAAGGCACCGGCGAGGTGGCTGGTATCCGTATTGACCAGCGCGGTTGAGTTCGCGCCGCACTGCACGCGTGCGTTAGCCGTGCTGCTCCAGTGGCCGCCGTGTGTGTCGCAGGTCGGTCCCGGCAGCGTGGTGCCGTAGAGCAGTTGTCCCGCCGGAACCAGCGGCGGCGGAATCTTCTCTGGCCGGTGTGCTTGCGCCGTACTGGTTACATGTAGCCCCGGCTCTGTACCGGATGCCTGGCGGAACCGAGGCTCGAAGTGGAGATAGGCAGCGAAGCCGGCTGTGACCAGGACCAGCGTCAGCAGGCTGCCAAGCAGCATCATACCCAGCGATTGATAGCCGGTGGGCCGGGAGGCGCGTGCGGGTTGATCGCTGAGTGATGGCTCCGCCTTGCGGGCCTGCAATGTCTCGGGACGGGTAGGAACCTCGGATATAGAGACGGAGCCGGCCCCGTCGTGAGCCACAGGCTGCTTCGCTTGAGCAGCGAGCGCCCCGGCCTTATCCCGGGTAGCGGCGGCTGCTGCCGGTTGCTGTGGCATTGGCCGGGCCTGTTCCTTCATCGTCGCCGCGCCATGAATATCGAGAGCGGCATCATGAATATCGACGGTTGGCAGGGCGGAAAGCGACTCATTGCCCGGCAGGACCACGGGAGTCAGGCGTTCCGCCGGCGCACTGGATAGCGAGGGCAAGGACAGAACCGGCTGATCGCCGTGGTTTTCATCACTGGCTGCGCGCAGGGCGCGAGCAAATTCGCCGGCGCTCGCATAGCGTTCCTCTGGCTGCTTTGCCAGCGCCTTCATGAGCGCGGTTTCTACGGAGAGCGGGATCGCTGGATTCAACCGGGAAACCGGGGGCGGATCTTCCAGCGTATGCCTGAGCGCAATAGCGACAGGCGATGCGCCGGTAAACGGCACGCGGCCCGTGAGCATCTGGAAGAGCACAATGCCCAGCGAATAGATATCGGTGCGATGGTCGATGGGCCTTGCCGTCCCCTGCTCTGGCGAGAGGTATTCGGGGGTGCCGACGATGGTGCCGGCGCTGGTAAGGGCCATGCGCCTCGTACTATCTTTGTCCTGCTCGGTTGTATCTTTGAGCACCTTCGCCAGCCCGAAATCGGCCAGCAGCAGGCGACCATCCGCGTGAAAGAGCATATTGCCGGGCTTCAGATCGCGATGCACGATGCCCTGGGCATGAGCGCAATCAAGAGCCGCCGCCGCCTGCTCAATAATAGTGGTGGCTTCGGGCAGCGGCAGCGTCCCACGCCGTTCCAGTACCTCGCGCAGCGTCCCGCCCGTAACGTAGGGCATGACAAGGTAGGCTAATTCCTCTTCTTCTCCATATTCATAGATTGGCATGATATGTATATGATCAAGCGCCGCCACTGCATCGGCCTCGCGCCGGAAGCGTGCTAAAAATGCGGCGCGCGTCTTCTGATCCATGACGACGCCGGGCAGAAGCACCTTGACGGCAACCGCGCGCCGTGGTCGGGACTGCTGTGCCAGATATACCGCACCCATACCGCCGCGCCCGAGAAGTCGCTTGAGCGTGCATGTCCCGAGCGCTCTACCAAGTAGCTCGTTGGTGTCAATTACCACGCCCGGCACCTCCACTACCTTTAGCCTGTCCACAGGCGCTTGCTTGCTGGCTTTCTATCCTCCCCTTCACCTTGACGAAGGATTGTAACAGATAATTGCACTTATCCCCCAGACACTTCATCGATCTTGTTCATCGCCTCCTCCTGCATTATAGACTTATCCCCCAAACACTTCATTGACCCTGTTCATCGCCTCCTCCTGTTTCGCGACGATATATGGGAGCCTTCATCTTGTCCGCGTTTGACCCTGAGGGCACTCGTTTGTTCTCAGGTGCCAGACTATCATCTAGCAGACACCCGTATCGTAGCATATAGCGCGCCATTGTTGAAACGGAAGGACTTTTGGAAGGGGCTGATCTCTAGCCAGCAAGGGATGTGAGCGGGTTATTCTCTTGATGCACCCTCCCGAGTAAACGAGATGGGACCGGTGTAGCGACGCAAGGCTCGTAGCAGTGGTCCAGCGCGATCCAGCAACAGGCCGACGAGCAGAAAAAGCAAGCATCCCCTTTAAGAATGCTTGCTTACTTTTCAGCTTCTATGCCTCCAGGCTCCTGCATCGGGAGAAAGTGGCTTCCCGTGCGTTTCCAATAGCGCCATTCTAACCCGTGACCAATGAGTGCGGCCAGGGCAAACACAAGGTAAGGGATGCCGAAGCCACGATCAAAGAGACCGGTCACACGCAGTAGCATGAGGATAGCGGCGAGAAGAAAACCCGGACCGGTAATCATGCAATGATATTCGCGACATCTGAGATAGTTTTGGAGGCAGTACAGACCATACAGGCCGAAATACACGAGCGCTACAATATCACCGGCTCCTGTGTGGGTAGCCAGATTGAGGCCGATGTTGAGTGCCAGGATAATAAGAGTTGAGATCATGCCTCCCCAGAGCGTATGCCACAAGGCTATAAGCCGCATAAGGCCCTCCTTGTTCTGATAAGGTGATGGGGTAGCGTGCCTTGATTGACAGCATTCATAATAAAAAGTGACCGGCCATTTTTTATTATATCGCATCTATGAAGGATCTGCGCAAACACAGGAGCCAGGCTTACCCCCTGTTGCTCCGGCATGCTATACTCGTGCCATACCAATTCTTTGAGAAAGCTATAGCGGCATATGCAATATAGACAGACAGAAGTTTTGCGGATCAACGCCTTTGAACCGGAGCAGCACATCATCGAGCGAGCTGCGGCGCTGCTGCGCGCCGGCGAACTGGTCGTCTTTCCGACGGAGACAGTTTATGGCCTGGGCGCCGACGGCCTGCAAACGAGTGCCGTAGAGGGCATCTTCCTGGCGAAGAATCGCCCCTTTAGCGATCCTCTGATCCTGCACATCGCTGACGAAGGCGCGCTGGCAGCGCTCACGACGGATGTCCCGCAGGAGGCGCACCGGTTGGCGCGAGCGTTCTGGCCGGGGCCGCTGACCTTGATCCTGCCCGCTGCCCCGCGTGTTCCCAGGCTGGTCACAGCGGGGCTATCGACCGTCGCGGTGCGCATGCCGCGTCATCCCGTCGCCCTCGCGCTGATTCGCGCGCTCGGCTCGCCCATCGCCGCGCCGAGCGCCAATCGTTTCATGCATGTCAGCCCGACCACCGCGCAGCATGTCCTTGCCGACCTGGGCGGGCGTGTTCCGCTGATCCTGGATGGCGGACCGTGCACAGTAGGCGTCGAGTCTACGATCCTCGATCTCGGCTCAGAGGTCCCCAGGATTCTGCGCCCCGGCGGCGTGAGCCTGGAAGAACTGCGCACGGTGCTGCCAGAGGTGCAGCCACCACGGTCACGAGCCGTCGAACGAGAAGATATAACTGTGGCGCAGAAGGCCCCCGGCCAGATGCTCACGCACTATGCGCCGGCGGTCCCGGCGCTGCTTTTCGAGGGCGCTGTCCAGGAGATGCGCGGCGCGATGCTCGCCGAAGTGCGGCGCCGTCGCGCAAGCGGGGAGCGCGTGGGTGTGCTGGTGGCTGATGAGGATGTCGCGGCGTTCAGGGAGAGCGGCGCGCATATCTATGCGCTGGGCAGCGATGCCGCGCCTGAACAGGTAGCCACGCGCCTCTTTGCCGGCCTGCGCGCGCTCGAAGAGGCTGGAGTACAGGTGATCCTCTGCCGCAGCTTCGAGCCGCGCGGCATCGGCCTCGCCATCCGTGATCGCCTGCTGAAAGCCGCCGGAGGGAAGGTTTTTCTGGTGTCCTGAGGTCATCCTGGGCGCAGCCCAGGATGACCTCAGGACACCAGGGCAACAGAGACTTCGCCGTCGTTCAGCGCTTCTGGAGGTGATGAATCTTCAGCGCAATTTGCAGTGAGAGGCGCAGCTCCGCATCTTCCAGGGAGCGGCCCAGTAGTTCCTCAATGCGTGTCAGCCGGTAGAGCAAGGAGTTGCGGTGCAGGTGCATCATCCTGGCCGTCTCGCTGAGATTGCCGTTGCAGCGGAAAAAGCACTCCAGCGTTTCGATAAGCAGGCCATCGCTGCGCGCATCGTGAGCCAGCAGTGGACCGAGCGTTTCGTGGTAGAAATCGGTGAGTTCGCTGTGGCCGTTGAGGTAAAAGAGGAGGCGATAGATACCCAGGCGTGCGAAGGAATGCAGCCTGCCCTCTCCGAAGAGGCGCCGCCCGATCTCCAATGCCTGCTGTGCCTCGCGGAACGATTGCGGTATCGCCTGGAGATCCCCGGCGATGCGACCGAGGCCGCAGGAATAGAGCGCCGTGTCTGCCGCATTGCCTCTGCTCTGTGCCATGCGGGCGTGAACGCGCTCCAGGCGCAAGAAGACGCCGCTATCATCCTCGCTGCCCTCCAGTTCAGGCAGCGGCAGCAGCGCCACGACGCGCCGCGGTTCTGCCAGCACCCAGCAGGCGGGCCAGACTCTGCGCAGTTCATCGCGTATATGCTTGCTCCACTGCGCCTGCGGGCTGCCCTCCGCGTAGTCCGGCTCGTCAGGAGACAGCTCGAAGATAGCCACCACCTGCGGTATCGTCAGATCGTAACCCAGCAGGCGCGCCCGTGCCAGCATCTCCTCCGGCTGCTGGTAGTTGCCCTGGAGCACGTCGGTGAGCGCCTCCATCTGGTAGCGGCTCTCAACCTCGCTGCGTTCACGCTCGCGAGCGAACTCCAGCGCGAGAATAGGAGCCACCTGGCCCAGAATAATGCGCTCAAGGTAGTCGAAATCGCTCTCGCTGCCGATCAGTGAGATATAGCCGACAACTTCGTGACGGATCTGAATCGGCTCAACCACGCGTGTCAGTCCCTGCTGGCGCAGAGCTTCATCGGTGAGCGGCATGGGCAGCAGGAGCACGGCAGCTTGCGCCGGGGCGGCCTGGAAGCGTACATGCTGCGCGGCATCCTGCACCAGCACCCATTTGCCCCGACTGTTAGCGAGATGCTGGCATACGCCCTGGATACCCGCGCCCTGCACGCTCAATTGCATGAGCTGGTGCGCGACTTCCGTCGCTTTGCGCTCGATCTCGCCGCGAAAGCTCACAACAAAGGTGATGACCTCGCGCTCGATCTCTTCGAGTTGCGCCGACGAAGGGAGCCAGACAAGAGGGAAATGAAGCTGATCGGCAAGCGCCCGCGACTCATTGGTGATCGCATCGACGGACTGCGCGGCAACAGCTACAGCCGCGACTCCTGCCGCGTGCAGTGTTTTGAGAAGATGGGGCAGTGTTTCATCGAGACGGCGCAACTGTGACAGGGCCAGCAGCGCGAGTTCTCCTCCCTGCACGCTCTCAAAGGCGGGCAGACGAGCGCGCATGCGACATGCCCACGTCACTCTACGCTCTAATCCGCTGGCGCCTGCCACCAGCTGGGCGTCGCGTGAGGTGAGCAGAGTCAGGATATTACGAACAGAAGCGGATGAAGGCGAAGGGGGCAGGCTGCTCATAGCTCACGCGCGATCCACAGCAGCGGCGTCTAGCGCCGTGTCGTCGAGGTAGAAACAGTGGCCGCCTTCGCCTGCGCCTGCTTCTCCTTGCGCTTCTTTGCTTTGGCAAGGTGCTTATGCCAGGCGACCTTCTTCCTTTTATTCATACGATTTTCCTTTCAAATTAAATTATTTACTCCTCGGCTTCGACGCCGCTCTCGAAATCGATCTCGGTCATATCGTCACTCTCGTCCCCGCCATCGTAGTACTCGTCGTCGTTGCCCAGTTCATCCTCATCCTCGCGGTCATAGCGCAGCATCGAGTCTTTGATGTAGGCCCTGATCTGCTCGCCGCCGCCCTGTGATGGGAAGCTAACCTGACCGAACATGCTGGGATGCTGGTACTCCTCACGGATAATGAGGCGCACCTGTCCATTCTCCATAGCCAGGATCGCGGCAGCGTAGCGGTTGCCCCCCTCCATGAATTTGATGAGGCGGCCAGCGAGGCGTGGCTCAATCTGCCCGATTTCCTCTCCGGCGCCGTTGTGAACCAGGAGCCTGTGACCATCGACATGCAGCTTTACCCTGTCCCCCACACCCACCTTCGCAAGAACGGAGGCCGGCCCAAGATTGATTAGCTCTGTCATGCCTGTCTTGCCGGTTTCCTCAATAAAGAGCCGGGGATCTATACGATGATCTACGCTGGTATGAGTGCGTACCGGCGTTTCCTGGAGCAGCGCCAGGCGCTCCAGATTTTTCTTCGCAATAGCATTATTGGGGCTATACTTCAAGGTTTGCGCGTATGCCTGCCGCGCCTCCTCGTATTGCCCCAATTCGCTATACGCCTTACCCAGACGGTTCAAGGCTTCGGGTTCAGAGGGGAAGAGGTTTAAAATGTTCCTGTTGGTCTCTACGGCCTCTGCCCACTGGCCTTCCTGCGCCTGACGGACCGCCTGCTCGGTCCATTGTTTTTTCAAACGCGCTTTTTCTTCAGCCGACTGTGCTTGCGTCATCGAACAACTCCTCCATCTCATCACAGGGATGTGTTTAATATAGTTTGCTTATTATATCGCAACGGCGCAACCCTGGAGGGACCAGGCAGTGGCTCGTTCGATACGCACGTTGACCAGATCGCCGGGTTGAATGGTACGGGGACCGCCGGACTCTTCCTCGGGTTGGGGGAAGAAAACCAGCTTGTTTGCGCGATTACGCCCTCGCCACTGCTGGCGTCCATGCGTCGTATTTGTCTCCTCAACCAGTACCTCTTCCGTCTTACCGAGATATGAATGGTTTATCTCTAAAGCGATCTTCGCTTGCAGTTCTTCTACAGCGTGCAGGCGTCGTTTCTTTTCGGCCAGCGGAATATCATCCTCCCAGCGAGCCGCTACCGTACCGGGGCGCACAGAGTAGGCCGCGACGTGTACGACATCGAAACGAACCTTCTCCAGCAGATCGAGTGTGTGCTGGAACTCCTGCTCGCTCTCGCCGCAGAAGCCGACAATTACATCGGTGGACAGGGAGATATTCGGCCACAGCTCGCGCACGCGTTCGATGCGCTCGCAGTACTCGCCTACCGTATAACCACGCTTCATACGCTTGAGCACAGCATCGTCGCCCGACTGCACAGGAATATTCAGGTGTTCGCAGACCTTTGGCAGATGCGCCATGCGCTCGATCATGCTGTCGGTCATATGGCGTGGGTAGGAGGTCATGAAACGGATGCGCTCCAGGCCGTCGATCTTGCTCAGGTGCGTCATCAGGTCCGCCAGGTCGGGCTTTTCCGGCAGGTCCAGCCCGTATGCCTCAACCGTCTGGCCCAGCAGCGTCAGTTCCTTCGCGCCCTTCTCTACCAGCGAACGGGCCTCCACGAGCAGTTCTTCGATGGGGCGGCTGCGCTCGCGGCCCCGCCGGTAGGGAACGATACAATACGTGCAGACCTTGTTGCAGCCCAGGATGACCGGCAGCCAGGCCGTCGGGCTGGCGCTGTGGGGTTCGATCTTTGTGGGGTAGTGCGCGACGCGCTCGCCGGGTTTCGGCGTGATCGCCATTGGCAGCACTGAACGCTTACCTACACGCACGGTAGAGGTCGCGAAGGTCGGGGCGGCGGGTGCAGCAGGAAGCTGCTCCTCGCTCTCGCCGGGCATCAATTCGATGTCGAGGCAACCGGCCCCGGAGATAGGCGTCCAGCGCTCCTCCAGGAAGCGTGGGAGGATGTCAGCCTGCTCGACCTTCATGAACAGGTCGATGTGGGGGTAGCGCTGGCTCAGATCATCTATGGTCTTCTGGTTGCCGATCATACAGCCCATCAATGCTACCAGCAGATCGCCGCGCCTCTCCTTCGCCTTTCGCAGCAGGGCAAGCTGATTATGCGCCTTCTCTTCTGGAGCGCGACGCACGCTACAGGTGTTGAGGACCACGAGATTAGCCTGGTCCATGCTGCTCTCTTCCCAGCCGAGTTCTTCGAGCAGCGTCTGGATGCGCTGCGAATCGGCCTGGTTCATCTGGCAGCCGACAGTCCAGATATGATATTTCCCGCGTGGAATACTGGTCGTGGTCATTGCAAATGCCTCTCTTCACAGCCCTCAATTGTTGCCAGAAAATCTGGGATGTCTGCGTATCTATCTAAGGTCGCTATTATAACACCTGGATATCATTTCTGTCACCATGAAAGCAAAGGGTAAATGGTGTAGTGTGGCTCAGGTGCGAAGCGCCTGAGCCACACTACACCATTTACCCTTTGCGGCGGTCTTCTACGCGGGCGCTGGCTGTCTTCGATTCGCCGCCGCTGGCACGCGGCAGGCTATCGGCGGGCACCAGCTCAACGTGCGGCGTATTGCCCGTTACCGCTTTCACTGCCTCCGCCATTGCGTGGCGCAGCGTGGTGACGCGCTCCTCATGATCGAGAATGGCATCATCTTTTACTTCCACCTTCAAATCAAACGTATCCAGTCCGTCGCGTTTGTCCACGATGATGCGGAAGTTCGTTCCCGTTTCGGGGAAGCGCAGCAGCGCCGCCTCGATCTGGCTGGGGAAGACGATCAGGCCGCGAATAGAAACGGCGTCGTCACTGCGTCCCCTGATCGCGCCGATCTTGGGATGCGTGCGCCCGCAGGGGCAGCGCTCCTCCCACCAGGTCCGCGAGAGGTCGCGGCTGCGGTAACGGATCATCGCTGTGCCATCGGCAGCGAGCCACGTCCAGACCAGTTCGCCATCCTCGCCCTCTTCAAGTGGCTCGCCGGTCTCGGGATCGATGCACTCCACCAGGAAGGCATCGGCCCAGGCATGCATGCCGTCGCGTACCTCGCATTCGCAGCTCATGCCCGGCCCCAGCATCTCCGTCATGCCAAATTCATCGTAGGCCGTGATATTGAAGAGTTCTTGCAGGCGCTGCCGCGTCTCCCAGGGCCACGGCTCCGCGCCGAAGAGGCCGATCTTGAGCCTGGATGTGCTAAAATCAACGTCGCGCTCGCGCGCCTTGCTGCCGACGTAGATGCCCACCGATGGCGTCATGCACATAGCGGTAACGCCAAAATCGAAGATGAAATCGATGATGCGGTCATGCTGGCGGGCATCGGAACCCATCGGAATTGTCATCACATTCATTGCCATCGCGCCATAGTGGAATCCGAAGCCGCCCGTAGGCAGGCCGTAACCATAGCAGTCCAGCAAAATATCGCCGGGCCGCACGCCGGTCATCCACAATTCACGCGCATTGAGTTCGGCCCAGGACTCAATGTCTTTCTTCGTGGCGAAGACGGGCACGCTCTTTCCCGTGGTCCCGCTCGTCGCATGCACTTCCAGCGCTTCGCCGGGGGCGGCGAGCGCCATGCCATAGGGATAGGCAGTGCGCACCGTCTTCTTCTCTAAGAATGGCAGCTTGCGGATATCCTCCAGCCGCCTGATATCGGAGGGTTTTACCCCCGCCTGGTCATACAATGCACGATAAAAGCTATTCTGGTGATAAGCCCGCGCGACAATGGCTTGAAGCCGCTCCAGTTGCAGCGCTTTCAGTTTGTCTTTGGGCAGCGTCTCTATCTCTTCGTTAAAGAATCTGCGCTCACCGCTCACGAAATGTCCTCCAGGAAGCTTAAAAATCCCACATATTCTATCACGGGGGAGCGAGCGCGTCTATCGACGTAGGCCGATTTATGCATGTGGTATGCTTGCAGAGGATTATTTTCTGATGCAAAAACGAGGCGCTCTGCGTTCTCTTGCAGTAGAAAGGCAGATTCACCCGATGAATATCGATGCGCAAAAGCTTTTTCATGAGATGAATGGCAGCGAAGAGGGAGGCTTCGCGGCGATCCATTCGCCCGTTCGGCGCTCACCCGGTGGAATACCGTATCTGTGCGGGCCGGGGGTGATCGTCCTGGCGCGCCCGCAGACCAGTATCGCTGGCATGGCAGGCTTTCTCGAAGGGTTTGATCCTGCGCTCAATTTCCCGCAATACGTGGATGATCCCACACCCCTGCCCGACGGCGCTCAACTCTGCAAAGCTGCCGGACAGCTCTGCTATATGAGCTTCGGCCCCAAAAAACGCTCGTACAATGCGCAGGCCATACGCTATTTCGATAACCTCAAGGCGTCGGGTCACGGCTCGGTGCTCGAACACGCCAGCTTCAGCCTGCTGCTCTACGGCATCTCGCGCAGTGTGACGCATGAGCTTGTGCGACACAGAGCCGGATTCAGTTTTTCCCAGGTGAGCCAGCGGTACGTGTCCGGTCGTATGCTGCGCTTCGTCGAGCGCCCTGAATATCGCAACGATGAAATACTGCACACGCAGTTTTTGCGCCGTATCGAACGCGCGGCCAGCGAATACGCGGAGATGGCGAAGCGCCTGCTGGAGATGCAGCAGGCCGGCGTGACCATCCTGAGCGCGGAGGAGCGCACCGACCTGCGCAAGAAGGTGCAGCAGTGCGCGCGCTCGGTGCTGCCCAATGAGACGGAGGCGCCGATTGTCGTTACCGGCAATGGCCGTTCGTGGCGCCACGTAATCGAGATGCGCGCTGATGCCCACGCCGAGACCGAGATCCGCGAACTGGCCGTGCGCGTCTTTCTCTGCCTGCGCCAGACCGATTCCGTGCTCTTCAGTGACTATACAGTAGAGCAGCTTCCCGATGGTACGTACACTGTTAAGACAGAATTCAGGAAAGTGTGAGGAATATTAGCGGGCCAGCCGGACGCCCACGAGGAGCGTCTCTACATGTTTCGGTGGTGCCCCATTCGACATGTAGAGACGAGGCTTGCCCTCGTCCTGATGCGTCCCTGCCTCTTTCTTGCTGTTACAATTCGCGGCGATAGAGGCGCAGACCCTCCGGCGCCGGCTCATCGGTGGGAAGCATCTCGCACTTCGCCGCCAGGCTGGCCGCGCCCGGATCGCGCGTTGGAAGCAGAGCTTCGAAGTAGACGGGGATCCCTTCTGCTTCCGCTTCGAACTCGAAATCGGCGGCCAGGTGGCGCGCGTGGTTCATGGCGCCGACGAGCAGAATGCGACCTCCGTGCTGCCGTCGATATTCCGGCTCTACCGCGCCCTGGCAGAGCAGGTGATAGCCCTGCTCGTCGCGGCGCAACTGCACGAGCGTATACCCGGCAACCTCACCGCTCAGGCCGTCGAGCGTTTCACCCTGGCCCCAGGGATTCAGTTCATCGTCGTCATCAGTAATTACGAAAGCATTAGCTTCAGCGTCGAGTTCGGGATCGGTGAGCCAGGCTACAAAATCGGCCTCGCTCATGGCCGCGACGCCATCGGCCAGCGCAGCAGCCTGCTGTATCCGCACCAGCGATGGTATATGCTCTGGCCGGAGGTTACGTATGCGCATTGCTATCTCCTCCGAGCGAAATTTCCACGCGAAAACCTCCCGCGAAAGGTATGATATACTCAGGTATGTTCGTTGTTCTGATCACGACACGTTACCCTCTACCAGACGTGCCATATTTTCATCCCGACGCAAAGGAGTTGCAATTTGGCTGACCTCACACATATCGAACGTATCCGTCAGGAAATGCCTGCCACCACCGCGCACATCTATCTCAACACTGGCACCTTCGGCCCGCTGCCAACCTGTGTGATTCAGGCGATGCAAGAGCGTATGCAGCAGGAATGGCGTGATGGTCGCCTGGGAGCAAAAAGTTTCGATGACATTATGACCACCTATAGCGCTGCCCGCAGCAGCGTCGCGCGCCTGCTGCACGCCGGCGAGAGCGAGATTGCCCTGACCGATAACACCGGCGAGGGTATGAATATCATCAGCTATGGCTTTAACTGGCGTGCCGGCGATGAGGTTATCACCACCAATCACGAACATATCAGCGCCCTCGCTCCATTGTATCAGATCCGTGATCGCTATGGCATTCGCATTCGCGTCGCCGATCTCGGCCCCTCGGCTGACCGGCCTGTACTTGAGGCCATCGACGAGTTGATTACTCCGCGCACGCGCCTGATCTCGCTGTCGCATGTGACCTGGACCACGGGCGCGGCGCTGGATGTAGCTGCCGTGGGAGGCATGGGGCGCGAGCGCGGCATTCCTGTGCTGGTCGATGGAGCGCAGTCGGCGGGAGCCATCCCTATCGATGTGGGCACGCTCAACGTGGATTTCTACGCCATTCCCATGCAAAAGTGGCTCTGCGGTCCTGACGGCACCGGTGCACTCTATGCCAGCCGCGAGGCGTTCCATTATGTCACCTCTACCTACGTCGGCTACTGGTCGGTGAAACATGAAGAGGATATCGAGTGGGCATTACAGGATGACGCGCGCCGCTTCGAACTTGGCGGGCGCCAGACGGCTGCTGTGGCGGGCCAGTGCGCGGCGCTGCGCTGGCTGGAGGAGTTTGTCGGCCACGACTGGCTCTACGAGCGCATCGCGACGCTGCACAGCTATGCCTATCGCCAGTTACAGAGCGTCCCCGGTCTCACCATGCTCACGCCCAGGGCCGGCGCAAGCGGGATCGTGGCCTTTAGATTGGAGGGCCGCGACGATGCCGCTATCGTGAAGCGGCTCTGCGATGAGCACAATATCTATATTCGCAATATTCCATCCACAAAGGCGCTGCGCGTCTCGACGGGCTTTTACAATACCGAGGAAGAGATCGATAAACTGGTAGCGGCGCTGCGTGACATTATGACCAATTGAGCAAGTTTGGAGGAGCAGATAAGGGGCTGCTTCCGGGCAGAGAGATTTACACCTTATCTGCTCCCTGGGATGAGCTATATGAACTAAGCAGGCGGCGCTACAGTTTCCCCAGAAAATCAAGGACGATACGATTGAACTCTTCCGGTTTCTCCATATTAGGCATATGATGTGTCTCGGGTATCACGACTCTCCTTGCTCCAGCAATATCCTGTTCGAGCTTATCCGCGATACGATGAAGCAGGATGTCATCATCACTACCGACTATAAGCAGCGTTGGCACCTGGATTGTGGAAAGTCTTTCCCAGGCTGGCGGATCTATTTTCTGCCTGGGAGCGGGGTCGAGCAACCAGACAAAAGAATACTCGGACAGGTTCTGACGCACACGCAGCCGAGGCTCAGGATATGCAGGTGAAGGCACTAAGGTAGGATTGTTCATCAATGCCTCCACGAGTGCCGGGATATCGCGCGCACTCATGGCTTTTTTCAATGGCTCTTCCTGCAACCTTCTTTGCTTCAGTTGCTCTTCGGTATATAACTGGAGAACAGGGGCGCCCGATACCGACGCGCCAACGAGAACAAGAGCATCGACCATAGAGGGGTATTCAAGCGTAAAGTCAATGGCAATTTCGCCTCCCAACGATAAACCGAGCAGATAGGTCCTTTCGACTTCGAGAGCGCGCAGGAGTTCATATAGGTCTTGCCTGTCAACATAGGGCACCTGGGGCAGTTCAGACTTGCCGAAGCCTCGAACATCATAGCGAATTACGCGGTAATGATTGGCAAATAGCGTAAACTGGTCATCCCACATACGTCTGTCCATATAGCCGCCATGAATCAGTACAAGAGGATGTCCTTCACCCATAACTTCATAGTAGAGCCTGGTTCCGTTTACTGTTACATAGCCTGTGTCGGGTCGCATGGTTCCAGCCATGAAGTACCTCCTTGCTTTTTAGAGAGCATATCGGGGAAACCAGGAGATAGTTACGCAAAAAAAAGCCGCCTGTGTGGGCGGGTGAGCCGGCAACGTCCTATTTTCCCACGCGGTCCCCCACGCAGTATCATCGGGGCTGAAGAGCTTAACTTCCGTGTTCGGGATGGGAACGGGTGTTTCCTCTTCGCTACTGTCACCGGCTCACCTGCACATACAGGCGGCTCATTGAACGACATATATTTTATCGTCGATGCGTAAAATTGTCAAGGGCCTTTTGAGCGTTCTCGGCCTCAGCGGTCCCCGGCGAGCGCAGCCTCTTCGAGCTTGATGGAGAGCAGGCGCGAGACGCTATCCTTCATCGAGACGCCGTAGATGACCTGCGAGGCCGTCATGGTGACGCGATTATGCGTGATGACGATGAACTGTGTACGCTGCGCCAGGCGTTTCAGGATGTCGCAGAAGCGTGCCACATTCGACTCATCGAGAGCGGCATCAACCTCGTCCAGCAGGCAGAACGGCGGCGGATTGACCTCCAGCAGCGAGAAGAGCAGCGCCGCCGAGACGAGCGCGCGTTCGCCGCCGGAGAGCAGCGAGAGGTCCTGCACTTTCTTACCTGGCGGCTGCACAATCACCTCGACGCCGCCCGGCATGCCCGATGGCGCGGGCGAGTCGTCTTCGCCGTTTCTGGCCGCAGTCAGTTCCAGGCGCGCCGTACCGCCATTGAAGAGTGTCGTGAAGTGCTCGCGGAAACGAGTGTTCACAGCCTGGAACGTGACCTCGAACTGGCGCGCCATCGTGGCATCGAGCTGCGCGATGATCGAGCGCAGGTGCAGCGCGGCCTGCTCCATGTCAGTAATCTGGGCAGTGAGAAATTCGTAGCGCGTGCGCGTCTCCTCGTACTCCTGTGGCGCGTTGACATCGCAGCCGCCCATCGCTTTCAGGCGGCTGCGCAGGCTATCGACGCGCCGGCGCAGCCGCCGTAACTGCGTCTCCTCCTCTTCCGAAAGCTCTCCCTCGCCAGCGGGCACGGCAACGTAGCCATTTTTCTCGGCTATATCGGGCACGCTCTCGGTCTGAAGAGCGCGCAGCGCAAGCTCCTGCGGATCGCCAATGCCCATCTCTTCGTGCAATTGTTCGAGCAGCGTTTCGACGGCATCGCGCGCCTTCTGGCTCTCCAGCAGGGCACGGCGATAGTGCTCCTCCTGCTCGGTCATGCGCACGCGCAGATCCCCGCGCTGCTGTTCCAGAGTGCTGATCTGCTGCTCAAGTGCGGCAAGCTGGTCCTCAGCCGCGTGTAGTGCGCCGGTCAGAGCGTTTGCCTGTGCCTGTGCCTGCTCAAGTTCATGACGCTGGCGGGCGATAGATGCCTGAAGCGAGCGCTGGCGCTCGTCGGCCTCTTTGAGCCGCGTCACCTGGCGTTCGACCTGGGTTTTCAGGTCCTGCGCCTGCGCCTGCAAGGTTCCCAACTGCTGGCGCAGCGATCTGGCCTCCTGCCGCTTGACGGCCAGCGCGGTGCGTGCCCTGCCCAGTTCATCCTGCTGGCGGCGATACTCGGCGGCGCGCTCCTCCATCGCGTATTGCAGTTCTTCGAGCAGGCCCGCCTTCTCGCGCTGTGACTTCTCGTGCGCACGCACGCGATCCTGAGCGGCCTGCATCTCCTGCTCCAAACCCGCAACCTCGGCGGCCAGTTGCTGCTCGACGGAGGCCGCCAGTTGTATTTCGGTTTGCAGCCGCTCCTGCTCGCGCTGCGAGGCCATCACTACCCTGTTCAGTTCGTTGATGCGCGCCGTTATCTTTTGCAACTCTTTATCTACCGCTGCCTGCTCTATGCGCCGCCCTTCCTGGCCGCGCTGGGCTTCGCTGAGCATGGCATTCAGCCGGTCAATCAGTGCTTTGTGCTCCTCCATCTGCTGCGGCAGCTCGCGCAGTTCGCGTTCGTAAGCCAGCAACCCCTGCCGCGCGCTGTCTTTGCTGCCGCCGCCAGTGAGCCAGCCGTCCACATGCAGCACCTCGCCTTTGAGCGTGACGACTGACTGAAAGGGCAAATCGTTCGAGGATGAAAGGCTCAGAGAGAGGCCCCAGGAGAGCAGTTCGCGCGCGGCCTCCAGATCGCGCGCGATGACAACGCCGCGCAGCATTCTGCGGAAGAGCGGTCGGTAAGCCGGTTCGCACTGGATGTGTTGCCAGGCGAAGCCGGGGATGCGCTCCCGCAATGCGGGTGTCGCGCTCAGGAAGCGCTGCAAGACCGCCGCCTCAACCTGCTCCTGGATGGCGTCGACGCCCTCGGCTCCCTCATCCTCGCCCTCCCGTTCCATCCAGACGACCATTGCCTTGCCCGCTTGCGCCCGCTCAAGATAGTCGAGACAGTTGCGGGCATCGGCGAAGCTGCGCACAACGACGGCCTGCATATACGGGCCGAGTGCGGCTTCGAGGGCCTGCTCCATGCCGGCGGGTACGACGCCCAGTTGTGGGACCGGGCCAATAAGCCCGCTCAATTTTGTCGCGGAACGCAGCAGGGTGCGCACACCATCGCTGTAACCGCTCAGGTTCTGGCGCCAGTTTTTGAGCATGTTCAGGCGATCCGTGAGCGTGCGCCGCTGGCGTTCGGCCTCGGCCAGCGCCGCTTTGAGCCGCTCTATCTCCTGCTGCGCATCGGCAATGGCGCGCGCGATGGCCTGCCGGCGCTGTGTTACCTGCTGCTCCTCGTTGCGCACCGTGTCGAGACGCCCGCGCTCGTCAACCAGACGCGTTTCCACAGCGCGCAGCGATTGTTGCGCCTGGGCGATGGTCTCGCGGCGCGTCGCCAGTGTGCGATTTTTTTCGCCCAGCTGCTTCTGCAAACGGCCCAGTTCGCTCTGGCTGGAGCCGAGCCGCGCCTGAACCTGGATCAGATCGCTCTGGGCGTTGCGCACGCGGCGTTCATCCATTTCGTAGGCTTTCTGCGCCTGCGCGACCTGCCCTTCGAGCGCCGCCAGTTCGCTCGCGCCGGCATCTACGGCCTCATCGGCGAGGTCGCACTGCTCCTCAAGATCGATGGCCTGCTTCTGTGCGGCGATCAGGCGTTCGCGCAGGCGGCGCTCCTCCTGCTGCATATCGCCGCGCTGCCGCTCCAGACCGGTGACGCGCTCTTCGCTCACCGCCAGGTCGCGCTCGATGCCGCGCACGCGGTCATCGGCCTCGCTACAGGCGCGGCGCGCGCCAGCGATACGCGCCTGGGCCTGCTGCCTTGTTGTGCGTAGAGCGGAAATCCGGGCTTCGAGATCCTGTAGCGCCTGCTCCAATTGCTGTGTGCGCTGTGCTTGCTCGCGTTCGGCCTCTTCGGCGCGCTCTTTCGCGGCGCGCAGGCGGCGCCATTGCAGGGCGTACCAGGTCAGCAGAGCTTCTTGCAGTTCACTGCTGAGTTGCAGGTACTCTGCGGTGCGGCGCGCCTGCTCCGCCAGCGGAGCCAGGCGCGGCTCGATCTCGCCCACGATGTCGCGCAGGCGCTCGACGTTCTGCTCCGTCTGGCGCAGGCGATTCTCGGCATCGGCGCGCTGCACCTGGTACGGGCGAATGCCAGCCGCGTCCTCGAAGAGTCCGCGCCGCTCCTCCGCGCGCAGGCTCAGCGCGGCATCGATCAACCCCTGACCGATCACCGTGTAGGAGTCGTGGCCGATGCGCGCCTGCGCCAGCAGCAGCACGACATCTTTCAGGCGCACCTTCTGCTTATTGATGAGGTATTCGTTCTCACCGGAACGATAGCTGCGCCGCGTGACCGTAATCTCGCTGTATTCTGAGGGCACCCAGCCGGTGCTGTTGTCAAGCGTCAGGGAGACCTCCGCCATGCCCAGCGCGGTTCTGCCCTGCGCGCCGGCGAAAATGATGTCTTCGCTCTTCTTGCCGCGCAACTGGCGCATGCTCTGCTCGCCGAGCACCCAGCGCATGGCGTCGGCGACGTTCGACTTGCCGGCCCCGTTTGGCCCGACAATGGCCGTGATCCCTGGACTGAACTCCAGCAGCGTGCGCGAGGCGAAGCTCTTGAATCCCAGCATTTCCAAACGTTTGAGATACACGGCCTGGTCTTATCCTCCATGACATGTTTCGAGATTGCTCCGATCATATCATAGCGCCGCGCTTACGTAAACGGGGCAGCCTGGTCCTATCTAGAGCCGCACAAAAGTTATCTTCAAGGAGTAGAGAGGTGATGAGGAGCGATATGGTCTCTAATCGTCTGGTGAATCTCCTTTTTCATGGATGAGCTAAGAGGCACTGTGAGCGCAAATATGCTCCCGTCAGTCAAACGCATGACGTTCCTGCTGCTAGAGAGTTCTTTTATCTCGTCCCAGCGCACCGCCCTGTACTTCTTTCTGACAGTCCCGAGACTTACCAGCAGCCCCTCGCTAAAAATATACAGGCGCTGCTTTTGTTGAAGATAGAAGATGAAAATATGCATTACACAAATGAATGCTGAGATACCAGTAATAACTATCTCCAACGGCATCTGACGCGTTAGAAAATATTGTTGCCATATCAGCTTGAGCTTCAAGTCCCCGTGCGCCAGAATTGCAAGCGCATCTAAAGTATTTTGAATGTACATAATAGAGGCCAGGATGAGGCCAGAAAACACCACCGTGCAACCATACATCAGCACCACATACAGGAGCTGTCTATACACTTTGATGAGTATACCAAGCTGGTGTTTTTCAGCCAGGGCTGAGATGTCCTGTGGTATCTTTTGCCAGGGATACTCCGTGTTCAAACTTTCTCACTCCTTATCGGTGCCGTCTCCAGGCATAGCCGCCGGGATTGTGAGCATAAGGCTCTGCTTATGCACATCTTAACTGGTTTCGGGCATCCTGACAAGATTTTAGCCTGATGGTTTTGAGCGCGCGGTATCGATGAAGAGAAGGGCGCCGATGGCTTTTGCCAGCAGGCGGGATTCGTACCGAATATTGTGTTTGAAGGCGACGAACCTGTCGCACTATTGCAGCTTGTCAAGGCTGGACTGGGTATTGCCTGTATTCCCGCCCTCGTATGGAAGAGCGTTCCTGAGATAACGGTTACGCGTATTCCCATTGCGCAACCGCGCTGCTATAGAGAGATAGTGCTTCTCTGGTCGAAGGAACGCTACCTCTCTATAGCAGCGCGCGAACTGCGCGATTTTCTGATCGCGTACTTTGCGCAATTTGACCGAGCAGCGCCGGGGTAGAGGCCGCCAAAACTGGCTGGCGCCTCTTATACCGGCGCGGGTGCGGACTCCGTGCGCGCTAACAGGAAGATGGTGCTGAGCAGGAGCAGCGCACCCAGGATGCCGAACGGGCCGAGCCGCTCGCCGAAGAGGAGCCAGGCCAGCAGCGCCGCTGTCAGCGGCTCGCACAGGGTGAGCATGCTCGTCACAGTGGCCGAGGTTGAGCGCATGCCGGCCTGAAACAGCGCGTAGGCAAGCGCCGTCGGCACACAGCCCAGGTAGAGCAGCAGCAGCCAGCTTCGCGCCGGGTAGTTGAGCGTCAGGTTTGTGAATAGCGAACAGCCAAGCAGGAGCAGTGCGCCGGTTCCGATGGAGGCCGCGTTGACTTGCAGGGGATGGCAGCGGCTACTCAGCGAGCGCCCGACCAGCACCACCCCCGCGTATCCAACGGCGCAGACCAGCGAGAGCAGCGCGCCCAGCAGCAGGTTTGGATATACACTCTGCGCAGAGGGAGCGCCCAGCAGCAGTACCGTCCCGCCCAGCGCGCAGAGCAGGGCGATCAGTCGTTTGAACGTAAGTGGCTCATGCTGAAAGAGCGCCGCGTAGATCACGACCAGCACCGGAGCCACGCACAGCGCGATCAGCGTCGCGATAGTGACGCCGCAATAGGGGATGGCCGCGAGGTAGCTGAACTGGAAAATCGCTTGCATGGTGCCCAGAAAGCCGAGCAGCAAGGCGTCGCGTCTCTGGATACGCCACGCACGGCGTCCCAGGAGTCGCCAGCAGAGCAGGAGCAGCACCAGCGCTCCGATAGCCAGGCGAAAAAAGGCGACGGAGAGCGCATTCGTCGCACTTAAAGCATAGATTGCTCGTGTGGCAACACCGGTTGTGCCCCACAGCGTCGCCGCGCCGAGAATAGACCACGAACCACGACGTGCCGAGATTGTAGAAGCAGACATGAAAAATCCTTTCGCTGAAAACCTTCGATCTCACAGATTGCGTGGAGAGGCCAGGGAAAGGACGGAAAAACGAAGTAGCGCACGCGTCACCATCTCGACGTGCGTATTGTTGATAAGGTGGATTCTAAGGATACCCGCTCTATCCCTGGCAGAAAGCAGCGGGGGGAGGAGGAAGAATAGAGTAAGCGTGTAAGAGGTGGGGCATTAGTAAAATCCTTTCATAACCGTGACAATTGAAAGCACAGGCGCTTTCTTTGCCCTGTATTATAAACCCTATGCAATTATTAGACAACAACCAGAATTCAGCACTCCTCGCGCCTGTGGCGCTCAGAAAGATTCAGAGAAGGCGTGGTTTGCGGGCGCAGCCCGCAAACCACGCCTTCTCTGAATCTGAAAGGCCCGCGCAGCGGGCTGGAACTCCCTTGATTTTCACTTTGCCGTGTGATAGACTCTCTCTAGAGAAAATGAGAATAATTATCATTCTTAGGTGATACTAATATTATGAAGGAAAGACAGAGCATGCCGCAAGAGCCAGAGGTGAAGGCGCTCCTTTCTCCGTCGCCGGAAGAGCAGGATCGCAGTGTGGACGAGGCCAGAGAAGAGATCAAGACTGCGAACAAACTCAGAAAGAAAGTGCCGCTCATCACGCAAATTATGGCGCTGGCAGCAGGCAATACCAGTTCGCGTGAATTCGTATTACGCGTTGTGCAGCCGGGATTGGCCGGTCTGATGGATGGCTCGGTCTCTACCCTGGCGCCTATCTTTGCCGCCGCCTTCATCACAAAAAGACCGATGGACGCATTTCTTGTTGGCATTGCTTCGGCGATGGGCGCGGGGATCAGTATGGCCTTCTCGGAGGCGCTCTCGGATGATGGCGTACTGACCGGGCGTGGCAGCCCGGTGATTCGCGGCGCAATCACCGGCGGAATGACGTTTTTTGGCGGCTCGCTGCACACCCTGCCGTTCTTGATCCCTAACCTGCATGCCGCGCTGGTCGCGGCTTATATCGTTGTCGCCATCGAGCTACTCTTGATCGCAGCTATCCGCCATCGCTTCTTCGGCACGCGGTGGTGGGTTTCTATTCTACAGGTCGTCGGCGGAGGCGCGCTGGTTTTCGCGGCCGCGTACCTCTTTGGCAACGCATAAATTCTAATGTAGAGACGAGGCTTGCCCTCGTCTCACCTGCCATTTGAGATGTTCTTATTTTTTCACCTGCCCACGCTCACCAGAACGCTGCTGACGGCGCTGATCGGCATTCTCACGCTGGTCGGGATCATGACGCGGCCCTTCAAGTGGAACGAGGCTCTGATCGCGATGGCCGGAGCTGTTCTGCTGCTGATTCTGGGACTTATCAGCCCTGTCGATGCAGCGACCACACTCTACCAGGATTGGAATACCTTTCTCTTCTTCCTGGGTATGATGAGCCTGTCGGCGCTGGCGGAGGCGGCGGGTATTTTTGACTGGCTGGCTGTGCAGGCGGCGCGCTTTGCTGGTAATAGCGCCGCGCGCCTCTTCCTCAACACGTTTTTGCTTGGCAGTCTTATTTCGATGATCCTCTCGAACGATGCCACAGCGCTCATCCTGACGCCGATTGTCTATACGCTGGTAACGCGGCTGCGCTTGCCTGTGCTGCCCTTTCTCTTTGCCTGCACCTTCATCGCTGACACGGCCTCGTTCCTGCTGCCGGTCAGCAACCCCATCAATATTATCGTGCTCTCAAAGTTTCCGCTTGGCCTCTGGGTCTTTCTGCGCCTGCTCTTCTTACCGGCTCTGCTCGTCATCAGCATAAATATCGCCGCCTTCTTCCTGCTCTACCGGCGGCAACTGCGCGGCAGCTTCGATATCAAGCGTCTACCATCGGCGGAGGAGGCGGTGAAGCATCGCGGCTACTTTCGCTATACCTGCGTCGTCCTGATCGTAGTCGCCATCGCCTATATCATCGCCGCCGCGACACAGTTTCCGCTCTCACTCATAGCCGTTGGCGGCGCGCTTCTGCTCTGCGGTGGCGCATTTTTCTGGCATCAGGCGACGTTGCAATATATAGGGCGGCAGATCTCGTGGTCAATCTTCGGCTTTATCGGCGGCATGTTCATTGTGGTGCGCGCTGTTGAGGATACCGGGCTGACGACGCAATTTGGTCAACTGCTGCTGCACCTTTCCGGCGGCACCAGCTTCGGCGCGGTGATGGTCGGCACGCTGGGCGCGGCTATCGGCACCAACCTCATCAATAATGTGCCGATGGCGGTGGTGCTCACCTCCGCGCTGAAGGGCATCCAGCACAGCGCACCTGGAACTTCGCTCGGCTTCACCGTAGCCACGATGTTCGGCTGCGATCTGGGGCCGAACCTGACGACGGTTGGCTCGCTGGCGACGGTGCTCTGGCTCTTGATCCTGCGCCGCAGGAATCTCGATGTATCGGGGCTGGACTATTTCAAGGTTGGGGTCATGGTGACGCCGCTCATGCTACTGGCCGGCGCGCTGGTGATCTGGCTTTTATTGCTGTGAATATTATCAATCAAGATCGGCAATAGGAAGGGATGGTCGGGTGGTGTAGGGGCGCGGCGCTGGCCGGGTGGTCGGGTGGGGCGGTGGAGGCCAGAAGCAAGCCCGCTTACCTTTGCCAATATCGCGGAATGGGGGTGAGATCAATTTGAGGGGCGGGCTTGCGCTTCGGTCCCCACCTCCCCTCCCTGCCGGCGCCGCGCCCCTACCACACCCGGCATTCCTGATTTGGGTGGTAGCATTCATAATCGCGTGGCTACGAACGGGGGACATTATCTATTTTGATTGGGAACTTTCACTTACAGGGGGAACAGCGATGCGTGTTCTGTGTTGTCTGGACGGCACAAATATCGAGCAGGTGAGCCAGGCCGTCTCGGCGTTTCTGCCAGGAGACGCGCTTGCCGTCGGCCTGCTCTACGTCACCGATAGCGGGCCGCACGCGGAGATGGAGCGGCAGCGCGAGCGTTTTTTGCGACCTCGCGGGCCAGATCCGCGCCTGCGCGAGAAAATGCGGGAGGCGGAACAATACGCTGCACAGGATATTCTGGAGGAGGGAAAGCGCTATTTTGCTACGGCAGAGAGCATCCATCGCGAGGGCCGGCCCGAACGCGAAATCGTCAACTGCGCGGCGGAATGGGGCGCCGACCTGGTCGTGCTCTGCCCACGCTCGCCGCAGCATGGCGGGCCGGCGCTCGGGCCAAAATCAGTGGGGCATGTGGCGCGCTTCGTGCTCGATCACGCGCCCTGCCCCGTGCTGCTCGTGCGTCCCCTGGCGCGTGAGCAATTCCCCATCGATCCCCGGCCCCCGCATCCGCCGCACCCACCGCCCGGTCCTGGCAGAGGGCCGCGCCCCTAGCGAGAAGATGGAACACTCGAAGGCAACGGACGTACAAGGCTCCCTTCAAGAGTGCGACGCAGTCGCGATGTGTGCAAACAGGATCGCGTGTCAGACATGGGCGAGTTTTTCCGGGTTGGCAATGATGCGAATCGCCTGAATCTGCCCTTGCTCTACATCGATAGTCAGGACGGCGAACACGTGCTCACCTGAGGATATAAGCATTGCCGGCTGGCCGTTGACTACAACGTACTCCCTATGATAGCCCTGAGGCCAGAAGCGCCTCGTGCCCACGCTGAAACGTGCCACCGCGTCACGCCCGCGAATCGGACGCAGCGCAGCCTGTTTGACTTTCCCGCCCGCATCCGTCCACAGAACCACATCCTCGGAGAGCAGGCTTATCAAGGTCTTCATCTCGCCAGTCTCAACTGCCTGGGCATAGCCGTTGAGCAGTTGCTGATGCATTTCGCGCGAGGCCGAGAAGCGTGGCCGGTGCTGCCGGAGGTGCTCTTTCGCCCGGCTAAACGAGCGGCGGCAGGCGGCTTCGCTCTTCTCAAGCATGGTCGCGATCTCAGCAAACTCGTACTCGAAGACTTCGCGCAGCAGGAAGACCGCTCGCTCGAACGGTTGAAGCTCCTCCAGCAGGACCAGGAAGGCCAGCGAGATCGACTCCTGCGTGTTGACGCGCTGTTCCGGGTCGCCAGTTTCAGCAGTCTCCGGTGTGAGGATCGGCTCCGGCAGCCAGGGACCAACGTATTGTTCTCGCTTCCTGCGCGCGAGCTGAAGTTGATCCATGCATAGGCGCGTGATGATCGTAGTGAGATACGCTTTGAGCGAGTGAATAGCCTCCGGCTGTGCGGCCTGGTAACGCAGGTAGGTTTCCTGCACCATATCCTCGGCATCCATCGCGCTACCGAGCATGCGGTACGCGATGGCAAAGAGGTAGGCGCGGTAGGTCTCCAAAGATTCCACTTTGTTTCCTGCCTTATTTTCTTTCCAATAGTACTTGGTCATCATACGTTTGAGGAGAGAAGGGTGAGACGGGTCCAATTCGCTCTCGCGACGTACCCCGCGCCCCGTCAAGGGCTGCTGCCCCTGATACCTGTCTCCCAGACAGGGTTCCCCGCTTCACTCCTTACCCTATCTTTGACTGAGTAATAGAAAGACCGGATGGCTGACCGCAGTGCGCTCAAACTCCTCAAGCGAAGATCTGGCAGTGACGCCGTAGTATTTCCCGAAGGGAAGACCGGCCCTGATCTCTTCTCGCAGGAAGAGTGCGGCCTCTTTGGGAGGCAGCTCTATTGCGTTGACAGCCTCAGAACGGCCCCCGCGCGTGAGAATGGCTTCTTTTGCTGCACGCAGATTGCGCACCCAATCCACAAGTCCATATGGAGCAACCAGGTAGCGCCTCCCATCCCGCTCAAGAATTACTATCGGCGTGGTGCGCGGCTGCCCGCTTTTGCGTCCTCGCACGGTGAGCAGGCATATGGGGGTGTTCCCGGGTCCCACCATCTTGAAACCTGCGCGCAGCAAAGTCTTAATGAGAATATTCCCCAGATGCACAAACTGTGGAACTTGCGATGTTTTTGCCATATGTTCTATCTCCCTCTATTTTCAACTATGCGGGCTGGCTCTGGAATGCCTCTTTCCCAAAAAACTCAAGCAGGCTGGGCTGCACAGAAACTGTTGCTACTGCCACAGCCTTGTGCAGATATGTATCAGTAGTGAGTTGTTGAAGCATACAGTCCGCCAGATCTGCCCTGGAGGTATATTGTTTGTTGATATGCTCCTCGGCCATCTGGTAGTCAGTGACCGAAGGCGTCTCAAAGAGACCAGAGGGGCGAACGATAACCCAGTCAAGATCACTATTCTTCACCAGCGTTTCCATGCGCTCCATATCTGTATATGTCGTCCGGCCAATCGTGTTAATAACGATTGGTTTGAGGACTTTCTCAAAAATGAACCCTCCGCCGCTATCAAGGTAGCGAACCTGAGGATCAGTTGTACTCGAACTCACGCAGACGAGGCGACGAACGCCATAGCGATGCATAGCCTGCATAATATGCGCGACGCCCTCTGAATATACGGTTATCGGTTTGCGGCTAAAGGGGACACCGAGAGTAGAAAGCACGGCATCCTGTCCGGCCACTGCCTGTTCCACCGATGAAAGATCGAACACGTCTCCGCGCATCACCTGCAAACGTTCGTGCCGGAGAGGGAATGCCTCCGGGTGGCGGGTGACTGCCGTCACCTCATATCCTCTGGCAAGCGCCTGTTTCGTCAGAACTTGCCCTGTCGCGCCATTAGCTCCAAAAATGACTATTTTCATGATATGCCTCTTTTTAATAACTTTTTAACTAACCCTATTAACCACCTGTTTCTCAAGACGAGTAAGGTTGTTTACGTGATCACCTGTGATCGTCACAAAGTAAGAGGGCTAAACTATCCTTTTTGGGACAGGTTTTGGTCTGATTTTTGTGTGCCAGATATATTGTATGCCGGGAAGACGAGGGATCTGGTCAGCCCCGTTTACCGCTTTCGCCGGTCTCGATAAGAATGGCTTCTTGCATGTTCAATAGAGACCATACCATCAATAGCCGTGAAGAGACGCCCATCGGTGTCCTCAGCGACACCGGGCTGCTCCTGGTCGAGCGCTACCGGGGCAAACGCGTGCTGCGCTCGCTGCTGCTTTCCGGCGAGCAGGATGCGCCGCAGAGCCTGTTCGAGCAGATCTGGCAAAGGGAACTGGCACAGGTCTGGGTGCTGCCGGGAACTTCCCTCTCGCGGCATGTCACCTGCCCCTGGTTGGAACAGGCCAGCCCGCAGTGGATCGCGCTTGCTCATCCCGTCCCGGGTGAGCCAGAGAGGCCCGCCTGCGCTTTTCTGTTGCCTGAAGCGAGTGCGCGGCGGCAGGGCCGTCAACTGGCACTTGTTTTCCCGGAGCATGCCGGATGGGGCTGGAAGCTGGATGACCCGACGGCTCTGCTGGCGACGGTCACGTATCTGCACGAGACCCTGGGCCGCTCCCTTCTCGACGCTCCCGCGCTGGTAGCTAGCCAGATCCTTACCGACCTGGTTGGCGATGAGGTGAGCGCGCCGGCGCGTTCCCCGGCCATCGATGTGAACATGCTCAAATGCAGCGATGGCGTCCCGCTGTGCCCGCGCGATCAGGGTGATGATCTCGTCTGGATGCGCCCGTTGACGTTCAGAGAAGAGCGCCAGAGATATTTGCACAAATACAGCCACTTCTCGCGCTCGCTCGAAGCGTGCATGAGCGTCCAACTGGGAACGGGAACGCCGCAGCATGACACAGATGGGCGAGGATATGATGGGCTGCATGCTGGCCTCTGGCGTATCAAAGGGGAGCGGCTGGGTTCGGTTTTTGATGGCAAACAGCTTCCTTGTGGCCTCGCATATGAGTGGATGAGTACTCCGCAGGTCAGGTGTTGCCAGGAGATGGGCTATCAGGTGCGGATACAGGAGGGCTACCTCTGGCCTCAATCGCAGCCGCTGCTCAGGCCGTGGGCTGCGACCTTGTGGCAGGCTGCGGAGCGCTTATACAGCCAGCGTGCTGCCTATCGTCATGCCCAGGCGCGGGCCAATGCTATCCACAGCATCCGCCTCCTGGCGGAACAGGGTGTGGCCCTGCTCGCTCAGGACCAGGCCGCCGGAGGGTGGGCGCGCCCGGATTTATGGGTGCAGGTGGTCGGACAGCGCCGCGCTCAGCTCTTCGCGCACCTGGTCCGTCTCGTAAGAAGGGGCATCATGCCGGTTCTCATCAATCAGGATGCATTCTGGGTGGTTTCCAATGATCCCAATCCGCTCACAGCGGTCCCCGGCCTGCTCACTGGCCCGCGCTGGCGGGGCTATAGCACGGGCTATGCCGCTCCGCTGCCTCTATCCTCTGAGATCCGCACGGCGCTGCGCTCGGAACAGTCGCCTGCCGAGGTCATCAAGATGCTCGATACTCTGGCGGGGCAGTTCTCTCCGTAGTCGCGCGGCGGGACTGCTCAAGGGATATATGTGATTATGCGCCGCAGGCGCGAATCAGCGCGGCGCGAAGGCAGGCAGCCCTGTAATCTCTCGTCCGACGATGAGCGACTGAATCGTGCCGGTGCCTTCGTAGGTGAAGACCGCTTCAATATCGGCGTGATGGCGGGCGATATGATACTCCAGCAGAATACCGTTGCCGCCCAGCATTTAACGCGCCTCGGCGACAACCTCGCGCGCGAGCCGGGCATTGTTCATCTTCGCCAGAGAAGCCATAGCCGCCGTCATCCTGCCCTGCGCCTGGAGCTGGCTCAGGCGCAGGCATAAGAGCTGCATGGTCGTCACGTTGGCGAGCATCGAAGCCAGCTTGTTCTGGATGGTCTGGAAACTTGCCAGTGGGCGACCAAACTGGACGCGCTCCCTCCGTCAAAAGCTCACCCATCAGGTAAAAGTCGGTCCCCGGCGAGTGTCCGAAATTTTGTTGCAGATTCACTACTATATACGCTTCATTTCTTTATCGTACATAGAACTTGACGAGATAAATTATATACTATACACTCGATATCGAGAGAGGAGCTTTTTCCCTTTTTTTACCCTTAACTGGCCGCCTTCTCTTTTTGAGCAGGGGGATAACTTCATGGATGCAGTGGAAGGCGCTCAAGATCCGCGTACCAAATACCGCCAGGCAATAGATGCCCATACCACAGGTCGCTTTCAAGAGGCAGAACGTATGTTCAATGAGTTGCTGGTGGCATTACGTGGAAGTGGCTCCTGGGAACCAGAAAAGATTCCAATACTCATCAAAGTAACCTTCTGGCTGGCCCATAGCCAGCAAATGCAAGGCCGCTATGTCGAGGCCGGCCAACATTATAGAGACCTTCGCGAAAGGATTATTACCAACGATCTTGCTGTCAATGATGAACAGAGCCTCTGGTGTTTGACAAGCGCCCTTACCTATCTAGCAGAGTGCGATGCTAAATCCTCGGAATCATTAGCAACGACGAGGGAAAAGACTATCACGGATGCTTTAGGCTGGCTTATCAGGATTGGCAAGTATGATGAGTGGTCCGCTGGCTTGCATCTTCAGCTCGGGCTTTTCCATAAGGAGCGCGATGATCTGAACCGTGCTTGCAAGGAACTGAAAAAAGCCCTGGAAATAGCATGCGAGCATAGCGAAGCTCCCGGCTATCCTCTGGCAATCTATAGGCTTGAACTGGCTGATCTCCTCTGTACTATAGGTCGTCCTGA
>Ga0209810_1001572_pt1 | contig 33367 bp, 34 predicted proteins | sample Coa_R1_7_FD_187159 | JGI IMG/M metagenome (GOLD analysis project Ga0209810, IMG submission 187159) | Surface soil microbial communities from Centralia Pennsylvania, which are recovering from an underground coalmine fire - Coalmine... | ecosystem: Environmental > Terrestrial > Soil > Unclassified... | reverse complement strand
CGTGGCCGACGTCGAACAGCGCGTGGTTGCGCAGATTCCGCTTGGGCGCCTTGGAAAGCCCGAAGACGTTTCGCGCGCCGCGCTCTGGCTTTGCTCCGAAGAGGCGCAGTGGGTGAGCGGTGCGGCGCTTCCGGTGGACGGCGCGCACTGGCTGCACGGCGGCACACTTGATTTTCGCGGTGCCCACGATAGCCTCGCGACCGCCGCCCAGGCGGCAAGTCAAAAGCAATAGACGTGACCCGGGCAACCTTGTACGCTAGCTTCTAACATGACCATCGATCAAGAACGCGCGCGGCGGCAGTGGGATAAAGAGAAGTCGCATTTCGTCAAGCTGCTGGACCTGCACTTGGAGAGCGTCGGTGACGGCCGCGCGGTGATGCGCATGCCGTACCGTTCGCAGATCTCCAACGGAACCGGCGCGGTCCACGGCGGCGCGATCGTGAGTCTGTGCGACACCTGCTTTTACGTGGCGCTCGCTTCGATTTACGGACGCGATCAAGAAACGACGACCGTCGCGCTGCAGTGCAATTATTTGGCGCCCGCGCTGCCGCCGAACGACCTGGTCGCTGAAGCAACCGTCCTCAAGGCCGGACGGCGCGTCGTGTACGGTGAAGTGCACGTGCGCAGCGGCGAGAAACTAGTCGCGCACGCAACGTTGAACTTTCTGAACAGTTATCCCGGCGAAAAGCCGGCCAAGGTGAAATGACGACGCAAACGACCGAGCTCAGGCGCACCGCGCTGTACGAGGAACACGTGCGCCACGGCGCTCGGCTGATTCCTTTCGGCGGTTTCGAGATGCCGGTGCAGTACGGCAGCATCCTGAAGGAACACGAAGCCGTTCGTCACCGCGCGGGCCTTTTCGATCTCTCGCACATGGGGCAATTCATCCTCGAAGGTGAGAACGTTGCGTCATGGGCCGACGGATTGACAGTGAATAACGTTTCGACGATGAAGCCGGGCCAAGCGCGGTACAACATCTTCACCAACGAGAACGGCGGCGCGCACGACGACGTCATCTTCTATCGACTGCCGGATCGCTGGCTGCTCGTCGTCAATGCGAGCAACGCCGCGAAGATGTGGGCGCATCTGAGCGCGCATCTGAAAGATTCCGGCGTGAAGCTGACGAGCTTGCACGGCCGCAACGCGCTCATCGCGATTCAAGGGCCCAAATCGGTGGAGATGCTGCGCGCGCACACCGGCGTGGACGTCGGTTCGCTCAAGTATTACTTCTGCACGGAAGGAGAGGTGTACGGAAAGCACGCGGTGATCGCGCGCACCGGCTATACGGGCGAGGACGGCTTTGAATTGTTCGTCGACGGCCGGGATGCCGCGGAGATTTGGAACGCGCTGCTTCGCGACAACGCGGAGGGCGGACTCATTCCGGCGGGTCTGGGAGCTCGGGACGTGCTGCGATTGGAAGCCGGCATGCCGCTCTACGGTCACGAGCTCACCGAAGACATTACACCGCTGCAGGCGGGTTTGAACTGGGCCGTCAAACTGAACAAGCCGTCGTTCACCGGCAAAGAAGCGCTGCTCGCGCAGCAATCCGAAGACCGCTATGCGCGCATCGTGGGAATCGTGATGGATGGGCGGGCGCCGGCGCGCGAAGGCTACCATGTGTTTCTCGCCGACCGGCACATCGGCGAAATCCGCAGCGGGTCCGTCGCTCCGTCCCTGCAAAACAAGAACATCGCCACCGCGCTCGTGGAAAAGGAAGCATCGGCGCCCGGCACGCCGCTGGTGGTGCACATTCGCGGAACCGCGTACGGCGCGAGGGTCGTTCCGCTGCCGTTTTACAAGAGGAGTTGAAGCATTGGCGCAGCCCGCAGATCTACTGTACACCAAAGAGCATGAATGGGTCCGTGTGGACGGCGACGTCGCGACCGTCGGCATCACCGATTACGCGCAAAACTCGCTCGGAGACATCGTCTACGTCGAACTGCCCAAAACCGGCGCGAACGTGGCGCAATTCTCGAGCGTGGGCGTCGTCGAATCGGTAAAAGCGGTCTCCGATCTTTTCAGCCCGGTCGGAGGCGAAGTGATCGAGGTGAACGGCAGTCTCGAAAGCGATCCGGCCATGGTGAACCGCGAACCGTACCACGGCGGATGGATGTTCAAGGTGAAACTCGGCGACGGAGCGCAAACGGGCGGCTTGCTCTCACCCGGCGATTACGAGAAGTTGGTTTCGCAGTAAAGTGTATACGCCCCACACCCCGCGCGACGTCGCGCAGATGCTCGAGGCTATCGGCGTGCCTTCGCTCGAGAAACTCGTGGAAGTGCCGGAACCGGTGAGGATCCGCGAGCCGCTCGACGTCGTTCCCGCGCTTGCGGAAGCCGACATCGCGCGCCGGTTCGAGCATTTCGCGCGCAAAAACGCGGGCGCGTCGTACGTCTCGTTCTTGGGTGCCGGCGCCTACCGCCATTACGCGCCTCCGGCAATATCGGCGCTGGCGATGCGCGGCGAATTTCTCACCGCCTACACCCCGTATCAAGCCGAGGTCTCGCAAGGCTATCTCCAGGCCATCTACGAGTGGCAGACGTACGTCTGTTTGCTCACCGGTCTGGACATCGCCAACGCCTCAGTCTACGACGGCGCCACCGCATTGGCGGAGGCGGCGATCATGGCGCTCAACGCGGTCGGTCGCAAAAAAGTGCTGGTGTCGCGCGCGACCCATCCGAATTACCGCGCCGTGCTGAAGACGTATTGCGACGGGCTCGACGTCGAAATAGAAGAGCTGCCGGTGCGAGCGGACGGAACGACGGATTTTTCCGGCATCGCGCAGCGTATTGAAAGCAAGCAATACGCATGCGTCGCGGTTCAGTCGCCGAATTTCTTCGGCAACCTCGACGTGCCCGACGAAGCGCCTCGGGCAGCGATCAAGGACAGCGGCACGGTGCTCATCGGCGTGGTTGCCGAGGCGCTTTCCCTCGCGGCCCTGCAGACGCCCGCATCATGGGGCGCGGAGATCGTCGCAGGCGAAGCGCAGAGCTTCGGCGTTGCGGTCGCGTACGGGGGCCCGTACGCGGGCTTCATCGCATGCACGAAAGAGCACGTCCGCCGCATCCCGGGGCGCCTCGTCGGAAAGACGGTCGACGTACACGGAAACGAAGCGTTCGTGCTCACGCTGCAAGCGCGCGAGCAGCATATCCGCCGCGAACGCGCGACCTCGAACATCTGCACCAATCAGGCGCACTGCGCGCTCGTCGCCACGATCTATCTCGCCCTCATGGGTCGAACCGGACTGCGAGACGTCGCGGCGGCCAACCTTGCGCGCGCGCGCGAACTGGCAACGCGCGTTTCATCGCTCCCCGGCTGCACGCTGCAATTCGACGCCCCGTTCTTCAACGAGATCGTCGTGAACGTGCACCAGCCGGCGAAGAGTGTGCTCGCTAAGCTGCAAGAGCGCGGCATTCTCGGCGGCTTGGATTTAGGCCGCTATTACCCGGAGTACTCGGACTGCGTGTTGATGGCGGCGACCGAAACGACGTCCTCCGCCGATATCGCAGCGCTTTGTGCCGCCCTCGAAGAGGTTGCATGCGAGACCACACTGCTTCGCCGCTGATCTTCGAACTCGGACAGGACGGGCGCGCAAACCGCTACGTGGATGCGGGACCGCCGCTCTCGGACTTTCTGCCGCAGCATACGCTTCGCGAGCATCTGCCGCTGCCGGACAACAGCGAGCTCGACGTGGTGCGTCACTTCACGCGACTCTCGCAGCGCACGTTCGGCATAGACGTCGGCTTTTATCCGCTGGGCTCGTGCACGATGAAGTACAACCCGCGGATCAACGATGCGATGGCCAATCTTCCGGCGTTGCGCGACCTGCATCCGTACACGCCCGACGAGCTCGCGCAGGGCGCACTGCAGATCATGTGGGAACTCGAACGCACCTTCTGCTCGCTGTTCGGGATGACCGCCTTCTCCCTGAATCCTTCTGCGGGCGCGCATGCCGAGCTGGCCGCGCTGCTCATCGCGAAAGCCTACTTCAAAGATCGCGGCGAGCCGCAGCGGGACAAAGTCGTCGTACCGGACACCGCGCACGGAACGAACCCCGCTTCGGCAGCGATGTGCGGGTTCAAAGTCATCTCGCTGCGCAGCGACGAGCGCGGGCGCGTGAGCTTGGATGAGTTGCGCACGGCGATCGGGCCCGACACGGCCCTGTGCATGATGACGAATCCCAATACGCTGGGCTTGTTCGAGGATCGCGTTCACGAGATCACCAAAGCGGTCCACGACGCGGGCGGGTTGATGTATTACGACGGGGCTAACGCGAACGCGCTCATGGGAAATGCGCGTCCCGGCGATATGGGTTTCGATCTCATGCATCTCAACACGCACAAGACGTTCACGATTCCGCACGGCGGCGGCGGCGCCGGGCACGGCCCCGTCGGCGTCGCGGCGCACCTCGTCGAGTTTTTGCCGGTGCCGTACGTCGCGGCGCACCCCGCACGCGGCGAAACCGCGGACGGACCTGCGGGACGCAAGCCTTCGGCACCCGGCGATCGCCTAGAATTCCGGTTGGAGTTCGATCGTCCAAAATCGATCGGCCCGATGCGTTCGTTCTGGTCGAACTTCGCGCACGCGGTTCGCGCGCTGGCTTACATCTACGCAAACGGTGCGGACGGCCTCACGAAAGTTTCGCAGCTCGCCGTACTGAACGCCAACTACGTTCGCGTGAAGGTGCGCGAATTTCTGGAAACCCCGTACGACGAACTCTGCCGCCACGAATTCGTTGCATCGGCGCAAGAGCTGAAGAAGGCGACCGGCGTACGCGCCTTGGACGTCGCCAAAGCGCTGCTCGACCGCGGGTTCATGGCACCGACCATGTACTTTCCGCTGATCGTTCCCGAGTGTTTGATGATCGAGCCGACCGAAACGGAATCGAAGGAAACGCTCGATTCGTTCATCGAGGCGCTGGGAAGCATCGTGGAAACGGCCAAGCGAAATCCGGAAGAGGTGCTCGCCGCACCGCAGCACACCGTCGTCGGCAGGCTCGACGAAACGCGCGCGGCGCGGCAGCCCGACCTGCGCTGGTACCCCCCGTCCTCCTAGCACCCGGGCCGGGCACTACGTAATGCATGGATCAGCGAGGAACGACGCTCGTCGAGATCGTCATCGTTGCGGCGATCGTCGCGATGCTCGCCGCACTGGCCGCCGGCATCTCGCAAGGCGCTCGCGCGACGGCCGCGCGTTCTGCAGCGGTTGATTTCGATGCGCTGATCGCGTACGCGCAGACGATCGCCGCGACCAGCGGCAACGGCGCGACCGCGGTGTTCGCGCCGCGGGTCGACGTGCAAGGCGCGCCGATGCGCGGCTTCACGCTGACGATCTATGCGGGCCGCCCGACCGCGAACGGCGCGTTGCGACGCGCGCCGATTGCGCCGCTGATCTCCGCGGCCGACGTGACGGAAAACGCGCTCGGGCCGCCGCCGTTCACGGTGTTTTTCGACGGCAGCGCTCATGCGGGCGCGGCTCGCGGCGATTTGAGCGCGGGAGCGCCTTTGAGTTCGGATCCGGGCTGCCCGCCCGGAGAAAGGGCGGTAGGCCTGGCTTTCGGCGACGCGCTTGCACGCGTTTCCCGCTCGCTGCCCTGCAGCGCCGTTGCGGCCGGCCCGCCCGAGCCGCCGGGCTCCCCAGGGTCGTGACCGCGACTTAGGGCACCCGCCCGGGGCGAAAAAGGGAGCCTTTGGTACGAGGCTCTTCTTGGTCCGGTCCGTTATAATCGAGGTAATGAGGAGGCGCCGGCGGTGGCGCCTTTCCGGTCCTTTAGGGGCTTTGAGAATGCGGATCAAATACGAGGTTTCGGCCGGCGGGCTGGTGCTGCGCAGGCGCGAGTCGGCGTACGACGCCTTGCTCATCGGGCGAGGCACGCCGCGCATTTGGACGCTCCCGAAGGGTCACGTCGAAGCCAAGGAATCGCACGAGCAAGCGGCGTTGCGTGAAGTGCGCGAGGAGACCGGCTGCTGGGCGGAAATCGTAACGAAGCTGAACGACATTTCGTACTGGTTTTATTTGAATCGCACCAAACACAAAAAATCGGTGACGTTCTATCTCATGCGTTACCTTTCGGGCGACACCGCCAACCACGATCACGAAGTCGACGAAGCTCGCTGGTTCGAGGTGGGACAGGCGAAGAAAGCGCTGAAGTACGTCAACGAAAAACGTCTGATCGATTTAGGCCTCGATTACGTCGCTGCCAATCCGGGCGCATTCGGCGACGTGCCGCTTATCGCAAGAACGGCAGAGCAGATCACTAGTTGAGCATTCCCGAAACGATCGGCACGCAGCAGAACGGCGAGACGCTGCGCGTCAGCTTGGAAGTATTCGACGGGCCTCTCGACCTGCTGCTGAGTTTGGTCAAAGAACGCCGTCTGGACATCGCCACCGTGCCGCTGGCCAGCGTCGCCGAACAGTATCTGGCATACGTTTCCATGATGGAAGCGCTCGACGTCGAAATTGCGGCGGAATACTTGGTCATCGCGGCCACGCTCGTCTTTCTCAAATCGAAAGCGCTGCTGCCGCCGATTCCCTCGGAGTTCCAGGATGAGGAGGGCGAAACGCCGGAGCAGGTGGAGGAACGCCTGCGCCAGCGCCTCATCACGTATTCGAAGTATCGCGAAGTCGGGGAAACGCTGCGGGCCCGGCAAGCGGAAGCGTCGTCGTACTATTATCGCGACGCGGGCGATCCGGTCAGCGAGCTGCGCCAGCGCTATCGCGTCGATCCGGACCGGCTCACGCGCGCGTTCATCGCGATGCTGCGCAGCGCGCGTCCGGAAAAACGAACGATCGCAAGGGAGCGGCTCTCGCTGATGGCCTCGATGGATTACATCATGCGTAAGGTAAGAGACAACGGCGAGGTGCTGTTTTCCGCGCTTTGCCGCGAACTGGGCATGACGCGCGACTCGATCATCGTGACGTTTCTGGCGCTGCTGGAACTCATCCGCCGCCGGCGCGTCGCTTACGAGCAGGCCGAACCGTTCGAAGACATCCGCATCATCCCCATTACGCCGGCGGCAAACTAAGTGAACACGACGAAAGACGAGATTCAACTCGCACCTCAACCCACCGCCATCGAAGAGGCCGTCGAACGCCTGCGCTGTCCGATAGAAGCGCTGCTGTTCGTTGCAAGCGAAGCGCTGACGATCAAACAGCTCGCGAAGCTCACCGGCGCGCTCGAATTGGAAGTGGCCGCGACGCTGCAGCGCATCGAAACCGATTTCGCCGACCACGGAATCGTTCTGCGCGAGGTTGCCGGAGGATATCGTTTCGCGAGCGCGCCTGCCGCGCGCGACGTGGTCGAGGCATACCTGCTGCCGCCCAAGAGCAACCTCTCGACGTCCGCACTGGAAACGCTCGCAATCGTGGCGTATATGCAGCCCGTGACGAAGAGCGAAATCGAAGCGATCCGCGGCGTTGCTTCCGACAGCGTCGTTTCCACGCTGCTCGATCGCAACCTCATCGCCGAAGCGGGACGCAAAGACGTCGTCGGGCGGCCGATGCTGTACAAAACGACGCCGGAGTTTCTGGAGTCGTTCGGGTTGCGCTCGTTGGACGATCTGCCGCCGATGGAGCTGGAAGCGGGCCAGCCGTTGGAACTCGATTTGCTTACCGCGAACATCACGGCAAAGGTTGCATCCGATGAAGCAGAGGCTGCTCGGACGCAAGCATGAGCGATCGGTGGGCGGCGTTCGCTGAAGAGCACGCGAACGCGCGCACGGGGTATTCCGGCGAGCTTTATGAAGTCATCGCGAACTTCGGTTTGCGCCGCGACGCCGCGATTTTGGACATCGGCTGCGGTACGGGGCTTGCGGCGCAGCCGTTCATCGAAAACGGCTTCCGCGTAACGGGCGTCGATTCGTCGGATGCGATGCTTGCGGCCGCGCGCGCGCGTCACCCCAACGCGACGTTCGTGAGAGGAACGGCGGAGGCGCTGCCGTTTCCGGACGAACGATTCGACGTCGCGATCGGCGCGCAAACGTTTCAGTGGCTCGATCGGGCGCGCGCGATCGCCGAGGCTTATCGCGTGCTGCGGCGCGGCGGCATAATCGCCGTTTGGTGGAAGCACCTGATGGCGAACGATCCGGTGAAGGATCTGCGCGACGACCTGCTGCGCTCGATGCAAACCGAGCCGGTTGAGGAAGGCCTCGGCGGCGGCTTCAAAGAGTTCTATGCCTCCGCCTTTACGCAGCAGACGTTGCGCGTGATTCCGTGGCGCATCGCGATGCCGCTCGAGGAGTATTTGCGTTACGAGCGTTCGCGCTACGCGGTGCGCAACGCGCTCGGAAAACGCGCGGACGAATTCTTTCGCGCGCTGCAGCAACGTTTGCGGGAACGCACCGGTGCGGAGAATCCGACGCTTTCCCTGGCCTTCATTCAGTACTTGTACCTGGCGAAAAAGCCGTAGGTCCCGTGCGTCTGGGCGTTCACGTCAGGGTGCGATTTGGCTACGCTGCGGCAATCGAGTACGCCAAACGCGTCAAGTGCACGGCTATACAAATCTTTTCCAGTAATCCGCGCAGCTATCGCACGAGTCCCGTCAATAAGCCGGCGCTGGAAGCCTTCAAAAGCGCGCGCACCGAGGCGGGCATCGATCCGTGCGTCATTCACACGCCGTATCTCATCAACCTCGCCAGCGACGATCCCAAAATTAGCGTGGGTTCCCTCGGGCTGCTAAAAAACGACTTGCAAGCCGCGGACGCCGGCGGCATTCGCTACGTGAACACGCATTTGGGCTCGTACGGCAAAGGCGAACGCAATGCGGGGTTCGTTTCGGCATGCCGTCTGCTGGAGCAAGCGCTGGCGGACATCGCGCCCGGTGTGTACGTAGTACTCGAAAATTCCGCGGGCGCCGGTGCGCTGTGCGGCGGATCGCTCGAGGAACTAGGACGCTTCGTCAAAGCTTTGGACCATCCGCAGCTCGGCGTCTGTCTCGACACCGCGCATGCGTGGGCAGCGGGGTACGAAATCAACTCGCAACGCGGCGTGGACGATTTTGTTTATCAGGCTGCGGAGCATATCGGTTTGGATCGCGTGCACTTGTTTCATTTCAACGACACGGAAGTTCCGCTCGGTGGAAACCGCGACCGCCATCATCACATCGGCGAAGGGCTGATCGGCTTTGACGGTTTTCGAGCTCTGGCGGCGAGGCCCGAACTGCGCAGTAAGACGGCAATTTTGGAAACGCCGGGCGAAGAGGAAGACGACCTTCGCAACATGGAGACGATTCGCGCGATTTTCAAGGGCGCCGGCCACGAGATCGATTAAGGCGTCGAAGTAAGCGCACGCGCAAACGCCGAAGCAGCCGCCCAAATGATCGCGCACTTTGACGTGGACGCGTTTTACGCGAGCGTCGAAATCCGTGACGACCCGTCGCTCCGCGGCAAACCCGTTGCGGTTGCCGGTTCCAGCCGGCGCGCCGTCGTGCTGACGGCCTCGTACGAAGCGCGCCCGTTCGGCGTAAAATCCGCGGTGCCGCTGTGGAAGGCGTTGTCCGCGTGCCCGCAGCTCGTCGTCGTACCGCCGAAAATGCACAAGTACCGCGAGGTCTCGCACGCAATCTTCGAAATATTGGCACGCCGCGGTCATCCCGTACAAGCGCTCTCCATGGACGAGGCCTTCGTGGATTTTGGAGACGTGAGTTTGGACGAAGCGCTGCACCTCGCGCAAACGATTCGCAGCGAAATTTTCGGAGCGCTGAGGCTGACGGTGAGCGCGGGCGTCGCAACCGGAAAAATGGTGGCGAAAATCCTTTCCGATTCATGCAAGCCGGACGGCATTCAGGGTCTTGCGGCCGGAGAGGAAGCGGCGTTTCTCGCGCCGCTTCCGGTCGGTAGGCTTTGGGGCATCGGTCCGAAGACGCAAGTTCGTCTTCTGGAACGAAACATCACGACGATCGGCGACGTCGCGCTGCTCGGCGACGAAGAAGCGAGGGCGCTATTCGGTTCGTGGGGCGCGGAAGTCCGCGATCTCGCGCGCGGGATCGATCGACGGCCCGTAGATCCGGAACGCGAAACGAAATCCATATCGACGGAAGAGACCTTCGAGTACGACGTCCGCGACGAGCGCCGCCTGCGCGAAATCCTTCGCGAACAGGCGATCGAACTCGGTCGAAAACTGCAGGACGAGGGATTGTCCGCGTGTACGATCGGCGTGAAAATCAAACGCGCCGACTTCAAGATCGTCGCGCGTCAGACGAATCTGGCCGAGCCGACGGCGCAGCCGCGGCAGATCTTTATCGCAGCCGTGCACTGCCTTCGCCGAGCCGATTTGGGAAAGCAAGCCGTGCGGCTGCTCGGCACGCGTGTAGCTTCGCTTGTTCCCGGAGCATCGCGGCAACAGACGCTGTTCTAGGTTCCCTGGTTCAGCCGCCGAAGACGGCGCGCGTAGGCCGCCAGCGATCGCTGACGTCGACGGCGCCGGGCAGACGCGCCATCTGCAACTCCGTTAGAAACTCCGGCGCGGTGACACCGCGGGTGGTCCGCTCGCTCGCGGTAACCAAAACGGATTTTCCGGCGCGCCGGAGCGCGTAAACGAACGCGCGTCGTTCTTCCTTGTTGTACGTCTCGCGCGCTTTGCTCGCGTACATGTAGTAGGTGAACTTGGCGGTTCGCGCGGCTCGCGCATCGCCGACGTTTTCCTTCGCTATCATGCCCAGGCTCGGGCTGTACAAGAATGCCTCGGGCGCATACCAGCGAGGAAACGATCCGGCTCTCGCGCGGGGTACGACCACGTGATCGAATTCGCGGCCGCGCGCGGCGTCGAGGCTGAGCAGCCTCACCGCGCCGGGCCACTCGCCGCTTTCCTCCGACTCGAAGGGTGTTTCCGTGCGTGCCTGCGCATACTCCAAGAATTCGGCAAGCGAGGCGTTCGGATTGCGCGCGCAAAATTGCGCGATGCGTTTGTGCAGTCGTTTCAACGTCTGCTGCTGATACGCCGCGCGCGCGCTTTCCGGCGGACCTGCCGCCGCGAGCCCTTCCTGCCACACGAGCCGCGCGAGTTCGGGCAACTCCAATCGCGCGCTCGCATCCCGCCACGAGCGAAGCTGCGCCCGAAGTTGCCGGATGCGCTCCCGAGCTACGGCGGAGAGCTGCGCGTCGCAATCGCCGCGCAAGACGTTCCATGCCAGGCGCAAATCGCGCTCGGAACTCCACCGGCCCGAACGCGCCGGCTCCTCGCCGGCGGCAAGATCGGGAAACAGCGGCGTTTGCGCGTCCGGAGGTTCGCTGCATAGCACGTAGACGCTCGCATCCGAAAGCGCCAGCGCGGGTCCGGAAAGCACGCGCAGCAGATACTCGTGCCGGAACGGATCGTACACAATCCAGAGCAGCGCCAGCGCGTCGAGCACTTCCGGCTCGGTGAAGATGTTCAGATCGCCGGCAATTTGCACGCGCACGTTGCGTTCCAGCAATGCTTCACGGTAGGGACGAACGTCGGCCACGGACCGGAACAAGATCGCGACGTCGTCGTGGCTTGCACCCGCGTTCAAAAGCGCAACGACGTGCTCGGCGATGAACTGCGCTTCGGCCCGGCGCGTAGTGGCGCGAAACAGCGTAAGGCCCACTTGCGGATCGGTACTGACCGGTGAGTTTCCCGAAAGGCCCAGCAGATGTCTGCAAGCGACGTCCACGGCGAAGGGACTGCGCAGCTGTTCCTCGAGCACGATGCGCTCACCGGGGAGCGAGTATACGCGGTCGGGACGCGCCCCTTTGAAGATGGATGTAGCGGAATCGCGATCCCAGGCGAAGGTGACCGTTTCGAGCGTATCGCCGAAGATCGCTTGCAGCAGTTGCAGCTCCGCCAGCGTAAGTTCGTGCGCTTCGTCGACGAAAACTTCGCAATAGCTCGTCCGCAGGGCAAGCGCCTTCGCCGGGTCGCGCCGTATTTCGTCGACCGCCTGCGCGATGACGTCGCGTCCCGTTAGGCATCCGCGCTTCACCGGATGCTCCAAGTACGACGCGTACAGTTTGGCGAGAATTTTTGCGAGATCGATCTCGCGCCGGTGCTGCCGCTGCAGCTCGCGCGCATCCACTTCCAGCGAGTTGCGGTGGGTTTCTTTGGTGTAGTAGAGCAGCTCCGGGTGCGCCAGGTTCGGCGGCTTGGCGTAGAATTGCGTTGCCCCCTCGAGCGCGCTTTTCAGGAACTGCTCCGGCGCGATGCGGGCTTCGCGCAATTTGCAGCACAGCCGGAACGCGGCGTCCAAGAAGCGCTGCGGTGCGCGCAGTCCCGGGACCTCCGGATCGACTTGCGCCTCGATGATCTCGCGCCATTCCAGGGTCAGCAGCGGCTGTGCTGCCTCTTCGAACAGCAGGGCCGCACGCACGTCGTCGATTTGCTCCACCTCGTCCAAGCACGCTAATGCGAGGTCGTGAAGCTCGCGCACGGAAACGTTCGGATGTTTCGCGCGCCTGCGCAGCACATCCAGCGCGGGGCGCGAAACCGAAGTTAATAAGACCTTGCCGCGCTGCGCCGCCGCGAGCGCGCGGCGTGCGAGTTCGCTGCTCTTGCCGGTGCCCGCGCCGCCCGTGATGAACGTCGTCACCGTCCGAAGCGCTCCTCTTCGGGATAAGGACGGCCGGCGCAGGAAACTTTGTACGAGCAATATACGCATGCCGACGGATCGTCGGTCACCGCAAACGTCGTGGCCGCGCCGGCGGTGAGTTCGCGGCAAAGCTGCACCATTCGTTCGCGCGCGCGTTCGAGTTCGACGATCGGGATAACGCCGGCCGGGCTCGAGGAACGCGCGACTTCGGCGGAGACGGGCACCACCTCGAGAACGATCGGACGCACGTCCAGCAGCGCGTCCTTGAGCGGCACGAGCGCCAGCCTTGCGACGCGATCGCCGGCCGCCGTGCGCGCCCAATAGTAAAACGGAAGCTGAAAATCCCTAAACGCGCGTACTTGCTCGCGGTATTCCGCCGCGCTCGTCGCTATCGACCCGGTTTTATAATCGATCACCGTCACGGTACCGGTTGCCTCGTCGCGATCCAGCCGGTCGATGTATCCGATGAAGTCGTAGCCTTCGATTTGCAACTCGGCGCTGAGTTCGCACCCGACGACGGTGAACGGTGCGCGCCGCGCCTGCGCGACGAGCCACTCGACGTACTTGCGTGCGGTTCGCTGCGCTCGGCGGCGCTGGAGCTCGTACTCCACCGCAGTCTCGAAAAGGTTGCGATGGCGCTCGAACGCGGAATTGACGTGCCCTTCCAGGCGACGCGCGAGCTGCGTTTCGTCCGCTGCAGCGGGCTGCGGAAATTCGGCATGCAGCTGCTCGAGCGCGGCATGAAACGCCGTGCCGTAGAAGGAGGCGGAGGAGCCGCGGTCCTCGACCGCGCCGCACAAATAGCGATAATACCACTTGCGCGCGCATTCGACGTACGCGTTCAGCTGCGAGGCACTGAAGCGCGGATTGGGCGTGCGGATGCCGCTGCCGGGTTCCGGTGCGGCGGGTGCTGCGAGCGCGAACTCTTCCGGCGCCGGCATCGATCGGGGCGGCGCGGATTGGATCGTTTCCGAGCTGCCGCTGCGCAAGGTTCGCGCGAATGCTCGCAATGCATCGCGATCCTCCGGGCCGCACGGCAGCGGATCGCGTTCGATCAGTTCGAGCAGGGGCCCCTCCGCCGAAGCGAGCCGCGCGTAGGCGCCGGCAATCGCCGGCGAAACGCCGGAGAGCGGAGAGCGCAGCATGCGCACCGCATGCGTGTCGTTGCGGGATTCTCGCCACGTCGCCGCCGCCGCGAGAAAAGCGCGTTGCTCCGCAGACTGCACACCGCATGGTTGGGAGATGGATGGAGGCGCCCCTGCTGCGAGCGTGTAACGGCGCAACCATGCGTCGGATCGTGGTCGGGATCAGCGGAGCGAGCGGGAGCATCTACGGCTACCGCGCGTTGCAGGCGCTCGCATCGGCCGGAATCGAGACGCACCTGGTGCTGAGCGAACAGGCACGCCGCACGATTGAATTGGAAACCGATAAGAGCGCGCGCGACTTCGAAGCGCTTGCCGCGGCGCTGCATGAAGACGACAATCTCGCTGCCTCGATCTCGAGCGGTTCGTTCGTGACCGACGGAATGCTCGTCATTCCATGTTCGATCCGGAGCGCAGCGGCGATCGCGTATTCGCTGAACTCCAATCTCCTGGTTCGCGCCGCGGACGTCTGTCTAAAGGAACGGCGGAAAGTCGTGCTGGTGGTGCGTGAAACCCCGCTGCATCTGGGTCATCTTCGCACCCTGACCCAATTGGCGGAGATCGGTGCCGTCATCTTACCGCCGATGCCCGCGATGTACGCCAAGCCCCAATCGGTCGACGACATCGTCAATCACACCGTCGGCAAGGCTCTCGATCAATTCGGCATCGAGCATGGCCTATTCAAGCGTTGGAGCTAGCGTCCAGCTGGGCCAGCAAACGTTCCGCCAAGGCGATGTCCGTGATCCTGTCCACGTTTACGCCGATCTCGGCGTAAGGCGAAACGACCGCTCGCACCCGGGCACCGATGGCGCGGGAAGCGCGCGCCTCGGCTTGGGCGATCGATAAACGGCCGAACGCGAATCGCACGAGGACGTCGGGCCCGAACAGGCGCGCCAAGTGCAGCGGATTCTTGCGCGCGCGCCCAAGTCGTTCGATGAATCGCTCGAGCGATGCAAGTACCCGCGGACGCATCGTAACGAATCCGGTGCCGCAGAACGTGCCTTCTCGCAGCTTCGCCCAAGTGTGCGGAACGCACGGGAATTTCGCCAAGTGCACGCGCTTCTCCAAGCACCCGTACGTCAGATCGGCGCCGGTTGCGCGCGCGCGCCGCACGAAGTCTTCGATCGCTTCGGCGTTCAGCACGGGCAAGTCGGATGTGCTCACGAGCACGTCGTCGTCCGCAGGCAGGCCGTGCAATCCGCTGCGCAGGCTGTCGCGAATGCGCTGCCCGTCCGGGCGGCACTCGTCGGCAAGCGCCAGCGGCGCGGTGCCGTGCGTCTGCGGCGGCGCGACGACGATGATGCGGCCAATCGAGGATGCAGACCGTAATGCGCGCAGCGTCCGTTCCACCAGCGTCGCTCCGCGAATTCGTACGAACGCTTTGTTCGGCGCGCCCGGCGCGCTCGCCGCGAGCTCGTCGTGCGGACCGCCGGCCAAGACGATTGCCGTTAGTCCATTTACGCCGCGCTGCGCCACGCGGGACCGTTCCAAAAGGCGCAGACGAACGTTTTATAAGCGGGCGGCAGCCGCAGCGCGCCGTGCAGGCGCTGCGCTTCGGTGCGCGTTTGGGCGAGCGCGAAAACGCACGAGCCCGAACCGGTCAGCAGCGGCTTCGACGCGCCCGCCGCGCGCAGCGCGTCGAGCGCGCAAGAAATTTCGGGAACGGCCGCAGCGAGCGCGTCGTGGAAATCGTTGTGGAGCAGCGCTTGCGCGCGCCGGAAGTCGTCGCGCTGCAGCGCTTCCCCCATCTGCACGCTGACGGACTGCGAGCGCGGGCGCGAAGGCCGCGTAGCCTTGTCGATTTGTTCGTATGCCCACGCGGTGGAAACGGACACCGGGGGCTTGACGACCACAGCGTGCCACCGCGGAACGCAGCCGAGCGCGGTAACGCGCTCTCCGGTCCCCTCCACGAGCGCCGCCGTTTCGACCAAGAAAAACGGGACGTCGGATCCTAAGGAGTGTGCAACGGCGACGTACTCGACGCCGGCGCGCGCATCGAAATAGCCGCGCTGCGCGCCGAGAAGCACCGCGGCTGCATCGCTGGAGCCGCCGCCCATTCCCGCACCGGTCGGGATGCGCTTGCGAAGGGTCATTGCGATCCCCGCGGCACCGATCGCACGCAGGGCTTTCTCCACTAAGTTGCTTTTTTGCAGCGAAGGTTCGTCGCAATGGAACGCGATTTCGGAGGACGGTTCGAGAAGAAGTTCGTCGCAGAGATCGACGGGCACCATGACGCTGCGCAGTCCGTGCAAGCCGTCGTCACGCCGCTGCAGCACTTCCAGCGTGAGGTTGAGTTTCGCGGGCGCGCGCAGCGTCTCGCTTGCTTTCACGCGGCTGCGGTTGCCTGCGCGGGCGGGACATCCCTGCGCGGGGTAGTAAGACAAACCCCATGCGGGCCAGCTACGACGCACAGCACAACGAGTATTGCGCGTACGTCTTACCGGAAGCGCAGACGCCGTACGGGATGCTGCTCGGGAACTTCAAATCCTTCGCTCAGTCGACGGCCAAGGGAGGCATTCGCGGCCTTTGGGACGCGGACACGGATCAGATCATCTTCGGCACGCATCAAATCGCGTACCGCCTGCGCGATCTGAAGCACACCGTTTTCCCCCAGCAGATCACGCGCGAGTTCACCTTCTTGCCGTACGCGCAGATCTCGGAATTCACGCTCGCGGATCGCGTGCACGTCACCGAAGCGTTTTACGTGCCGCACGGACCCAAACACGAACGCGTGGTCAGCTTCGTGGTCGATCTTACGCTCTACAACCCCGGCGGTACGCCCATCGAACTCGGCGTTTTTCCGTGGGCTTTGCTCGTGGGACAACGCTTTTACGGCGAGCCGGAACACCAGGTGCACGCGTGGGTGCAAGGGGACTTCATCTGCTCGAAAAATCAGCAGAGCGGCGCGCAGCGTTGGTGGGGCGGCTCGCGAACGCCGCACGCCGCGATCGTCGGCTTGCGCGAGCAGGTAATGCTGCATCATATGCGGACCGGCTCGCTTCGCGCGGAAGAACATTTGGATGAAGTAACGCCGCAACTGGCGGAATGCGTGAGCCGCCGTATCTTCGGAGCGCTCGAGTATCGCATCACGGTGCCGCCGGGAGCGCGGGAAGCGCTGCGCCTAGCCGTCGTCTTTCACAAAGACGGCGAAGAACGCTCGCGGCCCGTCCTCGAACAGCTTCTGCACGATCCCAAGGCGCTGCACGAGACGCAGCGGTACTACGCCTGCAAGCTCGCCGACGCGCGCTTCATGGCGCCGTCCGCGGCGATCAGCCGCGGCGTCGTCTGGGCCAAGGCGAACATGCTGCGCATCATCAAGCACTATCCGAACGGGTGGGGAGCGACCAATTCACCGCCGTCCGACATCTTGGTCTCGCGCGACACCTCGTGGTTCGTGCACGGCTTCGACTACTTCTTGCCGCAATTCAGCCGCGACGCCGTCGAGGTGTTCAACAAGTTCGCCGAAGAGAGCGGCGAAATGATCGAATACGTGCGCGGCGTGAGCGGCTTCAAGACCTCGTACGAACTGAACATCAACGACGACACGCCGCTGCACCTCATCGCGATGCTGCACCACTACAACGCGACGCTGGACGATCAGTGGGTGCGCCAGTGGTTTCCGTTGATATGCCGGATCGCGGATTACATGCTGACGCAGCGCGACAAGAACGGGCTGCTGTTTTGCCGCGCCAGCGGCGTCGACATGTTCGGAATCAGTTCGTGGCGCAATATCATCCCGTATTACACGCTCGACGGCGCCGTGACCGAGATCAACGCCGAAGGCGTGTTCGCGCTCGAAGCCGCGGCCATGCTTTCCGCCGTGGTGGGCGATCACGAACGCTGGCACCGCTATGCGGCGGAGGCGCAGTCGCTGCGTCAAGCCATGATGCAGTATCTCTTCAACGCCGATACCGGCGCGTTCGTGTTGAATTACGATCAGGATCAGAACTACCAGGACAACTTCACCGCCGACGAAGTGTTTCCGGTTCTGTTCAACGTCGCAGATGCCGAACAGCGGCGGCGCATCTTGGAGCGACTATGCGAATCCGATTTCACGACGCCGGTAGGATTGCGTACGATTTCGACCGCGGATTCGTGGTACTTTCCCTCGCACGGGTTCGGGCTGCTCGGCGGCGTTTGGCCCGATCTCACGCTGTGGTTTGTGCTGTGCTTGGCGCGCAACGGCAACACCGACGCCGCGGTGCACTGGCTCGAGGCGCTTTATGACACCATGGAAGCCGGTGCCGTGCGAAACACCGTTCCGGGGGAATTCGCGGAGTGGTTCGACGGCGGTTCGCTCACCAATCGCGGCATGTATCTCTCGCCGTGGACCGGAGCGAAATACCTTTGGGCCGCGGCGGAAACGATCGGCGGTTTGGACGGGTATCGCACCAGCGGCAGACCGCACTTGGTTCCGCTGCAGCCGCGCGCGTGGAAATGGGTGGCGGCGGCTCGCGTGCATTGGGGCGGAAGGCTGTGCACGTATGTGATCGATTTCGAACGGCGCACGATTTACGGCGACATGCGCGAACTCTCTGCCGAAGAGCCCTACGTATGCATGTACGCCGGGCGCGACGTCAGCGACGAAGTGACCACGTCGCCGGTTGAGGTAGGCGCCGTTGCGTTCGAAGATGATGAAGGCGCGGTGCGCGTCTTCTTGTGCAACCTGAACGATCAGGCGCGCAACGTTTCCGTCGAATTTCGCGGCGTGACCAAACGCGTTTCGATGCAGCCCGGCGAACTGCACGAGCTCACGCTGATGGGCAAGCCGGTCGAGCGTCCGGCTCGCGCCGCCGCACGCGACGTCGCTCCGCGCAGGCTCGAAACCGTCTAGCCGAGTACTCGTAGCAACCCGTGCTTGATCCATCGAAGCGGTTTCTCACCATCGTGCTCGGCTTGGGCATTCTCGTGCTGGTCGCGGGAATCGCGCTCGGGCAGCGCGCGGGGGATCGCGTCATCGGACAGGTTACGGAAAAGCGCTTGGAGAGCATCGCGCCGGTGACGGTCACGCCCGCGCCGCAGGTTACGGGCGCAGCGCCCTACGGCCCCGATTGGAAGCGAACCGACGTTATGGCGGCAGCTCCCGACCCGCAGTTTCCCGATCCTCGCGTGCCGCCCGCCGCCCTTCCGACGCCTACGCCGGAGCCGAAGTACACCCCGCCGCCGCCGCCGCCGCGGCCCACCCCGACCCCGACGCCGAACATGAACGTGCCGATCTGGCGGCGCATGGCCCCCATGCCGACCCCGACGCCGGTCGAGAGCGGCTCGCCGGGGCCGCAAGCGAGCGGGCTGCCCACGCCCAGCGCGTCCCCGCAGCCCTAACGGGGATTGATCTCAATGTCGCCATTGGACTTGGCTGATATGATGAGATCATGGGAGAGACAACCGGAACCATCACGGTAAAGCGCGGGCTCGCGCAGATGCTCAAAGGCGGCGTGATAATGGACGTCGTCACGCCGGAGCAGGCCGTCGTCGCTCAGGAAGCAGGCGCGGTCGCGGTCATGGCGCTCGAGCGCATTCCGGCGGACATCCGCGCCGCGGGCGGCGTGGCGCGCATGAGCAATTTGGAATTGGTGCAGTCCATCATGGATGCGGTCACCATTCCGGTGATGGCCAAGGTTCGAATCGGACACTTCGCGGAAGCGCAGGCGCTTCAGGCGCTGGGCGTCGACTTCATCGACGAATCCGAAGTGCTCACGCCGGCCGACGACAAGTACCACGTAAACAAGTACCATTTCACGACGCCGTTCGTTTGCGGCGCGCGCGATCTCGGTGAGGCGCTTCGGCGCATTGCCGAAGGCGCCGCGATGATCCGCAGCAAGGGTGAAGCGGGCAGCGGAAACATCGTCGAGGCGGTGCGGCACATTCGCGCAATCAGCGACGCGATCAAAGAACTCAGCGTGGTTCCGGAAGAGGAGCTCGTCTCACGCGCGCGCGATCTGGGCGCGCCTCTCGAACTCGTGCGCGACGTCGCCGCGAGCGGCAAACTGCCCGTCGTGCTCTTTTGCGCGGGCGGCGTGTCGACGCCGGCGGATGCCGCGCTGATGATGCAACTCGGCGCGGAAGGCATCTTCGTCGGCAGCGGCATCTTCAAATCCAACAATCCGAAGGCGTTCGCAAAAGCAATCGTCGACGCCACTACGCATTTCAGCGATCCCAACGTCATCGTCCAAGCGAGTAAATCGCTCGGGAAAGAGGCGCAGGCGATGGAGGGCATCGACGTGCGCAAACTCCCCGAATCGGAGCTGCTCGCGCCTCGCGGCAACTAATGAAACCGGTCATCGGCGTCTTGGCGCTGCAGGGCGACGTCGTCGAGCACGTGGCAGCGATGGCCGCTTGCGGCGTCGACGCCGTCGAGATAAAGACGCGTGCCGATCTCTCGCGAGTAGAGGGCCTCATCATTCCGGGCGGCGAGTCGACGACGGTGATGAAACTGCTGCACCGGTTCGATCTCGCAAAGCCGATCGTGCGGCGCGTTCGCGCGGGCATGCCGCTGTGGGGCACGTGCATGGGCATGATCGTGATCGCGCACGACGTAGTCGGTTTGGAGCAGCCGACGCTCGATCTCATCGACATTTCGGTTCGCCGCAACGCGTTCGGCCGCCAAAACGAATCCGCGGAAGTCGACCTGCCGATTGCGGCGCTGGGAGATCCGCCGTTTCCCGGCGTCTTCATCCGTGCTCCGTGGATCGAGCGCAAAGGTCCGGCGGTGGAGGTGCTGGCGGAGCGCAGCGGTCACGGCGTGATGGTCCGTGAGGACAACGTTTTGGCCACGTCGTTTCACCCCGAGCTGACCGGCGATCGACGCGTGCACGCGTATTTTCTGGCGATGGTGCGCGGTTCGCGCGAGCGTACTGTAGGGAAGCAGCGCAGCGTCGCGTAAATTCTCCTGCGGTATGAGTCCGCAGGCTCCCATTGGCGAACCGACGGTTGCCGAAGTGGACCAGATGCCTCCGGTGGAGGTTCTGGTAACGGATACGGTCGCGCGGCTCACGCTGGCCGCACACGCGTATCTCGCCGAAGAGGAAGGCAAGCAAGCGAACCTCGCTGCGGCGGAAATCGCCATCGACGTCGCAAGCAGCGCGTACGAACGGGTGAAAGAACGGCTGAGGCCGGAAGACCGGTTGGCAATCACGCAATTGCTGACCGAGACCCGAATGACGTTCGTGCGAAAGCGAGGTTTGTGATGCCTCGCTTTTCTCGTCCCGGCGGAGAGCGTTTGATTTGAGCGACGTTCTGGTCTTGAACTTCACCTACGAAGCGCTGAACATCACCAACTTCCAGCGCGCGGTGAAGCTCATCTTCGCGGGCAAGGCGGAAGTCGTGCACGGGCGAGACCACGTCATCTCGTCGGCGAGTTTCCAAATGCGGATGCCGTCGATCATTCGCATGCTGTACTACATCAAACGGCCGATGCAGAAAGTCGCGCTCACCAAGAAAAACATCCTCATCCGCGACGATCACATGTGCCAGTACTGCGGGCTGCGCGGCGATCGCTTCATGACGGTCGATCACGTCATCCCGCGAAGCAAAGGCGGCCCGTCGACCTGGGAGAACCTGGTCTGCGCCTGCATGCGGTGCAACAATCGCAAGAACAACCGCGCGCCGGAAGACTGCAACATGAAGTTGCGGCGCAAACCCAGGCAGCCCAAGTACATTCCGTGGATCCAGATTAAGCGCAACACGCTCCCGGGCGAGTGGCACAAGTTTCTGTTTCTCTATAACGTTTCGATCGAGGAACGCGTCGAGACATAAGCCCAGGGTTGGGCAGGCGCGCGGCAAACTGTACCGCGCTGTGCTGCAGAAACGTACGCGTAGCCTCTGGCTGCCGTTCACGCAAATGGATGCGTTCGATCCCGATGAACGCACGTTCGTGCGCGGCGAGGGGAATTACTTATTCGACGCGCGCGGGCGGCGCGTATTCGACGCGATAAGTTCGATCTGGACGACGATTCACGGCCACTGCCATCCGTATATCGCCGAGGCGATCGCTCGACAAGCGCGCACGCTCGATCACGCCACGCTTTTGGGCGCCTGCAATCCGTGGGCGATGGCGCTCGCGGAGCGGCTCTGCGCGCTCACGCCGATGGATCGCGCGTTCTTTTCCGGCGACGGAGCGAGCGCGGTGGAAGCGGCGCTGAAGATGGCGCTCCAGTACTGGCGCAACGCCGGCGAGCCGGCGCGCGCGCGCTTTGTGCACTTGGTCGACTCCTATCACGGCGATACCGCCGGCGCCATGAGCGTCTCCGATATTGCGGTCTTCAAGTCGAAGTACGGCGCGGTGACGTTTGAAACGAAAGCGTACGCAGGCGCACGCGAAATCCTCGATGCCGAGGATGTCGCGGCCGTGATCGTCGAGCCCATCGTGCAGGCTGCGGCGGGCATGCGGATCGTGCCGCGCGCGCAGTATGCTGCGCTGGACGGGATGAAGCCGCTGCTCATCGTGGATGAGATCGCGACCGGATTCGGAAGAACCGGGACGATGTTCGCGTACGAGCAGTTGGACTTGCGTCCCGACATCGTTTGCGTCGGGAAGGGCTTGACCGGCGGAACGCTGGCGCTGTCGGCGACCGCCGTTCGAGAGCGTGTGTTCGAAGCGTTTCGAGGCGGTTTCCACGAGTTGAAGCAATTCTTTCACGGACATTCATACGCGGGAAACCCGATCGCGTGCGCGGCGGCACTCGCAAATTTAGACCTGTTCGAACGTGATACCGCGCTGGCGCGCGTCGCGGACCTCAGCGCCGCGATCCAGCCGCAGCTCGCGCAGCTGCGCGCGCTGCCGGCCGTGCAGGAAACCCGAGAAGCGGGGCTGATGATTGGGATCGCAGTCGACGAGCCTCGCGTCGAGGCCGGCGCCGCAGCCACGCCCGCATGGCGGCTGGCGAATGACTTGTACGAACGCGGGCATTTCACGCGTCCCATCGGCAACGTTCTACAGCTCGTACCGCCGTTATCGAGCACGCGCGATCAAGTGCAAGGCTTCCTGGATGACGTCATCGAGTTACTTGCGGCGGGTTGAAGAGGCGCTGGCCGCAATCCGCGCGCAAAACCGGTACCGCGAGATTCCGGATGCGCAGCATCGCTTCGTTGCCGATTTTTCGACGAACGATTATCTTGCGCTCGCCGCCGATTCACGAATGGTCGAGGCGATGCGCCACGTCAAACGCGTCGGCTCCGGCGGCGCTCGCCTTTTGGGAGGAAATCATCGCGAGCACGCGTTGCTCGAAGCCGACGTCGCTCGCTGGCTGGAGCGGGAGAGCGCGCTGCTGTTCTCTTCGGGTTACATGGCGGCGCTGGGCGCCATCCCGGCTCTTGCGACGCTCGTGCGAGCGATTTATTCGGATGCGCTGAACCATGCATCGCTCATCGACGGCATCCGCGCGGCGAAGGTTCCGTGCGACGTGTTCGCGCACACGGCGCTTCCGCCAAAAGCAGCGCGCGCGCATCCCGCGCTCATCGTGACGGAGTCGCTCTTCGGTATGGACGGCGATACGGTCGACGTACCCGCGCTCGTCGAAGATCTGCACGTCGACGATATTTTGCTGGTGGATGAAGCGCACGCGCTCGGGGTTTTCGGCGCGCAAGGCGCGGGGCTCGCGCACGGCGCCCGAGACGAACGCGTACTCATTCTCGGCACGCTCGGCAAGGCGATAGGCGCCGCGGGCGGATTCATCGCCGGGCCCGCGAGCGTCATAGAGTTGCTCGTGAATCGCGCGCGCACGTTCGTCTTCGATACCGCGCCGCCTCCGGCGATCGCGTTTGCCGCTCGAGTCGGAATCATGCTCGGGCGCGGCGCGGAGGATCGACGCGCGCGGCTGTTCGCGAATGCTGCGCGTTTGCGTGCGGGCTTGCGCGAACTCGGCGTGTTCGGTCGCGAGGACGGGTTTGCGAACGCGATGCAGAGCCCCATCGTGCCGGTGATTGCCGGCGACGAACAGCGCGCAATCGAACTGATGCAGCGCTGCGCGAAGCGCGGGCTCAACGTGCCGGCGATCCGTCCACCCACCGTCCCGCCCGGAACATCGCGCTTGCGCATCTCCGTTCGGGCGGACCATACGGACGAACATCTTGCGCTGCTGCTGGAGCAACTTGCGTGCTGCACCGCTTTCTCGTAACCGGCACGGACACCGACGTCGGCAAGACCCGCGTGACGGCATCGCTCGCGAAGGCGCTTCGAATCTCCGGCGAAGCGCCGACCATCGTCAAGCTCGTGCAGACGGGACTCGACGCGCGCGTTCCGGGCGATGCCGCGCGGGCGGGCAGACTTTCCGGCTGCAAGCACGTGGAGCTCGCGCGATTCCGCAAGCCCGCCGACCCATGGTCCGCGGCGCTTTTCGAAGGGATGCCGACCGTGCACGCCGAGGATTTGGCGCGCATCATCGACGGAATTCCCGGCGCGGTCGTCGCCGAAGGAGCGGGCGGTCTCGCGGTTCCGTTGAACAGCGCGCAAAGCTTCGCGACGCTCGCGGTGCTCGCACATCTCGAGATCGTTCTGGTCATCGGTCTGCGCCTGGGCTGCATGAACCACGCCCTCCTAACGCTCGCGCTGTGCGATCAACTCAATCTCCGCGTTGCCGCGGGCGTCTTGGTGGATCGATGGGAGAAGTCCGACCCGTCGTATGCCGCGGACGTCACGCGCGCGTTGCAGGGAAAAGTCAACATTCTTGGCATTGTGCCGTTTGACCCTGACGAGGACGTTTCCGTCGATCGGGGCGCGCAGCTCTTCGTACCGTTGTTATAAGGAATCAGGTGAACCACTCGACTCTCCAACGCGCCAGAGATCGCGTTTTGCATGAACGGCTACCGTCCGAGCGCGGGTTGCTGCAACGGCTTGCGGAGCTCCCGCTCGAACACGTGCCGGCGTTACTCGCGCTCGCGGACGAAGTGCGTGAAGTCTATTGCGGAAATGCCGTAGCGGTGGAGGTGCTGTACAACGCGAAAAAAGGCGGCTGCTCTGAGGATTGCAATTTCTGCTCGCAAAGCGCGCGCTTCGCCACGGACGTTGAGCCCGAGCCGCTGAGTTCCGTCGAAGGGTTCGTCGAGGCGGCGCGCGACGCTCACGAACGAGGTGCCGCCGAGCTCTGCATCGTGGTTGCGGTGCGTGGGCCTTCGGCGAAGCTGCTCGAGCGCGTTTGCGCCGCGGTACCCATCATCAAACGGCGCTATCCGCTCACGGTCGCGGTATCGCTGGGCATTCTTCGCGAAGAGCATCTAGCCGCGCTGGCGCATGCCGGCGTCGACAAAGTAAACCACAACCTCGAAACCTCGCGCCGGTACTTTCCCTCGGTGTGCACGACGCATTCCTACGATGAGCGCCGGCAAACGTGCGTGCTCGTCAAGCGATTCGGCCTGCAGCTGTGCTGCGGCGGCATCATCGGCATGGGAGAAACCACCGAGGATCGCATCGACTTCCTCTGCGCGCTGCAGGAACTGCAGCCGGACGAAGTGCCGGTGAATTTTCTGAATCCGCGTCCCGGGACGCCGTTCGGCGGCCGCGCGCTGCTCGAACCGATGGAGGCGCTGCGCTTCGTGGCGATGGCGCGTTTGGCGCTGCCGGCGGCCCTCATACGATTTGCCGGCGGACGCGAAGTGACGCTGCAGGGCCTGCAAGACTTGGGAATGCGCAGCGGCGCGAGCGGGTTGGTGCTGGGCAACTACTTGACCACGGCGGGCCGAGGGGACACAGACGATTTCGCGATGCTGCAGCGCTTGGGCTTCGAGGTGCTTGCCTGAGGTGACGCAACTGTCACGGGTTTCCGCGCTGCTCCGGTTTGCGGCTTGGCTGATCTCCCATCACAGTCACACGGCGAAGGGATATACGCGCGCGTAATCGCGGACTTCCCTTTTTCGCTTTCTCCGTTCACGGAGCGTGTGCACATGGATCAATCGAGAACCCCGTATTTTCAAGCGTTGCTCGAATATGTCGACTCCGGCGTCATTCCGTTTCACACGCCCGGACACAAGCAGGGCATCGGCATGGATCGCGCGTTTCGCGAATTCGTCGGGGACAACATCTGCGCGATAGACCTGACGCCGATGCCCGGCATCGACGACTTGCTGCAGCCGACGGAGGCGCTGCTGGAAGCGCAGCAGCTGGCCGCGCAAGCGTACGGGGCAGACCGCTCGTATTTTTTGATCAACGGTTCCACCAGCGGCAACCAGTGCATGATGATGACCGCGCTGAATCCGGGCGAGAAAATCGCCGTCCCGCGCAACTCGCACAAGTCGATGCTGGGCGGCCTTGTGATGAGTGGAGCGCAGCCGGTGTACATGCAGCCGGTTGTGGACGAAGCGCTGCACATGGACCATTGCGTCACTCCGGAGACCGTAGCGCAGACGCTGCGCGATCATCCCGACGTGAAAGCGGTGTATGTCGTTACGCCCACGTACTACGGCGTCGCGGCGGACTTGGAATCAATCGTCCGCATCGTGCACGACGCCGGCAAACTGGTGCTCGTGGACGAGGCTTGGGGTCCGCACTTTCACTTTCACCCGTCACTCCCCATGTCCGCAACGGCGGCCGGTGCGGATCTGTGCATCAACTCGACGCACAAGATGCTCTCGGCGTTCTCCCAGTGCGCGATGCTTCACCAAATCGGCCCGCGCGTGCGGCTCGATCGGTTGGAAGCGGTGCTCAAGATGTTTCTGTCCACCTCACCGAATTTGCCGATGGTGGCATCGCTGGACGTGGCGCGCAAGCAGATGGCGGTCGACGGTACCGCGCTTCTTTCGCAAACGATCGCGCTTGCGGAACAAACCCGGGAGCGCCTCAACGCGATCGACCGCGTCTACTGCTTCGGAGAGGAACTGCAAGGCCGCCCAGGCGTTTTCGATCTGGATCCGACGAAGGTGACGATCACCGTAAAGGATCTCGGCTACACCGGCTACGAGGCCTCGGAGATTCTGCGCCGGCGCTACAACGTTCAAGTGGAATTGGCCGACCTGTTCAATGTCGTCGCACTGTTTACCATCGGAACCTCGCAAGCCGCGGCGGATCGCTTGGTCGAAGGCGTCTCCGAGCTCGCGCGCGAGGATCGCCCGATCGACATCTTCTCGCCGTCCGGCATCTTGCAGCGCCGCTTGAAAACCGGCACCTACAAGCTGCCGCGCATTCCGCCGATGCGCATGCTTCCGCGCGACGCGTTTCTCGCCGAGAGCGAGAAGGTCAAATTCAAGCACAGCAAAGGACGCATCTGCGCGGAAACGATCTCGCCGTACCCGCCGGGAATTCCGGTCATCTCGCCGGGAGAAGAAATCACCGACGAGATCGTCGATTACCTCACGCTCGAATTGAAAGCCGGGGTTCGCATGCAGGGCCCGTTCGATCGCGAACTCAAGACGATTCGCGTCGTCACGCGGGCCGCAACGAACTCGGCTCCGGCGGTTGGATAGGCCGCCTTATCGAGGAAGGGCGTTTGCCCGATAACGGGAAAAAGAGTCAAAACGTCCTTCGACAAACTCAGGACAATAGAGAAGCGAGGGTCAGTATTGGCGGTTAAAGCCGAATCGTTCGCTCCCAACTGGGAGCTCACCCAACTCCTCGACATCTTCCCGCTTCAAATCCGGCAGTCGCTCGTCCGCCTTCGAAACCTCGATGCGATGATCGAGGTCGTGTTGGATTTGGGACGTCCGCCGGAAGCCCGGTTCGAGAACGACTTCGTCTATCTCTCGGAAACGCCGGTCACGCAAGAAGACATCGCGCATGTGTGTTCGCGTCTTTCCACGTTCGGCGCGGACAATCGCGCCGGCATCGAACAGACGCTGCACCGCATCAGCGCGATTCGCAATCGTACGGGCAAAATCGTGGGGCTGACGTGCCGCGTCGGACGCGCGGTGTACGGAACCATCGACATCCTACTCGACATTCTGCGCAGCGGAAAATCGATTTGTCTACTCGGACCTCCGGGCGTCGGCAAAACGACGATGCTGCGTGAATGCGCGCGCGTGCTTTCCGAAGATCGCAAACGCGTCGTGATCGTCGACACGTCGAATGAAATTGCGGGCGATTCCGACATCCCGCATCCGGGCATCGGCACGGCGCGCCGCATGCAAGTTGCGGATCCCGCGTTGCAGCACGCGGTGATGATAGAAGCGGTCGAAAACCACATGCCGCAGGTCGTCGTCATCGACGAAATCGGCACGGAGGCCGAGGCCGGAGCTGCGCGCACGATCGCCGAACGCGGTGTGGCGCTGATCGGAACGGCACACGGCCAAACGCTCGAAAACCTCTTGATGAATCCCACGCTTTCCGATTTGGTCGGCGGCATCAGCGCGGTAACGCTTTCCGACGAAGAAGCGCGCCGTCGCGGCACGCGCAAAACCGTTCTCGAGCGAAAGGCGCCGCCGACTTTCGACGTAGTCGTGGAGATTCACGATCGCGACACGATGGCCATTCACAAGAGCGTTGCCGACGTCGTCGACGCGCTGCTGCGCGGATATCAGCCGCAACCGGAAGTGCGCAAGCGCACGGGCGCGGGTCAAGTCACGATCGTCCAAGAGGCCGACACGGAGTCGATGCCGCAGCTCGGCGCATCGTCGGTGTATCACGAAGACGAGGGCGAGCGCGAAGAACGCGAACGGCCGCTGCTGATCTTCCCCTACGGCGTTTCGCGCAACAAGATCGAACGCGCAGCGCACAACCTGCGCGTTCATGCGGCGATCGCGCGCAACTGGGACGATGCGGACGTGGTTCTCACGCTCAAAACGCTCGAGCGAAAGGAGCAGCCGAAACTCAAGCAGATTGCGGCGGAGAACATCCCGATCTACAGCATCAAAACGAATACCACGACGCAAATACAGAGCTGCCTGAAAGACGTGTTCAATCTGCCGTCGATCGATACGGAAGAGATCGCGCTGCGCGAAGCCGAGGAAGCGATCTATCAGGTGCTGCTCAACAGCAAGGCGGTGGAGCTTTCGCCGCAAACCTCGTACGTGCGCCGCATGCAGCACCAGCTGGCGGAGAAGTACCGCTTGCAATCCAGAAGCACGGGCTTGGAGCCCAACCGTCGCGTGAGGATTTTCAAGACGGAAGCCTAAAGCCTGGGTCGTGTTCATTACGTTCGAGGGCATCGAGGGCAGCGGAAAATCCACCGTCATGGCCGCGGTGGAGCGCGCGTTGCGCGCGCAAGGGCACGAGCTCGTCGTCGCACGCGAACCGGGCGGCACGCCGGCCGGCGATGCAATTCGTGACGTCGCGCTGCAGCACGGGGGCATTGCCGTTCATCCGCTAACCGAGCTGCTGCTGATGAATGCCTCGCGCGCGCAACTCGTTGCCGACGTCGTTCGACCCGCGTTGGAACGCGGCGACGTCGTGCTGTGCGATCGCTACGTGCATTCATCGCTCGCCTATCAGGGCTACGGCCGCGGCGTGCCGCTCGATCTGGTGCGCAGCGTTTGCGATGCCGCCACGGGTGGACTCATGCCGGACCTGACGCTGCTGGTAGACATTTCGTATGAAACGTCGCGCGCGCGTCTTGCAGCGCGAGGCAACGGGCGCGATCGTCTGGAACGCGAGGAGGAAGTGTTCCATCGGCGCGTGCGCGAGGGTTACCTCGAACTGGCAAGCCGGGACGAACGCGTCGTCCGCATCAATGGGGAACGCTCGCCCTCCGAAGTCGCCGACGCTGCGCTTTCGGCTCTCTCAGTAATCATCGCCTGATGCCCCTGAAGTTCGACGTCGTCGGTGCCGAAGGTCCGAAGCGGTATTTCTCCAAGCTCACGCGCGAGCAGATCGCGCACGGCTACCTGTTCACGGGCCCCGCCGGCATCGGCAAGAAGACCTTTGCGCGCCGTTTGGCGCAGTCGCTGCTGTGCGAGGCGTCCCATCCGGACGGCGTTCTGGGATACGACGAAACGTGTCCATCGTGTAAACTCATCGGTAAAGAAGAAACGCGTCATCCGGACTTGCTCGAAAGCATCGGCGCGCTGAAGATCGGCGAAACCGACGAAGCGCTTGCGTTTCACGAAGCCGAGGCGATCACCTCACGCGACCTCGTGCGGCAGCTTTCACTGCAGTCGTACAGCGGCGGCTTTCGCGTGTTCATCCTGGGTGACGTCGACTTCGCTTCGCCGGCCGCGGCCAACGCGCTGCTCAAATTTTTCGAGGAACCTCCCGCATCGGTGGTGCTGCTCGTCACCACGTCGACGCCCGCGCGGCTACTTGCGACGATTCGATCGCGTCTAGTCGAGATTCGATTCCCATCGCTGTCCTCGGCGCAGGTGCAAGACATTTTGCTCGCACGCGGCTACGATGCTTCGCGCGCGAAACTCGCCGCAGCGCTCTCGCAAGGATCGGTTACGCGAGCGGTTGCGGCACTGGAAGAAGACGAGGATCGCCTTCGAGCGCAGGTTGCGGCGTGGTTTTTCGAAGTCGTTTCCGGGGCAACGCCGGAGAGCAGCTGGGCAACGCGCGAAACGCTTGACGAAGGTCTCGAGCTGCTCAAGACGTTGGTGCGGGATTGGGTTGCGCTCTCCGCGGCAGGCCGAGACGCTCAGCTGCTCGCGGTCGACTACGCGAAGCCGTTACAGCGCCTGCCGCCCGTGGACTCGCAGCGTGCTACGGACGCGCTCGCGACGCTGACCGAGGCGCAACGCCTCGCGCGCACCAACGTGACTGCGGCAATCGTCGCGGACTTCGTGCGTATGTCGCTCAGCGGTGCAGGCACGCCTACCAAAAGCGGAACGCGAGATCGGCGTACTGCCGCGCGATGATGAGCGCAATATAACCGAGCGCGATCGCGGTGAGAAGCACCTGTGCCGCATCGTATCCCACGCCCATGTACGCGCCGATCGCGGAGAGCGCGTACCGTGTGAGTGCCACCCAAATGCCGTAAGAAACGATCGCCAACACCGCGGTCGCGAGCGGATGCCGGCGCGCGGCTTGCAGCGATGCCGAAAACGCTCCGCCCGCAGGGATTCCGCCGATTGCGGCGGCCGGGATGGAATAGATGAACGCCCACACCGCCAGCACCGTAAGCGCGAGCGCGAGGTACGGTCCGCCGATGCTGCCGACCAGTCCCGCGACGTAAATGAGGAAGTAAAACCCGATGATCGCCAGCAGGATATTTCCCGCGCGCGTTCGCGCCTGATCCCACGCGGCGCGAAGATTTCCGCGTCCGTGCCGCCAAGCGTCGTCGGCGAAGATCACTGCCAGCGCAAAGCCGAAGCCGTACACGATCTGCGCGATGAAATTGATGATCGGATCGCCCGCGCCGCCGATCGGATTGAACAGCGGGCCTTCCAAGTACGTCAATCCCAACCCGATGATCGCGGCAACCAGCGGGTAGAGCATGACGCCGAGGTTGCGCGCATAGAGCGGAAGCGCCTCGAAATATATCCGCAAGTCGAGATAGCCGCCGGGTTTGCGCATCGTTTACGCTCGCGCTCCCTGGAGCGCGGTTCGACACGAGCACTTTGCGCTCGGGTCGAGGTTCTCCACGATCTTGAAGATGCCGTCTTTCACACGGGCGTTGTTCTTGTTGAACACCTCGATAACTTCGTGGTGGGACACCGGTTGTATGCCGCCCACGCCTTCGAGGCCAACGTCGTAGTCCGTTATCAGGGAGATGTTCACGTAGCACATTTCGAGTTCTCGCGCGAGATAGGCCTCGGGATACTGCGTCATGTTGATTACTTCCCAGCCCATCGAGGAAAACCACCGCGATTCCGAACGCGTGGAGAAACGCGGCCCTTGAATGACCACGATGGTGCCGCGATCGTGCGTTTCGATGCCGAGCGCGCGCAGCTGCTCCACGGCGAGCGGGCGCATCGTCGGACAGTACGGGTCGGCGAAACTCACGTGCGTGGTGATCGGCCCGTCGTAAAACGTATCCTTGCGTCCGTTCGTGCGATCGACGATCTGATCCGCGACGACCATCGAGCCCGGTTTGAAATCCGGCGTGAGCGAGCCGCACGCCGTGGGCGCGATGATGCGCTTCACGCTCAGCGACTTCATCGCCCACAGGTTTGCGCGATAGTTGATCGCGTGCGGCGGATAGCGGTGGTCTTTGCCGTGCCGCGGCAGAAAGGCTACGCGCTTCCCCGCGATCTCACCCAACGCGAGTTTGTCGCTGGGCGCGCCGTACGGCGTCTCCACCGCGACCTCCCGCGCGTTCTCGATGAGCGAATAGAAGCCTGACCCGCCGAAAACGCCGACGTCGGCGCGCTCTTTCGTCTCCATTGCGGCGCAGGATTCTGGGAAAACGCCGCTACCCCTCGAAGGAAGCGCCCATGCTGATTCGCGCTATGGCCCTTACCGCTTGCGCCGCGCTGATGCTCTCGCTCGGCGCGCCTGCCGCACCCAGCGCTTCTGCAATCGTCGATGCCACCGCGCAGCGATATTTCGCGCACGAGCTTGCTACGAATCTTGAAATGCGGCTCGAACTCGGGCGCCCCATCACCGGAGCTGAGAAGCAGGCTGTTGAGACGCGATCGCGCGGGTTTCGAACGAATAACCGGTGCGATCAAAACAATCTTTTTGGGCTGCATGAGCGGCTAAGCCCCGTCGCAACAACCCGCATCGTTTCATCCTATTGCGCGGACTGATGCAAGAACGGCGAGCGTCATGAGACATCCCCGACCGGCTGCTGCCGTATGCCTCGCGTCGGTACTGCTAGTTGGCGCGTCTGGAGCGCAACGCTTCCGACACGGCGCTGACTTGGTGGTGGTTCTGAACGATATTGGTTCTGCACTCTTTCGAACGCCGGTACGCGTATACTATAGCGACTACTGAAGCGCATCAAAAGAAAACCCACTCAATTTCCCAACGCCGCAAACGTACGACCTTCAGACGCCGCGATCAGCGCGTCGGGGCATACAGGCAATGCGCGGAATGCTTGAGGCCAACGCTCCCGGCGCCGTCGTTGCAAAAGATGCGCGCGGAATAGTGCGAGTGCGCGTTGGAGCCCGATAGCCGTTCTTCGGTTGACGCCTACGGAACAGTACAATCCCGGCCTTGCAATCCTGGCAATCCAGAGAACTAAAGAAGTTACATCGGCTACGCAAAGTGCTGGTCTCCGCCGCCCCTTGGAAATTATGGACATGCTTGTGCAGCATCCACGCCAAAACGCGCCCCATCTTCCGCCGGTTATCCGTGACTCGACTGTAGATCCTCATCGTATCCAGCTTCGACTATCCAAAAGTGTGGGATACACTAAAGCGCTATTGCCGGCGCTGCACCGGTGAGTCGTGGGACATCGTGGCCCGCCAACTCAGCCGAGTCATGCTTTGGGAATTCGAAGACTATCGTGAGCGCTAGACGCGGCTGCGTCGACAGCGGGCGACGTGCTAACCCGTCAGTATTCCGTGCGCTTCAGGAATTCGTCAATCAGCTGCCTGGCGTCGACTCGCCATTTCATCAGTTGATCTCGATCTTGATGACAAGGGAAATTCGTTTGATCGCTCTCTTTGTACGAGTGGCTCGAGGAATGGGGTATGAAGCCTAGGCACTATGCCAAGCGCCATAGTCGCTATTATAGCATCGATTGACAGATCAAGGTTTTGCACTTATGCTTTGGGCAACCGCGTTTGAGCTCGTTTCGATTTGCGGGGGAATTCCTGAGGCTGTATAAGCCGGGAAAAGAAAAGACGGCGGTGTAACTCGTGGATTAGTTCGAAAAATCTACGGAGGTACACCAACCGTGAGACCATCATACCTGAAGATTGCCCCGGCTGCCAAGTTCGATCCGA
>Ga0209810_1001570_pt1 | contig 33385 bp, 37 predicted proteins | sample Coa_R1_7_FD_187159 | JGI IMG/M metagenome (GOLD analysis project Ga0209810, IMG submission 187159) | Surface soil microbial communities from Centralia Pennsylvania, which are recovering from an underground coalmine fire - Coalmine... | ecosystem: Environmental > Terrestrial > Soil > Unclassified... | reverse complement strand
GACCCCGAGAGCCTTGTCGCCGAGCCGGACGGGGAAACGGGGGAGACGCGGGGCAGGTCAGTGCTCTGGTCGGTCTGTCGGGTGGCGGTTGCGCGGGTGGGCGGACCGGGCGGTGCGCGGGATGCTGGCCGGCTACGTGACCACGCGTCAGCAGCAGTTCAACCGGGCGCGGCTCGACGAGGACGGCCTGGCCGCTATCCGCCGCTACGCCCTGGCCACCCAGGACCAGCCGCTGCCCCACGAGCCACAGCCGGCGCGGCCGCGGAGAGCGGCTCGTCCGGTCACCACGCTCGCGCCGACGCCCTGACCGCTCGCCAGGCGTTGACAGCATGCTGATCGGGTACCGTCTGAAGGTGACGAGCTGACCGCGACCGCGGACAGGTGGGGAGGCACGATGTACGGTCCAGACGACCCGTACGCCCAGCCGTATCCGGGCGAGGCAGGACGTTTCCAGCCGACCGGCCACAACCCCATCGACACCAGCGCGTTCCACAGCGGACCCGCAGCCGTCGCCGACCAGGGCGGCCGGGGCGGGAAGAAGTCGCGGCGCCGGGCGCGGGTGGAGCGTGAGCCGCAGGGACCGGGGCTGCCCGGTCCGCCGCCGGGGCTTGTCGACCGGGGCGGGTACGCGCCGTATGTGGCTACGGCCGGCGGGCGCAGTCTGCCCTACGTGGCCTGGCGGGTGATCAGGTTCGCCGTGCTGATCGCGCTGTGGCTGGCGATGACCCTCTTCTCTCTGGCGCTCAAGCCGTTCGTGCACATCGGCGCGCGCAAGCCGTCCGGGATCTGGTGAGCTACCCGGCCGGGACCGGGCCGAATACCGCGCGCACGCGGGCACCGGCCAGCCGGCCCGCGCCCGCGAGCTCGTCGAGCAGAGTGGGCCGCTCGTACGGCTCGATCAGGAACGCGCCGACGTAGAGGTTCACGCTGCGGGTGTGGCGCACCGCCTTCTCCCACTGCGCCCAGGGCGCGTACGTGGTCGCCTCGCGGGCCAGCGGTCCGCCGGGACTGGCGATGTGCAGGGCGTACTCGCTGCCGCCGAGCGGGTCGAGGGTGACCAGCCATCCCTCCTGTGTGGGCGCTTCGAGCTCGCCGCGCGGCGTGGTCACCAGGTTCAGTCCGGTTCTCAGCGCCGCGTCCAGGACGAGATCGGCCAGGTCGCCGGTGTCCGGGTTGACGCCGGCGAACCCGGAGCGGGTGCCGACCGCGAGCGCGGGCAGCGGCTTGGCCTGACGCCGAGCGCGGCGGCCGGGGCTCTTGGGCATGATCAGACTGGCGGTGATCGTGACGCTGTGCCCGTCGCCCGGTTCCGCGAGGGAGCTGAGATCGGCGTCGATCACGGCGGAGGACTGGCACTGGGGGTGGGTGGCCGAGAGATGGTGCAGCTCGCGCTCGGCATCGCGCAGCACGACCAGCGCGGCCGGTTCGCCCGGCTCGATCGCCCGGCCGCAGGTGCATTGCAGTTCTTCGTAGGCGGGATCGTCGCGGAAGCGGGCGACAGCCTCGGCCGGCAGCAGCGCGGCGACGTCCGGAGCGATCTGCAGCGGGTGACTGTTGGCCAAGGCGTGTCCCCGATCAGAACAGGCGGGCCGGTTCACCGGCGGCCGCGGCGGCGAGCTGGCGGGCGCGGATCTGCTCCACAGTTTCCCCTGCGGCCAGGCCCGCGCGCACCGCGGCGGCGATGGCGCGGGTGCGTCCGGCCGGGCCGCGCACGTCGGCGAGCGGACCAGTGCGGCCGCGGGCTATCGCTTCGCGCCGGTTGATCTCCTGCTTGTCCAGGCGCAGGTGCCGCAGGTTGGTGCAGCCGTGTTCGTCGCAGGTGTGGCACAGCTCGACCTGGTAGCCGGCGGCCGCGGGCCCCTCCCGGTCGATCGGCCCGTACTCCAGCACCCAGGCGAGCAGGTGCGCGGGCACCACGCCGCGTCCGCCGGTTCTGCGTGCGGGTGCGAGGCGAAATGACCCGTGGCCGGTCGAGGAACACGCCCCGAGCCATGGAACACACCAATTCTCCGAATCATCTGAAAACGGGTCCGACCCAATCCGGGTAACAGCCACATCCCGAATTCCCGCGAATTTCGGAAATCCTGCGTCAGGCGCGGCGCAGGTGTCTGCGCGGCGCGGCTGCGCGGTGGTTGCGTCGTTGCGCGGCGCGGCTGCGCCGACTGCTGCGTGGCTATCTGCGCCGTCCGTTGTGCTGCGCGGCGCAGGTGGGTTGCGCGGCGCGGGGGAGAGGGGTGGCTTGGCTGCGTCGCGCAGGTGCTGCGCGGGTTGCCAGCGCAGTGCGTTGAAGCGGGTGCGGACTCCGGGTGCGGCGCACAGCTCGATCCACTCGGCGCGGGTCAGTCCGGCGCGGTGCGCGCGGCCGCGATCCGGCGCGAGTACCGGCAGGCCCGGCAACGTCGGTTCGGCGATGCTCACCCCGGCCCCTCCCCGCCCGGGTAACAGCCACCCGCCCCTACCCCAGCCGAGGCCGCGGCCCGGCGGCGCGCGGTGCCCGCGCCCAGCTGTACCCCGGTCATAGTCGGCCCGTCCGTTTGCATCGTGCCCAATGTGCCTGCTCAGCGCCTATAAGTCACTTCCCGAAGGACCACCAGTACGTGACGCTCAGCAACAGTAAGCCCTACGCCTCACGTTCCAGTCAACCCCTCAAGCAAAGTACACCTTTGCATCTCATGTTTCGGCCCTTTCAGTTGATCTTGTTTTGAGTTACCCTGAGTGATCGTGGGCGTGGTGTCGATCAGCTGGGCGCGCTCCGGCGAGGCCGGGGTGCGGTACCTGACGTCCCAGTTCGGGTGCTCTCAGCACGAGCCGACGAGCTACTACCTGGAGGGGGCGAAGCACGGGCCGCAGGCGGTGTGGCTCGGTTCGGCGGTGGAGCGTCTGGGGTTCCAGGTGGGCCAGGCGGTGACGACCAAAGACGCGATGATCGTGCTGGCTCACGGGTGCGACCCGGCCGAGTTCAAGATCCTCATGGCGCAGGCGGACAGGACGATCCGGGAGCAGGGGCTCACGGACGACGAGGCGCAGGAGCTGCGCGACGCAGTTGTTGATCAGGCGCGGTTGGGGCGTGCGCCGTATCAGTTCAAGACGCCGGAGGAGAAGCTGGCGCAGTGGGTGCGCGCGGAGACGCGGCGCAGCGGGGGTGTTGCGCCGGACCCGGAGCGGGTGGCGGCGCAGAAGGCGAAGTTCGACGCAGCGAAGCCGCGCGAGGCGCGGCCTTTTGTCGATTTGACATTCAGCGCGCAGAAAAGCGTGAGCGTGTACCACGCAGCGTTGCTCGCTGCGAACCGCGTCGAAGACGCGGATAAGCTTATGGCCGCTTTCCACTCGGCAATCGACGACGCGCTGAAATACGCGGAGAAAGAGGCCGGGTATTCACGCGCGGGGCGTCATTCCGGCGGTGGGAAAGACCGGCCGAGTACGGGCCTGTACGTGGACACGGGCGGGTTCGTGGCGGCGCGGTGGGATCACCACACCAGCCGGGAGGGCGATCCGCAGCTGCACGCGCACATGACGATCCGCAACAACGTGCCGTGGCTGAACCCGAAGACCGGGCAGGTGGAGTGGCTGGCGCTGGACGGGCGGGCGCTGCACGAGGCGCAGCGCGGAATCGCCGCGACGTTCACCCGCAGTTTTGAGGAGCGGCTTGTCGGCGAGCTGTTGGTGGAACTCGAGCTGCGGCCGGACGGGAAGTCGCGGGAGATCGTCGGTATCAGCCAGGAGGTGCTGGCGGAGTACTCGACGCGGCGGGGGCAGATCGACGCGCGGGTGGCGAAGTATGTCGAGAAGCACGCGGCGGACAACAAGGGGGCCAAGCCGTCGAAGTACCTGCTGTACCGGATGTCGCAGGCTGCGACGCTGCGTACCCGCAAGCCGAAGGACAACGAGCTGACGTTGAAGCAGCTGGTGTCGAAGCTGGCGGAGGAGGCACAGGGGCGTATCGGGCAGGAGCTGAGCGAGGTGCTGGCCTCGGTCGAGTCCAAGGCGACCGCGATTCGGGCCGAGCGGGAGAGCAGTGGGCAGCGGGGAATCACCGCGTGGGATCTGAACCAGCGGCCGGAGCTGCGCGAGCGGGTGATCCGGGCCGCGGTCGAGCGGGTGCAGACCCAGCAGGCCACGTTCACCCGCAAAGAGCTGATGTTCGCGCTGGAGGCGGAGCTGCCGCTACTACGGATGAACGGGCAGGCGTCCGCCGCGGTGCTTGAGTCGCTGGCGAACGAGGCGATTGCGTCGCCGCAGATGGTCAAGACGGACGGGTTCGAGCTGTTCCCCGCGCCGGCGGAGCTGACGCGGACCAGTGACGGGAAGAACATCTACCGGCCGCACTACGGCGAGCGGTACGCCACGGTCGAGCACATGACCAAAGAGGAGAGGCTGGTCGCCTACGCGCGCAACACCGAAGGCGCGGCGCGGCTGGATGTCGCCGGAGTCGAGGCGCGGATCGAGCAGGCCGGCCTGGTCGCTGGCCAGGCCGAGGCAGTGCGCGGCGTGCTTACGGACGGGCGCGCGCTGTCCGTGATCGTGGGCCCGGCCGGGGCGGGCAAGACCACCGTGACCCGCAACATCCGGGAGGGCTGGGAGCACGGGGTCGGTGGCCGGGTGATCGGCATCACCCCCTCGTCGGTCTCCGCGAAGGAGCTCGCAGACGCCGGTATCAACGGCGCGGTCAACTCGTCGGAATGGATCACAGCAATCGACCGTGGTCGCGGTCGAGAATTCGCGCGCCTGGCTCCGCGTGCCAATGACCTGGTCATCGTCGACGAGGCCGGGATGATGAGCACGGATGACCTGCACCGGATCGTCACCGAGGCGCAGGCGCGCGGCGCGAAGGTAGTCATGGTCGGCGACCCAGCACAGCTATCCGCCGTCGAGGCCGGCGGGATGTTCCGGCTGCTGGCGGCAGACTCGCAGACGCACGCCTACGAGCTGGACGAGGTGTACCGACTGCGTGAGGCAGACGGCGCGATCCGGCAATGGGAGGCGGATGCCTCGCTCGGGCTGCGCGAAGGCGACGCGGCCGCGATCGAGCAGTACCGGTGGCGCGGGCGGGTCAGGGGCGGCACGGCCGAGGAGATGGCGGCCCTGATCGCGAACGACTACCTGACCGACGTCGACAACGGCCGCGAGTCCGTCGTGTTGGCCGGCTCGAACGAGCGAGCTGAGGAGATCGCCCGCGTCATTCGCGAACGCCTGATCCAGGCAGGGATCGTCGACGAGGCGGACGGGACCGTGCCGATCTGGGGCGACCAGCAGCGCGCCAGCAAGGGCGACCTAATCCAGGCTCGGAAGAACGACCACGCAAAGGTCGACAGCCAAGGCGATCACGTGCTCAACCGGTACGCGTACCGGGTGCTGGAGCGGCACGAGGACGGGTCGCTGACCGTCGCCCGGTTCCTCGGCTACGACCCGCAGACCCACGAGGACCGGCTCGGCGGCACGATCACGCTCGACCCGCAGTACCTGCAAGAGAAGGCCGTGCTGGCGTATGCGGGCACAGTGCACTCCGCGCAAGGTCGCACGGTGCGGCGCGGGTACGTGGTCATCGACGAGCAGTCCACGCGGGAGCTGCTGTACGTCGGGATGACCCGCGGGTGGGAGCGCAATGACGCGCGGGTGATCTCGAAGGTTCCGATCGGCCCGGAACAGCTCAACGCGCTGGACGTCGAGCCGACCGTGCTGATGCGCGAGGCGTTGGAACGGGACAAGGCGGAGCGCAGCGCGATCGAAGTCTTGCGGGATGCACAGGAGTGGGTGCGCTCCGGTCCGCCCAACGCAGCGGAGTGGGCGCTACACGTCGAGGAGCACACCACCGCGCAGGCCGACGCGCTGATGCGCCGACTGCTCAGCGCCCAGGACTACGCGCGGCTTCAGGCCGAGGACCCTGCGTCGGTGTACCGGGCGGCGCGGTCGGCCGAGCTGCGCGGGCACGACTTCGAGGCCGTGCTGACCGAGGCCGTCAACTGCCGACAGCTGGACACGGCGGAGACCGTCGCGGCGACGCTGAAGTGGCGTATCGAGCGGCTGGTGCTACCCCACCGGCAGCCGGAGAGCATCCCGGCCACCGACTGGGCCAGCCGTACCCCGCAGATCGACGGCCCGAAGGGCGCGTACCTGGCGCGGGTTGCTGACGCTCTCGACGAGCGCCAGGCCGTGCTCGGCTCGCGGGCGGTGGACAACCCGCCGGCGTGGGCTTTGGAGCGGCTTGGCCCCGTTCCCGAGGACGCCGCCGAGCGGGCCGAGTGGGAACGACGGATCGGCGCGGTCGAGATCTACCGAGAGATCTACGGCGTTCCGGACGACCGCACCGTGATCGGCCGCCCGCCCTCGGATGGAGCCGTGGTGCAGCACGCTGTGTGGGAGGCGGCGTGGGAGGCGCTGGGCAGCAGCGAGCAGGAGCGGCGCCTGGCGGAGATGAGCGACCGGGAGCTGTTGGACGCGGTCGACACCTGGCACCGTCACCAGGAGTGGGCACCGCGGTACGTGGCCGAGGAGATGAGCACGACCGGCCTGAGCTTGACGGATCTGCGGCGGGAGGCCGAGCTGGCGCGGGTAAGCGCGGCGCGGCAGGCTGACCCAGACGCCCGCGTGGAGGCCGAGCAGCAGGCCGCCGGGTTCGAGGAATTGGCGCGGGCGCAGGACGAGCGGATGGCGAAGTTGGAGGAGATCCAGGCGGCGCGTGACCTGTATTGGGAGCGCACCGCCATGGTCCGCGAGAACGCCGATGCGGCGCTGGTCGAGTTGGAGCGCCGTGGCGTCGACGTCGCCGCGGAGCGCGGCCGCCGCTCGGTGCGCGAATGGCTCACCGAGCGGGTGGAGAGCGTGCGCGAGCGGCTGCGCGGCCGTGAGCAGGAGCCGGAGCAGCTGGCGCTGTTCGAAGTCGACGACGACCGGCCAGCCCCGGCCGCTGAGCCCGAAGCCGCACCGGAGTCCGAGGCCGCGGTGACTGCGGAGGAGGCTGACAGCCCCGAGCAGCTGGCACTGTTCGAGCTGACGGAGGAGCAGTTGGAACAGCAGGCTGAACTCGCCCGCCAGCAGGAAGAGGCCGCCGAAGCCGAGCGAGAGGCGGAAGCCGAGCCTGAGCAGGAGGAGCGCGACCGCGACCAGGAGCAGGAACGGGAGCGGGAACAGCAGCCGGAGCAGGAGCCCGAGGCCGCGCCGCGGGAGCTCGACGTCGACGCCGAGCTGGAACGCGCCCGCGCCGCGGTGCTGCGTCTGGCCGTGGAAGACGCACCCGAACTGCCCGAGGTCGAGCAGGACATCGAGCCGGCCACGGCCGAACTCGACGCGGCCGAGGTCGAGCAGGCCGAGCCGGAACTGGTGGAGGCTGAGCACGGCGAGTCTAAGGCCCAGGTGTTGGAGATCCTGGAGACGGAGATGACGCACCCCGAACTCGACCTCAGCATGGAACTCGAGTAAAGCCCGGCCGTGACTCAGGGGATGGAGACAACTATGAGCAGCGCGACGCCGACGCCGTACCCGCCGCCACCACGGCGTATGCGCTCCACCGAGGAGCTGGAATATTTCCTCAACTGGCTCCCAACCAGCTTCTACGCAAAAGACCACAGCGTGGCACGCAGGGACTACCTCACCGGCGTGCGGAATGCGGTCGAGTGGGTGCTCGGCCGCCAGCACTCGGCACCGGTTAGCTGCCGGCATTCCGACGAACGACCAAGCGGGGATCGTGTGTGGAGCGAGCAGCACGCAGCACACGACGGAATGGCGTACGGCGCACGGCAGATCCGTGAGGACTACCGGCTTCAGGAAGATGAGACGCGCGTCTTCGGACTTCAGTACTTCACCGGCGTGGAGAACACGCTCGGATGGGTGCTCGGGTGGGACAGCTTCGGCCTAGTCGACGAGGACTGGCCATGGCCAGTGAAGTTCGACGAGTAGGCAGCTTCGCAGGACGCAGCGACCCGCGCCGGGGATGCCTGGCGCGGGTCGCTGTTACTCGGGGGTTTATGCGGGTGCTGTGAGGCGAGCGTCCTGCGGTGGGGGAGGGTCGGGGCGGTTGGCCAGGTCCAGGGCGATAGCGCGGTCGACGTCGCCGTCCGGGCTGACCTGTTCGGCCGCAGCGTCGGCCGCGCCAGCTAGCACGGTGTGCCTGTGCGTGCAGCCGGCCGCGGTGGAGCTGTTGCGGATGCGCAGAAGCACACCGGGCAGATAACGGCTGTGCCAGTCGCCAGCGCGAGCCGGGTTGCCCGCTTGGAGACGGTAGAGCGTCGCCCAGTCCTGATACAGCCAGGACAGCTCGATTACGACGTCACGGTGCCAGGCCCAGCACGGCGGGATGCGTCGACGTGGCCGCCGATCCCCGCCGCCCTGGCCGACTTCCCTCGGCAGTTCCTGATCGTCGCCCACCCGGTCGTACCAGGGAATCAGGACCGTATCGACCCACTCGCGCAGTTGCTTCCACGCCTTGCCAGCCTTGGCCTTGTCCATGCTGGTCCAGTCCCACAGCCGATCGGGGACCGGGGCGTCGGCCTTGTCCTCCAGCTCGGCGACCTTGGTCCCGAGCTCGGTGAGGATCTGGGCTACCTCGCCGGTCCACCGATCCAGGCGGGGGCCGACCCCGCCGAGCTCGTCGAGCTTGCGCCCGTGCTCGGTCAGGGTCAGCTCCGCCTTGGCCAGCTTGCCCGCCAGGGCGATGATCTGAAGGCCGAGCGGTTCGTCCGCGGTCACGCGCCCGCCCCGGCCCGCTGAGCCCTCTTCTTCTCCTTCTCCATGCGCCTGATCTCCGGGTCCTTCCAGATCGGCAGGTAGCTGACGCGCACCGGGGGCAGGTTGCGGTAGAGCACCAGCGCGGTCCACTTCTCCAGCTGCACGATGTCCTGCGGCGGGATAGCGCGGCGCAGCTGCGGGTGGGTCGAGGTCGACGAGGTGCGTCCACCCTGCCACGAGGACTGCTGAGACTGCGCGACGACATCCACCTCCCGGTCACCGATCATCCGCGAGATGCCCTCGATGTACTCGTGGTCCTTCACACCGCCGAGGATGATGTGCACGTTGGAGGCCGCCCAGATCGTGCGGGCCGCCTCACGCCCGTACTTCTGGTCAAGCTGGGAGACGGCCTGGCAGCAGCCCCAGATGGAAATGCCGCGACCGCCGGAGTCCGCCGCCCACCGATCGAGCGGAATCGGGCAGATCAGCGCCAACTCGTCGAGCGCGAACAGGATGCTCGGATCGAGCCGCCCGCCCGGCTGCTGAGTGGCCAGCCGCTTGGCCCGGGTGTGCACGGTGGTGACGAACGCCAGGAAGTACGGGGCGACCGAGGTTCCGGGCGTGTCCTCACCGACCAAGTAGATCGAGTCCCGAGAGAGGATGAAGGCGTCGATATCGATTCCCTCGCCCTCGGCAGGCAGCGCCATCTGTGCCAGCTGCGGGTTGAGCATGAACGCGATCCCGCGCCGCATGGTGGAGTAGATCGACCCGGTCTGCTTGGGGTCGAGCAGCTGCATCGATTTCAGCTGTGCGGCCCAGCCGTGGCCGGCGCGGTCGTCCTCCAGGTGCCGTCCCGGCTCCAGGGTGCTCGGGTTGTTGGCCCACTCCCAGACCTTGCGCATGTCGCAGCCACCGAGGGCGGCCGCGTGCAGCAGGCACGCCAGAAGCTGCGTACCCATCTCCTTCCAGTACCCAGCGTCGGTGACGTCGGCGTTGTCGCCCGCAGCCGAGATCATGGCCGCGGCCCGCTCCATCGCGACGACCGGGTTCTCACAGCCGGAGACCGGCGACCAACGGAAGTTGCTCGGGATGCCGCCCTGACCTTCCGGGTTCATCAGCCAGATGCGCCCGAACTGGCTGCGGTACTCGCTGGTCGAGCGGTACAGGTCGAGCTTGGTGCAGGTGCTCAGGACCGAGCCGGGAGCCCGCAGGATCGTACGGGCCAGCAGGGAGGACTTGCCCTGTTGTGCCGGGCCGAGGACCAGGACGACGTCCTTGTACGCGCAGTACAGCGGCATACGGGGGACCAGCGAACCCCCGAGCTCCACCGCGTATTCCGAGGTGGGCAGCTTGCGACGCTCCTCCTTGGTCAGGTTCTCCAGCCGCGGCAGCTGGGTGGACACGTCTTTGAATACGGCCTTCGCGCTGAGCGTGCGGCGCAGCTGGCGCTTGGTCGCGTAGCCGGAGCGGGCCTGTTCTTGTTGGCTGCGCCACACAGCCTGAGCCCACAGGGCGCCGGCACCGACCGCAGCGACGCCAAATCCGAGCCCGACCTCCTCCAGGGTGCCGGGCGGGTGCTCGATCAGGTGCACCAACCACCCGCCCCCGGCGCCGGTTCCGGTGGTCGGGGTAGGTGTGGGCGTGGCCGACGCGGCAGCCGAGGCTGCCGCGTGCACGACGGACATGGACGCCTGGTGGACCGGTTCGCTGTTGTTCGGCACGGTGGCTCCCCCCGTGTGGGACGACGCTGCCTCGGCGACCGTTCCGGCCGCCGACACCAAGCCGGCGATCTCGACTGCTTGCCGGACTCGACGGGCCCGGCGTCGCAGGCTGCGAGCAGCCTGAGATGATGACCTGCGGTACATGAGAGTTCCCTTCAGACGGTTCTCGTGTGCCAGCCTGGCGGCCCCGTTCCCGCGGGGCCCCAGGCGCTTCATATGAACTTGTGACACTACGGTTTTGCGATTTTCGGCCGGTTGGTGCGATCAATCACCGTACGGCATAGGTCGGACACTGTGCGGCGGGATTGCGCCCGCGAGGTGCGCGGATCAGCCCGCAGCGGCCTGATCGTCGTCGACGTGGGTCAGCAGGGTCAGGCCCGGCCGGTGCGCCTTGAGTACTTCGTCGATCTGCGGCTGCAGGGCGTCGAAGTAGGTTCGGGCCGACCCGCGATGCAGCGGGATCTTGTCGGCGATCGGATACAGCGCCTTGTTGTTACGGGTCTCCACGTCGGGATCGAGCAGGAGTGACGTACCCGACGTCGCCAGATCCGCCCGCAGCTGCTCCAGCACCGCGGCGTTAAACCGATCCTTCTTCGACGGCTCCTTACCGGAGCTCACGCGCTGGCGCGGCACCGGCTGCTGCTCAACCGGCGGAACCTCTGCCGCGTCGAGCTGACCGTTGTCGTCGACGGCCGACCCGTCGAACTCAACCCACTCGGGGATCTCTTCCGATTCCGGCTCAGGGTCCGGATCCGGTTCGGGTTCCGGCTCCGGTTCGGGCTGGTCGGCTGGCGCGACGTCGACGAGCGGCGGCAGCACCGAAGTCTGGCCCATCGCCGCGGCGCGGGCGGTTTCCGCCGTGGCCAGGCCCAGGGTAATGCGCAGCCGGACATCCGGGCTGATCGTCCAGCGCCAACGCCAACCCAGTTCCCGGCGAGCGATGCCGATCGCCTGGAGACGGTAAAGGTCGCGACGCAGCGCCTTGCGGTAGTTGACCTCACCCCACATCACCATCCGCCGCCACAGCAGCAGCGTCGGCAGCGGCGCGGTGACCCACCGGGCGAACGGGATCGGCTCGCGCATCGAGCGCGTCGCCTTCAGCGCCTTGACCCGCACCGCGTGCCGTACCGTCTCCACGAACACCACCCAGGCCAGCGGGCCGGTGATGTGCGCGACGATCGCCCCGGTACGCAGCAGCCACGGCAGCCGGCTGTCCGCGCCGTCCGCAGCCAGGTTCATCGCGATCGTGGCGAAGGTCAGGCCGTAAACCATCCAGCGGGCCAGCGGGTGCGGCATCGCGGTGCGTTGCAGCACGATGTCGACGCCGGAGAAGACGAAGATGCCGAGGTCCGCGATCAGCGGCACGAGGTTCGCCCACTGCGGCCCGATCGAGGGAACCTGTGCCATCTCGCCGGCGACCGAGTGGAACGCGAAGGCCATACCGGCAATCGCGAGGGCCGCAGCCATGAAGCCGATGGCCACGACGGCGAACCACCAGCCGCCTGTCAGCGGCGGAACCTCAGCTTCCTCCAGTTCTTCGTCTAAACCCTGGAACAGCTCGGCGAACGGATCGGCCGGTGCACCCGCGCGAGGCGCCGGAATAACTGCGCTGGTCATTGTCACCGCGCACCCCCGTGCCGGATATGACGGAACCGCAGGTCAGCGGTAGTGTTCTGCGTGAGGTACATGGGAGGCTAGTCCCTCTCATTCCGGCCCTGGCGGTGTTAGGCGCACCGCTGGGGCCATCTTTCTTATCAGGATGGTGATTCCCTGTCGAGCCATTGCATGATGGCTTCTTCGACGATCGATTCTTCGGTGCGTCGCGTAAGCGCGCTGGCGATCTTCAGTCGGGCCTTGAGCTGGTCCGGGATTCGCGCCCCGATCTTCGTGCGTCCCTCATAGCCGCCTTTCTTCTCAGGGGCCTGGACGGCTTGGGTACTAGTCACCTGCTCCCCTTGTCGGCTTGGCTCCGAAGCGGATTGTTGAGCAGGTTCCTTTGTACCACGCGAATCACCTTTTCGACTAGGTACCTGTTCACCTTGGGGACTTACCGGATGCCGGTCTGGGGCTTTGGGTGGAACGGGACCACCTCCCAGGATCAGGTCGTCGTCATCCTCCTGCGGCACGGGGGCCGGCCTTGATGCCGGGCGGGGCATTGGTCCTCCTAGCTGTTCAGCAACCGTTCGGCAATGGAGCGGTAGTACGTGCGCGCGTTGGCGGATTCAGATCCGTAGGCCGACAGCGGGCTTATCGCCCCCACCGCCTTGCGGATGACCTCCTGATCGGGAATCGCTTCCCAGAGCAAGCCGGGGTAGGCGGTCTCAAGCTCCTTCATCCGGATCGCGGTCTCGTTCCTGCCAGCGCGATAGGCGTTCGGCTGGACGCCGAGGAAGTTCAGTGCAGGGTTGTAGAACTTCTGCACCCGTCTCACCGTGCGGTGTGCCTGGTGGGTGCCCTGGACCGGCCAATACTCGGGCGTCGTGACGATCAGGACGTCATCGTCATCTACGAGTGCGTTGACCGTAAGCTGGCCGACGCTCGGAGGGCAGTCGTCAAGCACGAGGTCGAAGGCATCAAGGACTCCCAGGCTGACTGTGCGCAATCGGTATTCGCGCCCTATTGCCTGGTCGGTCTCGCGCTCTGACTGCCCCAAGCTCGCCGGCGCGACGTACAGACCGCGCGGCCACTGCGTGCCTGCTGGCCGTATCGCACTAGCCAGACAGCCCTCGACAACCTCTTGTGTCTGCTCGTCCGGACGCAGGACATCGTTCATCGTGAACTGCACGCCATCCGGCGCGAGAGCGATGGTGATGTTCGCCTGCGAGTCCATGTCGCGGACGAGGACCCGAGCCCCGAGTTCGGCCGCGGCCTCGGCGACGAAAAGGACAGTCGCCGACTTCCCGACTCCGCCCTTCTGGTTCGTGAATGCGATCTTCCGAGTGCGGTTCCGCACCTTCGGCTGTGAAGTCACACATGCACCTTCTCACCAAGTCACCATCAGCCCAAGGCGACAAACCGACCATTCGTAGAAGTACCTGAGTAGCTAAGAGATCAGTCGCATAGGGGACTAGGTAGGTAGGTGCATTTCTTCCCGGGGCGCTGCCCCGGACCCTGGCCTCAGCTCCGAGGGGAGGGACTGTGATCATCGCTGCGTTCGGATGGTGGTGGGTCCCCGGTTGGGGCCCCCTCGCCGCACCGTCGCCCGGAGGGGTGCCAGACGCCGGCCGACAGATCAAGGCGGAAAAGCGTGCCTTGACCCGCCGGCCATCGCCCGGCAGCGCAAGCGCACGCCGACGCGACGAGGGAACTCCAACCTCAGCCAGAGCCATGCGACAGGAGAGAAGTCACCTGAGCGGCTTGGAGAATGAGATATCAGGTACCTAGTCACCTTGTCGAAAAGGGGAATCGGTGAGATGATGGTAGTGAGCTAAAGAGAGGGGACCGGGCGCCAACCCGGTCCCCTCGATAAACAGCCTGGCCAGCGCTGACACGCTGCCGGGCCCGGACCCCCTGGTTGAGGAGGGGATCGTTCGTGAGCGTATCGAAGACCGCCACCCGCTCGCCCCGCATTCCGGTCGCGAAGGCACCTGCGGGCCTGCCGAGCGAGCCGAACTACGACGAGATGGTCGACTGGGCCGACGCCCAGGAGATCGCCGCCGAGCGGCAGGCCGCAGCCGTCCGCACCCGGCGCGGGGGGCGAGCCGCGTGATCCTGGATGTTCTGCTGCCCGCCGCGTCCGGCATGTCCGGCGCGGTGGGCACCGCCCGCAGCGTGTACCTGAAGCGACAGCTGGACCGCGCCCGCCGGCACCCGGTTACCGGGCTGCCGACCCGAGACGCCTGGACCGCCGTGACGCGGCGGATCACGCAGCGCCGCCCCGAGACAGCGCTCGTCCTGCTGATCGATCTGGACCGGTTCAAGCAGACCAACGACACCTACGGCCACGCGGCCGGGGACGCGGTGCTCGCCGTCCAAGCCGAGCGCATCCGCACCTGGTGTGGCCCGGCCGGACGTGCCGGGCACTTCGGCGGGGACGAGTTCGCCGCCGTCGCGTTGATCCCTGCCAGCGCCGTCCAGGCGCAGCTCAGCCTTTTGGCCGCAGCACTGCGGGAGCCGGTGACCATCGAGGACACGGTCCTGGAAACCAGCGCCTCGGTCGGCGCCGCCCAGTACGCCGAGCTGGCCGTCCCGAGCCTGCCGCAGGCCCTGCACGCGGCCGACCTGGCGATGTACACGGCCAAGCGCACCGGTTGCGGGTACGCCGTCGCCACCCAAGCCCCACCTTTCCGGATCGAGAACGCACCCGTCACGCGGGTGCGCCACCACGGGCCGGAGGCGACGCGATGAGCGAGAGCACCGGCTACAAGGTCGCCGACCGGGTGGACCACCCCGAGCACGGCCGCGGGGTCGTGCGCGGCATCACCCAGGCCGGGACGGACCCGATGCTGCGCGTGCGGTGGAACGCCGGCAACGAGTCAGTCGTGCCGCACGGCGAGGTGTCACCGACGCGCAAAACCGCGCCGTCGTCCGAGGACGAAGCCCGCAGCTGCCTGCTGGCGCGGTACTACGCGGGCGCCGAGGCGGATTTCGCCCGTGCGCTCGAACTCAGCGCCGCCCGTAGCGGCGGCCGGACTCCCGGCCTGCTGCCGGAGGATGCCGCAGCCGCAGCTGTCGAGGAGCCCAAGCCGCAGCAGCTCGGCCTGTTCGACGTGGCGGCCCCAGCGGTCACGGTGCACCGCCGACGCGGCCCGTACGGGGGTGCGCGATGAGCACAGTGACCACGATCGAGTGGACGCAGGGCCCGAACGGCGAGCCGGGCAAGAGCTGGAACCCGGTGACCGGCTGTGACCGGGTGAGCCCCGGGTGCTCGCGATGCTATGCGGAGTCGATCGCCCGCCGGTTCGCCGGCGGACGCGGCTTCCCGAACGGCTTCTCCATCACGCTGCGTCCCGAGCGGCTGTCTCACCCGCTGACCTGGCGTAAGCCGACCAGGGTGTTTGTCAACAGCATGTCGGACTTGTTTCACAAGGACATTCCGGCCGCCTATGTGGCCGCGGTGTTCGCGGTGATGGCGCGCACCCCGCAGCACACGTATTTGGTGCTGACCAAGCGCCCGGCCCGGATGCGGGCGCTACTCGAGTACGGCGCCCGCCGTCTCCAGTTCGAGGCAGACCCCGAGGACGCCGCGGTGCTCGCCGAGGCCGAATGGCCCCTGCCGCACGTGCAGCTCGGGATCAGCGCCGAGGACGAGCACTGGGCCGAGGTCCGCCAGGCCGAACTGTGGCGGACCCCGAACGCGCTGCCGTGGATCAGCGCGGAGCCGTTGCTCGGCCCGATTCATCTGGGCCTGGACGCGGCCGAGCACCTGTCGTGGCTCGTGATCGGCGGAGAGTCCGGGCCCGGGGCCGCCCCGATGCACCTGGACTGGGCGTACTCCCTGATCGGGCAGTGCCGGGCGGCCGGGATTCCCGTCTTCGTCAAGCAGCTCGGCTCCGACTGGGCCCGCCGCAACGGCGCAGCCCACCCCAAGGGCGGCGACCCGGCCGAGTGGCCCGCCGCCCTGCGTATCCGCGAATACCCCCAGGTGGTGACCCCGTGAACACCAACTACTTCCCCGCGCTGACCGCGAAGGTCCACATGGCCATGGTCAACGCTGGGGCCGCGTCGCTCAGCACGGCCGAGGTCGCCGACCGCGCCGGCGTGCCGGTCGGCGACGGCGGATTCGCCCGCAGCCTCATATGGCGTGAGCTCGACATGCTCGCCCGCCGCGGCCTGGTCGAGCGGATCAGGCAGCCCGAGAGCCGGTTCGTGCGCTGGCGGCGGGTGCCCGCCCCGGCCGGGCCGGGGCAGTGCCCGCACACTCCCGCATGCCCGCCGATCGACGCGGCCGACGCGCAGCGCGCCCGGATCGCTGTCGACTACCCGTCTCAGGGCTGGTCGAGGCTGTGCAACGGCCTGATCCTGGTCGACCACGAACCGTTGGAAGACCCCTTCATCCCCGCCGTGCCGAGGCTGACCCGGCGTATCCAGCGCCGCCGCACCGCCGGGTGGCGGATGCCCGAGGGCGCGCTCTACGTCGGGCGCCCGAGCCGCTGGGGCAACCCGTTCCCCGTCGCACAGCACAGCGCGGCCGGCGCGGTCGCGAACTACCGGCTGTGGCTGGAGTCCCAGCCGGAGCTGGTCGCCGCCGCGCTCATCGAGCTGGCGGGCCGCGACCTGGCGTGTTGGTGCCCGCTCTCGCAGCCCTGCCACGCCGACGTCCTGCTTCAGATCGCCCGGAGCGCCGGGCCCACGACCCCCGGAGCCGAGCGATGAGCCTCCAGCCGTATCAGACCCCGCCCACCGCCGTCGTCGCACCGGACAGGGCCAAGCGCCCCGGGCCCTCCCCGTTCGTGAAGGCGCTGCCGCTCGTGGTCAACAGCGCGTTCGCCGCACTGGCGCACCAGTGGCACTACCAGGGTGGCGCGCACTCGATCGGCGACGCCCTGTACACCTGCGGCGCCGCCGCCGTAGCCCTGTGGGCCGGGCGCTGCCTGGCCACCAGCAAGTACGTCATCCCCCCGGTCGCCCTGGCCGTGACCTACGGCGTGGGCGGTGGCCTGATCGGAGTCGCAGTGATCAACTATTCGACCGCCATCGCCGCGGCGTTGCTCGCCTGGTTGTCCGGGACCGTCGTGTCCTACACGCTCGCGTGGACCGGCTGGGCCAGGCGCTCGGACCAGCGCGACGAGCGCGCCCACGAGCTGGAGATGACGCGCACCAAGGAGAGCGCCAAGACCGAGCGCACCCGGATCAAGGCGGACGCCCAGGTGGCCGTCGCCCGCGAGCTGTCCGGCGCGTGGGCCGCCGAGCAGGCCGCGCGCACCGAGTTCAACACCCGCTACCCCTCGTCGGTGCCGCTGATCGAGCACCTGCACATCCGGCCCGAGGTGCGCGCCGCATGGGACGCCGAGGCCGAGCTGCGGATGCTCACCGAGGCCCCGCGCCGCGAGCTGCCCGTCGACGCGAGCGACGGGATCGAGCTGCCGCACTGGCTGACCGACGCGCGCCGCCGGGACGCGCGATGAGCCGCCTGGCGCACGATCCGCTGGACGTCGCGTGGCGGGTGCTGGGCAGCAATCAGGACCGGATCGGCGCGGTCGATGTGAAGGCCGGCATCTGCCTGAGCCTGGAGGCTGGAGTGCTCACTGCGGCCGCCGCGCTCGCGGGCACGGGCGCGGCCAGGATCGCGGCGCCCTGGGCTGCCGTGTTCACGCTCGGCGCCGTATTCCTGGCCGCCGCGATCCTGGCCGCCATCAGCGTGATCACCCCGCGCACCCACGGTCGGCAACTGCGCGCCGACCTCTCCAGCGACCTGCTGTATTTCGGCAACATGCGCGCGCTGTCCCCGGACGAGTTGGCTGAGCGGTTGCGCGGCACTGACCTGCTCGCCGAACTGTCGCGGCAGATCGTGCACACCAGCGCTATCAACTGGACCAAGCACACCCGGCTGCGGCTCTCACTGCGCCTAGCCGCAAGCGGCCTGGCCCTGATCGTGCTGCCCGCGATGGCCGCCGGCCTGGCGGGTGCCCGATGAGCACGAGGTTGACCGCACCGCTGCCGGACACGGACCTGTCCGGTGTGCGGGCCCTGACGCTGTGGCAGCCGTGGGCGGCATACGTAGCCCTCGGCGGGAAGAACATCGAAAACCGCACGTGGCGGCCCTCGCAGGGGTGGACCGGCACGCTGCTGATCCACGCCGGGATGAGCTTCGCCCGCTACCCCGAGGCCGGCGACATCCCGCCCGGTCGGATCGGGCGCGAGGCCCTGGCCGCGGCCGAGGCAGCCGCCCGTCAGGCCGCGCTCACGCACGGCGCGATCGTCGCCGTCGCCCGGATGACCGGAGCCCATCGCGGCGACCGGTGCAGCGTGTGGGCCGAATCCGGCGTCTGGCACTGGCAGCTGGAGGAGGTCACCGCCATCGAGCCGGTGCCCTGCCGCGGGCAGCGCGGCCTGTGGACCCCGGCTGCGGAACTGGTCGCCGATGTGCGCGCCCGCATTCGGCCGCCCGACGCGGAACCCGCATTCGGCGGGATTGCCGCCCGCCGCCATCTGAGACCCTGCCAAAACCCTGACGACCCGAGGAGCCGCACGAGATGAACAGCCTGGGAGACCCGGCCCGGTTCGCCACCGAGCAGGAGCTGCGCGAGTACCTGACCACGCAGCTGACGGCGTACAACGAGGCGGTCGCAGCGCAGGACGCCAAGGTCGCCGTGCAGATCATCGAGCACCTGTACGCCGAAGGCGGCAGCGAGCTGGGCAACGCGGTGTCCGCCACCATCTGGCAGGGCGCGCTGACCCGGCTCGCCGAGCGGGTCAAGGCCGGCGACCAGGACGCCCTGCGGCTGTTGCGCGGCGCCCTGGAGATCCTGTGCAGGGACGCGAGCCAGTAACTACCCCCACCCGCACGCGAGGGGCCGACGCTCACAAGCTGAGCGTCGGCACCTTCGTCGCGTTGAGCAGCTGCGTTCGCGGGCCGCTACGGGCGGCGCGCGAGCACGCCGTAGTGGTACAGGGTCGCGTGCCGCGCCTCGGCTCCCGGCTCGGGATGCCATTCGTCGATCGGAACCAGGCCGGGCGGCTGGATATGCAGGCCGGTCAGCCACGCGGCGATCCGCTCGGGCGTGCGGCTGACGTACGGCACCCCGGTGCGCTGCGCGTACGCGCGGGCAGCCTCCTGCTGGGTACCGGGGTCCGCCCGATCCGGAGCACCGTGGGAGAGCGCCAGGTAGCTGCCGGGCGCCGCAGCGTCCATGAAACCGTCCACGATCGCGCCAGCCTCGGCGTCCTCGGCCACGAAGTGCAGCACCGCGAACATCAGCACCGCCACCGGCCGGGAGAAATCCAGCGTCTCGCGCAGCAGCGGATGGGCCAGCACCGTCTCCGGACGGCGCAGGTCGGCCAGGATCGCCTGCGCGGTGGGCGTGTCGGCCAGCAGCGCGCGAGCATGCGCGACGGCGACCGGGTCGATGTCCACGTACACCGTGCGCGCCTCGGGATTGGCCGCGGCGGCGACCTCGTGCACGTTGCCGACCGTGGGCACCCCGGAGCCGAGGTCGAGCAGCTGCGTGACGCCGAGCTCGGCGACCAGGTGGCGCACGACGCGACGCAGGAACGCGCGGTTCGCCCACGCCGCGGCGGGCAGATGCGGCAACGCCTGCGCGGTGCGCCGGGCCACCTCACGGTCCGCGGCGAAGTTCTGCGACCCGCCGAGCCAGTAGTCATAGATCCGGGCCACGCTCGGCTGCTCCGGATCAACCTCGGGCAGGCTCAGCGGCAGCTCCGCCACCTCGATCGGGTCCATGCGCCCACTCTCGCACCCAGCGTGTTCGTCATCGCTGCTAAGACGACGAACGGCATCTTGACGCCGCCAACCCGCCTCATCCGTGCCACAGGACGTCGACCACCCGCACATGCTGCGCGGCCTCGTCGACCTCGTACATCAGAAAGCCGAGCGAGCCGACCCCGAGAATCCGGCGCACCACCGGCCCGGCCCGGTCGATTTCCTCGCCCTTGTCCATCGGCTCCTTCGCCAGCGCCAGCATCTCCAGCAGCAGCAGCTCGTGGCGGAAGTCATCCATCGCCGCGAGCTGGCGGGTAACGCGCTCGCCGATCTCGACACTGAACGCCATCAGACGGTCGCGGTCCAGCGCTCCCCGAACACTTCCTCCGCTGGCACCCCGCGCCAGGTGCCGTTGCGTACCTTCTCCAGCTCGGCCATCGTCTCGGGGCTGGAGTAGACGATCGCCCGCAGCCACCACCGGTTGAAGACCTCGGCCACGTCGCCGTCTTCCAACTCCGCGGAGAACTCCGCGCGCCGCTCCGCCGGCAGGGCCTGGCGCACCGCGCGGATCGTGCGCGGCAAAGACACCACGGACCGGGCCGGACCAGCGGCATCAGTGGGCTGAGCGGTCATAACCCCCACCGTACTCCCACAACCAGGGCACCGGCAGCGCAACGGCCCAGTCACCGCCGTGCCCCAGCTCCGGCACTGTCCCCGCCTTGATCCCGCCTCCCCGGCCGGGGCCGCTGCCGCCTGACGGTGTGCCACACCACCGCGGGGACGGCAAGGCCGAAGCCGCTTCGCGGTCCGCTGCGCGGAGCCTTGTCGCCCCCGCGCCGGCGCGGCTCAGGACGAGCCCCGCCAGCAGCCCAAGATCCGGGGAGGACACCGTGAACACCAGCGCCATCACCATCGGTCAGAGCGTCACCATCGTGCGCGCGGACCTGACCCTCACCGGCACCGTCACCGCTGTCCAGACCGCCGGATGCACCCACGGCATGACCGCCGTACGCGGCGGCCGCAAGGTGTGGACCACCAGCCACGGCGAGCGCCCGTGCCCGGACCGCGACCAGATCGCAGGCCTCGCCCTGCGTACCGCGAATGGGCTGCGCTGGATGTACGTGAACATCCCCCAGCTTCCCGTCCGCATCTACCGGTGACCGGGCGGGAAGAAGACCGCCGCCGCAGCGGGCTATCTGCGGGCCGCTCCCAGCGCGGCCTGCCGCTGCCGGTAACTCATCCCCGAGTGCGTGCCGTTGGGCCAGCGCACCACCAGCCCGGTCGAACGCCCGGTCACCCGCGCCCACAGCCAGACCGCGGCCGCGGCCCCGCCCGCTGCGGCAACCAGCAGCAGCCCGACCCATTCGGCCAGCAGCGCCGCCGAGGAGCGCGCGTCGACCAGCGCAGGCAGCAGCCAGGCCAGCTCGCCGAGCGCGACCGCGCGCAGCAGGTACCGCAGCGTCTTGCCCGCACCGGTCAGCACCCACGGGCCGCTGATCGACCAGTTCAGCAGCTCGGCCGACACCCCGGCGTCGACGAGCACCGCGCGCACCCGGCGGTGTAGCCGCCACAGCGCGAACCGGTACCGGCCAGGCACCGGCAGCCCCAGGAGCAGCCGGGAGAGGGGATCGAGCCACAGATCAACCTGAAGCAGCGTGCGCTGCCCGGAGGCCACCGCCAGCAGCCGTTCCGGCGTCACCACGTCCGCCGCCTCGCGCAGCACCCGCTCGTCAGCCCGGCCCGCGCACATCCACCCCTCACGCAGCGCCGAGAGCGACCGCGGCGCCTGGTCGGCGTCGACCTCCAGGAACACCCGGCCGGGGCGAGCCGCCCTCGCGGCGCGCGTCTCAGTGAAGTCGGGGAAGCGTCGCACACGCATACAGCCAGTCTCGCCGCGAGTTCCGACAGCTGTCGATGCGGCTCGCGGGAGCACCACGCAGCGCGCGTCATCCCCGCTCTCGCGCCGATCCCTGACCGGGCACCGTGCCGGCCGGGCGCCACAATGCCGGAGCGAGCACCGGCACGTCGGCCCACACGCTCTTGCCCAGCTCCTCCGGCACCACCCCCCACGCGGAGGCGTACGCGCCGACCAGCATCAGCCCCCGCCCGGTCTCCGCCCAGGTGTCCGCCATCCTCGCCGGCCGCTGCGGCTGATCCGAGATCGGATCCCACACCGTGACCCGCACGTGGCCCGGCAGCAGCACCTCCAGGCCGAGGCGCACCCGCGCGCCGCAGTCGGCGACCTGCGTCACCGCATTGGTCATCAGTTCCGAGACAACCAAGTCGACGCCGCGCTCCGGATCCTGAAGCCGGGCCGAGGCGACGAAGCCGCGCGCCGTCTCCCGGGCTACGGCCACCGAGGGGGCGGCCCCGGGCAGCCAGGCCGCCAGCGGTGCAGGCCGCGGCGGCAACGGCGAACGGGAGGGAGCGGCGGGCTGCGGGTGCGCGCCGGCCACCGCGCTCACCGGTCGAGCAGGCGCGTGTCGACGTCCGCGTCGACCGGCCGCACGTCGCCGAGCGCCGCCGTCCACGCCTCGCCGCCGACCGGCGGACGCAGCGTCAGCAGCTCGCGCCCGTCCCAGTCCTCTACCCGGCCGGGCCGGTCGATCTGGGTGGCATCCAGCACCACCGAGCCCGGCGGCGGAACCTGCGTGCCGCCGGCGCCGGTCACCGGTTGCCCGGCCCGCCACTCGGTCAGCAGATCCGACTCGCCCACCGGGGCCGCATTCAGCAGTGCCGCAAGGCGCGCCACCGAGGCCCCCGAGAGCCGGCCGCCGAGCGAGACCCACACGTCTGTGCCGCCGGACAGGTGCCCGCGCACCGCCAGGCCGCCGTATTCGTCCGCCCGGTCGAAGCCCTGCCGCGCCAGCGCGGCCGACAGCGCGTTCGCGGCCAGCTCGCCCGCGTGCGGCGGCTCCGGCAGCGCTCCCCCTCGTGCCTTGATATCCGGCATCAGCCACCCTCCAACGTAGATCGCCTATGGTGACCTACAAACTACGATTAGTGAGGGGTGCTGATATCAGTGCGGCTGATATCCGAGAATTCCATCCGATCAGGTGGACCGGGTCAGAGCACGCGCATCTTGCCCGCGAGTGTGCGCACCCGCTCCCGATAGCCGCGCTGCTCCTGGTCCAGCAGCGTGCGCGCCGCCTGACGGGCCATCGGGTGATGCCTCACCAAGGCCGGCGCGATCCGGTCCGCTTTCTCCAACGCGGCCAGCGCCCGGTCCCGGTTGCCGTACCAGAGCCAGCCGCGCGCCATATCCAGGTAGTGATGCCCGGCGCGGGATGCGGGCAGCGTGGGATCTACCCGCAGCGCCGCGCCGCGCTTGACCGCCTCGGTGCCGTCGCCCAGCTCGACGGCGACCGCGACGCCGTGGATGTCGAGGTTGCCGCGCGTGAACACCAGCCGGTAGTAGTCCGGCGGGTTCTGTCCGAGCCGTTCCAGCGCCTCTTGCGCAGCGGCGTATCTGGTCCACGCCTCGTCCGCGTCGTACCGGCGCGCCGCGGTGATCGCCGCGCGCAGCTGGATGGAGCCGACAACGCTGACGGTTTGCGGCCGGCCCGCGTCGTACTCCGGCTCCAGCGTGGCCAGGGTGCGGTCCAGCACGGTCAGCGCGTCGCCCCAGGACGCGGAGGACCACAGCTGGCGCACCCGCAGATAGTCCCCGACCGCCACCAGCAGTGTGTCCCCGCTCTTGGCCGCGGCGTGCCGCACCCGCTCGGTGGCCAGAATGCTCAAGTCCAGATAGCCCAGGGCGTGCGCGACGCTGTCCGCCTCGCGGTAGGCGACGCTCAGCAGCCCCCAGACCTGCTCCAGATCCGCGCCCTGATACACGTGCGTGGCCGCTTGGAGTTCGGCGAGCAGCGGCGGGCAGTAGTCCGCGAGCGTGGCGTACCGGGCGGCCTGGCGCAGCGCGCTGGCCTCGGCTACCCCGGCGGCGAGCTCGTCGACGGCGCGCACCGGGCCGTCCCATTCCGGCGGCAGGTCGAAGCGCTCGATCTGACGGCGTATCTCCGCGATCGCCGCGTGCCCGCGATCCTCGCTCGGCGTTTCCCCGAGCCGGTAGGGCTGCCCGGTCAAGTCGACCGGGTGCACGTTCAGCAGCCGGGCGACCGCGTTGATCAGGGTGACTGAGTCCAGTTCGAGCTCCCCGCTCTCCACCCCCGACACCCAGGCTTGCGAGCGCGGGGGGCTGAGCGCCGCGCCGAGCTGAGCCTGAGTCAGGCCGGCGCGCTTGCGGTACCGGCGCACCCGCGCCCCGGTCGTCTCCGTCAGCAGCTCCACCAGCGACCGCCCTTCCGCGTTCGAGTCCTTCCAGCATCCCACCAGGAGCGAAGCTGCGGGGAAGATCCTGCGGCAGGCCGCGGCGAGCGAGCAGCTGCGAGCGTGGTCCGGTACGACGATCGCCCAGGGTGGCTCAGTTGACGTGTGGTTGCGGGCGATCGGCGGTCGCGGCTTCCGCTCCTCGGGCCGTGGCCGGCCCTGCGGGGCGGGTCCGCGCCCTACAACGCCGCGGGTTGCGTCGCCCGGCGTTCGCCGAGGTGGCCGGGTTGGTCCTTCAGCTGCGGATCTGCGGTGCCCGCCTCGGTGGTTGCGCATCAGCAGGCGACGAGGGAAAGCGGAATGGTCAAGGTTCGAGGGTCGCCGGCAGAGGTGCGCGTGGTGTTCGCGCAGGTGGGCAGCGGCTCGGGTCGAGGCGCACGGGTGCCGGTTGGTTCGTGGGTCCGGGCGCGGCCGTCCGCCCCGTCCATCCCATCGAATCGGCTCATGAGGGGAGCATGCCGTCGCAGAACCCGTCAACCGGCGAAAAGCGTGCCGGTTGACGGAACCCGCGCCGACCTGCTTTTTCCCCTCCGCCGACACGACGGGATGGACAACCAGGGGCGGCCCCATGCCGCGCCCTGGTCGACGTGACTCGAGTCTGGACGGCGGCCGCCGGGAGCGTGGGTGGGACCGGGGGACGCTCCGCTCCCCCGAACCCTCTAGGGCCTCTCTCCGGGATGGGCGGGAGGCAACCACCTGATATCAGGTTGGGCGGGAAGAACAGTGAAGACCCGCCCCGGCCAGGGAACGGGTCCACACCGCAGCGGGCGCCGATCAGTCCTCTGCGTCCTCACCTTCCGCCGGCGCGAACTCGCCCAGGCAGATCGCGCACAGGATGCCGCCGATCTCCAGCTGCTTCGGCGTGACCGACAGCTTGCGCGGCGGCTCGCACCCGCACACCACCGGCACCCGCGCCCCGGCACGCTTCTTGCCCTTGCCGCCCTCGTCGCCCTCCCCGTCGCCCTGGCCGCCGTCCGCCCCGGCCGGGTCCGCCAGCGTGGCCCCTATGAAGTCATCCAGGTGCGGCAGCGCCGCCGCGTCGATGGCCTCGATCGTCGCCTGCCAGCGCGCCGCGCCGGTCTCATCCAGCCGCGTGTCGGAGAAGCCGATCGACGCATGCGGCGCGGCCGGCGGCACCAGGCCCAGCTCGGTCGCGATCGCCGCGAACCGCTTGTTGTGGTAGCGGCCCTGCCGCGAGCAGTCCTGCACCTTGCGGGTGTGCGCCACCCCGTGCGCCGCCTCGTGCAGCAGCGTCTCCAGCGACCGATGCCCGGCCGACAGCCCGTCCGCGGCCACCAGCAGCTCCCCCGCGAGGAACAGCTCCGCCGCCCGCCCGCCCTTCGTGTTCCACCGGTCCGCGCCGAAGTGTCCGAGCTTGGCCTCCCCGAACCGGTGCGTACGCGCCGTCCCCGTGATCAGGATGACCGCCGGCACGTCCGGATGCTCCCGCCGGATGTCCGCCCACGCCGCCTCCAGCGCCGCGATGATCCGCGACCCGCTGTCCGCCATGATCCTCAACCCTCCCGATTTTGACGTGTACACGTCATATCCACTGCTTCCAGGATAGCAATTTGACGTGTACACGTCAAAGATTTTCGCCCCTCATAATCCCACTTATGTTGTGCAGCAATCATTTCGTATCGTTTCGTTTCGTATCAGAGTTGCGATGAAACGAAATCTTTGATACGATGAAGCCATGACAACGAACCCTGAGACACCCGCCACGGGAACCGGCAAATCTGACGTGTACACGTCAGAAACCGGCCCGACGCCCAAGAGCCCCCCGATGTGCCGCTTCCCCGGCTGCCAGCGCCCCGCCATGGCGCGCAGCGGCGACAGCGGCGGCCGACCGCCCGCCTACTGCGACGACACCGAGCACACCGCGCTCAAGGCCCACCGCGCCCGCCAGGCCGCCGCGGCGAAGGCCGGCCGTGCCGTCGAGCCGGACATGGACCGGCCCGCGTACACCGCCCGCGAGAAGCAGCGCGCCGCCGAGGCCACGTTCGCGCAGCTGCTCACCCAGCTCGCCGCCGCCGTCGAGGTCTGGCGCGAGCAAGCCGAGGCGCTGGCCGACCCGACCACCGTCGAGGCCGAGATCGAGGCCATGGCGACCGAGACGGTCAGCAAGCAGGCCGAGGCCGAGCGGCTGGTCGCCGCCGAGCGGGCCCGCCGCGCAGCCGCCGAGTCCACCACCGCTGCCGCTCGCGCTGAGGCCGAGGAAGCCCGCGAGGCCGCCGAGGAGGCCGTCGGCGAACTGGACCGGGCCCTCGCCCAGCACCGGGCCGAGATCGAGCGCATCCAGGCCGACGCCGAGGAGCGCGCCGACCGCGCGTCCGCCGACGCACTGGCCTCCGACGCGAAAGCCCGCGAGGCGCGCGAGGAGACCGAGCGGGTCAAGGCCGAGGCCAAGGCCCAGGTCGAGCGCGCTGAGAAGCACGCCGACGCCCAGATCAAGGCGGCCGAGCGGCGCGCGGACGAGCAGATCAAGGCCGCAGACGCCAAGGCCGCCAAGGCGATCGAAGACGCCGAGGCCAAGACCCGCGAGGCACGGCAGGAAGCCCAGCAGGCCCGCGATACGGCCACCGCGGCGACCGCCACCGCCACCGCGCAGAAGCAGCTGGCCGAACAACTCCAGCAGGCACTCGACGCCGAGCGTCAGACCCGCCGGCAGGAGGCCGAGCGCGCCGCCGAGGCGCTGCACGCGGCCCAGGCCGAGGCGACGAGCCGCATCGAGACTGCCGAGCGGGCGCGGCAGGCCGCAGAGGAGCGCGAGGCCAAGGCCCAGGAACGCGCCGAACGGCTCTCCGCCCGCGTCGACCAGCTCACCGAGCGCATCACGCAGCTCGCGGACGCCGCGGGCACGTCTACCTCGAAGGAGGTTCGCGGGCGATGAGCGCTGCCGGCGATCCGCTGCGCGGGCCGACAGAACCATGCCTCTACTTCCAGCAGCCAGGCCACACCCCGGCACAGAAGCCCGACCCGAGCGTGTACGCGGGCGATCCCAACGACTGGCCCTTGTGCGAACGATGCCGCGAGCGGATCGAACAGCGAGCGAAGGAGACCCTGAAGTGACTCACGAGCCAGATCTCGAACTGCGCGCCGTCGCCCTGGCAGCCGCCCTCGGCGAACTGCTGACCGGCTACCCGACCGACGAACCGGACGCAGCGCGCGTCACCCTGGCCATCCACGCCGGCGACGCGATCCACCGTCTCCAGGCCAGCGCCGGACAAGTGACGTGGCTGACCAACCTGCTGATGAACGAGGCGGACACCTGCCGCAACGCCCACAGCGACCAGTCAGGCGAATGCGCGCATTGCGGCGGCACTGGCACCGCCGGCGTGTTCGTCCCGGCAGAGCCGACCCCGTGAGCCCGCACGACCAGGACCCCGGCGGCCAGCGGCCGATCGGCGTGCGTCACGGCGTTCCGACGCTGCCGGAATGCGTCTGCCGACGAGCGGCGTGCGGCGGCGTCGCCGACCTCGACATGACGCTCGACTGCCCGTTCCACGGCCGCAGCCCGGCGCTGTACTGGCACCAGGCCGACGACTGCCCCGCAACCCGGCCGGGGCGAACCACCCCGGCCGGCAACCGAACCGAGGAAGGCACCCCATGACCATCGACGAGCTGAGGATCACCGTCAGCGGCGAGGAACCCGCCCGCGACGCCGCACTCAACGTGCTGAAGACCGGGATGGACGTCTCGTCCGTCAGCCGCCCCTACCCCAACCGGGAGGACCCCGGCGCCCGCGTCTACGTGCACGCCCGCCCCCGCCCGCAGGGACCAATGCCGGCCGATGCGCCGCTGGTCCTAGCGCAGGACGCCAAGCGCCGCCGCGACCTCGGCGCGGAACTGGCGATCCTGACCGGCGCGCAGCGCGACCTGGAATCACAGCCCTGGCTCCCGCTCCAGGCCGGCGACGTGGTGCTGATGTACCTGCCGGACGCCGCGGCGAACGGCGGCCCGCTGGGAGAGACCTACCTCGCCGTCGACGACCCGGACGGATTCGGCGTCGGTCTGCGCCAGGTGTCCACCCGCTACGGGGATGACGTCGGCCCGGCCGGCGAACCGGCGAACATGTGCGTCGCGCACGGCGAGCAGGGCGACCCCGAAGACGCCGACTGGTTCTGCCCGCGGTGTTACCCGAACGGGCCGCGGCCTGAGCCGGTCCCGGACCCGCTGCTGATGGCCAGGCTCGACAGCATCGTGAACTCCGGCATCGACGACGAGGACCAGGACGACGAGAGCCCGAGCCAGGCCCGTGAGTACCTGTACTCGATCGAAGACCTCTGGTTCGAGGCGGGAGCTGCGACGCTGAGCGTCATCCGCGCCGGCGCAGTGCTCTTCGGCACCCCCGCCGCAGTGCCCGCACGATGACCGACAGCAGCGTGGACCGGACCGTCGTTACCGGCCCGGTCCACAGGACCCCATCACAGCACACCCCGAAAGCAGGATGACCATGGCGCTTGCGCACCGACCGCTGTTCCACCGCATGAAGCTGGACAAGGCTCTGCGCGATCTCGGCATCAAGCTGCGGGTGGACCCCTCCAAGCAGGGCCGCATCCGCGGCGACGTCGACGCCGCCGAGATGACCGGCGTGCTCGCCGGCGCGCTCCAGGCCACCCTGTTCGGCCTGGACCCCCAACTTCAGCACGAGGACTTCGCCCGCTCGTTCCACGGCTGGGTCAGCACCTTCGTCGCCGGCACCGACACCGAGCGCGCGCACGACGACGCGATCCTCTCGGCCCTGGCCCTCAACGCGATGTGGACCGGGCACATGCTCCAGGCCGCCGCCGAGCAACGGCACCGCCGCCACGCGGGCACCGACGCGCGGCCCGGCAGCGTGATGCTCGCCGCACAGCTGGCCAACCAGGCCGGGATCCTGGCGATGACCGCCGTCGCCGAGATCCAGAACCACCCCGAACGCAAGGGCGACACCGCGGCCGCGGCCAAGACCCTCACGGAGCTGGCCCGCGCCGCCCAGCAGCTCGCCGACGCACACCCCGAGGGACCGCAGCAGTAACAGCGAGCCCGAACACGAGGCCCGGCCGGATGCTCTCCGGCCGGGCCTCTTCGTGCTTTGACGTGGACACGTCAAACTGTGGTCAGCGCGCCCATCGCAGTTCATTGCGCAGGCGGTTGTAGCGCATCCAGCGGTACTCGTCCTGTCCGTAGGCGGGTTCCGGGCCAAGTGCGCGCACCGGATCGGTCACCTTGTAGGTCAGCCGGTACACCAGGATCTCGGTCGCCGCAGTGAGCCACCGGTCCCGCTCAAGCTTGTCGGCCGGGGCGGTCGGCCCGAACACCGAGACGAACCACCGCGGCGGAAGCGCGCTTCGCCCCACCGCCTCCACGATCCGGGTACGCAGCCGAGTGGCCAGCTCGGTGCCCGCGCGCTGCCCCTTGCCGATCACGCTGGCCAGCTCGCGGCGGTTGCGCTCGTCCTCCTCCAGCTCCGCGCGGTAGGTCTCCGCAAGATCCTTCTTGCTGGTCCAGCGCTTCCCGGAGTCATCCAGGCTCTTGCGGGCCGCCTTGAACGCCGAGACCGCCATGTTGTGCTCCGCGGTGCCGGGGGCCGCCTCGCCCATCCGCTTCGCGGCCGCGGCCCCGGCCGTGACCGCCGCGCGGTTCTCCCGCTCGGCCTGCTCGACCTCGGCGATCAGGGCCCGCTTGCCGGCGCGCACCCCTTCGGCCAGCAGCCGTCCCTGCGCCGCCCGGCCCGTGAGCGCGGCCGCGGCCAGGCGCCGCTCCTCGGCGTCGAAGGAGTCGAAGTCCGCGTCCTCCACCAACTCGGCATGGCGCACCAAGCCCTCCAGCCAGTTCACCCGCTCAGACAGGCGCGCGACCTGCTCGGTGAGAGACTCGGTTTCGCGCTTGGCGGTGCCGACGCCGTCGACGAGCTCCTCCAGCTGGCTCTCCGCGCCGTCTTTGAACTCGCCGAGGTCCCGCACTTTGGTCTCAAGCGTGTCGATGTCCGAGCTGAGACGGTAGAACTCCGAGTGCGAATGCTCCTCGCTGTGCGCGCTGCTCGTGTAGCCGTAGCTCACCGCTGCACCTGCCCGGAGGAAGAGAGACCGTCAGCCCAGGCCATGACGCCGCTCGCCGCGGCGCCCAGGGCCAACAGTGACCAGATCCAGCCCAGCGCGTGCGCGAACAGCAGATCGGCCAGGATCACGGACACCGCCAGGGCGACCACGCCCGGCCACAGGTTCAGCGACTTGGTGTCCGGCACGTCCTCGGCGAGCGTGAACGCCAGAAGGACGGCGAACAGCAGCGGCACGATCAGCGCCATCCAGTTCCACGAGACCGCGCCGACGAACACTGTGATCGCGAGCCCCGCCAGGTCGAGGGCGACGCCGCCAGCGCACCAGCCGACGACCTTCAACTCCCGCTGCCGCTTCCACCGCTCCCGCAGCGCAGGCACCTTCTCCTGGTACTCCACGAAGTCGTCGCCCTCGAACATCAGCTCCGCGATCACCGCATCACGGCCGGGCGTGCCCGGCGCCACCTTCTCCAGGGCGGCGGACTTGAGCCGCAGCCGTTCCTGCCGGCGGGCAAACTCCGCCGCTATCTCCGCGTCGCTCTGGCCTCGTTCCATTCGCGCCCTCCCGGTTTGCCTGCCACCTATCACCCCCAATGTACGGACAGATACCGACACGAATCAGGGCTCAGGGATGTGTGCGAGAAACGAGCCGGGCACGCCCCGATGATCAGGGCTCGGCTGTTTTGTGATGGAACGTCAGGTCACTCCGGCCGCAGCGGATTGCGCGGCACCGGCGCGTGTGTCATCCACGCGCATTCGGGATGTGGCAAGGTATGCCCTGCAACCCCTCGGATCACATCAGGGGTCGCGGAAACGGAGGCTTAAACACGAACGCCCCGACCGTCACCTGACGAATCGGGGCCTGCCAACGAACACCAGCTAACAACTACCAGAGAGTTCCTGTCCCACCCGATCGGACCCCCCGACGCCTGCCAAGCTCCGGGGTCACGATCTCCGGTCAGTGCGCTCTCTTTCGCCTACTACCGAGGTGGACTATACACAGTCGCCAGTCGGTCGGCGAGTCACGCCCGCAAGACACTCCGGACGTTCACCGACCGCATTTCCCCGATCACGCCACGGCCAGCATCGAGCCGCCGAGGCGTTTCGCCGACGCGCTGATCGACCGTCGCACGTTCACGCGCCTGACCGGCCTCAAGCAGCAGCGCGGCGAATACCGCCGCTGCCCCGCCGTCGCCCAGATGCTCAGCTTCCTGAGCTTCTACGCCGACGAGGCCGGGATCGTGGACCGGCTGGAGATGCTGGCGGGCAAGTACGCCGAGCGGTTCTACGGCGGCAACGTCGACAACGGCCGCAGGCGCCTGTACGAGCACCTGGCCATGGTCAAGGCCCGCGGCTACCTGTACCAGATCGACCAGCCCCGCAAGCGGGCCGGAGAGGCCGAGTACCGCAAGGCCGTCTATCGTCTCGCGTTCCCTCTCGCCGAACTGCCCGCCGCTCTGCCGCTCGATCTGCGCATGCACCTTCAGCTCGACGAGCGCCACCGCGACCCGGAGGCCGGCCTGGCGCCCGCCGCGGTGCACGGGCCGAGCGCGGCGAAAGCCGCCGAGGGCTTCGTGCCCGAGCCCTGCGAACCGGTCCGGATCACCGATCCGGCCGCGGCCGCCAAAGCCCGGTATCTGGCGATCGAGCCGTGGCTCGATGACGTGTACCTGGTCGCCGCGGCGATGCGCGTCGAGCAGCTGGCCGACACAGCGGCCGGCCGCGAGTACGACGAGCAGGCCGCCGAGACGCGCGCCCGCGTCCGGCTCAACGCCGTCGACCAGGACGACGAGCCGCTGAAGTACGAGGCCGTCGACGAGCGCGAGCTCCAGGCCCTCGCTGCCCCCGCCGAGGAGGTCAAGCCCCAGGGTAAAGCACTGATTCTCCTAGACCCGCACACGTCACGTTATTCACGTGAGGGATCTCTTCCATTTGCTGTTCAAACTCACTACTGGCTTGACCTGCGCAAACAGGGGAGAAAAGCAAAGCGGCCGCCTACGGCGCGGACATTCGAGGTGGGTCCGGCCGAGCGGCGGCATGCGGCCGCGCTGGTCCGAGATCATATCTGGCACGTCTGGCACGAGTGGGCGCTGGCCGATCCGACTCGCCGCAGCCCTCTGAGCGCAGGACAGTGGGAGGACCTGACGTGCACGATCGCCCTGGCGCTACGCCGCGCCACGCCCTCGGCGGTGGTCGAGGAGTGCACCCGCTCGCTGGGCACCGCGCACAGCCTGGCCAACCTGGTCGGCAGCCGACTGTGGGCGTTGGTCCGCCAGTCCCCGGAATGGCCCGAGTGGGCCGAGTGGCGCAAGTCCCTGATGCGCGGGGCGGAACCCTCGTGGAACCTGCCGACCCCTCCCAGCGTGATCGGCCCGGCGTCGGCGCGCGCCGAGCTAGCGCGGGCACGCGGCGGGACACAGCGGCTCGGCGTGCAGCTCGCGCTGGCCGGGCTCGCGCCCAGTGCGGCCCGGTACGCCGAGGAGGCCCGCCAGGCGGTGGGCACCGCGGCGCTCGGGTTGGAGCGCTACCGCTACGGCCAGGTTGTCCCGGACACCGACCGGCCCGGCCTGGCCGAGATCCTGGCCGCATCCTTCACCGCCGCGCAGGCGATCGCGGCCGCGCAACCCCCGCCGGAAACAGCGGACGAGCGTGCCGCGCGGGAAGCGGCAGAGGCCGCGTACCGGGCCAAGTGCGCAGCAGAGCGCGCGGCGAACCTGGCGCGCGCCGAGGCCGAGGCGAAGGCGTCCCGCAAGGCGCGCGGCGTCGACGAGCGCCGGTTTAAGAGGCGCTGATGATTCGTGGGTTGTTGCTGTTACCTGGCGGCCGCCGGATCCGCTGGACAAGGGCGAGGTGTGGTTGCGTTGGTCTCCCGCCCGCTCTCGGCGGGCTCCCAGTATCCGGGGCCGCTGCTGATCGTCAAGGGCGCCTTCGGCGTCGCTGCGCGATCGGGCTGCGCCCGACCCTTGACCCTCAGCAGCTTCACGCCCCGGACCCCGAGAGCCTTGTCGCCGAGCCGGACGGGGAAACGGGGGAGACGCGGGGCAGGTCAGTGCTCTGGTCGGTCTGTCGGGTGGCGGTTGCGCGGGTGGGCGGACCGGTCGTTGCTCAAACGGGCGTTTGTGCGCCGACGAGGGATTGTGGGGCGCAATGCCTCTGCGCGGGGCCGGGATTGCCTACGATCAGGGGTATGAGCCGGAAGAACAAGAAGCACGGCGGGGACCGGGCGGTGCGCGGGATGCTGGCCGGCTACGTGACCACGCGTCAGCAGCAGTTCAACCGGGCGCGGCTCGACGAGGACGGCCTGGCCGCTATCCG